>JACCDS010858486.1_pt1 | contig 22376 bp, 22 predicted proteins | sample 7446441 | NCBI WGS metagenome assembly JACCDS01 (sample SAMN15323445, study PRJNA562643) | freshwater metagenome | isolation source: river surface water | place: USA:Blue River Watershed | collected 2017-08-17 | reverse complement strand
TTGATAGCGTCATCTGCCTCAGGCGAGAAGAACGGAGGCTGCAGGATTGCGGCCGGGAATACGATCTCGTTTAGGCCTGGGTTGTAATAGGCATTCACGGTCTGCGGAGTCATGTGCCACTCGTCGCGATCGATTGGTGCACCGATCTTGTTGGCGTGGTAGTCAAACTCCCAGCTGGAGACTCGACGGACATTGCCCACCAAATCCTCGCGAGAGATTTGGATAGCAGAGTAGTCCTTCCACTTATCTGGGTAACCAATCTTCGGGGTGAACTTAGATAGCTTCTCGAGTGCCTTGACCTTGGTTTCCTCGGTCATCCAGTCCAAGTTGGTAATGCTTTGGCGATAGGCCTCAATTAGGTGACCAACCAACTCTTCCATCTTCTTTTTTGAAGATGCTGGGAAGTGCTTCTCTACGTAGATCTGCCCCACAGCTTCGCCTAGGCTGCCCTCAACCAGACCCACCGCACGCTTCCAGCGTGGGCGGTTTACCGGCTGTCCGGTGAGCTTGGTGCCGTAGAAAGCGAAGCGCTCTTCGACAAAGCCAGAGCTTAGGTAAGGAGCGTAGGAGCGCACCAATACCCAGCTCAGCCAAAGCTTCCAGGTTTCTAGGTGGTCGTCAGAAAGTAGCTCCTCGATGCCCTCGAAGAAGGAAGGCATCATCACTACATTCCAATCGAGTAATGAATTCTTGAGCTGTGCTCCTGCAAGATACTCATCCCAGAGGATCTTCTTGTTCAGGCTCTTTAGACCTGCGAGGTCTTTGAGGTTGTAGGTCTTCTCGGCATCGCGAGACTCGACGCGACTCCAGTGGTGAGTTGCGATCTTTGATTCGAGCGCGTAGATGGCCTGAGCTGCATCAATGGCATCGGTGGCTGACCAACCGGCAAGCATTAGCATGCGAGAGATGTGTGGCACATACTCGGTGCGAATGTCTTCGTACTTCTCGTCGGTGTAGTAGTCCTTGTCAGGCAGGCCAATGCCACCCTGATACATGTGAACCAGGTAACGCTCTGGGTTACCCGCATCGTTATCTACGTAACTACCCCAAATACCGGGTACGCCTTCACGTTCCAAAGCTCCAAGCAGGCGGAAGAACTCGCTGCGGTTGGAAACTGAAGCGATTCGGTCCAGGCCATCCTCCAGCGGCTGAGCTCCAAGTTTCTCAATGCGGTCCTCGTCTAGGAAGGATGCGTAAAGATCACCGATCTGCTGTGCAACACCGGGTCTTGGGTTAGCTGCGGCGTCCTCCAGAACTTCCTTTACCGCTAGTTCTGAGTCATCTCTGAGAATCATGAAGCTGCCGTAGACAGCCTGATCTTCTGGGATTGAAGTGTTCTCCAGCCACAGACCGTTGACGTGTCTGAAGAGGTCATCTTGTGGACGAATGCTGTGATTTAGTTCGGCTTTATCTAGCCCAGGCTTCATTGACATGCCCCTAGTCTATGGCGGTTAGGCGGGGCTAAACTTGGATTATGGCCCTGAACAAAATCATTCTTTACTACGGTTTTGCACCGGTTGCAGACCCCAAGGCCGTCATGCTCTGGCAGAAGACGTTGTGTGCATCTTTAAACCTAAAGGGCCGCATCCTGATCTCCGAACACGGCATCAACGGCACCCTCGGTGGCGACATGGAAGACCTCAAGAAGTACTGCCGCGCCACCAAGGAGTATCCAGGCTTCGGAAAGATCGACTTCAAATGGTCTGATGGGACCGGCAATGATTTTCCAAGACTCAGCGTCAAGGCTCGCAAGGAACTGGTGGCATTCACCACTCCAAATGAAATTGAGGTGGCAAAGTCCGGCATCCTCAACGGCGGCAAGCACCTAAAGCCTCACCAGGTAAACCAGCTTGTCGAAGAGCGTGGCGATGACGTGGTCTTTTTTGATGGCCGTAACGCCTTCGAAGCCAAGATTGGCAAGTTCAAGAACGCGGTGGTTCCAGATGTTCAGACCACCCACGACTTCATCGCTGAGCTTGAAAGTGGCAAGTATGACCACCTCAAGGACAAGCCGATCGTCACCTACTGCACCGGAGGCATTCGCTGCGAGATTCTCTCCGCGGTCATGATCAACCGCGGCTTCCAAGAGGTCTACCAGATTGAAGGTGGCATTGTGCGCTATGGCGAGCGCTACCGTGACAAAGGCCTCTGGGAGGGTTCGCTCTACGTCTTTGATGGCCGCATGAATGTTGATTTTTCGAACGAAGCCAAGACCATCGGTGTTTGTGAAGCCTGCGGTGACGCGACCAAGACCTTTAGAAACTGCAGCAACCTCGGCTGCAAGGATCTGGTGCTCCTTTGCGATAGCTGCAACGAAGACCCGGTAAACCTTGAGTGCAAGCCCTCTCACACCAGAGGTAGAAAACTCCAAGAAGTCGGCTAACTGCCAAAAACAAACCCCGCAGTTCTAGGCTGCGGGGTTTGTTTTTTCGTTAGGAGAGTATGCAACTAAAAGTTATTAGCGACGAGGACCGTGGCCCTTGCCGGAGTGGCCCTTGCCAGGGCGACCTTCGCCACCGTGACCCTTACCACCATCGCGCTTACCAGCGCCATCGTGATCACGGACAGGGTGCTCGGCTGCAACCGTTGCGCTGTAGGCAACGGTAAGTGGTCGAGAGCTGGTGACCGTGGCAACGCCTGCGTCACTGACAGTCACGGTTACCAGGATTGCTGCGCCACCATCGGATGGGTAAAGCGCATACTTTGAGGTACCTGCGGTCTCAGCGTGGAAACGCAGTGCGGAGGTCAGGGTCGAACCCGAAATAGTAGGTTCTGCGGCACCGCGGTCAGGTCTTACTCCGATGCGCTTGCCACCGGTGGTCGGCTCGGATGCTGGCACCGAAGTGGCGCTTGCGGAGAGCTGGTAAACCGTGAAGTAGGCACCGTGGCTGGCCTGGTGAGACGAGGTTACAGTGGCTGGAATGCCGGTAATGGTGGCACTGATGGTTGCGTGAGCGCGATCGGACTTTCCTGCAGTTGCCGAAGTCGATGAGCTGGTGGCGTTGTCATGCGCTGCCGCCGGTAGTGCTGCCACGGCTACACCGGCCAGCAGGGTTGCTGCGGCTGCGATGGCAATCTTTGAGTTTGTCTTCATTTCGATCCTGTCTGTTCGGGACAGTTACGAAGTTAGAGAGTTTTGGCAATCAAGGCTGGAAAAGCCAGCCTCTCTGCACCAAGCTGCCAGCTCACTCTCAGTTATGAGAGTTGTCTGGGAGTTGGCTGTTAGAGAAAACGCCAGCGCTTGAGCTCCCAGCCGAATCTGATGGCAAGCATTCGCACCAAAATAATCAGGCCGCTGCCGGCTAACAATGTGATTGAGGTTTGCACATTTAGTGCATCGAGCAGCACCACAAACCAGCCACCGGCAAAAGCCACCACTGCATAGGGCTGGTGATCGTGGAAGGCACGTGGCACTTCATTCACCAAGACATCTCTAAAGACACCACCGACCACCGCGGTGATGACACCCATCAGCACCGATACCAGTGGGCTGCTGCCCAACTCCAGGGCGAGGTGAGTACCACCGGCGGTAAAGATTCCCAGGCCAATGGCATCCGGAACCAAGATTGCCCGCTCGGTTAGCTCCATGTGGCGGGAGCGGAAAAAGAAGGGCAGCGCAACCGCTAGGCCAATTAGTGCCCAAACCCAAAACTCTTGCTCAACCCAAAAGAACGGCCTGCGGTCTAGTAGCACATCCCTCAGGGTTCCACCGCCAAATGCGGTTACGAAGGAGACCATGACCACGCCCACCAGATCGAATTGCTTTCTGGCTGCCTCGATTACACCGGATAGTGCGAATGCGATAACCCCGAGCACCTCGAGTGCTATGAGGAAGGTGTCGAGGTTCAATTAATCTCCTGTGGTGCGCGAGGCGGGACTTGAACCCGCACGTCCTTGCGGACACTGGCACCTGAAGCCAGCGCGTCTGCCATTTCGCCACTCGCGCGAATCTAAGCCAAAAGGCTTGTAACGACTTCTGAGATTACCAGAGAAATAAGCGTGCGGTAAGGGGTGGATGGGTAGACTTACCCTCACTCCTAAAGATGGTGAGAGCGGGCTAATTGAGCTTTCTGGACAAGGTTGAAAAGCGCATTGAGACGAGCATCGGCTCTGTCTTTGCGCGTTTGAGCAAAGCCGAATTGCAGCCGGTTGAAATCACCCAGGCAATTCGCTCAACCATGGATCAAGCTGCCGCAGCGGTTGATCGAGACCGAGTCTTAGTGCCGCATCTATATAAGGTTTTGGTTGCCCCCACCGACTTACCCAGAGTTACTCCGGGGATCCTCAGTGCCGTGCAGCTAGAGGTAGCAAAATATGCCGCCAAGCAGGGTTACCGACTCGCAAGCAACCTAGAACTTCAGGTAGCTCCTGACCAGCAGGTACCTCGCGGTCAGGTAAAGGTCGGCTACGCGGTGCTAAACCAATCGGTTAGCTGGGCGCCGGCACTGATTGTTGGTGGCAAGCGCATTTCGCTAAAGACCGGAGTTACCACCGTGGGTCGCGATGAGTCAGCCGATGTTGCAATCGACGATAGAGGCCTGAGCCGTATCCACTTCGAAATTGCCTGGAACGGTGAGGTTGCTGCTATTAGAGACCGCCAGTCCACCAACGGCACCTTCGTGGATGACGCCCGGATCTCCGAGGTGGTGCTGCACTCCGGAAATGTGATCAAGGCCGGGCGAAGTGAATTTGAATTTGAACTGAGTGCGAATGCGCAGGTGAATGCATGAGTGAACTAGCGCTATTTCTGGTAAGAATCGGCTTTGTAGCGGTGCTGTGGATCTTTATCCTCAGCCTGCTATCGGTGATACGTGCCGACCTCTACGGAAGACGCGTCATCAGCAAGATTGCCAAGCAGAACGCCCCGGCCCTTGCAGGTGGCGCATCAGTTGCGGGTTCGGTGGCGAGCCTGGGCATTGAAGACGGCGAAGTTTTTGAACCCACCCAGATTGCAATGCTCACCGGAAGAACCGCGGGAACCTTCATTGACATCGCAGGCAAGCGCGAGCTGCTGATTGGTCGCGGAGCCAGCTGCGATGTTGTGATTTCGGATGAATTTGCCTCCAACATGCACTCCAAGTTGGTGTTGGTTGGTGAGGACTGGGTGCTTCAGGACCTGAATTCCACCAACGGCACATTCCTAGACGGTAGGAAGGTCACCACCCCGGCAACCATTCGCCAGGGCGCAACCATTCGCATCGGCACTACCACCTTCGAGTTGAGGTAATAAACCTTGGCGGTTAAATCCATCTCCTATGCGGCGAGCGATATCGGTAAGCACCGCAGCTCGAACCAGGACTCGGGCTACGCCGGCTACCAACTGTTTTTCGTTGCCGACGGCATGGGTGGTCACGCCGGTGGCGATATTGCCTCGGCAATTTCCTCACAGCGCATTGCGCTAACCGATGCCAGATATGAGAACACCGAGGAAGCCATCGAGTCACTCCGCACCGGAATCCTCGAGGCGAATGGCATGCTGGCCTCGACCGTTGCCGACCACCCTGAACTTGAGGGCATGGGCACCACCTTCTCTGGAATGCTGCTGCACGGCTCACAAATCATTACCGCGCACATCGGTGACTCGAGAATCTATCGAGCCAGGGATGGCGAAGTAACCCAGATCACCGCAGACCACACCTTCGTGCAGAAGCTGGTTGACCTCGGTCGCATCACACCGGAAGAAGCTTTGGTGCACCCTCGCCGCAGCGTCTTGATGCGGGTATTGGGAGATGTTTCTGGCGAGCCAGAGATTGACATCGCGCTGCACGATGCGCTGCCGGGAGATCGTTGGTTGCTCTGCAGCGATGGTCTAAGCGGAGTGGTCCCAGAGAACGTCATGGATCGCATCCTGACCTCCCGAATCCCAACCGAAGAGGTTGCCGAGCTATTGGTTGGCGAGGCCTTGGAATTTGGTGCACCGGACAATGTCACCGTGGTGATTGTTGATTTGGTTCGCCCCGCAACCAACAGCGAATTCGAACCGAGCGCTCACTTCGTCGGCTCTGCGGCCAATGAGGTAGTAATCGAGGAGCGCAAGGGTGGCAAGATTTTGCGCCTATTCTCACCGCGCAACTTGCTTGAGCTGCTGCAGACCCCTGAGGACCCAACTCAGTACGCACCTGAATCTGAGGAGCTACTGAACAAGATTCTTTCTGAGACCAGACGCAAGATTCGCTGGCGCTCATTCCGCATCATTCTGAGCTGGCTGTTGGTAGCAGGGCTCATTGCCGGCCTGGGCTACATCGCCTACCAATACACCCAGACTCGCTACTACGTTGATGTTTATCAGGGTCAAGTGACCATCTTCCAGGGTATTCGCGAATCCCTGGGCCCTTGGAAATTCTCCGAGCCATATTTTGTGAGCGATATTCAACTCGATGACCTAGAGCCTTTCCAACAAACCCTGATCGAACGCTCGATTTCCGCCGAATCACTCGAGGATGCCGAGCGCATCCTCGAGCAGCTTGGGGATAGCACCAAATGAGTAACGTCTCGCTGACCACAGCCATCCCGATGCTGCTCAAGGCGGTGCCTCGGTCGAGAAACTTTGAGGCTGTGCTGCTGATTTGGGTGGCGGGTATTCACGCCTTTGCACTGGCTCAGGTGCAGCTTGCGGTATTGCAGAAGATGAGCTGGGACATGTTGTTTTACTGGGCACCACCGGCAATCACCGCAGCCATCGTGCACTACATACTGCGCAAGCACGCGGTTGGTGCCGATGGTTTGATGTTGCCACTTGCCTACCTGCTTAATGGCTTAGGCATCGCAATGATCTATCGGCTGGATCTGGCTGAGATCGCTCGCGGCGGCATCGAGATTTACGCCGACCGGCAAGTTTGGCTTAGCTGTTTTGCCATGATTGTGGCGGCTGCCGTGGTGCGCTTGGTCCCAAACCACCTGGTGCTCAGAAGGTATCCGTATCTAGCAGGAGCAATGGCGGTATTCCTGCTGATGCTGCCGGCCGCTCCGGTGATTGGTAAAACCATCAACGGCGCAACGCTTTGGGTTGGAATTGGGGAGCTTTCATTCCAACCGGGCGAGGTTGCCAAGATTTTGCTGGCAATCTTCTTTGCCGGCTATCTCGTTTCGAAAAAGGACACCCTGAGCGAGATTGGCTCGCGGCTTTTGTTCATGAAGGTTCCAAGGGCCAAAGACCTGGGCCCAATCCTGCTGTTCTGGGCGGCATCGCTAGGCGTGCTGGTTTTGCAGCGTGACCTCGGAACTTCGATTCTGTACTTCGGCCTGTTCCTGGTGATGATCTACACCGCTACCGGCAGGGCCTTCTACGTCGGTGCCGGGCTAACCATGATGGTCACCGGCGCTCTGGTTGCCTCCCGGGTATTTGATTATGTGGGCAGAAGATTTGATGCCTGGCTGGACCCATTTGCTGCCGAGAACTACAACGCCGCTGGTGGCAGCTACCAGCTGGTGCAGGCACTATTTGGCATGGCCAATGGCGATGTGATTGGCACAGGTCTTGGTGGTGGCTTCCCCCAGCTAATCCCGCTTGCCGAATCAGATTTCATCCTGGCCGCCATCGGTGAAGAGCTTGGCTTGGCGGGACTATTTGCAATTCTCGCCATCTACCTACTGCTGGTTTATCGCGGCTTGCGAATTGCCAATAGTCACCCGGATGATTTCTCCCGACTACTCTCAATTGGGTTGAGCTTTGTAATTGGTTTGCAGTTGTTTGTGGTGGCATCGGGAGTTATGGGGCTATTGCCTATGACTGGCCTAACCACGCCATTTATGGCAGCCGGTGGCTCGTCTTTGGTTGCCAACTGGGTGATTATTGCGCTGCTGCTGCGCATCTCCGACTCCTCGTTTAGGCGGGTGGAGGCATGAACAAACAGGTGAGAAGAGTGGGCCTTGCGCTCACCGCGATGTTCTTGGCGCTCTTTGCCATGGCCAGTTCGATCCAGGTGCTGCGCAGTGCTGAGCTTTATAAAGACAGCCGCAACGTGCGGGCCTCCTACGAGACCTATAAGACTCAGCGCGGTGCAATCTTGGTCGATGGCGTTCCAGTGGTGGAAAGCATTCCGGTAAACGATGCCTATCGCTTCAACCGGGAGTATTCCTCGGTGCTTTACAGTCCGGTAATTGGTTACTTCTCGCTGTTCTCGGGAGCCGAGGGCATCGAGCGGCAGATGAACAGCTACCTATCGGGTCAGTCCTCGGCCCAGTTCTTCGAGCAAATCAATGCACTGCTAGATGGCAAGCCGGTAACCGGTGCAGCGGTTGAACTCACGCTCGATCCAGAAATTCAGCGAGCCGCCTGGGATGCACTTGGAGCTCGCAAGGGTGCCGTGGTTGCAATCGAGCCTGCCACCGGTCGCATATTGGCCATGGTCTCAAAACCAACTTACGATGCCAACCTTCTGGCGGCACACCTTTATGGCCCGGTCACCGATGCTTATCAGGCTCTGATTGAAGATGAAGATCAACCGCTGATAAACCGTGCTATCGCCGGCGATCTTTACCACCCGGGTTCCACCTTCAAGTTGGTGGTTGCGGCTGCCGCCCTGGAATCAGGTCAATACACCGCAACCAGTGAGCTGGAAAACCCGCAGCGTTACCGATTGCCTCGCACCTTCAGCTTTGTGGAGAACAGCTCGGGCAAGACCTGTGGTACCGGTGAGACGGTGACCCTGGAAACTGCCCTGATCAAATCTTGCAATGTGCCGTTTGCGATGTTGGCGGTGGCTCTGGGTGAGCAGCGCATCAGGGCTCAGGCAGAGTTGATGGGCTTTGGCAGCGAGCTTGAGATTCCACTGCCGGTCACCCCGAGCATCTACCCAGAGAACCTGGAAGATTCGCAAGTTGCCCTGACCGGTTTTGGCCAGTTTGATGTGAGAGTCAGCCCGCTGCAGATGGCGATGGTTTCGGCATCGATCGCAAACCAAGGGGTTCTAATGCGCCCACAGCTAATCGATTTGATCGTGGCCTCAAACCTAAACGTGCTCAGTCAACCTGAGCCAGAGGTACTCTCCTCACCGATGTCAAAACTGACCGCGGGTTTCCTCACCCGCATGATGGTTGACTCGGTGAACTCGGGTGCCGCCACCAAGGCCCAGCTGGCAGGGGTTGCGGTTGCGGGTAAGACCGGCACCGCAGAGAACGGCCTCAACGATCCATACACGCTTTGGTTCACCGGTTTTGCACCAGCCGAAGCACCTGAGATTGCGGTAGCCGTGGTAGTTGAAGATGGCGGTGGGGCGGGGCAAAACGGCACCGGAAACCAGATTGCCGCACCGATTGCGCGACTAGTGATTGAGGCGGCACTGAAGCGATGAAGCCAGCAGTAGGACAACTTTACGGAGACCGCTATCGGCTCCAGCTTCGCATTGCCATCGGCGGCATGGGTGAGGTTTGGCAGGCCGAAGACGAGCTAATCCTCCGTCAGGTAGCAATCAAGATCCTCAAAGAGGAATACATGGGTGACCCCATGTTCCTAGAGCGCTTCCGCACCGAGGCCAAGAGTGCCGCACTGGTTGAGCACGAGGGCATTGCAAACATCTTTGACTATGGCGAAGATGCCGGCAGCGCATACCTGGTGATGGAGTTGGTGCCGGGTGAATCGCTCTCCAGATTGCTCGAGCGCGAGAAGAAGCTCTCTGAGGAGAAGGTCTTGGACATCATTGCCCAGACTTCAAGAGCGCTGGGTGCTGCTCACTCGAGAGGGCTAGTCCACCGAGACATCAAGCCCGGCAACTTGCTAATTACCCCCGAGGGCAAGGTGAAGATCACCGACTTTGGTATTGCCAGAGTTGGCGACCAGGTGCCACTGACTAAAACCGGACAGGTGATGGGAACCGTGCAGTACCTGGCCCCGGAGCAAGCCACCGGCAAGACCTCGACCCCTGCCACCGATCTCTACTCGCTTGGCGTGGTCGCCTATGAGGCACTGGCTGGCAAGCGACCATTTACCGGTGAAAACCAGATGGCAATCGCCATGGCACACATCAACGAGATGCCACCTGCGCTTCCGGAAACCATTGACCCCAGGGTGCAGAACCTGGTGCTGAGCTGCCTGGCAAAAAAGCCGTCGCAAAGACCAGAGTCCGCCACCTCACTAGCAATTCGTGCCGAGGCACTGCTTCGCGAAAAGCGCAAGCCTGGTTTTAGAGTCAACACCTCGACCGACACCAGCTACATCGAGCAGAGTGTCACCGAGGTAATCCCCACCGACACCGCACCGCTGCCGCGAGCGCCGATTGTCTGGCCGTGGCTTGCCACCGTTGGGCTTTTGGGCATCACGGCGATCGTGGTGATTGTGGCGATTCTGTCTGAGCCTGACACTGATAACCTGCCGACCCAGAGCCCAACCAGCTCAGAGACCACCCCGAGCGAGGGTGCTACCGAGAGCGCGGTGGTGACCGAATCCCCAGAGGCAACCAGCGAATTGATTTTGAGGTCCGAGATCATCGGCGAAAACCTCAGCATCGTTACCGCTCGACTAGCCGAGTTGGGAATGCGAGTGAATGCGATTGCCGGCGACGAGGTGCCGGCCGGTAGCCCGCTGGCTAGAACGGTTTATGCAGTTTCTCCAACCGGAAACATAACGATTGGCAGTGTCATCGACGTTACCTATTACGTGGAGAAGGTTGAGGATGCACCGGTTGTGATTCCTGATCCCGGAACCACTGACTCTGCCACGGTCTCTGACCCGGCGGCCGGGTCCACAGAAGAGGGTTCGCAGGGGTAAAGACAGTGGCCGAGTCCTACAGGCAACAACCAGCTTCAAAAACTAAACTATGGCGGGGTAGAAAGAGCTATTTTGACTGAGAACGAAAGACTGATTGCCGGCCGTTACCGGATGGGGCAGTTGGTGGGCCGCGGCGGCATGGCCGAGGTTTACGAGGGTTACGACACTCGCCTCGGACGCACTGTTGCAATCAAGCTACTCAAGTCAGACCTAGCCAATGACGCCAGTTTCGAATCCAAGTTCCGCCAGGAGGCGCAGGCCTCTGCTCGCATGGCACACCCAACCATCGTTCGGGTTTACGACGCTGGCGAAGAAGAGACCACCGACGAAAACGGCAATCCGCGCAAGACCCCTTACATCATCATGGAGCTGGTCCGCGGTCGGCTACTGCGCGAACTAATTCACGAAGGTGGCGTAGCGCCTGAGCAGGCAATTCGCTACATCGGCGGCATTCTCACCGCCCTAGAGGTTTCCCACCGCGCAGGCGTGGTGCACCGCGACATCAAGCCGGCAAACGTCATGATCGGCGATGGTGACTCGGTCAAAGTGATGGACTTTGGTATTGCAAGGGCGGTCTCAGACAACTCGGCCACCCAGGCTGCCACCGCAGGCATCATCGGCACCGCGCAGTACTTCTCACCGGAGCAAGCTCGCGGCGAAGCGGTTGATGGTCGCACCGACCTGTATTCAACCGGCGTGATTCTCTACGAGCTTTTGGCAGGCCGTCCGCCATTCAAGGGTGAGAGTGCGGTCTCGGTTGCCTACCAGCACGTTTCTGAGGCGGTAGTACCTCCAAGCCAATTCAACTCCCGCGTCAGTGCAGAGTTAGACCAGGTGGTGCTGCGCGCCATGGCCAAGGACCGTGCCGAGCGCTTCCAGACCGCAGAAGAATTCCGCGAGCACCTGTTGGCTGCCGCTAACGGCCAGACCGTGCCGAACCCAGTAGCTCCTGCGGTTGTTGCAGCTCCAGAGACCGAAGTTTTGGTGGCTCCGACCTCGGTATTGACTCCGAGCACCGATGGGGTTGACCTAATCGATGGTTTTGAGACTGTGCCGAGCGAGACCGTGCAAACCGTCACCACCACCAAGATCAATGCAGCTGTGCTCTGGGGTCTTGGCACCGGTGTCTTGGTCATCCTGGTAGGACTGCTGTTCTGGCTAATGAACCTTGGCGGCAACAGCACCCCAATCAACCCAAACTCGGGCATCTCGGTGTCCAGCGTTGAGGGTTCGCTCTATGACGATGCCGCGGCAACCTTGGCAGCCCAGGATCTATTGGTGCTGAGGGTTTACGAGAAGAGTGACACCGTGCCAGAGGGCGTGGTGATTCGCCAAGAGCCACCAGCCGGAACCCAGGTTTCGCCTAACACCCCGATAACGCTATACGTCTCAAGCGGTGCAACCGAGGTGATGGTGCCGAGTTTGATTGGCCAAACCGAAGCCAGCGCGGTAATGATGATTGAGGCTCAGGGGCTTACGGTTGGAACCATAACCGTGGTCTCGAGTGCAAACGTTCCAGAGGGCACCGTTGTTGCCTCCGACCCGGTTGCCAACTCGAAGTTGCCGCTGGGCTCGGTGGTGAACCTAGTGCTATCCGATGGCACCGTGCAGATTCCAGATGTCAGAAACCTAGATGTGGTTGAGGCTAGAAACATTCTCACCGCCCCAACCATTGGCTACAGCGTCTCGATAGAGACCCTGGATGGTCCAACATGTGCGGGTCAGATCGGCAACATCGTGCTAGATCAGTCGGTTCCAGCCGGTCAGGCTCCGCAGATGCAAAGCATCATCTTGTATGTGGAGTGCATCGCAGATCCGGTTGTGGATTCGGGAACAGGAAACTAGTTAGTTTCGATTCTGGGGCTAAGCGATTTGGCCTTCTCAACTGCTCCAGTCTCACCCAGCGTGGCAAGCCAGTTGGCGAGCATTAGGTAACCACCTTCGGTCATAACCGATTCCGGGTGGAACTGCACACCGTAAATTGGTTTGGATACGTGCTGCAGGCTCATAATCACACCGGACTCGGTGTGACCGGTGATCTTCAAATCTGCCGGCACAGTCTCCGACACCACCGCCAGCGAGTGATACCTGGTGGCATTGAAGCCCTGCGGTAGCCCCTGGAAGATGGTGCTGCCCTGGTGGTTGATCTTAGAAATCTTGCCGTGCATCAGCTCCGGTGCGCTCTTGACGGTGGCTCCCATGGCCTCGGCAATTGCCTGGTGACCCAGGCAAACGCCAAACACCGGGTAGTCGGTTTCAAGAGCAAACTTCACGGTTGGGATTGATAGCCCAGCATCGGCAGGGGTGCCAGGTCCCGGTGAAATCAACACCGCATCAAACTTGGCCAAAAGGTCCGGTAGCTCTGCCTTTGAGACAGCATCGTTTCGAATTACCTCGGTTTCGGCACCGAGTTGCTGCAGATAACCGTTTAGCGTGTAGACAAAACTGTCGTAATTGTCGAGCACCAGAATCCGGACCATAGTCCCAATAGCCTAACTTGCACGAGCAGGATGCTGCTTCAGGTTATAAACTTCTGGCATGCCTGAATCAACTTCACGTCGCAAGCCGGCCCAGAAAAAGGAAACTGTTCGTCCCGCCATCGTTGGCGAGGAGCAGGGAGAAAACCCAACCTGGTACAAGGCCACCATGTTCGGTCTAATGATCGTTGGTCTGCTTTGGATTCTGGTGTTTTACATCTCCAGCGCGCAGTACCCACTGGGTAGCGCTACTTTCCTAGACCTCAGCAACTGGAACATCTTGATTGGTTTCGGCATCGCCATGGTTGGCTTTGTCATGACCACCAAGTGGAAGTAACTAAACCCAAGCATGAATTCGCCACAGCGTAAGCACTACAAGCGCTGCGAGAACCAACCCAACGCCCAAGAACTGGGCAAATTTCTGATTTCTTCGCCTGGTTGACGCATACACCGAGGCGATTGCCACTCCGGTAATGAGCCCACCTAGGTGGCCCTCCCAAGAGATTCCAGAGACAAAGAAGCCCATCGAGAAGTTGATAGCGATCAACAGGAATATCTGGGTTGGGTTACCGCCGATCGAGCGAATCACCACAAAAAACGCTCCCATCAAACCAAACAGTGCCCCGGAGGCACCTACCACTGGGGTTTGAGGGTCGGATAGCCACAGCACCGCAACTGATCCACCAACAATCGAGATCAAATAGAGCGCTAAAAAGCGCAGCTTCCCAAGCATCGGCTCTAGCTGCTGGCCAAAGATCCAGATGGCGTAGGAGTTCAAAAGGATATGCCACGGGCCAGACCAGTCGTGCACAAAGCCCGAGGTGAGCATGCGCCAGGGTTCCCACGGCGTAAAAAGCGGGGCATAAAAGAACTGATTGGTGAACAGATATCCCAGCGGAGATATCTGCCCGAGCCAAATCAGGACATTGATAACCAGCAACAAGCTGGTTATCGGAGCGCTTTTAGCCGATAGCCGAAAGGCCAATTAGATCTTTTCGATGCTGATGGACTTGATAACCACGTCATCGAGCGGACGGTCACGACCATCGGTGGCAACCTGACCAATCTTGTCGACAACCTTGCGGCTCTCCTCATCAACCACGTCACCGAAAACGGTGTGCTTGCCGTGCAGCCAGGTGGTTGGGGCAACAGTGATAAAGAACTGTGAGCCGTTGGTGCCAGGACCGGCGTTTGCCATCGCCAGCTTGTATGGCTCCTGGAAAGTTAGCTCTGAGTGGATCTCGTCACCGAACTGGTAGCCAGGGCCGCCCATACCGGTTCCGGTTGGGTCGCCACCCTGGATCATGAAGCCTTCGATGACGCGGTGGAAGATGACACCGTCGTATAGCGGCTTGCCGGTGTGGGTTTCGCCGGTGCGAGGGTCGCGCCACTCAATCGCGCCGGTAGCTAGACCTTCGAAGTTAGCTACGGTCTTTGGGGCGTGTAGGCCAAATAGGTTGACCTTGATGTCGCCGTGGTTGGTGTGCAGAGTTGCTACTGAAGTGTGAGAAGTCATTGGACAATTCTGCCACGCAGCATCTTGATAAGGAGCTAAGTTGGGAACTATGAGCAATGTCGCCATCATCACCGGAGCCGGGTCCGGTTTCGGCCTGGGTCTGGCTAAAGAATTAACTGAGCGGGGCTGGGTGGTCTATGCCGCCGACCGAGATTCGGTAGCACTGGAAAAAGTCAAAGAATTCGGAGCGATTGCCCGCGGGATGGATGTCACCGATCGAACCGATGTTGATGCTGTAGTAAAAGAAGCAATCGCCGATCAAGGTCGAATCGACCTGATGGTTGCTAACGCTGGCTACGGAAACTTCTCATCGGTTGAGGAAACCACCCCGGAAGAAGTCAGAAGAATCTTTGAGGTCAACGTCTTTGGCGTCGAGAACTCCATCCGCGCGGTCCTGCCACAGATGCGCAAGCAGCGCTCCGGCCGAATCATCATGACCACATCTGTTGTTGGGCACGTCTCACTGGTTGGCCTGGGCTGGTATGCGGCAACCAAGCACGCCGTGAAGGCGGTTGCCAACGCTCTTCGCCAAGAAACTCGCTGGCTGGGCATTCGAGTCAGCACCGTAGAGCCGGGCACATCAAAAACGGGCTTTGGTGCGGTTGCCTTCGGGCTTTTGGAAACTGGCCGTGCGGTTGGCGATTACGACAAAGTTATGGCTGGTCTCAATAAGTGGCTCGGTGGTCTCTATCGAATCTCACCAGGACCTGATAAGACCATCAAGACGATGCTCAAGGCAGCAACTGCACGCCGGCCCAGAGCGCACTACCCGGTTTCCTGGGATGTTAGAGCGCTAAAACTGGTGTTCTACATCATTCCTAGGAGCTGGCTAGATGGGTTCGTGTTGTGGCTCGCAAAGCGCTAGGACTGAGAATCGGCGCACTGGTTGTCGCCGCGCTGTTCGTGGCTTCCGGGGTCTTACACCTCGTGAACCCAAGTGCATTTTTGTGGCTGATGCCGCCATGGCTTCCGCTAAAAACTGAACTTATTGTCATCTCCGGCGTGATGGAGCTTGCCGCTGCCATCGGCCTGATCTTCAAACTGCGCTGGGCACCGCTACTGACGGTGCTAACCCTGCTGGCGGTCTGGCCTGCCAACTGGTGGTTTGCGATCGATAGCCTGACAAGTAACCCAGAGATTGCGCTGATTGCCTGGCTGAGATTGCCGTTGCAGTTGCCGCTTTTGTATTGGGCCTATAAGGCTGAGGTTCGCAAACCCAAGATTTCTTAGCTTTGGTTGAAACTTTCTTGGCAACCTTCAACCTTTGGTTTAGGGCTAATTGTGGAAAGCCTACAAATTGTGAGCGGTAAATTTAGTAAGAAACTGTGCAAATCACCACGCGAACTGAGAACAACCTGTATAAATTGTTGCCAACAGTAAGTAACCGCTTTCAGTGAAGAAAGGGGGTCTGCGCAACGGAGCGTGTGACGCCACCAGTCAATGCTGAGCTCATCCCAAATCCGTTAGTGCAAGGAAATAATGTCGCACCCCATTACCACTGAAGAGATCGTTATCGTCGAGATCGACGCCGCCACCAAGGAGCAGGCAGTTCGCCAGCTTGCCGAGCGGCTATTGGCAGCAGGCCGCCTCACCGGGCTGGATGAGTACCTGGCTGCGGTTGCTGCCCGCGAAGAGCACTTCCCAACCGGTATTGAGGGCGGTGTTGCCATCCCGCACGCTCAGTCTGATTTGGTCACCATCCCATCGGTAGCAGTTGCCACCACCACCAAGGGCATCGACTTTGGAGCTGATGACGGCGCTTCCCACCTAATCTTCCTGATTGCAGCTCCGGCATCGGGTGAAAACACTCACCTGGAGATTCTGGGTTCTTTGGCTCGCAAGATCATGCACGAGGAATTCCGTGACCGTCTTCGTGCCGAGACCAACCCAGCACAGATCGCAGAAATCGTGACCAAGGAGGTCCAGAAATAATGGCAAAGGTAGTTTGTGTAACTTCTTGCATCACCGGTATCGCCCACACCTACATGGCCGCTGAGGCTCTGGAGCAGGCTGGCAAGAAGCTAGGTCACGAGGTAATCGTTGAGACCCAGGGCTCAGCAGGTTCAAACCCGCTAAAGCAGGACGTTATCGATTCGGCAGACGCCGTCATCTTCGCGGTTGACCTAGAGGTCAAGGACCGCGATCGCTTCAATGGCAAGCCATACATCCAGGTGGGTGTGGCAAAGGCCATGAAGAGCGCAGTAGAACTCGTTGAGCAGGTGCTTGCCGCAGCTGCCGACGGTACCGCTGCCAAGGTTGGAGAAGGTTCTCCCGCCAAGGCTGCGGAGGCAAAGACTCCTTCTGAACCAAAAGAAAAGAAGGGTGGCTTCTTCGGAGGCCTATTTGGCAAAAAGTAACAACGCCTCAACCGCAACTGCGGTTTAGGAAAGCAATGGAGCTATAGGAGGCCCATAGTGAGTAGTGCAAGCACTGCCACCAAGATTCGTCAATGGCTGATGACTGGTGTTTCATACATGATTCCATTTGTTGCAGCAGGTGGAATTCTTATCGCCCTCGGATTCCTACTCGGTGCAATCGGGTTCGGAACTGACGGTATCCACGCATACGACGCAGAGAAGATGCAGATCTCTGGTGACTACGATGTGCTAAACATCGGTTACTGGGCTTTCGTTATCTTCTGGTTCGGTAAGGCTGCATTCGCATTCTTCGTACCAGTACTAGCTGCATACATCGCCTACGCAATCGCTGACCGCCCAGGTCTAGTACCTGGTTTCGTAGCTGGTGCTCTTGCAACTGGTCTAGACGGCAACCCACTGGGCACCGGAACCGGATTCCTTGGAGCAATCCTTGGTGGTTTCGTAGCTGGTGGTGTAGCTCTTTGGATCAGCCGCTGGTCAGTACCAAACTGGATCAAGCCAGTTATGCCAGTTGTGGTTATCCCACTACTTGGCTCGCTGATCACTGGTCTAGCAATGGTTCTAGTTCTAAAGGCTCCAGTTTCCGCTCTAGTAACCGGTCTAACCTCTTGGCTAAACGGTCTATCTGGTGGTGCACTGGCAGTTCTAGGTCTAATCCTTGGTCTAATGATGGCATTCGACATGGGTGGCCCAGTTAACAAGGTTGCTTACACCTTCGCTGTTACCGGTTTGGCAACTGCAGGTGCTGCAGCATCTGCTACCGAGTTCCAGATCATGGCTATCGTTATGGCCGCTGGTATGACTCCTCCACTAGGTCTAGCTCTTGCTACCAACCTACGTAAGAAGGCATTCAGCGAGTCCGAGCAGGAGAACGGCAAGGCTGCATGGCTACTAGGTGCATCCTTCATCTCTGAGGGTGCAATCCCATTCGCAGCTGCTGACCCAGCTCGCGTTATCCCATCGATCATGGTTGGTTCCGGTATCACCGGTGCTCTAGTTGCGCTATTCGGCAACGAGCTACGTGCACCTCACGGTGGAATCTTCGTATTCCCACTGGTGAGCAACTGGCTAACCTACGTTCTAGCAATTGCTATCGGTACCGTAATCACCGCTCTATTGGTTCTTGTAGCCAAGGGCATCGGTGCAAAGAAGTAACTAGAAACAAACTAGGAATGCCCCTCGGGAAACCGGGGGGCATTCTCTTTTAGTAGTGATGTTTACAGGTCAGTACAGTTACTGAATCTGGCGTCACGCGATAGACCAATCGGTGCTCCAGGGTGATCCTGCGTGACCAAACTTCTGCATCGAAGCCCCGCAATTGCTCGGGTTTACCGATGCCTGATCTTGGATTTCTCAAAACATCATCCAGGAGCTTGTTAATCCGAATCAAAGTCTTTCGATCATTTGCTAGCCACCAGGAATAATCCTCCCAAGCAACTGGGTCAAAGCTGAGCTGCACTACTCGCCCTGGGCCAGCGCGTGCAACTGGGCCATAGTCACAACCTTGTAGTCGCCCTGCTTGGCTCTTTCTAAGCTCTCCAGCAGTGCCTTGGCATTGGCTGGTGAGGAAAACAGGTGGTGAAACTCGCGAAGGCTATTTAGTTCCGCGGCATTTACCAAAACCACTTCGCCGGAGCGGGTACTAATCGGGATACTGCCGGTTTCATCTTCGAGAACCTGCTTCACAAACTTGTAAAGATTCTGGCGAAAGGCTGTCAGAGTAATTGCCACGGTGTCTCCTTACGTACATGTTTACGTACGCATATTATGCCAACTACTTATTTGGTCGCTAGGTCTTTGCCTAATCTGTGGATAAGTGCTTTCTTGCTAGCATTCCTAAGGCACAAGCAAAGGTGAGTTCTTGCACATAGCGATCTTCATGGATCAGCATCCGATGAGCCTCGGTGGGGTCCAGACCTCCGTCAGGCTGCAGCGCAAGTTTCTCGAACGCGCAGGCGTTCAGGTCACGGTCTTTGCACCCAAGTCTGCCAATGCTCTCCCGGACGATGACACCATCGTGCTGCCCTCTAGAAGACTCAGTCCAGACGGCGAGTACTCTGCGGTTTGGGACATGGAAGAGGCCTACGAAGTGGCCGAAGCAGTCTTCGAGCAGCAAAAGTTTGATCTGATCCACCTGCAGGGTGACTTCGCAGCCGCTGCCATCTCACTAGCACTTGCCAAAAAGCACAACATCCCGCTGATCCACCATGCCCACACCAACATCGATGTGGTGTTGGAGCGCATCATCGGCAAGCGGCTAAACGCCAGGCTATTCAACTTCGCGGCTAAGAAATACTGCGCGGTCTCGGGCCAACCCAAGCAAGCTGCCCACGATGGCTGGGAATACATGGCAATCACCTATCCGCATGCGGATCTGGTGTTGGCCCCAAGCTCTCACTTTGCCAAGACCATCGAAGAGCACGGGATTGCTAAAAACGTAACCGTGATGCTCAACGGCGTAGATGACGATTCGGTGGCTGGACTCAAGCGGCAGACCGAGGTGCCAAACAAACCCGTGCGATTTATCTGGGCCGGAAGGTTCCTGAGAGAAAAGCGTCTGCTGCAGACCATTAGAGCGTTCAAGAAGGCCGATCTCGATGCCGAACTGGTGATCTACGGCACCGGAGCACTGGAAAAGCCAGCCAAGAGCCTGGTAAGAACCCTGCGCATCGGACACAAGGTCTCATTCAATGGTCGTGTGGACCGCGAGCAGATGCTGCAGGCATTTGCCGATGCCGATATTGTGCTGCAGACCTCAATCGGCTTTGAGACCCAGGGCATGACGGTATTTGAGGCAGCTGCCTTTGGAACCCCGGCGCTGTGCTGCGATAAGCGAGTGGCGGGAGAGCTGAAGCCTGGCCACTGGTGGGTAACTTCGGATGAAAGCATCGAGGCACTAGCCCAGAGCATGCGCGAAGCGCATGCCGATGTGCTCAGCGGTAATGGTCGTCGTGGCGATGGCGAAGATACCTCTTGGCTTTTGCAATCCAAGCTCACCGAGCGCATGATTGCCATCTACCAGGATCTGATCAGCCAGAAGTCTGCTTCTTAAACCAATCCATTGGTGCTCGAAGCAGCTTTAGCCGCTTTGGCGTTCTACCCAGTGGCTCAAGCTCAGCAAATGGCTCCCGACTCTTGGTGATTAGCAGCACCAGCAAGACCCAGCTGATCTCGATAAGCAACCTGGATTCGGTCAACGACTGGGCTGCGATGACCAAAAAGCCAAACAGCGGGAACAGATAGAGCGGGTTGGTGTGACGAACCGCAACCGCCCAGAGTCGGTTAAAGCCAGAAACCATAAGCCAAATCAGCAGCGCTAAACCAATAATGCCAAGCTGCAGCCAAACATCGAGATAGGCATTGTGAGCCTGATACATCGGGACCTTATTGATTACTATCAGACCCTCAAATGGCTCAACGCCCGGGACCCAGTAGCTGATCCAACCCCAACCCTCGAGCGGCTTCTCCCAAATCAGGTTCAACACCTCACCCCAGATGTAGAAGCGGCCGGAGGCATCGGATGACCGACCCAAAAGATCAAAGAGCTCAACCCGATAGATCAGCCCCAGCACACCAATTCCGAACAGTGCCCAAATGCCATAGCCGTAGATCTTGTGTCTGGTGACGCGATCTCTACCCTCTGAGAAAATCGCAATCAACGCCGCAAAGGCAATTAGCCCGATGGCCAGCGTCATGCCGGCACTCTTTGCCAGCGCCGCTAGTAACACCGCAAGAATCAAGGAGGCGAGCGGAATGCTGCGGTTTTTGTGAGTGACGATGTACTCCACCAAAAACACCATGATGCCCAAGACCGCGGTAAATGCCAGCAGGTTCGCATTACCCATAATGCCTTGAATGCGATCGCCTTCAAACAGGTTTCCCTGTGACCAGAGGTAGGAGGCCGATGGTGGCTCATCGCCCTCGTAATTGGGGAATATTGGCTTGATCGGTCCAAAGACCGCGGCAAAAAGTTCAAAAAGCAGCGAAGCAGCCAACACCACTCGAAGGGTATTGGCAAATATGTTCAGTAGCTGTCGCCAGCCAAACTGATTGGCCAAGAACAGCGCAAAGACCGTGGTTCCAACCTGGGCCACCAAACCAATCACGGTGAACTCGCGGTATTGGCTCCAGATCAGGCTCAACGCCATCAACCCAAGCAGCAGCGCCAGTGGAATTGGCACCCGAAGCAACGTCTTGCCTGGCTTGCCGACAATCAGCGCCACCAGTGCAATCAGCGCTCCAATGCCAACCACAACTGCCCAACCGCCCCAGCCAATGCTGTAGCGGATTGAGTCACCTGCCATCAGGATAAAGAGCCCGGGATATGCCAGCAGAATGCCAAGTCGGTAGCGCTTAGCCCTGCCATCGAATGGAATTCGAATCGGCTGGGTAATCGGAATTGACGAGGTAATTGCAGTCTCCTTAGGAAACTAAAGAATACCTTTAGTGGCTCAGGCCTGCCTTTTCATACAGACGCTTCATCCAGCGCGGTGCCCACCAGTTCAAAGAACCAAATAGTCGCATCAGGGCTGGCACTAAGAGTGCTCTCACCACCGTGGCATCCAGCAAAATGGCAACCGCAATTCCAACACCTAACATCTTCATGATCGATACCCCAGAGGAGGCAAAGGCTCCAAAGGTAACCGCCAAGATAAAGGCGGCCGCCGTGATGATGCGACCGGAGCGCTGCAGACCATAGGCCACCGAGTTCACGGTGTTTACCCCGGCATCGTGCTGCTCCTTGATTCGAGAGAGCAGGAAGAGCTCGTAGTCCATCGATAGACCAAATGCCACCACACCAATCATCACCACCGAGGAGGTGTCGATGGTTCCGGTCACCGAATACTCGCCCACCAACCACTGCAGGTAACCGTTTTGGAAGACCCAGGAAACCAGCCCTAAAGTCGCACCCAGTGACAGCACATTCAGCAGGATTGCCTTGATCGGCAAGATCACACTGCCGGTAAACAGGAACAGCAAGATCATGGTGCTGACAAAAATCCACAGCGCGGCAATCGGCAAAGCGCCCTCGATACCCTGCTGGCTGTCGGTGTAGAAGGCGGCAGAGCCACCAACCAGCACCTGATCCAACTCGGAACTAAGCGAGCGAATCTGGACGGTCTGGTCATAACCGGCTGGGCTTCTCGGCTCAACGTCCGAGATCGCAACAATCCTGGTCCACTCGGTATCTAAATCGGTTGGCACGATGTTCACACGAACGATGTCTTCAACCTCACCAAGATCTGCTACGTAGCGATCGATGGCAGCATCGGAGCCCTGCACCATGATCTCCACCGGGC
>JACCDS010913316.1_pt1 | contig 22377 bp, 14 predicted proteins | sample 7446441 | NCBI WGS metagenome assembly JACCDS01 (sample SAMN15323445, study PRJNA562643) | freshwater metagenome | isolation source: river surface water | place: USA:Blue River Watershed | collected 2017-08-17 | reverse complement strand
TGAGCAAAGAGCGCGCTGAAGACGAGAACATTGGCGGAATCGAGATGTACGCCAAAATGGAGGAGCCTTCAGAGTCGCCTTCAGTGGTGTTCCAGCCTGTCATGTGCCAGCACTGCAACCACGCTCCGTGCGAGACGGTGTGCCCGGTGGGTGCAACCGTGCACTCGCGCGAGGGCCTGAACCACATGGCCTACAACCGATGCATTGGTACGCGCTACTGCGCCAACAACTGCCCGTACAAGGTTCGCCGCTTTAACTGGTTCAACTACATGGCCAACGAGCAGTTCGCCGACGTCAACCCTTCGCAAGACGACTACGGCCGCATGGTCCTCAACCCCGACGTGACGGTTCGTTCGCGCGGTGTCATGGAAAAGTGCACGATGTGCATTCAGCGCGTACAGTACGCCAAGCTCGAAGCCAAGAAGGCCGGACAGCCTTTGGCCGACGGAGCCTTCACCACGGCCTGTGCCGATGCTTGCGACACGGGTGCCATCACCTTTGGCGACGTCAACAACGCGAAGAGCGCAGTACGTACCGCCAAGGCCGACGCACGTGCCTACCACCTTCTCGAGGAAGTGGGAACACAACCCTCGGTATTCTACCTGACTAAAGTCCGCAACGCCTAATCAGTTATGCACTACGAATCACCTGTACGTCAGCCACTTATCCTAGGTGATAAGAGCTACAACCAGATCACTGAAGACGTTGTACGTCCGATTGAAAATCCGGCACCGCGCTCGTGGTGGACCGTATTCAGCATCGCCTTGGTTATGTTCCTCTGGGGCGTGGGCTCGTTGGCCTACACCGTCGGCACCGGCATCGGAGTATGGGGCTTGAACAAAACCGTGGGCTGGGCATGGGACATCACCAACTTCGTGTGGTGGGTAGGTATTGGCCACGCCGGAACCTTGATCTCTGCCGTACTGCTGCTATTCCGCCAACGCTGGCGCATGGCCATTAACCGTTCGGCGGAGGCCATGACCATTTTCTCGGTGATCCAGGCCGGACTTTTCCCGGTGTTCCACATGGGTCGAGTTTGGATGGCATATTGGGTACTCCCGATTCCAAACCAGTTCGGCTCACTTTGGGTGAACTTCAACTCGCCCCTTCTTTGGGACGTGTTCGCGATTTCAACCTACTTGACCGTTTCGGTGGTCTTCTGGTACGTCGGACTTATTCCAGACTTCGCCATGGTCCGTGACCGCGCCGTCAACCCGGTGCAGAAGCACATCTACAAGGTGCTTTCCTTCGGATGGGGCGGCAAAGCCAAGGCGTGGCAGCGCTTCGAAGAGGTATCGCTGGTCCTTGCGGGTCTTGCTACGCCGCTGGTTCTTTCGGTTCACACGATCGTATCGATGGACTTCGCCACGTCAGTGATTCCGGGTTGGCACACGACCATCTTCCCTCCGTACTTCGTTGCGGGAGCAATTTTCTCTGGTTTTGCGATGGTGCAGACCCTCTTGCTGATTGTGCGCAAGGTGTTTAAAATGGAGGACTACATCACGATCCAGCACATCGAAATGATGAACATCGTCATCATGGTGACGGGATCGATTGTAGGTGTTGCCTACATCACCGAGCTCTTCATTGCCTGGTACAGTGGGGTGGAATACGAGCAGTACGCCTTCCTCAACCGCGCAACCGGTCCCTACTGGTGGGCCTACTGGTCGATGATGACATGCAACGTGTTCAGCCCACAGTTCATGTGGTTTAAAAAGCTGCGCACCAACCTGGTGTTCACGTTCATAATCTCAATCGTCGTAAACATCGGCATGTGGTTCGAGCGCTTTGTGATCATCGTGACGTCACTGCACCGCGACTACCTGCCCTCGAGCTGGTCGATGTTCTCACCGTCGTTTGTCGACGTGGGCATCTTCGTGGGTACGATTGGCTTCTTCTTCGTGCTCTTCTTGCTTTACGCGCGCACCTTCCCGGTCATCGCGCAGGCTGAACTCAAGACCATTTTGAAAACTTCGGGCGAAGCCCAGAAAAAACACCACAGCGACCATGGCGCACACCACTGAGCATACCCCAGTTGTTCGCGCGTTGTACCACGATGACGACGTGCTTATGTCGGCCGTAAAGGAAATCCGCGCGGCTGGATTCAAAATCTCTGAAGTCTACACGCCCTTCCCGGTGCACGGACTCGATAAAGCGATGGGTCTTAAAGAGACCCGAATCGCCATGGCAGCCTTCATGTACGGTCTTCTTGGACTTACGGTTGCGGTTACGTTGACCTGGTACATGATGATCAGTGACTGGCCACAAAACATCGGCGGAAAGCCCAACCTCAATTGGGGCATGAACATGCCGGCGTTTGTGCCAATTTTGTTTGAGCTGACGGTCTTTTTTGCCGCCCACTTGATGGTGTGGACCTACTTGATTATTAATGGATTGTACCCTGGCGCGGACGCCCAAAATCCGGATCCGCGCACCACAGATGACTACTTCATGGTGGAACTGCCTGCGGCAGATGGCCTGGTAGACGTACTGAAGAAATCGGGTGCTGTAGAAATTGCTGAAGCCTAAGCGAAATGCGTATCAAGACTATTCTTTGGGTTGCGGGCAGTGCGGTAGCATTGAGCTCGTGCAACTGGGACAAGACCACTCCGGGCTACTCCTACATGGACGACATGTACCGTTCTCCGGCCCACCAAACCTACGAGCCCGGTACAGCGAAGGAGCCCGCCGAGGGCAGTGTTCCGCGCGGCTACGTGCCTTACACGATTCCGAATACCAACGAGGGCTACGCGGCATCGCGGGCCAATACCGAGGTTCCGGCCTTCTACGAGACCTTGGATGCCGAAGCAGGTAAGCAGCTGTATACGCAGTTTTGCTCGCACTGCCACGGCGAAAAGGGCGACGGAAACGGTATTTTGATGCAGCGCGAAAAGATCTTGGGTATCCCGGGCTACGGCGCAGACAAGCTTCCGGACATCACTCCTGGAAGCATTTACCACGTAATCATGTACGGCAAGAACAACATGGGTAGCCATGCGTCGCAGCTGAACTACGACGAGCGCTGGAAAATCATCAAGTACGTGTGGAAGCTCCGCATGGATCAAGTTCCCGGTGCCGCTCCTGCCGCTGCCGACACGACCACGGCCCAACCTGCTGCTTAATAAAACTGCCCCAGAAGACATGTTTGTATTTACGTCCAAAATGAAATTGCTCGCCGGGTCGCTGACCTTGGTGGGCCTGGTGTTTCTGCTGATTGGCTTTAACACGGATTACTCGTCGCACGCTGCAGAGGGCCACGACGGCCACGCAGTTGCAGCCCACGCTGAAGAGGCTCACGCTGAAGAGGCCCACGCGGTAGAAGCGCCGGCTCACGAGGCACCCGCCGACGAAGCCCATGCTACGATGGTAGTTCCTGAAGGGGTAGACGTTCAAGAAGCCCACGCCACAGAGGGTGCTGCCGAAGAGTCCCACAGCGAAGAGGCCCACGTCGACGCGGCCCACGCTACCGAGGCTGCGACCGAAGAGGCACCTGCTGCCGACGCCCACGCTACCGAGGCACACGACGCCCATGCCGCTGCAGCGCACGCTGAAGAAGGCCACGGCGCTACCCACGATTTGAGCGCGAACCGCCCTTGGGCAGCGTTCTTGGTGAACAGTATCTTCTTTTTGGGCATCGGCATCGGCACGCTGTTCTTCTTGGCGATTCAGTACGCCGCTCAAGTAGGCTGGTCAGCGGGCTTGATTCGCGTATTCGAGGCCGTTTCGATGTTCGTGGGTATTCCCCTCCTCGGAATCTTGTTCTTGGCGGTGACCGGAGGAATGCACATGCACCACCTGTGGCACTGGATGGCCGAAGGCATCATGGATCCGGCTAGCGCCAACTACGATCCGATTATTGCCGGCAAGGAGGCCTACTTGAACGTTCCATTCTTCACCGTCCGCACGTTGGCCTACCTGGTGATATGGGCTGGTGCCGCCTACCTGCTACGCCGCAACAGCATGAAAGAGGACGCCCTACCCAAGGGACAAAACATGTTCTTTACCCAGCGCAAACTGGCGGCCACGTTCATCGTGCTGTACGCCGTAACGTCGTCAACGAGCGCCTGGGACTGGGTTATGTCGATTGACACGCACTGGTTCTCAACTCTGTTCGGCTGGTACACCTTTGCGGGAATGTTTGTGACGGCCATGACCGTGTTGAACCTGCTCGTGATGTACCTGCGCTTGAACAACCACCTGCCGTGGATCAACGCCAACCACCAGCACGATTTGGGTAAGTTTATGTTTGCCTTCAGCGTATTCTGGACCTACCTCTGGTTCAGCCAGTACATGCTCATTTGGTACTCCAACATTCCTGAAGAAGTCACCTACTACCTGCCGCGCTTCAAGGGCGAGTACAAGCCCCTGTTTGTGATGATGGTGGCCATGAACTTCATCTTCCCGATCCTCGTGCTGATGTCGCGTGACGCTAAGCGCATCTTTGGCTTCATCGGTTTGGCTGCCGTGTTTGTGTTGGCCGGACACTGGATGGACCACTACATCATGATTATGCCAGGCGCTGTGGGCTACGACTACGGTTTTGGCTTTGCTGAATTGGGCGGAATTCTCTTCTACGCCGGCTTGTTCCTTTGGGTCACCCTAAGTCAACTTGCCAAAGCGCCGCTCAAGCTTAAGAACCACCCGATGCTCACCGAAAGCGAGCACTTCCACCAATAATCCGAAGTATTAATTCGAATCGTTTATGTCTGGAATTATGACCCTTATCGTTCTTGTGCTCGCGGTGCTCACCGCCCTGCAGCTCATGCGAATTTTTGAGCTGTCCTCAAAGGCGCGCAAGACTGCCGAGTACGAGGTTACAGATCGCGACAACAACAACCAGGGATGGTTGATGCTCCTATTTGGCATCGGCCTCATTGGGTCCTTCTTTTGGATGCTGTACACGTGGCTTCCGGTAACCCTGCCGAAACCTGCCTCGGAGCACGGTGCGGACTACGACAACCTGATGTCGATCTCGATGATGGTCATCATTGCGATGTTTGTCATCGTACAGCCCATCCTGTTCTACTTTGCATGGAAGTACCGTGGCGCTAAAGACCGCAAGGCTACCTACTACGAACACAACAACCGCCTTGAGTTCATTTGGACGATCGTACCGGCCCTTGTGCTCGCGGTGCTCATCATCTACGGCATGACTACGTGGTCCAAAGTGATGAATCCGAAGAACGAGCAGGAACCCCTTGTAATCGAAGTGTACGCACAGCAGTTCAAGTGGACGGCGCGCTACGCCGGACAAGACAACCAGCTCGGCTTTGCGAACGTGCGCCTGATCAAGGACGCCAACGTAATCGGGGTTGATACCCTCGACGCGAAGGGATCCGACGACAAAATCACAACCGAAATTCACCTGCCCGTGGGCCGTCCGGTGCTGTTCAAGTTCCGCTCCCAAGACGTCATTCACTCGGCGTACTTCCCCCACTTCCGTGCGCAGATGAACTGTGTTCCGGGCATGACTACGCAGTTCCAGTTCACGCCCAACGTGACGACGGCTGAGATGCGCCAAGACGCCGACGTTCAGGCTAAGGTTGCGCGCATTAACCAAATCCGCACCGAAAAGGGCTTGGAAAGCTACGCCTACGACTACATTCTGCTGTGCAACAAGATCTGTGGATCAGCGCACTACAACATGCAGATGAATATTGTTGTTGAGTCTGAAGAAGAGTACGCCAAATGGCTTGCTGAACAAAAGACGGTAGCAGAAACGTTGTAATCCTTGATTTAAGATCTCCACATTATGGCTGACCACGCACACGATCACGACCACGCTCACGACGACCACCACGACCACGAGCACCATGTAGACAATTTCTGGACGAAGTACGTCTTCTCGATCGACCACAAGATGATCGCGAAGCAGTTCCTCGTTACCGGTATGTTCATGGGCATCATCGGGGTATTTATGTCGATGCTCTTTCGCCTTCAATTGGCATGGCCGGGCGAGAGCTTCCCCATTTTAGAGACGTTTCTCGGCAAATGGGCTCCCGACGGGGTGATGGATCCCAACATGTACCTGGCTTTGGTGACGATCCACGGTACCATCATGGTGTTCTTCGTTTTAACGGCCGGCTTGAGCGGAACCTTCTCGAACCTCCTTATTCCGTTGCAAATCGGTGCACGTGACATGGCTTCAGGCTTCCTGAACATGATTTCGTACTGGCTGTTTGCCGCGTCTTCGGTGGTGATGGTCGTTTCGCTGTTCGTTGAAACGGGTCCTGCCTCAGGCGGTTGGACGGTGTACCCGCCGTTGAGCGCACTTCCTCAAGCGATGCCTGGCTCTGGTGCCGGTATGACGCTTTGGCTGGTGTCGATGACCCTGTTCATCGCGGGTTCGTTGATCGGTTCGCTGAACTACATCGTTACCGTGATCAACCTTCGCACGAAGGGCATGTCGATGACCCGCCTTCCGCTTACGATTTGGGCGTTCTTGGTGACGGCCATTCTGGGTGTGCTTTCGTTCCCGGTACTACTGAGCGCCGCGTTGCTGCTCCTGTTTGACCGTTCGATGGGTACGTCGTTCTACTTAAGCGACATTATGGTCGCCGGCGAGTTGCTGAGCAACCAAGGCGGAAGCCCGATCCTGTTCGAGCACCTGTTCTGGTTCCTTGGCCACCCTGAGGTGTACATCATTCTTTTGCCAGCCCTCGGCATCACGTCAGAGGTGATTGCGACCAACTCGCGCAAGCCGATCTTTGGCTACCGTGCGATGATTGGTTCCATTTTGGCCATCGCCTTCTTGTCGTTCATCGTTTGGGGTCACCACATGTTTGTAACGGGTATGAATCCGTTCCTCGGATCGGTGTTCACCTTTACGACGCTGTTGATTGCCATCCCTTCGGCGGTTAAGGCGTTCAACTACCTGACCACGCTGTGGAAGGGCAACATCCGCTTCACTCCGGCGATGCTCTTCTCCATCGGACTCGTCAGCACGTTTGTGGCGGGTGGTTTGACGGGCATCATCCTTGGTGACTCCGCATTGGACATCAACGTGCACGATACCTACTTCGTGGTGGCTCACTTCCACATTGTAATGGGTCTTTCGGCCATTTTCGGAATGTTCGCGGGCGTGTACCACTGGTTCCCCAAGATGTACGGCCGCATGATGAACAAGTCAATGGGCTACCTGCACTTCTGGCTGACGTTTGTGAGTGCCTACGGGGTATTCTTCCCGATGCACTTTACGGGTCTGGCCGGTTTGCCCCGCCGTTACTACAGCAACGCGGAGTTCCCCATTTTTGACGAGCTTCAAGATATCAACGTGATCATCACCATGTTTGCTATTGGCGGAGGTATTGCCCAGCTCATCTTCATTTTCAACTTCTTCTACTCTATGTGGCGCGGCCCCAAGGCTCCTCAGAATCCTTGGAATGCCAATACCCTCGAGTGGACGACCCCAGTAGAGCACATTCACGGCAACTGGCCGGGTGCGATTCCGGAAGTTCACCGTTGGGCCTACGACTACAGCAAGCCGGGTCATGACGACGACTTTGTGCCGCAGACTACGCCGCTGAAAGACGGCGAACAGGCGCACTAAGCGTTTATAAGTTCGTTGAACGGCCGCCCGGTTTCCCCGAGCGGCCGTTTACATTTGTAGCTATGGTGGATTTTTTGCACGACGCCTCCTCGGCGGGCATGGACGATCGGGAGGCCGAGCAGCGGTTGCGTCCCGCGCGCTTCGACGACTTCGCGGGGCAGGCCAAAGTGCTCGAGAACTTGAAGGTCTTTGTGCAGGCCGCGCGCCTTCGCGAAGAGGCACTTGACCACGTGCTGCTGCACGGTCCTCCGGGGCTTGGTAAGACAACGTTGGCCCACATTATTGCGGGGGAGCTCGGTTCTTCACTAAAGCTCACGAGCGGACCGGTGCTCGACAAACCAGGTGACCTTGCGGGCTTGCTTACGAGCCTGGAGGCGAACGACGTGCTGTTCATTGACGAGATCCACCGCCTGAGCCCTGTGGTTGAGGAATACCTCTACAGTGCGATGGAGGACTACCAGATTGATATTATGCTGGAGTCAGGACCGGCAGCACGATCGGTGCAAATTCGCTTGAAGCCGTTCACGTTGATTGGGGCGACTACGCGTAGCGGACTGCTCACGTCGCCGTTGCGTGCGCGCTTTGGAATTGCAGCGCGACTCGAATACTACAGCGTGGAGCTCCTGTCGACGATTGTGGAGCGCTCTGCGAGCATTTTGAGCATGGGCATTGAGGCAGAGGCCGCCATTGAAGTTGCCCGCCGCAGCCGCGGCACGCCCCGAATTGCCAATGCCCTGCTGCGTAGGCTTCGTGACTTTGCCCAGGTCCGCGGTGCGTCGGTGGTGGATTTAGAAATTGCCCGCTATGGAATGGACGCCCTCGACGTGGATGCCCATGGGCTCGACGAGATGGACAACCGCATATTGTCCACGTTAATCGACAAGTTCCGCGGCGGCCCTGTAGGGCTAAGCACCCTAGCGACGGCCGTTGGCGAGCAATCAGAAACGCTGGAAGAAGTTTATGAGCCCTACCTCATCCAAGAAGGCTACCTCGCGCGCACCCCTCGCGGGCGAATGGCCATGGACAAAGCCTACAAGCACCTCGGGCGCACACCCTCAGGCGGACCCGATCTTTTTTCATGACGCGGAGCGAAGCCACAGACTACCTCAAGCGCGAGGCGCTGCGGCTTGGGTTTATGGAGGCCCGGGTTGCCCGCGCCGATTTTTTAGCCGAAGACGCGCCCCGACTCGAGGAATGGCTGGCCCGCGGCCTGCATGCCAGTATGGGGTACATGGCCAATCACTTTGACAAGCGTTTAGACCCGCGATTGCTCGTTCCGGGCGCGAAGTCCGTGGTGAGTTTGGCATTCAACTACTATCCAGAACCATCAGATCTCGAGGGCGATGGCCGCCCTAGGGTGGCCCGATATGCCTATGGGGAGGACTACCACCGAGTGGTGAAAGACCGGTTGTTTGAACTGCTTGATTCCCTTCGGAGCGCAGTGGGTCCCGTCGAGGGTCGTTGCTTTGTCGACAGTGCGCCCGTAATGGAGCGCGCCTGGGCGGAGCGCAGCGGGCTTGGTTGGGTCGGCAAAAATTCCCTAGTGCTGCGCAAAAATGCAGGATCGTACTTCTTCTTGGCGGAACTCGTACTCGATTGCGATTTAGTGCCGGACCTTCCGGTTGCAGACCATTGCGGCTCCTGCACGCGATGCGTGGACGCGTGCCCAACCCAAGCCATAATTGCGCCCAAGGTGGTAGATAGCGGCCGTTGCATTAGCCATGCGACCATTGAGCTGCACGGAGCGCTACCGCGCGATATGGCGGAATCCCTCAATCCATGGGTGTTTGGTTGCGACATCTGCCAAGAAGTTTGTCCTTGGAACCGCCATTCCACGCCCCACCAGGAGCCAAGGTTCACACCCGGTTCCTGGGTAAGCTGGTCCATTGAAGATTGGGAGCAGGCGAGTGAGGCAGCGTTTGCCGAAGCCTTTGGGCGATCGGCCGCGGCGCGCACTGGGCTCGAGCGGATTCAACGCAACGTCTCGGCCGCCTTTGGCGACCAGAGCGCTACTTGACGTCGATTTGCACGGCCTGCAGGACGCGGTAGGTCGTCTTGTCGAATGCTACGGCGATCCAGCGCATGTGCTCGGGCTTCCAGGCGGCGTCAAGCGTCGCTGAAGCGTCGAGGGACTGGGTCAAGCCCGCGGCGCAGGCGCCCGCAGCCCACACTTCTTGACCAAAGGGGCCCCAAGGTGCAGCGCGAAACACGTTGTAGTGAACGTAGTTTGTGTCCCTTGTTTGGTCGGGCATGAGTTGTGGCGAAACAATGCCCGACTCCTTGAGGTAGACCGCAACGCCTACCGCATTGCTCTGGCTGGCCTGAGCACGCACGTCTAAGCGCAGGGTGGCCACGCGCGACGTGCTGTCGTACCCACTGTAGGCATTGAAAAGGACTTCGGGCGAAAGCGCTAGCTCGGTGGCGGTAAGCGCGCCCCACGAACTGTAGGTTTTTAGGTGCGCGTTGCTCGGGTAATCGAGGCGATTCACCATTCCGAGGGGGAGGCCCCAGACCCCAAACACGCTCGCAAGGTCGTCGCCGTCGTTGGTGGTGAAGTCGGTGGGGTAGTCGGTCGAGGTCGCTGTAAAATTGGCGGGTCCAGCGTGAATGGCGAGTCCAACTACTTTGGCCGAACCGTAAAGGCTGTCGAGTTGCTTGAGCACTTTAGACGCCTTAGGGCAGTTTTTGCACTGGTGGCCCGTGAAGTCCTCAACCAGCACCGCACGCTCTGTTTGGAGGACCGTGTCGCCGTTGGCGGTTGCGGTCCCGCCGCCGCCTGGGTTGCGAAATGGTTGGTCGATGTAGTCGCAGGATGCCGCGAATGCGGCAGCAGAAAGGGCCAGTAGGAACGTGCGCATCAGAATTGGGTAGTTAAGGACAGACTCAGGCCGTTGGACGGAGGAACGACGCGGCACACACCGCCTACACAAAAAATACCCTGCTGCTGGCGGCCGTAGCCAATCTGCACGCGGGTGGGGCCGTCGAAGTGGACTACCGACACCAGCGGGTAGTGAATGCGACGCGATTTCGAAGGATGGCCGTAGTTGTAAATGTCTTGTACGGCAACAACCCATTTTTCAGACAGCGTGTACTCCGCGAGGAACATGCCCATTGCACCACGGTAGCCCTGGCCGCCAGACCACTGGAGCTCAGTCCTCAAGGTTTGGTGGTTGGGCAGGGCAAATTGCTGTTCCCACGCCACTGCAGGCACAACTAACGCGCTGTCGCTGTCGGGTGCGTCCAATATCGCGTAGTCGTTCAGGCCGTCGGCGAGCACGGACTTGTTGTAGACGAAGCGGTAGCCCGTAAGCTGGGTTTTGTACTTCGAACTGAACTTGCGGCTCAAGCTGAGGTTGACGTCGCGGAAGTAGGGTATTTCGCCCCAAGTCAGCGGGTTGCTGAGGTAGCCCTGCGTGCCTTTGTCGCCAAAGCTGCCGTCGGCAAGCGGACTGCGGTCGATGCTCTGCGACGATACGATGCTCAGGGCCACCTTCGTGCCGTACTTGCCCCCAAGGAGCGACTTGCGCGGAATTAGGTAGTTCACGTCAAACTGGTACCCCATTTCGCCGTTGATTTGGGTGGCGTAGGGGTAAAGCGCCGGAAGCGCATACGTATGAAGGTTTCCGGTAGGCGGAATGAAGTTGATCAGCGCGTCAAACTGCTGGGCATTGCGGTCAGACCGGAAGCTGAAGTTGTCAATTCGCTTCACCGTGGCAAGAAAACCAAGTCCTTTTTTGCTGTAGGTCGCGGTAGCAACGAAGGCTTCGCCCGGCTTGTAGATGTAGCCGTTGTCAAAATTCGGGTCGTTGATTTTGTAGGCGTACTCGGCCTTTAGGTTAAGGCCTTTGTAGTTGGCACCCACGCGATAAGCCCATGCTCCTACGTTGGATGGCAGGTTGAGCAGCGGGTCAAATCCGCGCTGAAATTTCGAAACGAAGCTGGCGCCCAGCGTGAGGTTCACGCCGGCCTTTTCTAAGAAGGGAAGGGCTTCGCGAAGGGCCCATTCCGCGTCGGTACCGCGCAGGATGCCCTCGCTTTTAGCGAAGTACATTCGCTGGCGGCCAAGCACCGTCTTTAGGGTCAGTCCTTTGGGAAGACGGGCAATGATACGGCTGCCGTCCATTGCGTTGTCGAGTCCGAGACCGCGCTCTTCATAGGCCCTGAATATGAGGCCTTGGCCGAATTGCTCAAAGAAATTGCCGACGGTGATGTCAAACTTGCCCTGATTCCATTGGGCGTAGCGGTAGGTAATGCCCTCTCCGCGGTAGCCCGTTGGGAAGCCAAGAATGGCGTTTTGGTAGTTTTCGTAGCGCATCCCCATGCGCAAGTTGCCCCGTTCGTAGGTGAACAGTGCCCAGCCTTGGCCAAGCGCCTTCTCGTCGGGGTAGTAGTCGCCCGCCGGGTCGAGCACCGAATCGCGAACGTACGCTTGAGCATCGATTTGGACCACGGCGCGCAGGGTTCCTCCTAACGCATCGGTAACACCCTGCTGGGCAAATAGGGTAGGAGTGGTCGCGCAAAGGACCAATAGGGCAGCGGTACGGCGCATCCTTACTTGAGTTTGCGGACCTCAGAAATCAGTACTTCTTCTTCGCCCGGTACGTATTTGTTGGCTTGCCACACCACTTCACCAGCCGCATTGAGCAAAAAGGTGTGGGGTACGTTGTTCACGCCCATTGCACGGCGAAGGTCGCTGTTGGGGTCTAGCACCACGTTGTAGTCCCAGCCTTGGCCAGCCACAAATGGACCCACTTTGGAGCTCGTGCGGGAGTCGTCGATGCTCACGGCAATGAGGTTCACGCCGGTTTCGTCGTGGAGCTCTTCGTAGTGCTCTGCCATGGCGTTTAGCTCGTTAATGCAGGGTTTGCACCATGTGGCCCAAAAGCTAATAATTGTAGGTTTTCCTTCTTCACGCAGGCTTGAGATTGGAACCTTGGTTCCCTCAAGAGTTTGCACGTCCATTTTAGGCAAGGTCTGGGCTCCGACGGCAACACTTAATGCGGTCAAGGCAACGGTGAATAGGCTTTTCATGACCGTAAGTTACGGAATTGAAATAAGCTTTACCAAGTCGAGCGGGCGGTCGGCCTTAAAAAGAAGCGCCCGGGCCTTGCTGGCCCGGGCGCGTTCCCTACCGAACTCCGTTCGGAATTAGTGCTGTACCGTGAAGCGAAGCGTCTCGATGCGGTCGCTCAAGGCGATCTTCACCGTGTAGACACCATTGGCCAAATCGGCCACGTTGAAGCTCAGCTCTTGGGCGCCGGCCTCAAGCGCAATGCTCTGGGCGATTACGCGCTGACCGTTCAGGTTGAATACCTCAACTACGGCATCGCCAGCTTCGGCAGCCTGAAGGCTCACCTTAACCGCGTCGCGAGCGGGGTTCGGGTACAGAGTGGCCTTGTTCATCAAGGACTCCTCTTCGCCAAGCGCGCTCGTGCTCACCCAAATGTTGTCGAGCCACAGGTTGTTGCCGTAGGCTGAGTTGCACTCAAACTTGACAATAATGTCCTGGCCAGCAAACTGAGCAAGGCTGATGGTGTTGGGGTACCACTGCGTCGGCTGCGGGAAAAAGCGGCTTGTTGCGTTCGGAGCCGTGGCCAAAGCCGTTCCCGACTTGTCGAACACATTCGTCCAGGTGCTTCCGCAGTTTGACGAAACAAATACCTTCAGTCCGTCGGCTTCACCGGCATACGAAGCGTAGGCGTGGTTGAAGTACAACTTATGACCGGCTGTGATTCCTCCAACTTTAGGAGTGATAATGCTCGCCTGAGCACCTGACTGCATCGTGAAGAAATCCACCATAAGCGACTTAGCTGATTGGCCGTAGCCACCAAGTTCGTAGGGAAGACCGTTTACGTTGGCTTTAGATACCACCGTAACGAGGGGCTTGCTTGCGGTAGTGTACAGAAGCACGTGGCCCGCAGGGATTTCGTTGAAGTTGGCGTTTTCCATGCCTTCAGCAAATGGAGCTGGGGTCGGCGTGTTGTTCAAAACGGCTGCGATGATTGGAGCAGACATGTTGTTCATGCCGTTCACGTCGCCCGTTCCGTTCGGTGCGCTCACCGAGCCAACCAGCGAATTCGTTCCGGCGGGAAGCGTCACTTGGGGGAAGGTCACTACCGCGGTTGCACCGGCGGCGAGGTTGCCCGTCCAGTTTTGCGTAACCGGGGTTCCGCCATTCACGGTGTAGCCAACAGTAGCTGAAGTGATGGCTACGCTGCCTTCGTTCTTGATGGTGATCGACGGCGTCGTTGCGCCGTTGCAAAGACCCGCCGTGGCAGCCGTGAAGGCGTTCAAGCCGATGTCGGGAAGTCCAGCAATCGTCTGTGGCGTAGTGCGGGCTGCGTTAAGCACTGATTTGTTGCTGTTGTCCTGAACGAAGGCGACCACGGCAACCTTGTTGAGGTTGGCCAAGTAGGCGGGAGCCTTGATTTTGAATGAGAACATTTGGGTCTGGCCGGCGGTCCAGCTGTCGGCCATCGTGGTGCCGTTCGCGTCGGGAACCATTTTGCGCATCACTTGGTAGAAATCCTTTTCGCCGTTCGAGCCTGGGGCCGAAGGGTAGTTGATTTCTTCCTCGATGAGGGCTACGTGAAGCTTCAGTGAGCCAGCTGCGCCCGAATTCACCGTTGTGGTGCCTGCATTGGCTACATAAACGCCAATTTGAATCGAGTCGTAGTTCGCAGTCCATTGGTGGCTAGCCGTCAAATTGAGCGGTGCCGCGGTATTGTAGCGGTTGTTAATCGTGGTAGCAGTAACGATCGTACCTGGCGATCCTGGGCCAGCTCCGTCCATAACGGAATTTGGCACTCCGGTTACGTTGTAGTATTGTACACGGGCGGCTGCTTCGGTAGGATTGGCCGCGTTCATCGGGTCAACACCTGGCCAACTCGTCTGGTACTTAAGGGCTACAACTTTGGTTGAGTTTGCGTCGAGGATAACTTTAAGCGCAGGGTTTTGTGAGGCGCAAGGTCCGCACGAGGCTTGAGTAAAGTGCTCAACCAAAACAAGGCGGTTTTGGCCGAACGCACTTATACTAATAAGACCCGCAAGGGCTGTTAGGGTAAGGTACTTCATGAAGTGGCGTTTAATAAAAGGGTTTAGAGGGCGAAATCTACGCAAAAAATGAATCCCTTTTAATGTTTGGGTGCGATGTTCGCAACGAAGTACCTTTACTCCATGCAAAAAATTCTATTTGTCATCCTAGCAACCGCAACAGCGGTTACGGTGAACGCCCAAAGTTTGACTGTCACGTCAATGGATAGTGTTGCGTACGCCAACAGCCACAATGCAGTTCAAGCGACTGCGCACATTGTAGTGAAGAACACCTCCACGAGCCTTAAGGAGTACAAAGTGATCCGCCGCAAGGTGGGTTCAACCGGATTGGTCGACTCCAATTACTTCTGCTGGGACCTTTGCTATCCTACTTGGGCCAACCAGAGCCAAGGAACGGTTTCTATTGCCCCAAATGCGGTGGCAAACGATTTTTCAGGTTACGCGTACGTCCGCGACACATCCGCCAACGGTCAAGACACTATTTGGTACACGTTTATGAACGCTAACGACAGCAACGACAGTCTTCAGGTGCCCGTTGTTTATGTGTTTAACCGATACGTGGCCACCCCAGAGTCGATGCTTCCCGAAGTGCGCTTAGCGCCTCAGCCTGCTGTAGCAGGGCAATGGGTACGCGGCCTTCCAGTGGACGTTCAGCGTGTCGAGTGGCTGGACGCCTTGGGTCGAGTTGCGAGCCTAAATGCCGAGGTAGTCGACGGCGCCGTGCGTGTTCCGAGTACCTCTGGGTTGTGGCTACTGCGAAGCTACCATGCCGGAGGAGTTCGAACTACCAAGGTCACCGTCCGCTAAGCGCTGCATACGAATCAGCTGCGCACAGCGTTGTATCGGGTATGCTGTACCACCTCAGAGGTTCCCTTGAACGCAAGACACCAACGCACGTCGTGGTGGACTGCGGCGGGCTCGGCTACCTCGTCCATATTTCGCTGACGACCTTTGGTCAGCTTCCGGAATCGGGATCGGTAGAGCTTTTGCTGCACCCGGTGTACCGAGAAGACGCCCAGCTTCTTTATGGTTTTGCAACAGAACTGGAGCGCGAGGTGTTCGTGCTGCTCAATTCGGTTTCTGGGGTGGGCGCGAGCACAGCGCGGGTCATTTTGTCCACACTCCGGCCCGAGGAAACGCTATCGGTGCTGGCCAACGGCGATTCCGGGACCCTCCAGCGCATCAAAGGCATTGGGGCGAAGACGGCACAACGCATCATTGTGGACTTGCGCGACAAGGCGGTCAAGCTGGGCGCCACATCAAGTGCCCTGCCGGCCGGAAGCTCGGCTCGCCACGAGGCTCTCGAGGCGCTTTTGGTACTTGGTTTCGCCCGACCCGCAGTAGAAAAAGCCCTCTCGGCATTGGCAGCAGAAGATGGTAACGCGGGCGTCGAAGATTTGATTAAACGGGCGCTGGCTCGACTTTAAGGATCATGCGGGGGGCACTGACGTTGCTGGGATTACTGGCGCTCCTTCGCCTTGGAGCCCAAGACAGCACGGGTACACGGTTTCCAATGCCCGGACTTCCTACGCCCCCGAACTGGAAGACAGAGGTCACGTACGACCCAGTCACCGGGTTTTACATCCTTCAGCGCACGGTCTCGGGTATGCCTGTGGGCGCCCCCCAGTACCTGAGTGCGGCCGATTACCAAGCGCTGCGTTTTAGGGAACTGGAGTCAGATTTTTGGCAGAAGCGCTGGGCTCAAAATTCGGGAGGTTCCGACCGAGACGGTTCAAGCCTCGTGCCCGACATGAATATTACGAGCCCCGTGCTTCGCGACATTTTTGGCTCAGACAAACTGGAAATCCGCCCAACGGGAAGCGCCGAAATTCGATTTGGCCTTCGCTACCAGCACATAAAAAACCCCATTGTGCCGGAGCGCAACCGGCGTACGCTCGCCATCGACTTCGATCAAAAAATGCAGATTAGCGCCGCCGGAAAGCTAGGTGACCGTCTTAACCTGAACTTCAACTTTGACACCGAAGCCACCTTTGCATTCGAAAATAAAATTAAACTTGACTTTAAAGGTCAAGAAGACGATATCCTCAAAGGCTTTGAGATGGGCGACGTAAGCCTTCCCACAAACGGAAGCCTAATCACCGGGGTTCAAAGCCTCTTTGGTTTAAAAACCCAAATGCAGTTTGGCAAAACGACGGTGACCACGGTGCTTGCAGAGCAGCGTTCCCAAAGCCAAAGCATGAACATTCAAGGTGGCGCTTCCACCCAAGAGTTTAGGCTACAGGCTGACGCATACGAAGCGAACCGGCACTTTTTCTTGTCGCAGTTTTTCAGGGATCGGTACGAACAGTGGGTGGGTACCCGTCCGATCATCCAGTCACCGGTTCAAATAACTCGGGTCGAAGTTTGGGTGACCAATCGCCGAAGTATTCCCACGGAGGTTCGCAACGTGGTGGCGTTCTTAGACTTAGGTGAAGGCGAGTCAGGTGCCTACCGAAGCACCACCAGCGCGCAGGCGGGCGAGGCGATTTTTCCTGGGCCCAGTGGAGATGCCTGGCCTTCTAACCGCATTAATCGTCTGGATCCCCAAGAGCTGGTAAGCCGATTTGCGTCAATTCGCGACGCGGCCTCAGCAGGAGCGGTACTCAACAGTTCGGGCTACGACCCCAATGTGGAGTATGCGCAATTGACCAATGCCCGCATGCTGCAGCCCAATGAGTTTACGTTCCATCCCCAACTTGGTTATGTCTCGCTCAATACCGCGTTGAACCAAGACGAGGTCATTGCGATCGCCTACCAGTACACGGTCAATGGCCGAACCTACCAAGTTGGCGAGTTTTCCAACGACGGAATTGTGGCGCCCAAATCGCTCATCCTGAAATTGTTAAAGCACCAAATCTTGAATGTGCGCAGTCCGGCCTGGGACCTAATGATGAAGAACGTGTACAACCTAAACGCATTCCAAATTAGCCCAGAAGATTTTCGCCTTGAATTGCTGTACGTCAACGACGAGACCGGGCTGCCAATACCGTTTTTGCCTAAGTCCAGCGTCAAGGACCAGCTCCTCGTGCAGGTGCTGCAAACCGATAAGGTGAATTCCAACGGCGACCCCTTTCCCGACGGACTCTTTGACTTCGTTGAGGGGTTAACCGTGCTTACCGGTACTGGGCGCATCATTCTGCCGGTGCTTGAGCCCTTCGGGTCGTCGCTGGCCAAGCGATTGAACACGGCCGACGAGCGCAAGCGCTATGTATTTCAGGAACTCTACGACTCCACCTTGTTCCGTGCCCAGGAGCAAACCCAGAAAAACAAGTTCCTTCTGCGCGGACGCTACAAATCAGCAGGCGGCTCCGTGATTCAATTGAACTCGTTTAACATTCCGCGCGGATCGATATCGGTCACGGCGGGTGGCAACAAACTCACCGAAAACCAAGACTTTACCGTGGACTACGCCTTGGGGCAGGTGCGCATCATCAACGAGGCCATTCTCCAAAGTGGCGTTCCTATTCGCGTGAGTTTTGAGAACAATTCCCTGTTCAACTTCCAGGCAAAAACGTTTACGGGAGTCACGGTCAACCACCAGCTTCAGCGCAACTGGACGGTGGGTGGCTCCCTACTTCAACTTCGAGAAGGCGCACTCACCCAAAAGGTATCCGCGGGAGAGGAACCGGTGCGCAACGCCATTTGGGGCCTGAATACCCAGTACGAAAAGAACTTGCCAGGCCTCACCCGTGCCATTGACAAGCTTCCGTTTGTGTCGACTAAAGCGCCTTCGAGTGTAACCGTCACGGCGGAGGTTGCCCAGTTGCTCCCCGGTTCCCCCCGAATCATCACCATCAATGGCGAACCAACCACCTACATCGACGACTTTGAAAGCAGCCAAACGGCGATTGACCTGCGGGGCACCATCACGTGGCAGCTTGCGTCGGTTCCTGAAGGCCAGCCCCAGCGCTTCCCTGAGGCCAACCTGAGCAACAACTGGGCGTCGAACTACAACCGTGCGCGCTTGTCGTGGTACGTCATCGACAATTCCTTTTTCACCGGAACGGCCATTACGCCGACCAACATTCGAAACAATCCGGCGATTACTAGCGACCACCGCCAACGCATGGTGCCGTTTGCCGAGGTCTTTCCCAACATCACGCTGGATCCGAGCCAGGCCCGCAACATCAATACGTTTGATCTTCAATTTGACCCCAATGAGCGCGGACCCTACAACTACGACGTGAATGGACTGAGCGGTATTTCAGCGGGCCTCAACCCCGACGGAAGCCTTAAAAATCCCCGCAGCCGCTGGGGCGGCATTATGCGCCAGCTCACGATCAACAACTTCGAGGAACAAAATATCGAATTCGTGCAGTTTTGGGTGATGGACCCCTTCTTAGACAACCCGACGGCACCCGGTGGCGACGTGTACTTGCACTTAGGCAACGTTTCAGAAGACATTCTAAAAGACGGAATGCAGTCGTTTGAGCACGGACTTCCGGCTGACGGCACCCGACTCGACGTGGACTCGTCTATGTGGGGCTACGCCTCGAAGTACCAGCCGGTCGTCGATGCTTTTGACAACAGCCCGACCTCGCGTCCAAACCAGGACGTCGGAGTTGATGGACTGCGCGACGACGACGAGCAGCGCTGGCTGGGTCCAGGCTCGCAGACCTACCTAGACCGCCTGCAGGCCGTATTTGGTCCCGGAAGCCCGGCCTACACGGCGGCCCAGCTGGATCCGGCGGCAGACAACTTCGTGTACTACCGCGGCGCCCAGCAGGACCAAGCTGACGCCGACATCTTGCGCCGGTACCGCTACTTCAATAACCCCGACGGCAACTCGCGCACCGACCTCGTCGACGGCCAGCCGGCGATGAGTACCAACATGCCCGATAAGGAAGACGTCAACCGCGACGCGACCCTCAACCGAAGCGAGCAGTACTTCAGCTACCGCATTTCGATGCGTCCCGAAGACCTCGTCGTGGGCCAGAACTACATCGCAGACATCTACGAGACCACGACCGACTTGCTGCCCGACCAAACGCGCAAGCCGGTGCGCTGGATTCAGTTTAAAATTCCGGTCTTTGAACCCGACGAACGAATCAACGGCGCACAAGATTTTCGCTCTATTCGCTTCGCACGCTGGATTCTTCATGGCTGGGAGCAGCCAGTCGTCCTGCGCATGGCGCGCCTTGACCTCGTGCGCGGAGAATGGCGCCGGTACCGATTTAACCTCGACGCGTCGCGTGAACTTATCCCGGTAGACGATTCTGATCCGACCACGTTTGCCGTGAATGCGGTAAACCTCGAAGAAAACGGAGGCCGGGTACCGGTGGTCTACCGCATGCCGCCCGGATTGCGCCGCCAAATCCTGTTGGGCAACACTTCGCTGCTTCAGCAAAACGAGCAATCGCTCAGCTTGCGCACATGCGGACTCCGCGACGGCGATGCCCGCGCGGTCTTCAAGAACACCAGCGTCGACATGCGCATGAACAAACGCATGAAGCTGTTCGTCCACGCGGAAGCCAACGAAGACCCTAACCTCCTGCGCGACGGGGACCTTCGCCTGTTTGTGCGCGTAGGCAACGACTACAGCCAGAACTACTACGAATACGAACTTCCGCTGAAAACAACGCCTTGGGGAGCGACCGACGAAGAAGTCATTTGGCCAACCGAAAACGACGTAGACATTGAGTTTGCGCTTTGGACGGCCTTGAAGTTGGAGCGCGACGCAGCCATGCAAACCAATCCCAATGTGAGTCCGGCGCTGCCCTACGAGCGCGTTGTGGGCGACCGCACCTACCGCGTCGTGGGGACCCCCAACCTGGGCTGGGTGCGCACGATTATGGTGGGCGTGCGCAATCCACGACGCAGCTCATCAAACCAAGGTGACGACGGACTCGACAAGTGCGCCGAGGTTTGGGTGAACGAACTGCGCATGACGGACTTTGACAACCGCGGTGGAGTGGCTGGATTGGCGCGCAGTACTGCCAAGCTTTCCGACGTCGGCCAGGTGGCGTTAAGCGGCGGATTCTCAACCCCCGGCTTCGGCGGAATCGACATGGCGCCCAACGAGCGCAACAAGTTCAGTTCCATAAACTACGACATGCAGACCAACTTGGATTTGCACCGGTTCTTGCCCGCGGGAAGCCGACTCCGCCTACCCGTGTTTGTGACCCACGCTCAGGATTGGAAGACGCCGATGTTCAACCCCTACAATCCCGACATTGAGATGCCGAAGGCCCTCGCCAATTTGGTGAGTCAGCGCGCTAAAGACTCGCTGCGCGGAATGGTCAGCGACTTCCAGCAGCGCCGTGCCGTTGCGTTTACCAACGTGCGCATCGATCGAGCCTTGGGCGGAGGTGCGCCATCTGGCCGAGGTGCCGCAATGGGTCCGCCATCAATGGACGGAATGGAGTCGAAAGCTGCAGCCGACGGCGACCTTGGTGCCAACGCGAACGCCGGGGGCGGCGCCAAGTTGCCCAAAAAACCAAGGCCTTGGGATATTGAAAACCTGAGCGCGACCTACGCGTTCAACGAGGTACTGCGCCGCGATGCCAACACCCTGCAGGACCTGCGCCAAGAAAACCGCGGAAGTTTAGCCTACGCCTTCCAGGCTCCGCCCGTCAATATTCAGCCATTCAAGGCCTTGAAGCCCAAGGCGCTGGCCATCCTTCGTGACGCGAACCTCAACCTAACTCCGTCGCGCATTAGTGTCCGCGCAGACGTCTTGCGCAGCCAGCAGACGATGCAGATGCGCAACGTCGACAACCCCAAGTTCCAGTTGCCCATTACGTACAACAAGAACTTCACCATGGATCGCAACTACAACGTGATTTGGGATCCGACCAAGACGTGGAAGCTCGACTACACCAGCCGCATTCGGGTGCGCTTCGACGAGTTGCCCGGGCCGTCGTCGGCCGACAGCGTGCGCGACTTTTTAGCACAAAACCTGCGTTCGGGCGGACGTCCTACCGAATACCACCACACCATCAATACCACGTGGGCGGTTCCCATCAACAAGCTTCCGTTGATGGCGTTCCTCCAAACCCAACTTCGCTACACCGCCGACCTGGACTGGAAGACGAACTCCCTGCTTGCGCTGCGCCCCGGATTGGATTCGCTCAACTTTGGCAATACGGTCGAGTCGAGCGGAAAATGGAACGCTTCAGCCAACGCAAACATGGCAACGTTCTACAACCAGATTCCTGGGTACAGCAAGCTCAAGAAGCCCGCTCGCGGCGCTACGCCCGCTCGCTCCGCCAAACCAACTGCGCCGCAGCCCGCTGCGGGCAAGGGCAAGCCCGAAGAAGAAACCAAACCATCGGTCGCCAAGACCCTCCTCATTGGCGTGGTCGACCTGGCCACCATGGTGAAAAGCGTCAACGCAACGGCCAGCCTCAACACCGGATCCCTGCTGCCCGGCTTTAAAACCACCCCGGTCGTTAGTGGATTGACCCCCAGCGCAGCATTCGCCCCGGGCTGGCAGGCTGCCTTGGGCTTGCCCCACGACCTGCCGTCGTTGGCCTCGAGCAAAGGATGGCTGCTTGAAAACCCCCGTCAGCCGCTGCGCGCTACCGAAGCGACCACCCAGAACATCACCTTGAGGGCCCAGCTTGAGCCGCTCCAAGACATGCGCATCACGCTGAATGCTAACCAGACGTACGGACGCCAGGCATCCTACACCTACCGCTACTCCACGGGAATGGGGCTGGATTCCCTGTTCGCTCAAGGATTCCACCGCTTCAACCCCCAAGAAGTCCTGACCTACAGCAGCTCCTGGATCTCGTGGCCCACGGCCTTCGACGTCAGCAAGGAGCCCGAGTACC
>JACCDS012366419.1_pt1 | contig 22386 bp, 20 predicted proteins | sample 7446441 | NCBI WGS metagenome assembly JACCDS01 (sample SAMN15323445, study PRJNA562643) | freshwater metagenome | isolation source: river surface water | place: USA:Blue River Watershed | collected 2017-08-17 | reverse complement strand
TCGTGAAGACCGTGTGCGGCCTGCTCGACGAGCTGCGCCCCAAGGCCGATGGCACCAGCTACGCCACCCAGATCACCTACGTCACCGACCGCCCGGGCCACGACCGCCGCTACGCCATCGATGCGCGTAAGCTCGAACGCGAGCTGGGCTGGAAGCCGGCCGAGACGTTTGAGACCGGCATCCGCAAGACGGTGCAGTGGTACCTGGACCATCCGCAGTGGGTGCAGAACGTGCAGAGCGGCGCGTACCGCGAATGGGTGAGTAAACAATACGAAGGGAGCGCGGCATGAAGCGCAAAGGCATCATCCTCGCCGGAGGCTCCGGCACCCGGCTGTACCCGGTAACGCAGGCGGTGAGCAAGCAGCTCATGCCGGTGTACGACAAGCCCATGGTGTACTACCCGCTCACCACGCTCATGCTGGCTGGCATTAAGGACGTACTCCTCATCAGCACCCCACAAGACACCCCGCGCTTTGCCGAGTTGTTAGGCGATGGCAGCCAGTGGGGCATGAACATCCAGTACGCCGTGCAGCCCAGCCCGGACGGGCTGGCGCAGGCCTTCATCATCGGCAAGGACTTTGTGGGCAACCACCCCAGCGCCTTGGTGCTGGGCGACAACATCTTCTATGGCCACGACCTGGTCAAGCTGCTGGCCAGTGCCAACGCGCGAACTACTGGCGCCAGCGTGTTTGCCTACCACGTGCACGACCCCGAGCGCTACGGTGTGGTGGACTTTGACGAGCAGCAGCGCGCCCTGAGCATTGAAGAAAAGCCCAAGGCGCCCAAGAGCAACTACGCCGTCACGGGCCTGTACTTTTACGACCTGCAGGTCTGTGACATTGCAGCAGACATCCAGCCGTCCCACCGGGGCGAACTGGAGATCACCGACGTCAACAAGCGCTACCTGCAACAAAACCAGTTGAGCGTGGAGATCATGGGCCGGGGCTATGCCTGGCTCGACACCGGCACGCACGACAGCCTGCTCGAAGCGGCGGGCTTCATCGCCACCCTGCAAAAACGCCAGGGCCTGATGGTGGCCTGCCCCGAAGAAATCGCCTTCCACCAAGGCTGGATCAACGCCGAAGCTCTGCAAAAGCTCGCCCAGCCCCTGAGCAAGAACGGCTATGGCCAATACTTGCTGAATTTGATTCGTTGACCCATTTCTTTGCCATTGCCCGCCCACTCTGTCATTGCCCGGCTTGACCGGGCAATCCATGGATCCTCGGGTCAAGCCCGAGGATGACAGAAAGTAAGCCCGAGGATGACAGAGAGGAACCCCAAGGACGACCCTGATATGCCCTACACCGTCACCCCCACCGCCATCCCCGATGTCCTGATCCTCGAACCTAAGGTATTTGGTGACAGTCGGGGTTTCTTTTTTGAATCCTTCAACGCCCAGGACTTTGCCAAAGTCACCGGGCTGAGCGTGAACTTTGTGCAGGACAACCATAGCCGCAGCGCCCAAGGCGTGCTGCGTGGCCTGCACTACCAGCTGCAACAAGCCCAGGGCAAGCTGGTGCGCGTAGTGCGCGGCGCCGTGTTTGACGTGGCTGTCGACATTCGCAAAAGCTCGCCCACCTTTGGCCAATGGGTGGGCTGCGAGCTGACTGAAGACAACCACCGCCAGTTCTGGGTACCGCCTGGCTTTGCCCACGGCTTTGTGGTGCTGAGCGAGACGGCCGACTTTCTGTACAAGACCACCGACTACTACGCCCCCGCACACGAGCGCTGCATCGCCTGGAACGACCCGGCCATCGGCATCACCTGGCCCGCAGGCCTGACGCCGCAGCTGTCTGCCAAAGACCAGGCGGGGCTTAGCCTGGCGCAGGCAGAGGTGTTTGAGTGAAACCAAAGCGGCCTATGCAAATCGGCTGGAAAGTTCAAAGTTTAACTGCCAACATAGCAAGCGTGCGCTATCGTGCGCTGCTGCCTATGCTTGCGCTAGATTCGGGTGAAGTTCACAACCGGCTTTTTTCTTCTGGACTAGAGCTAAACCTTGATGGCCTTGATGTGCTGGTCATTGTCAAGAGCTGCACTCCTGATGACTTGTTTCTGGCACAGCAAGCGATCAGCAGGGGCATTCGCGTGGTGGTTGATCTGTGCGATAACATTTTTATTGGTACATACGGAAAGTCTGCTGGCAAAACCTCACCCGCACAAATTTTCGAAGCCATCGCAACACAAGCAGACGTCATTGTCGCAACAACCGAGCCTTTGGCAACCGTTATTCGCCAGCGAGTGCCACATGTGCAGGTATCGGTGATACCCGACGGTATTGAGACCCCAGCGATGCACAAGGGAATGCAAAAGCAGTTGCGTGATGCCAAGTTATTTGCAAAGACGCATGGCATGCGTGCTCTAAAGCGAAAGCTTGGAAACTTGGTGGTGCGTATACGTGAGGAGGGCCTTGGTCTAGCTCTGCGCTTGTCCTGGCGTCTTATTAATCGGGGGCGGAAAGCACTGCGTACTCGGATAAAACGCTGGCTGGGTAAGCGAGTCGGTCAATCAAAACCCAATACAACCTCCACTCTGAAATCAACACTTAGCCTACCTCTAGTACAGGAGCCAGTTCTGGTTGAGGCAGTTGTGCTGCATGCCAAGACCATTCTCTGGTTTGGTAACCATGGCGCACCGCATGCCCGTTTCGGCATGCTCGATTTGCTCGAGATCCGCGATGCGTTAGAAAGGGTGGCGAAAGAATTCGACGTCGAGATGGTTGTCATTAGCAACCACCGGGCTAAATATGAGGAGCAGATCCGGCCATTGCAAATTCCAACTCGATATTTTGAATGGACATCTCAGATGGTAGACCAATGGCTAGATAAGGCCGACGTTGTTGTGGTGCCCAATACGTTGGACGAGTTCAGTATTTGCAAGTCAGCCAATCGAAGCGTTATGGCCGTTTCAAGGGGGGTGCCGGTCGTTGCCACGCCAACACCCGCATTGAATCCCCTAGCGCCCTACATACATACCGGCGACACTCTTGACGGATTGCGTCGCTACCTGGGCGATCCTGAGGCTGGTAAGCATGATGCCAAAGCAGCTTGTGCACTGGCACAAGAGGCATTTGGACAGAAAACAATAGCGCGCTACTGGCTGGCAGTCTTTGAGCAGGCGAATTCAATCCAGCGTAGTCAACCGTCAGCTGCATACATCGTTGCTCTCAATTTGATTCAGGATCTGGACCTCGCGTTGCCGATACTTAAGGCACTGGCCAAGACTGGCGTCACGTCACAAGCTTGGTGCAGCGCAGACCTTATCCGTAAATCGCCCCGTGTGCTGTCCACTCTGACGCAGTGCGAAATTCCTTATAGGGTACTTCCCGTTGAACTCGCTGCAGGAAGTTTTCAATTCCTGCCAAGCCATAAAGCTCTGCTGACAGTGGCCGAGACCAACTTGGGCCCGCATCGTTTTACTCGAAAGCTAACGGAGTCGGCATTGGCCCACAAGCTCAAAGTGGCAACGCTACAGCATGGTTTCGAAAATGTGGGCTTAACCTACGATGATGCAGAGCACTCCATCGACCGCGTGACCATCAAGGCCGAGCGTATTTACATTTGGGGCGGCCTTGAAACACTCCATCCACGGCTTGATGACAGCGTCCGCGCGCGTTGCATTTCCGTTGGGTGCCCCAAACCAGCCACCGCAGATCCTGCTGACTTGGGTGATCTCCTGCCATTTGGGCAACCGGTTATCGGCATCTTTGAAAACTTGCACTGGCATCGTTACGATGATGCGTACAGGCAGGTATTTCTGGACGCGGTGAGACAGCTGGCCGAGGAATTTCCACAAGTCACCTTCTTGGTCAAGCCGCATCATGCAGGATTGTGGTTGACACACAGGTATGAGGGGCATCGGCCTGCAGCCCCCAATCTGGTGATTGCTGACCCACAAACCCCTCCTTGGGAAAATCACACCGCATCTGCCCTGCTGGGCAATATGGCAGCCGTCATCACAACTCCCTCCACTGTAGCGTTGGACGCCGCCCGCTATGGCCTACCCGTGGCAGTTTTTTGTGGCGGCCTCGATTTGTCCAACTACCAACCTTTGCCCTTGCTGCAAGCACTGACCGACTGGCAGACCTTCGTCAAAGCAGCACTTGACGATGAGCAGAGGGGCGGACTGAAAAGTGCAGCATCATCCTTCGTCGGGCGAGTCCTTGTCGAAGGCGATGGGGCACAGCGCATTGCAGCGGATCTAATTGCAGCAACCCAAAAATGAACACGACCATGTCCAATCAACATATTTTGATCACCGGCGGCGCAGGTTTCATTGGCAGTCGGCTAGCCCGGCTACTTGCTGCACGCGATGCTAGCGCCCGCATCTGGGTACTCGACAACATGCACCCCCAAGTCCATGGCCCGAACGCAGCAGATCCTGATCTTGGTCCACAAGTGCACTTTTTGCGTGGCGATGTGGCCGATGCCACAGCCGTGAACGAAGCAGTGCAAGCATCGCAGCCTTCGGTCGTTTACCACTTGGCGGCAGAGACTGGGACTGGTCAGTCCTATGACGAACCAGCACGCTATTGCAGCGTCAACATTATGGGGACTGCGCACATCATCGAGGCCATGCGCCGTGTCGACACTGTGCGCCGTGTTGTGCTGTCTGCTTCGCGAGCTGTATACGGTGAGGGCGCTTACCTGGATCAAAACGGGCGTATTTGTACAGGTTTACCGCGAGAGGCATCAGCCATGTCCGAAGGACGTTTTGATGTGCCGTTACCTCCACCCTTCATCGGACCCGGTCGTCCAGCGCCTAGCCGCGCTGGCTTGCCCCCTGCACCAGCGTCTGTTTATGCTTCAACCAAGCTCATGCAAGAGTACCTGCTGACGCAAGCAGGGGAAGGTGCAAACTGGACCGCAACGATGCTGCGCTTCCAGAACGTATACGGCGATGGTCAGTCGCTGCGCAATCCATACACAGGTGTGTTGTCGATCTTTGCACAGCAACTGCTTGAGGGCAAAGAACTGGCCATCTTTGAGGATGGAGATATCGCACGCGACTTCGTTTATGTGGATGATGTGGTGGACGCCTTGGTGCTTGCTGGAGATAGAGCTCTACCGCACGGCACCGTGCTCGATATTGGCATGGGACATGCTGTCACCATTTTGGAAGTCGCCAAGTCTTTGATGAAGGCACTCGGACGATCAGAAGATGCGTACACCATCAACGGTGCTTTTCGTGTCGGCGACATCCGCCACGCTTGCGCGGACATCGAGGCAGCTAGAACGCTGCTCGATTGGCAGCCGAAGGTCAGCGTTCAAGAGGGGCTGACCCGGCTGGCTCGCTGGGCGCAGGACCAACACCGTATCAAATCATCCGTCTAAAGAGTTTTGCCATGAACACAAGTGACATCATTCGAGTTTTTGTGGGGGCCGACCGTTCGCAGCAACTAGCGATCGACGTGCTTGCCTATTCGATCAAGCGGCACACAACGGCCAATGTGGAAGTGATACCCATGGTTGATCTTGATGTTCCAGTGCCACGTGACCCTCGCAATCATCAGCGAACAGGCTTTTCGTTCAGTCGTTTTTGTATTCCACAGTTGTGTGGTTACACAGGGCGAGCAATCTACATGGACGCTGATATGCAGGTGTTCAAAGATATTCGCACGCTTTGGAATATCCCGTTTAATGGTCAGCGTGTCCTGGTGCAGGAGTCTGTCAAGAACACTGATGTCACACTTCAAAAAGAGAATGCACCAAGCACCCGAAAAAAGCAGTGTGCTGTGATGCTGATCGACTGTGAAAACCTTGATTGGGATGTCCGCGAGATCGTCAATGGCCTCGATGAAGAACATTACACCTATTCACAGCTGATGGACGAGATGTGCATCGTGCCCGAGGAACTGGTGGGCTATCGGGTGCCGTTTGAATGGAACAGCCTCGAACACTTTGACCAATCTACCAGTCTTATTCACTACACCGATATGGGCACACAACCTTGGGTTTCTACCCGCAATGCGAATGGGGAAGTTTGGTTTGCCGAGGTCCGCAGAATGCTTGCTGATGGTTCGCTGCGAATAGAGCAACTCCAAAAGGAAATCGAAATGGGGCATTTTCGTCCTTCGCTTTTGCGAGATATCCGCTGGGGGCACAAAGTACCAACATTTCTGAGGTCAGTTTTTAATCGGCTGAACGAAAGCATGGATAGAGCACGAGGCTTCGTGGCTCACCGCAAAGTTTATGAAGCCAAGCGTATTCGCATGGCAGCAGTGCGTGCCCATGAGAAGTTGGTTACGGCTGAGCGCTTATGAGTCACCCTATCTCCACGCTCTGGCTCGCTCGTATGCGCAAAGCGCTAACTCGAGTAACACGAAGAGTTCCAAAACAGCGTTTTGCATCCAAGGTAACTGCAGCAGGAGCGCTACGTGTGATGTACGTAGCCAACTCGTTTATTCCAACACTGCAACTAAGCTTCGTCAAACCTCTTCAGGCACTTGTGGATAAGGGGCAGGTGGTGGCGGAACTGCTAAGTGAACAGCAGATGAAGGATCTTTTCGGCAAGAACGTGCGCAGTGATCAGGCGAAAACATGGATAAGTGATCGTATCCATGAATTTAAGCCGAACATCCTGCTGTTCTGCCGTTACAGTGGCCCACATGCTGAAGTAATGCTTGATTTGGCGCGTGAGGAGGGGATTGCAACGATATTTCATATCGATGACGATCTACTGAACGTGCCGCGTGAGATTGGGCAGGCAAAGTACGAATTTCACAATCATCCAGCGCGTCTATCGACCGTTCGGACGCTGCTCGCAGGTGTTGACCTTGTCTATTGCTCGACGACCGGTTTGTTGCAGCGACTACAAGCACAGGGCCTCGATCAGCGAGGTGTAACTGGGCAGATCTATTGTTCGGGAGAGATTCTTTCCCCTGCGCCGCAGGCTGAAGTGGTGAAAATTGGCTACATGGGGTTCGATCATGCGCACGATTTTCAGCTGGTTTTGCCGAGCCTTGTACGTGTGCTCGAAGAATATCCTCTGGTGCAGTTCGAATTATTCGGCTCCATCCCCAAGCCACCTGAGCTTGAGCGCTTCGGAACACGGGTTACTGTCATTCCGCCCGTGCCCGACTACCAGCAGTTCATGGCAAAGTTTGCCTCGTTAGGGTGGGCAATAGGCATCTGCCCTCTGGCAGATACCCCCTTCAACGAGGTTAAGGCGAACACCAAGTGGGTTGAATACACAGCAATCGGCGCAGCAGTTATTGCGAGTGCCGGTACGGTATACGACAACTGTTGCTCGCAGGGCTGCGGGGTACTTGTCAGTGATGAGGCGGGCTGGTATGCAGCAATCAACAGGCTGTTAAACGATCCAGCGGCTAGGTTACAGCAGGTGAGCGTCGCTCAGGAGCGGCTAGAGCAGCAATACTCTATCGGTGCTTTGCGTGAGCAAGTCATCAGCATGTTTGCTCGCGTTTACAGTGTGCCGTCTCTTGCTGCTGGCAAGTCGTCATGAGGGAAATATTGCGTGCTATTTAACTCAACTGAATACATCCTCCTGCTTGCAGTCAGTTTGGCCGCATATTGGGCATTTCCTTGGCTGTGGGCGCGGCAGTTGGTTGTTTTCGTAGCAAGTGCCTGGTTCTACATCAGTTGGAGTGGAGCCTTCTTTGTGATGTTGACAGCTCTGGTTCTCGTCAATTGGGGGCTTGGCTGGATGATTGACCGCAGTGGCCGAAGGATATGGCTCGTATTGGGCTGCGTCCTAAATCTGGGCTTACTGGCTTGGTTTAAATATGCAAAGTTCTTGGCCGAAAACATCGCATCTGCTCTAGGATTCTTTGTGCCAAATGTTCAGGTACCGCACCTGGACATCATTCTTCCCCTTGGCATTTCCTTTTATGTGTTCGAGCTCATCTCCTATCTTGCAGATTTGTACCGGGGCAAGATGAAGCACGAGCGCAACCCACTTGCCTTCGCTTTGTTTGTGCTGTTTTTCCCTCACCTGATAGCAGGGCCAATTTGCCGCACCGGGCAATTTTTGCCACAGGTCAATACTCGCCAGGTATTCAACGCCAGAATTTTCTATAACGGCGTCTATTTGTTTCTGGCTGGTTTTGCTCTTAAATGTGGAATTGCGGATGGTATTGCTCCGTTCGTCGATGTGATTTTCACCAAGCCGATCGAATACTCAGGTTTCGATAACCTTATGGCTGCTATCGGATTTGGCGTTCAGATCCTGTGTGATTTCTGGGGCTACTCCCTGATGGCGTTGGGTGCAGCGTTGATGTTTGGCTATGTATTGCCCCCAAACTTCAATCTTCCCTATGCCTCGTTGTCGATCCGCGATTTTTGGCGTCGTTGGCACATGACGCTCTCCAGCTGGCTCCGCGACTACCTCTATATCGCACTGGGTGGTGGACGCGGTTCACAATGGAAGATACAACGCAACCTCGCGCTCACCATGTTGTTAGGCGGCTTGTGGCACGGCGCCAGCTGGAACTTCATTATTTGGGGTGCGATCCATGGAGCCGCGCTTGTCGTGAACAGGTGGTTCGACGAAACACAAGGTTTATCCCGTGGGTTCAAGTCCATTTTTCGGTCGCCTGCGGTTGCGTGGCTGTTGACCATGCTCGTAGTTTTCATCGGATGGGTGTTTTTCCGTGGGACTCATTTCAGTGATGCAGTCAGCGTGTTGTCGCAGATCGCAAGTCCAACACAAGGATGGCTGACGAGTCGACTCTCTCCAGTCTTTTTTGAGCTTTTATTGTTGTACATGCCGCTTCAATGGTTGGTCCACAAGACGACGTGGAATATCGACAGCAGTTTGAATCAGCCCGCATGGCAGATTCCTTCCTTTGCTGTGCTGACTGCGTTCGCGCTTGTGTATTACGTTGACGGAAATCAATTCATTTATTTCCAGTTCTAGGCCAGGCATGACTAAACGACCTACTTTGTTGCTCTACTTGGCTACAGCCTTAGTTGTGCTGGCGACAGTTGCTGTCATTGAACTATCCTTTCGCCAGGCGAATGTAAGTGAGAAAAAGCAAACGCAAGGTGATGTCACTGAATTGCTCGCATCATTAGAAAAGGCAACGATATCCGGGCGCGAAATCGGTAACCAGATGCTTGTGCATAACGTAGCCATTTTCTCGGCACACCCTACGCCAGAATCGGTTGACACCGCTTATGTCGGAACATCGCGCACCAAAGTTCTGCGACCAGGCTGGATGGGGCAAGCGAATGCTGTAAACGCGTCTGGTAACAGTTACAACGAAATAAGCTATGGCCAGCTTCTACAGGCAGAAGCTGCGCGTCGACGCTTTCCTAATATCAAACGCGTTTATTTTGAAAGCTCGTTGCTGCTACGTCGTCCAGCGCGACTGATTGTTGAACCTGATCATGTCAAGTACCTGCCGCTGCTTGAGAGTTTGATGCCCCTACGGTATCAACTGACAGGTGCAAAACAGTTTGAGAGCGAGCTGGCGCGTGCGAAAACGCCAAACGTTAAACCAATTTGGAAATTAGAACTTCTTAAACATCGTGATGGCATGCGGTTGTCCAAACTTTTCTTGCCAGGGGGAGAGGGTGACAATGGAGTCATCCCTGTTCGTCAAGACCCATTATTCAAGGAGTTGGATGCGAGTGGGCAGCGTCAACATACGCCGCAAGCTTTTGTTCCACGTCACGACCAGCGGCCTGAAATCACTGCAGATCACGTAAAGGTTCAGCGTTTACGCGACCTTTCTTCATGGGCACCATGGGATGGTCTTTTTGATATGGTGGCTCTTTGGGGAAAGAAGCATGGAATCGAGGTGGTTTTTTTCCAGCCCCCAGTTCGCTCTGACCTGTATTACCACAAGGTAAAAATGGGGCTGTCTGCACATGAGGCAGACCTCAGTCGCATTGCCAATCAATATCGCATACCCTTTATCAACTTGAATAGACTCGAATTGGGCTATATGAGTGACTGGTCACTTTTTTCTGATGAAGACCATATGGAAACCTGTGTCGGTGTGGTGCTCCTGCAGTCTGCCTTGGAAATGGGCTATCAGCAGTTCAAATGGGAGGGCGAGCTATTTCCTAAGCTGATGCGTCCCGATGTTGAAAAACACGCCCAGAATCAATTGGCTCATTGTACGCAACCGAAAGTGAACAGCAGTGCTCGGTAAATTTGTTTCCCCTATCCTGCGCGACCACCTTCGACTAGCGTGGGATCTTGCCCGGCGTGACCTCGCGGCCAAGTACAAGCGGTCCATGGCTGGCCCGCTTTGGCTCGTGCTCACCCCGCTTGGCTTACTCGGCATTTATTGGCTCGTGTTCGGCCTCATATTTGGTGTTAAGTGGCAACTCCCTCACCAACCCGATCAAGGCATTGGGTTTTTATTGCCGTTCTTTACAGGTTTGGCGGTCTATCTGACATTGTCAGACTTGGTTAACTCGTCGAGCGTCTTGTTCGCCTCCAAACGCACTTATGTGGTGAAGTCACCATTTCCAATTTGGGTGCTTTGGGTGGCCAGCTTGATGCGCGCAAGCGTAAACGCGGGTGTCTTGATTTTCTTGCTATTGGCGGTCGCCGTTGTTCAGCATCGGCTGACGGTTAATGGACTTCTCTTGTTCTTTCCAGCCTTGGTGTTATGCGCGTTTTTTCTCGCAGGCTTGTCTCTGCTGTTGGCGGCGTTAGGACCTTTTATCGGTGATATCTCTGAGGCGATGCGTTTGCTGCTCCGCATCCTGTTTTATGCAACCCCCATCACATACCCCTTGTCCATGGTGCCTGAACCGTGGCAGGGATGGATGTGGCTCAATCCACTGACCGCAATGGTCGAGATGTTACGTGCGCCACTTGTATTCGGTGTCATGCCGCCAGCCGAATTGCTGATCGGGTTTTCTCTTGGTTGTATGGTGCTGTTGCTGCTCGCGACCTGGATCTTTCATCGTGTGAAGGGTGTGATCTCTGATGTCGTCTGATGTACTTTTAACCGCCCATAACCTGACGAAAGTCTATTCGGGTGCCCAGCATCCCTTGGCCACGCTTCGTCAGGCACTATTCGGTACGCGCTCAAAGAACGTTGACGAATACCCTGTACTGCATGGCATTGATCTCGAAATCCGTCGTGGTGAGACGGTCGGCATCATGGGGCGCAATGGTGCGGGAAAGACCACCCTGTTGGGTATTTTGGGTAACGTGATTCAGCCAACATCCGGCAGTGTGGAGCGGTTTGGCCGCATCGCTACCTTGTTGGGGTTGACAGCCGGGTTCAACGCCAATTTTTCTGGACGGGAAAACGCCTACCTTTTTTGCAGCATGCAAGGGATCAGTCGCGAAGCGGCAGACAAGCGTATGGATGCCATTGAGGCATTTGCTGACCTTGGCCGCTACTTCGATCGGCCTTTGCGGACTTATTCCTCCGGCATGCAATCGCGTTTGGCCTTTTCTTGTGCCATCCACGTTGATTGTGACCTCATCATCATTGATGAGACCCTTGCCGTTGGTGACGCCAACTTCCGCATGAAGTGCTACGACCGAATTCGCCACATGAAGGAGACCGGTCAGACTTTCTTGTTGGTCAGTCACAACCAAAATATGGTGGCCAACTTCTGTACGCGTGGTGTGATCTTGGAGGGCGGACACAAAGTTTTTGACGGCCCAACTTTTGAGGCGGTAGAAGCCTACAAGCGTATTCGCACCGAGGCTATGGGTGATGATGACTTCGAAGGCAAGATTACCCGTGGTAATAAACCAGATTCAACCCTATCAAACGATGCAGTTCTTGAGGGTTTTCAAATATCCGAGCGGCAAGAAGGGGGTCGATTGCTTGGCGTTGTAACCGCCACTCTAAGTCTCAGCCGTGATATCAAACATCTGACAATGAATTTTGGAATTACTAACCAGCACGGTATTACTGTTTGTGCGATTGATGGCGTACGCGCTGGAGTTCATTGTGAGTCACTTTGTGTTGGTGATAATGTGCCGATAGAACTAATCTTCGAAAGGCGTTTGTTGCCTGGCCGTTACTTTGTGAGTTGCATCGTTCATGAGCTAATCGGCGACATCACACGACCGCTTAGCCTATATCAAAATTTCGCGCATTTTGACGTGCCGGGTTCAGCTGCTGTCAGCGGAATTGCTGATTTAGACATGCAGATCCATATCATGAGGAATTCCCTCGTTCATAATATTTCCAAATGAATATGCAAAAAAATACGACTTCAAGCGTGCAGCAAAATGGTAAGCTTGTGAAGAAAAAGTTTAACGCGCAGGCCCCTTTTTCTCACAAACCACCCTACGATCCAGTTTTTGCGGAGCGCGTGCCCTTACTTCACGCATTTAGTCTTGCTCTGGGTAATTATCAAACGTTGAATCGTCCTAGGTCAGGACGGCTCATGCAGGCTCTTTGTGCTTTGCTCCGTCCGTCTGTCCCATTTCGCGCTGCCGAGTGCGGAGTGTTTTCTGGTAATAGCCTTTTGGCTTGCGCATCCATCGCGCGCGATCAGGGAGTGAAGGCTGAGTTTTTGGGGCTTGATACTTTTGAAGGACTTCCACCACTGTCTGATATAGACAAGCAGTACGCACCCCCTACTGCGAAATATCGAACCCAGACGATGTTTACAGAGACCTCTCTACATATTGTCAGCAAGCTGCTTAACGATGCAGGCTTCGATAAGGAAATTACTTTGGTCCCTGGTTTGTTTGAGAATACTTTACCAACGTTACCTGAGCGTCAATATCACTTTGTCAACATTGATTGTGACTTGTATGAGCCGCATATTCAGTGCTTAGAGTACTTTTATCCGCGTATGGTTAAGGGTGGTATCGTATTCTTTGATGACTATCATTCTATTGACTATCCCATGGCACGTCAGGCGATTGACAAGTTCATGGCAGACAAGACTGAGCGCCTGCTTCATCTCAGATTCGGACCTGATGGTGCGAACATTACCAAAACGTATTTTGTTAAGTATTGAAAATTAATTAATGGCTTTTGGTACATCGGGTTGCATTGAATGCGATCTGTATAGAAAGCGGAACTATTAATGGCGCTGATCAATTGGATTCGCTCTGCGTGCAGGAAAGTGTGGAAACTGCAAGAACACGATTTGCCTAGCATTCAAGATCTCCTAGGAGAATTTGGCGAAGGGGCAACACTGGGTCAAGGCGTTGAAATTATAGGTGACGTTTCCTCAATCAAAGTGGGATCACGTGTAAGTATCGGCGACGGTGCACGTCTTGTCTGTGCGCCGGGTGGTTCCATCACCCTTGAGGCCGGTACGGTAATCCAGCCACGAGCCTATTTAGACACCGGTAAGGGTGGCCATATAAAGCTGGGTAAACATAATTCGGTTAATCCCTACTGCGTCATCTATGGACATGGCGGTCTTACAACTGGGGCTTTTGTGCGAATAGCAGCCCAAACGGTGATCATTCCTGCAAACCATATATTTGACGATCCCTCTGTACCCATCGCTCGTCAGGGGCTGCGCAAGCAAGGCATCGAAATCGGTGATGACGTATGGATTGGAGCTGGCTGCCAGATTTTAGATGGCGTAACTATAGGAAATGGGGCGGTTATTGCTGCTGGTTCGGTAGTAAACCGAGCAGTGGAGCCCTTCACCGTAGTTGGTGGCGTTCCGTTTCGTGTTCTTAAGCGTCGAAATACGGTGGTGAGGTCATGAACGAGCTGCATTCACGCTGTACCGACCCGCAGGTCAAAATTTTTGTGGCATCCACCGCCGCCGAATGGTTACCCACTCGCGTCCTCGAATTCTCCGTCCGCGAGACGAGCGAATTGCCTGTTCAGCTTTACCGTATAGCGGATTTTGAGCGCAGCATTCCCATGCCGCGTGAGTTGTGCAACCGCCCACGCACGCCGTTCTCTTTTCAGCGCTTCCTCATTCCCGAGCTGTGTGCTTACCAAGGCAAGGCCATCTACCTTGATGCTGATATGCAGTTATTCACTGATATCGGAGCGCTCTGGAACTCTCCGATGGCTGGGCATGATCTGCTCACAGTGGCTGCCAGCACGGATGGGCGCAAAGGCCAGTTCAGTGTGGTGCTGATCGATTGCGAGCGCTTGCAGTGGCGCATTGAGTCCATCGTTCAGTGGCTTGACGAGAACCGCTACACCTACGAACAACTGATGTACGAAATGTGCGTGGCAAGCAGTGTTGGACGTACGCTCGACCCAGGTTGGAACAGTTTGGAGAAATACGAACCTGGGCAGACGCGCTTGCTGCATTACACCGATATGGACACCCAACCTTGGGTGTCACTGAACAATCCGCTGGGGCATCTCTGGGTGGCGTGCCTGAGGCGTGCAATCAACGCCGGCTTCATTACGCAAGAGGAACTGGCCCGGGAGATAGCCGCTGGTCATGTTCGCCCCTCTTTGTTGAAAGAGCTCAACCAGCCCGAGCTTGGAAAAAGTGAGCTACGCAAAATAGACGCAGGTTTCGTTGCGCCTTATCGGTCCATCCGCAGTGCCAAGGCTCGCCCGTGGACTTCAATGCGATCGATGCTGTCCTTCTACGTGCGCCGTGGTTTACAGCGGTTGACCCAATCGTTCTAGTCAATGCGCTTTGCAACTGCATGATCAGTTGAGTCTAAAAAATAAGGTATGTAACGCAGATGAGTAAAAAATTTTCAACCAAAGACGTCTCGAACCAAAGCCCTTTCGTGCTGTTTGCAGGCATGAACGTGCTTGAGTCAAAAGACCTTGCATTGCGGGTATGCGAGGAGTTTGCTCGCGTCACAGCAAAGCTGGGTATCCCCTACGTTTTTAAAGCCAGCTTCGATAAGGCCAATCGCTCGTCCATCCATTCCTATCGCGGGCCTGGGCTGGACGAAGGTCTCAAAATTTTTGAGGCAGTCAAGGCAGAGTTTGGTGTCCCGTTGATCACCGATGTCCATGAGCCTTGGCAGGCCGCACCCGTGGCCGAGGTGGTGGACGTTCTGCAACTGCCAGCGTTTTTGGCCCGGCAGACGGATCTGGTTGTGGCCTTGGCCAAGACAGGTAGGCCCATCAATATCAAAAAACCCCAGTTTTTGAGCCCATCTCAGGTGCTGAATATTGTTGAAAAGTTCAAAGAGGCTGGCAACGATCAGTTGATGCTGTGCGATAGGGGAACTTGCTTCGGGTATGACAACCTTGTGGTGGACATGTTGGGGTTTGGTGTGATGAAGAAGGTTACGGGTGACTTGCCCATCATTTTTGACGTGACCCACTCCCTCCAGCAGCGCGATCCTACAGGGGCAGCGTCTGGTGGGCGACGGCAACAGATTATGGAATTGGCTCGAGCCGGTATGGCTGTGGGTCTGGCTGGCTTGTTCCTGGAGGCGCACCCAGACCCAGACAATGCCAAATGTGACGGGCCTAGTGCGTTACCGCTGAACAAACTCGAGCCCTTCCTGACGCAGATAAAAGCAGTCGATGACTTAGTCAAGTCGTTTCCGCAATTAAAGATCGATTAAAAGTGAAGAGCAATTTCATAACGCAAGCGAAAGAGATCATCGAGCTCGAAGTGGGTGCTTTGCAGGCCATGCATGAGCAGGTGGATACGGCCTTTGCGCAGGCCGTGGAAATTATCTTGGAGACCAGAGGCCGGATTGTTCTCATCGGCATGGGAAAGTCGGGAATTATTGGGCAGAAAATTGCAGCAACGCTGGCATCAACGGGTACCCCCTCGTTCTTCGTTCACCCGGGAGAGGCGTTTCATGGCGATCTAGGGATGATCAAGCCGATTGATGTGGCGCTTCTTATATCCAACTCCGGGGAGACTGAAGAGATATTGCGGATTCTTCCCTTTTTGAAGCATCAACAGAATCGCATCATTGCGTTGACTGGTAAGGCAGAATCAACTTTGGCTAAACATGCCGATGCGGTCTTGAATGTGGGTGTTGAGCGCGAAGCGTGTAATAACAATTTGGCACCGACCAGTTCGACAACTTGTACATTGGTCATGGGCGATGCATTGGCTGTGGTGCTCTCATCTACCAAAAAATTCCAACCAGAAGATTTCGCTCGCTTCCACCCAGGCGGAAGCTTGGGGAAAAAGCTGCTAACCAGGGTTGGTGATGTCATGCACAAAGAGCTTCCCTCGGTGTTATCGGGTACTGTGCTTCACGAGGCAGTGCTCACCATGACTGCTGGTCGTCTGGGGCTGACCTTGGTGTTGGATGCCGACGGAATCCTCTTGGGTATATTCACCGATGGCGATTTGCGTCGGGCATTGACCAAAAACAGTTCTTGCATGGAGCACGCCGTCGACACGTATATGTCTGTTCAGCCTTTGACTGTGAATGCAGATGTCCGGCTGGTAGATGCGGAAGACTTGATGCGCAATCAGAAAATTCGTTGTTTGGTTGTTGTGGATGCTGCAGCCAAACCCGTTGGGCTTGTTGAGTTGTTTGATGTTTAATGGCTAAAAATAAAATAAATAATTTAATTATGTCTTTTCTATTGCTAAGTTAAAAAACCTTGTGCAAGGTTTTTTGTATATGGTTAATTCCTCATTGGTTGTTCATGCAGTTGTCGTTACTTTCAACCCGCAGAAGGATGTTTTATCTGCTGAACTACTTGAATTGTCGCTCCAAGTACATAGGATCTGGGTCATTGACAATGCCTCGGTAGACCCAGTGAGTGATTGGATTGGCAGGCTTGGCCTATCGGCAAAGCTTGAATTGCTTGAGCTTGCAGAAAATATGGGGGTCGGTTTTGCACAAAACACGGGGATCAGACACGCACGATCTGCTGGGGCAACGCATGTGCTCATTCTTGATCAGGACAGCCAGCCGAGCCCTGGCATGGTGAATTCTTTGCTTATCCAATGCCAGCGACTGGAAGCTACCGGTGTGCAGGTGGCCGCAGTTGCACCAGTGTATGCAGACAGCCATGAAGGTGCTGCAAGTGATTTTCTGCGCTTGAGTAAGTACGGGTTCGTTAGAAAGTCCCATCTTTCGACTTCTGATGTAGAGGAGGCAGACTTCCTTATTTCCTCTGGATGCCTGATGTCAGTGAATGTGTTTGACAGGATAGGTTTCATGGACGAGAAGCTTTTCATCGACCATGTGGATACAGAGTGGTGCATTCGAGCGCAATCCAAAGGCTACTGTTTGTTTGGGGTGCCGGCAGCCCGCATGACTCACACTCTGGGTGAAAAGCGTACGCGCATCTGGTTTTTGCGCTGGCGCAATGTGCCTTATCACGCTCCATTTCGCTATTACTACATCTTGCGCAACAGCCTGTTGATGCAGCGGCGGCCCTACATGCCGCTCAAGTGGCGGGTGGCCGAGGCACTGCGATGCCTGAGGGTACTCGTTTTTTATGGGCTGTTTGCTCCTCGACGTGGTGAATGCCTGCGCATGATGTTCAAGGGGCTCTGGCATGGTGTGCGGGGAATTTCTGGTCCGCTCAGGTCGTGACGGGATCCTGGTCGTCAGCAGAGAAAGCAGCTTAGGCTGCTTTTTTTGTGCCTTGAGCAGTGATGGCGCGGGCTGTGCCTACAATCGCCCAACTCACCGATACCCCATGAACCTGCGCACCAGTATTCTGGCCAACTACCTCACACAGATCTATGTCACCTTGATCAGCCTGGTGCTGGTGCCTGTTTACCAGCGGCATATGGGGGCCGAGGCGTATGGCTTGGTGGGCTTTTTCTCAACCTTGTTTTCGCTGTTTTACCTGCTGGACATGGGGCTTTCGCCGACCATCGCCCGAGAAACAGCGCGCTTTCATGCCGGTGGCATGTCAGTGCAGGCGTTTCGCCAGCTTTTCAGGGCCATGGGCTTGGCCTTCGGCCTGCTGGCGTTGCTCGGTGCAGGCTTGATCATGCTTTCGGCAGACTGGATCGCTTCGCGCTGGTTGTCGGTGAGCCAATTGTCTGCCCACACCGTCTGGCTGGTGTTGTTGCTCATGGCCGCGAGCGTGGCTTTGCGCTGGCTGGGTGGCCTGTACCGTGGGGTGCTCAGTGGCGGTGAACGCATGGTTTGGTTGCCAGCCTTCAACGCGCTGATGGCCACCTTGCGGTTTGTTGGCGTGTGGCTGGCCATGCGCGAGTGGGGCTTTACCGTGCAGGTGTTTTTTGTTTACCAGCTTGCGGTGGCTGTGCTGGAGCTGGCCTTGCTGGCCGGCAAGACCTGGCAGCTGATGCCCGGTGAGCCTGTGGCAGGGTGGTCACTGCAGCCGCTCAGGCCGGTCCTGAATTTCAGTTTGACCACCGCCTTGGGTGGGGCTCTGGCCGTGTTGCTCTTACAGATGGACAAGTTCCTGCTGTCGGGCTTGCTGCCGCTGGCAGACTATGGACACTTTTCGATGGCGGTGCTGGTAGCCACCAGCGTGATGGTGGTGAGTGCGCCCATCAGCACCGCGCTGATGCCGCGCATGGCTCGGCTCCATTCCGAAGGCCGTGAGGGCGAGATGATTTCTGTCTACCGGCTCTCTACCCGACTGACCAGCTGTGTGGCCGGTGGTGGGGCACTGGCGTTGGCCTTCTGCGCGCACCCGCTGCTGACCACCTGGACGGGCGATGCCGCCTGGGCACACCAGTTCTGGCCCGTGCTGTCCTTGTATGCCCTGGGCTATGGTTTGTGGGCTCTGGCAGCCTTTCCTTATTACCTGCAGAACGCTCGTGGCCGTTTGCGTTTGTACGTGTGGGGCAATGTGCTGATGCTGGCTGTGCAGGTACCCGCCGTGGTCTGGGCAACCCGATATGCTGGCGCTGTTGGGGCGGGCGTGGCCTGGTTGATACTGGCTGTTTTCAGTTTGCTGGTTTGGGCGGCGGTGGTGCATCGCCAGCTGCAGCCTGGGCTGCATTGGCGGTGGCTCTGCAACGATGTACTTTTGCCCAATTGGCCGGCATTGGCGGTCATGGCCTTCTTCCACGTCTTACCGTGGATGCCGCAAAGCCGCCGTGAGACTTTTGTATATGTGGTGCTGGTGGGCGGTTTGTTGATGACCGTCAACCTGGCCTGGTTGGCCTGGTCGCAGCGTGAATTGCTGCGCCAGTGGCGGGGGGCGCAATGACAGCACCAACTGTTGTGGACGTTTCGCTCGTCAGTCATGGTCATGGTGCTCTGGCGCTGGGCGCCATGAATGCGCTGGCACTCTCTTTGCCGCCTTCTTCGTCAATGCGGCTTTGGCTCACATTGAACTTGCCCGAGCCCGAGTTGGAAGAGTCGGTACAGTCTAAAGTTTGGCCTTTTGAGCTGCACACCATCCACAACCTGGCTCCTTTGGGCTTTGGCGCCAACCACAACCAAGCCTTTGGTCATGCGCGCAGCGCCGGGGCAGGGCAGTGGTTTGCGGTGATGAACCCGGACATTTTTTGGCCACCTGATGCGCAGGCTTTCTGGGCCGATCTGGCGGACAAGGCATGGCCCTCTGAAGTGGGGCTGGTGTGTCCAAAGCAAATCGATGCCCAGGGTCAACTACAGGACTTTGCGCGCCAGCTCATGACGCCCTGGAGCCTGGCTTGGCGTGTGCTGCGCCGTCTGTTGGGACTCAAGCCCGCGGGCGTGGCCGCTTCGGTCGAATCCGCCGACTGGGTCAATGGTGCCTGCATGGTCTGGCGCACCGAGGCCTTTGCCCAGATTGGCGGATTTGACGAGCGGTATTTCATGTACTGCGAGGACACCGACATTTGCCTGCGCCTGCAGCTGGCGGGCTGGTGCATGGCCAGCGCGGGTATGGCCGTGGTGCATGACGCACGCCGCAACACGGGCAGGAGCCTTCGCCATTTACGCTGGCATGTGCGCAGCATGTTGCGCTTGTGGTGTTCGTCGGCATTCTGGCGCTTTTTGCTGCGCAATAAAATGAATTGATGATGGATTCCCGCCTGCGTGGGAACGACATAAACAGGCAGGATTGATTCGTGCTTTTTCTGGCTTTTCTGAGCTTTTTTATATCGCTGGCGTCAGTGCTGCTGGTGCGCCGCTGGTTCAGGCGGCATGCACAGAACTACGCCGCCGACATGCCGCAGCGCTTTCACGCGGGTGCGGTGCCGCGTCTGGGCGGGCTGGGCATGCTGGCTGGCTGGATTGCCGGCTTGACGGCGGCAGCCGTAGTGCAGCGTCTGGGCTTGTTCATTGGCGTGACCTTGGACTGGCCCATTTATTTTGGTTTGCTGCTGGTGGTGGCTATCGTGGTGCTGGTGGGCGCTGCCGAAGACGCTACCCAGCGCGTGCCCGTGCGCTGGCGTTTGGGGCTGACTGGCATGGCGGGCTTGCTGGCCGTGGTTGTCATGGGCGCTTCGGTGCCTCGACTGGGCTGGCCCATGCTGGATGCATGGTGGTCGGCCTGGCCTTGGCTGGGCATGGCACTCGCTGTACTGGCCATCATGGGACTGACCCATGCCTTCAACATCATCGACGGGTACAACGGTCTGGCGGGCTCTGTGGCGGTGATGATCGCGCTGGCGCTGGCGCACATTGCGCTGCAGGTGGGCGACCGCGAGCTGGCTGCTGTGGCCATTTGTCTGGCGGCTTGCACCTTGGGGTTTTTGTTCTGGAACTACCCGCGTGGTCTGATTTTTGCGGGTGATGGTGGCGCCTATTTGTGGGGTGTTGTGATTGCGCTGGTGAGCATCCTGCTGGTGCAGCGACACCCGCAGGTCTCGCCTTGGTTCCCGGTGCTGCTCCTGATTTATCCGGTTTGGGAGACGCTGTTTTCGATGTACCGGAAATGGGTGCGGGGCGATTCACCTGGCATGGCCGATGCGCTGCACTTGCATCAACTGATCTATCGCCGTTTGGTGCGTGCGATGTTTGACGAGGACGAAGCGAAAGACCTGCTGGCCCGTAACAACCGCACCACACCCTATCTCATGGCCTTGGCGCTTCTGTCGATCGGGCCGGCAGTATTTTTTTGGAACAACAGCTGGGTGTTGGCCGGCTTTACCCTGCTGTTTGTCGTGACTTATGTAGCCGCGTATTTGATGATCGTGCGCTTCAAAATTCCGGGCTGGCTCAGGTCTTGAGTCGGTCGCTGCGTACCTGCAGCCAGACCCAGCACGACATGACCACCAGCAGGGCGTTGGCCTTGTCGTAATGCAAGGTGGCACTGGCCGTGCCTTCAGCAACATAGGCCGCCAGCAGGGCAGCGCCCAGCAGGGCTGTTTCATGTTGCCCTTTCCACGGTTTCAGGATCAATGCGCGGATGCTGTAGGCCAGCGTCAATACCAGCACCATCAGCCCGAGCAAGCCACCTTCGACCAGGGTTTGCATAAGGTGCGAATGGAAATGCCGATGGTTGAAGAGTTCTTGTGGTGGTGCTCCCCAGGCTTGCATGCCGAAGGGGCGTGCCGACGCACTGATGCCCAGCCAGGGGTGGTCCAGAAATGCGGCCAGACTCACGCGCCAAAGTTCGAGCCGTATGCCCCATGAGTTGACGGTGAAATTTTCTGTGTTGGCGCCGTGAATGCGGTATTGCGCAATTTGTTCGAAGCCCAGCGCGAATTTGTCCCAACGCAGATAGACCAGACCGGCCAACAGCAGCATGGCGACGACAACGCCCACGATGGCTCTGACGGGGGTGAGCCAATGCCGTGCTCGCCAGCCCAAAACCATCACAGAGAGCGCGCCAAAGCCGAGCAGTTCGAGTCTGCGGGTGCTCAGCACAAGAACCACGATCGTGGCCAGCACGGCCACGGTCTGTGTCCAGCGCCATGCCCGTGGCGCTGTGATGCCGGGCCGCGTGAGGGCGAGCAGGTTCCAGACCCCTGCGGTCATGGCAAGTTGCGCCAGGATGCCCAGGTTGGCGCCCCCCGGAAACAGCCATGCCCATTGCGTCCATTCATAGCCCAAGCGCCAAAGGGCGGTCGTGATCAGCCCCAAGGCGATGGCTCGGTCAACCTGTTGCTGGCTGCTGCAACAACGATGCAGACCCAGCAAGACCAAAGGCCAGAACAAATAATAGGCATGCCAGAAGGCGTTTTGCAGGGCAAGCCAAGGTGCGGGTGACCAGAGCATGGTCACAGCCTTGAACAGCGGAATGGATGCAAATGTCAGAGCCAGCCAGCTGTCCTGCCTGGTCCACTGAAAGGCGCCTGCCGCCTGCGGTTGCCGCCAGCTTTGCCAGGCGTGGACCATCCCGATCAGCATGAAAACAAGAAAGCCCGGTACGGGCGAACCCATGAGGACGGCAAAAAAGAACAGAGGGGGTAACCAGGCAAGCATGGGAGGGAGGATAACGCTTGTGGGGGTGGATCCTCCGGTCAAGCCTCCCGTTTCATTGTCATTCCCCGGCTTGAGCGGGGAATCCATGGATCCTCGGGTCAAGCCCGAGGATGACAGTCCAAAGTGTTGTCATGCTCCGACTAGATCGGAGCATCCAGGCGCTGTGGATCCTCGGGTCAAGCCCGAGGATGACAAGAATAGGGGCCGAGGATGACAAGAATAGGGGCCGAGGATGACAAGAATGGGGGGCTAGGATGACAGAAAGGGTGG
>JACCDS010322695.1_pt1 | contig 22388 bp, 16 predicted proteins | sample 7446441 | NCBI WGS metagenome assembly JACCDS01 (sample SAMN15323445, study PRJNA562643) | freshwater metagenome | isolation source: river surface water | place: USA:Blue River Watershed | collected 2017-08-17 | reverse complement strand
GCGGGAAACCGGGTGAGCAGCCGGGGCAGCAGCCCGGCCAACAACCAGGCCAACAGCCGGGCGAGCAACCGGGGCAGCAACCCGGCCAACAACCGGGCCAACAACCGGGCCAACAACCGGGCCAACAACCCGGCCAACAACCCGGCCAACAACCCGGCCAACAACCCTGAAACGGCCCGCAAGGCCAGCCGCCCGGCGTGGCACCGGACGCCACACCCGTTCACACTCTGCCCGACAGTACGCCTGCCAGTTTCGTGGTGTTGGAAGATTTGCTATCGGTGCCCGGTTTTACCAGCACCATCCTCAACAGTTTGCGCGAGTATGTGATTATCTTGCCGCGTCCGGCTGTCGCTTTGACAACAATCAATGTAAATACAACGTCTGCCGAGGTTTTGGCGGCCAGAATTGGTACACTGTCGCTGTCGCAAGCCAAGAGTGTGGTTTTATCACGAGATCGAGCCTCGTTTCGTGATATTAGTGCTGACTTTGCCACTCGCCTTAAGCAATTGGCCGGGGTGGATTTGACCGCATCAGGCAATACCAATGTAGCATCCACGCTGGCAGTCACTACGCCCTACTTTTTGATACGCGGTACGGCACGTTCGGAACGGGCGGTATTGGATTCGCTGTCCTTGGTGGAGCGGGTGCAGGGCGTGACCCGGGTGATATGGAATCGGGAAAATCAGGAATGACCCGTAGTGAGTGGTAGTGATTAGTAGCGATCGATAGAGATCAATAGCGACCAAGAGCGATCAAGAGCGACCAGTAAAACACGCAATAAAAAGAGAGACATTTTGAGTACATTGTATATTCGCCATCCGTCCAAAGCCAGTACAGACACGGCACACGCGCCATTGCCGTGTCCGTTCGCACTGGTTTCTAGCAGCGGCGCCATTGAGCGGCAAGGTGCGCTGGAACTGTCCGGGATGGGGCAGTTGTTTGAGGGCGCGAAAAAAGTCGTGTTGCTGCTGGCCGCCTCTGATGTCACGCTGCTTAGGGTCAAGGTGCCGCCTTTGACCGGTGCCAAACTCAAGGCCGCCTTGCCGAATCTGGTGGAAGACCAGTTGGTCGGCGATCCGTTCGAGTGCACCATGGTGGCCGGGGCCGAAGGGGCCGATGGTTTGCGTCAGGTAGCAGTGGCTGACCGTGCCATGTTGGAGCAACTGGTCAAGCAGATGCAGGAGCTTGGCGCGGCCAATATTGCGATTTTACCGGCCCAATTGAGTATTCCGCACCCGAACGAGGGCGAGGGCGCTGTGGCCTGCATTGGCGAAACCACCGAAGCGGTGGCCGCCGCACTCGATTTAACGCTGCGCTTTAGCCCGGAACACGGGATTGGCTTGCCGATTTTGACCGGCGAGAGTGATGCTGCCGAACACGTACTAACCACACTGCGGGCGCTGGTGCCGCAAGGCCCGATTCAGTTGGCGGTGCCCGGCAATCAGCTCGCGCAGTACCAGGCCTTGAACGCACCGGATATCACGCTGCAAGCCGATGGCTGGGCGCGCTGGATTGGTGCAGCACCGCACGCCGGGCTGAATTTGGCGCACGGGCTGGCGGCCGGTGGCGCAGCCGGGTTTGATTGGCAGCGTTGGCGCTGGGCCTTGATTTTGCTTGCGCTATTGCTGTTGATTCATGCGCTGGCACTGAATTTTGATTGGCTGCGGCAAAAGCGTGAAGCCGACCAGTTGCGCGGCAGCATGGCACAGGGCTACCGCGCGGCGTTTCCCAAAGACCCATTGTCAACTGACTTGATGGCGCAGGTGCGGCAAAAAATTGCTGCCGCCAAAATTGGCAGCGGACAAGCCGGGCCAAATGATTTTGCCGCGCTGGTGGCCGGGTTTGGTGATGCGTGGAATACGCTCGGTCAGGGCCGCAAGCTGGCCGATATCACCGCGCTCGAATACAAGGAACAAGCGTTGCAGGTTCGCTTCAAGAAAGGCGGCGACGTGCCGCAAGCCGATTTGCAGGCGGCACTTGATGCGCGCAACCTGAGCCTGAAAGCCGCCGGTGACGGCTGGATTATTCGGAGCAAATGATGATGCCATCCTCACCCCAGCCAATGGATAAGCCGATGCCGAACCATATTTTACCCACCGCCGGGAGCCGCTCATGAGTCAATCGGCCACCGAGCAATTGCGCGAACAGTTTGATACGTTTTGGCAAGAGCGCACCCAGTCGGAGCGGCGCATGCTCAGCATCTGTGCCGTGTTTGTCGGCGCGGTAGTGCTGTATTTGCTGCTGTTCGGCCCAGCCCTGAAGGGCCGCGTCGAGTTGGAAAAAAACCTGCCACAATGGAATCAGGAAGCGGCGCAAATGCAGGCGCTGCTGCGTGAGGCGCAACAATTTGCCAATACGGCCCAAGCCAGCGTGACCCCGATTACCAAGGAAAGTCTGGAGTCGATGCTGAACCAGCGTGGCTTGCCACCAGCCAATATTGCCGTGACCAGTGATTTTGCCAAGGTACAACTGAACAATGTGCCGTTTGCTCAATTGGTCAGTTGGCTGGGAGAGGTGCAAAAGATTCACCGCATTACCGTATTGGACGCCAATTTTGTGGCGCAAGCGAAGCAGGGTGACGTCAATGCCAATTTAACCCTCAAGCAATTGCTGCAATAAAGACATGGCCAAGGTATGACAGTGAAACGCTTGGTAGGATTGGCTGCGGTTGCAGTATTCGGTGCGCTGCTGACATTTTTGTTTTTTTGTCCGGCGGTATGGTTGGCGCAGTTGCTGGAAAAACAAACCGCCGGGCGCTTGACCCTCGGTGATCCACAGGGTACCCTGTGGAGCGGTTCCGGCTTTCTCGGCGGCGCGCCGGGGGCCAAGGTGGCTATTTCGCCCTTGTTGCCGGGGCGTTTTGTTTGGCGCTTGTCGCCACTGGTATTGTTTGGGCAAGTCGAGATGCGGCTGGAAAACCCGGAGGCGCTGGCTAATCCGGTCACGATTAGTGGCAGTTGGGATCAGTGGCGTGTCTCTAGCGGTAGCTTGTTGTTGCCTGCGGAGCGGCTGGTCGGATTGGGTGCGCCGCTAAATACGCTGGTGCCGAGCGGGCAGATGCGCCTGTCGTGGGACAATCTGGATTTGCAACGGCAGCAGCAGCGGCTAGATTTGAATGGCGTAACCCGGCTTGACCTGACCGATATGGGGTCGGTGATCTCGGCGGTGAAACCTTTGGGCAGTTACCGGGTCGATATCACCTGGCAGGGGCAGCGGGCGCAGTTGGCGCTGCACACGGTGCGGGGCGCATTATTATTAAAAGGAAATGGCAAACTGGAAGACGGCCATTTTCAGTTTTCAGGCCGCGCCGAAGCGGCAGCAGGACAAGAACAAGCGTTGGCGAACTTGCTCAGTATTTTGGGCCAGCAGCGCCGAGAAGGTAACAAACAATTTATTGCATTAGAGTTCAGACAATGAAAAAACCATTCACTCATGCCATCTCCCAAACCGCGCTGGCGGCCCTGTTTGCCCGTGGCGCATGGCGTCCGGCCACAATGATGCCCGGCCTTGCCAGTCTCGCATTGGGCGGCTTGCTGGCACTGCCCTATGCCGCGCAGGCTGCCGATGCTGGGGCCGAATTTAACTTCGTGAATGTCGATATCGAAACCGTGGTCAAGGCCATCAGCCACAATCAGGGCATTCCGTTCATCGTCGATCCCCGGGTCAAGGGCAACCTGACGCTGGTGACGGAAAAGCCACTGAGCAAGGCCCAGGTTTTGGCGCTGTTTACCTCGCTGATCCGGGTTCAGGGCAATACCGTGGTGATGGGCGAAGGCTATGCCAAGGTGGTGCCGGAAAGTGACGCCAAACTGCACAGCAGCCCAACCCAAATTGCCGGCAGTGGTGGCCCGATTGCCAAGGGCGACCAAATCATTTCACAGATTTTTCGGCTGAATTATGAATCCTCGATCAATCTGGTCACGATTTTGCGGCCACTGATTTCGCCGAACAACACCATCAATGCCAACCCGGGCAACAATACGCTGGTCATTACCGACTATGCCGACAACGTGACCCGCCTCGGCAAGATCATCGCCGCGCTCGATACCCCATCTTCGGCCGATATCGACATCATCCCGATCCGGCATGCGATTGCCAGCGATATCGCGCAAATGGTGACGCGCCTGACGGAAAACAATGCCGGGCCGGATGGGGGCCGGATCAGCGCGCTGGTCGATTCGCGCACCAATTCGGTGGTGTTGCGTGCCCCGTCGGTGGCGCGCGCCAATTTTGCCAAATCAATCATCGCCAAGCTCGACCAGCCGACCCAGCAAGCCGGTAATGTGCACGTGGTGTACCTGAAAAACGCCGATGCGGTAAAACTGGCGCAAACCCTGCGTGCGGTGGTATCAAGTGATAGTTCGGCTGCCGCCACGGCGATCAGCAACAGCAACAATGCCGGTGCCAGCGGGAATACGCAAAACACTGGCTTGGCCGGGCCGAACCAAGGTTTGGGCGGCCAGCAAAACAGCGCCTTGCCAAGTGGCCCGGCACCGCAAACCCTGTCTTCCGGTGGTGCCGCAGGCTTCATTCAGGCCGATGCCGCTACCAACACCCTGATCATTACCGCCAGCGAACCGGTGTACCGCAACCTGCGCATCGTGATCGACCAGCTCGATGCGCGCCGGGCTCAGGTGTATATCGAATCGCTGATCGTCGAAGTGACTTCGGATCGCTTGGCCCAGTTTGGCATCCAGTGGCTCGGTCTGTCCGGCAGTCCGACCAGCGATTACCGGCTCGGTGGTGCCAGTCTCTCGGGTCAGGCCGGAACCAATCTGGCCAATCTGGCACTGGCCGCACGCGGTGCGACTGGCGCAGCGGCCGCTGCTGCTGGTTCGCCGGTTGGCCCCGGTTTGTCACTCGGCCTGTTCCGCCAAATCAATGGCCAACTGAATCTGGGCGCACTGGCTTCCGCGCTCGAATCGGATGGCAATGCCAACATCCTGTCCACCCCGAATCTGTTGACGCTGGACAATGAAGAGGCAAAAATCATCGTCGGGCAAAACGTCCCGTTCCAAACCGGCAGCTTCACCCAAACCGGCACCGCCGGGGCCAACCCGTTCTCCACCTTTGAACGCCGGGACGTGGGTTTGATGTTGCGCGTGCGGCCGCAAATTTCTGAAGGCGGCACGATCAAAATGTCGATCTTTCAGGAAATGTCGTCGGTCGAGAGTGGCACCGCCACCAATGCCGGTGGCGTGACCACCAACAAGCGTTCGATCGAAACCAATGTGCTGGCTGACGATAATCAAATCATCGTATTGGGTGGCCTGATCGATGACAAGGTCAATGACAACGTGGACAAGGTGCCGGGCTTAGGTGATATTCCGGTGCTGGGCAACCTGTTCAAATCGCAAAAGCGCCAGCGTACCAAGACCAATTTACTGGTATTTTTGCGCCCGGTCGTGATCCGTACCGCCGAACAAAGCGCCGAACTGTCGGGCAGCCGCTACGACTACATCCGGGGTGTGGGCGATGCGCACAAACCGGCCAGCACGGCGGTATTGCCTGATCTGGGCAGCAATAGCCTGCCAGCACTGGACAAGGGCAAACTGTCGTCCGGCAGCTTCATCAAGGGGGCCACCATTGCTCCAGCGGCACCGGCCACCCCGGACGGTAAAAAGTGACCCGATCATGATTGATGCCCGATTGCTCCCCTACGCGTTTGCGCGCGACTTTTCGCTGCTGGCCAAGCGCAACGACAGCTTGCCGCACGCGGTCGAAGTCTGGGTTTCCAGCGCCACCAGCCCGACCGCGATTGCCGAGGTGACGCGCCGCTTTGGCCGCGTCACGCTGAAATCGGTGCCGAAGGCCGAACTGGACGATGCGATTGCGCGCGCCTATGCCGGTTCCGGCGGCGATGCCTCGCAAGTGGCCGGTGAATTTGAAGCCGACCTCGATTTGACCAAGCTGATGCAAGACGTACCGGCCATCGAAGACTTGCTCGAATCGGCTGATGACGCGCCAGTGATTCGGATGATCAATGCGCTGCTGACGCAAGCGCTGCGCGAAGGTGCGTCCGACATCCACATCGAACCGTTCGAGCAAACCTCGGTGGTGCGGTTTCGCATCGATGGCGCATTGCGCGACGTGGTGCGCCCGAAAAAAGCGATTCACGCCTCCCTGATTTCCCGCATCAAAATCATGGCCCAGCTTGACATTGCCGAAAAGCGCTTGCCGCAAGATGGCCGGATCACGCTGCGGGTTGGCGGCAAGCCGGTCGATGTGCGGGTATCCACCCTGCCGACCGGCCATGGTGAACGCGCAGTATTGCGTTTGCTGGACAAGGAAGGCAACCGGCTCGATCTGGCGCAACTGGGCATGGACGGCAATTTGCTGAAACAGTTTGACCATGCGATCAACCAGCCGCACGGCATCGTACTGGTAACCGGCCCAACCGGCTCCGGCAAAACCACCACGCTGTATGCCGCGCTGGCGCGCCTGAATGCCAGCACCACCAATATCCTGACCGTGGAAGACCCAATCGAATACGATTTGATTGGTGTTGGGCAAACCCAGGTCAATGCCAAAATCGACATGAGCTTCGCCAAGGCGCTGCGCGCGATCTTGCGCCAAGATCCGGACGTGATCATGATCGGTGAAATTCGTGATCTGGAAACTGCCCAAATCGCGGTGCAAGCCTCGCTCACCGGCCACTTGGTACTGGCCACACTGCACACCAATGATTCGGTGGCCGCCGTGACCCGTTTGCTCGACATGGGGATTGAACCGTTCCTGCTCAGTTCCTCGCTGTTGGCGGTGGTGGCGCAGCGGCTGGTGCGCAAACTGTGCTCGCATTGCAAGGTAGAGGACGAACACGGCTGGCACGATGTGGGCTGCGATAAATGCGGTCACTCCGGCTTTCAGGGCCGGGTTGGCGTGTATGAATTGCTGCTGACCACCGATCCGATCCGGGCCCAGATCCATAATCGGGCCTCCGAAGCCGATATTCGCATCACTGCCCAGCAAGACGGCATGCGGACCATGCGCGAAGACGGCGAACGCTGGCTGGCCAATGGCACCACCACCATTGCCGAACTGTTGCGCGTCACCAAGGACTAAGCCATGCCAGCCTTTCGCTATGAAGCGGTCGATGAATTGGGCAAATCGAGCAAGGGTGTTGTCAATGCCGACAGTGCACGCGCCGCCCGGATGGATTTGCGCGCCCAGGGCTTAACCCCCTTGCTGGTCGAAGCGATTGCGGCCCAGGTCGATGGCGACGGCGTCTCGACCCGTGGTGGTTTCGGGCAAAAGCTCTCGACCAATGAACTGACCCTGTTCACCCGCCAGTTGGCCAGCCTGCTCGATGCCGGTTTGCCACTGGAACAAGCGCTGTCCGCGCTGTTGGAGCAGGCCGAACGGCCCTATGTGCGCGATTTGATCGGCGCGATCCGCTCCGAAGTGATGGGCGGCGCCTCAATGTCCGACACCCTGACCCGCTACCCGCGCGACTTTGCCGAAATTTACCGGGCGCTGGTGGCCTCGGGTGAGCAAATCGGCCAACTGGGCGGGGTGTTAAGTCGGCTGGCCGACTATCTGGAACGGCGCAACGCACTGGTGTCCAAGGTCAAGCTGGCGTTCACCTATCCGGCCATCGTCACCGCCATGGCGTTCATCATCGTGATCTTTTTGCTGACCTATGTTGTGCCGCAAATCGTCACCGTGTTTGAAAACACCAAACAAAAACTGCCGACCCTGACCATTGCGATGCTGGCCGTCTCCGACTTTGTGCGCAATTACGGCCTCATCATGGCGCTGTTGATCATCGGCCTCGCTTTCCTGTGGCGCAACGCCCTGAAAAACCCGGCCATCAAATACCGCTGGCATGCCTGGCAACTCGATGCGCCCTTCTATGGCCGCTTCGAGCGCAGCATGAACACCGCGCGCTTTGCCAGCACGCTGGCCATTACCACCGGCTCGGGCGTGCCGATTTTGCGCGCCCTGCAAACGAGTCGCGATACGCTGTCCAACGTCGCGATGCGTGATCTGGTCGATGACGCTACTGCCAACGTGCGCGAAGGCGTCAGTCTGGCGCGCGCGCTGTCGGCACAAAAATACTTCCCGCCGATGCTGATCCACATGATCCGCGCCGGGGAAATCACCGGGGAATTGCCCGCCATGCTGGCCCGCGCCGCCACCGCCCAGGAAACTGACCTGGAACGGCGTGCGCTCACCATGGCCGGCATGCTGGAACCGCTGCTAATTTTGGGCATGGGGATCGTGGTATTGCTGATTGTATTGGCGGTGTTGATGCCGATCATCGAAATCAATACCCTGGTGCGCTAGAGCGCGCCCGTTTGGCCTGCCCGCCGTTAAGGAAAACCATGAAAAAGCGTTTGCCATTATTGATCAGCTTCATCTTGTTCATCGTGCTCTCGGCCTCGGCCACTTATTGGGGCATGCACCTGTTCAAGCCCAAACCACGCCCGGTGGTGGCCCCACCACCGCCGCCCCAGCCCGACATTCCAATCGAAGTGGCGGCCGGTTTGTTTGGTGGCAAGCTGGTGGCGCAAACCGTGGCCAATTTCCAGTTAAAAGGCGTAATCGCCAGCGCCAGCGGTCGGGGCGGCACTGTGGTAGTGGCGGTCGATGGCAAGCCGCTGCGTGCCTATGGCGTGGGCGATGAAATTATGCCCGGCGTGAAAGTCGAAGCGATCTACCCGAAATACGTGCAAATTGCCGACAACGGTGTCAGCAAGCGGATCAACCTGCCCGAGTACACCGGCAGCAGCATCAGCACTGACGCCGCACCGCAGATCGATCCGAACGCCAGCCGCATGACCGGCCCGGCGCTGCCGGTGCCGCAGGAGGGCGTACCGGGCGTGCCGACCGAGCCGCCACAATCACAGCCGCTGCCACCGCCGCCGACCGAGCAAGGCGTCGCCCCGCCCGAACCGCCACAGCAACAGCCGGGCGTAGGGCCGAATGGCGAACCGATTAACCATGAACAATTTAACAAACCAACCAAATAGACGGTAAGAATTGTTAGAAAACTTGGCGGGCGGCAACAATAATTTTTGATTTTGCGCTATAATCTCATCCCATAGGTGAACAGAGTTACGTAAGCCTTTGTTTTATTGAACATTGTTGAAGAATCCGATCAACCTTTGCTCAATCTGCTGACGATTATGGAACCGAATAAAAAATCACATTGGGTTTGTTTGCCCTGTAGCCGCAAATATGGTTATCGCTTGCAAAACAACATCACCTGGCACTATGGACGCTGCGTACAATGCCACGTCAAGGACACAGTGGCCGAGCAAATCAAGGTGAAATAAGCGTTTTTTTTGCTGCATTCGCACAAAAGATTTGCGTTTCAAAAAAACTGTGCTATAGTCTCTATCTCAGACGCGGGGTGGAGCAGTCTGGCAGCTCGTCGGGCTCATAACCCGAAGGTCACAGGTTCAAATCCTGTCCCCGCAACCAAATACAGGCAGAAGCCCAACTTATCGCAAGTTGGGCTTTTTGCTTTGTGCTGTTGGATTTTTTGTGGTTTGGCCCCCATGGCGGCATGGCGGGTCAATACACGATCAAACCCGCCATCCGTTGCGGCTGTGTCCAGCAATCAGTGCCGTCATTGGCGCTTCCATCGGGCTATACGCCGCCTTCGCCGCCATAGCTGTCGCCCTACATTGCACCGGATCTGCGCTGGCTTGTCCCCTGCATTCAAACGATGGGCGCAAAATCATCACCCGATATTTGTTTTTTTGGTATATTCGTGGCTTACGCTTCAAGCCAAGGCCCACGAGCAATAAAGGGTCTGCGCAGTAAGGCTGCGCCAAGTTCAATCTTTTCAGGCGCTTAAATTGGTCAACCCCAGATTCACAAAGACTATGGCCTCAACTGGCAGCCTAACTTTTCGCCCGCGCCCACTGCCTAACGGCAGTCCCGGCAGTTCCGACAGTTCCTTAACTCACACGTTGGCCATAATGCGTATAGCCCTTACTTACCTGATTGCTGCCTTGACTGTAGGAGAAATACCCCGTGCAGTTGCGTTCGGATACGTTGCCCCCGAAGCGATGGAAATTGGCGTGGCCGAATGTTCCGGAAAGAACCTGAATTCGTTTGACTGCGCAAGAGGAATTGAGCGAAAGACATTGTCCGCTGAGAGCAAAGCCGTTCGCCGCTCAGGCAACACGTTGCAACTTCGCCTCGAAAAGCAAACTATCCGGCTGGTAGATGATCCAACGGGAAGTGGCGATAGCCCAGCCTCATACAGTTATCTTGGCTTCAGCCGAAAGCTCATGAGCCACATTCTCCATGTTCAATACCCCGAGGGTAATGTCTATATGGTCATCCATCATCGCTCCGGCAAACGCGCCTTGCCTTCTGGCTACCCATTGGCATCTCCTGACGGGCAGCACTTCTTATCACTTTCCGAAGATATGTTCGCGGGCTACAACCCGAACAATATTGAAATCTGGCAAGTTCGGTCGGGAGGATTTCGCAGAGTCGCAAACCATGCGCCTGAGTGGGGGCCACACAACGGCAATTGGGCAAGCGATCAGCACGCGCTAATTGAAAAACAGTGCTATGCCCAAGAGGAAAGTAACCCGGCTGGCCTCAAACCGTGTGGCGTTGCGAAAGTCGAGCGTTTAGGCTCTACATGGAAATTAGTCGATCAATAATGGTTCTTAAGAAACACCCCCTTAGCACCTGATTTCCATCATCTTTTAAACGGAGGAGGCCAGGAAGAAAATTTCAGCCAGACATTTTCGGCCATGATAATTAACGAAGGCGGTTGGATGGGCAATGGCACCAAACATGCTGAGGTGTCCGAAATAACTTGACCCCTACAGAGAGCCTGGAATGACTATCCGCTACCTGCTTGATACCAATATCTGCATTTATATCATCAAGCACAACCCACCCCAGGTGCGCAGATGGTCTTAACTGGTTGTTTTGCCTTTACCTGGGCTGGCTGCGATTTTGTGAGTTTGATCAGCTTGTTTGGCGGCGCAAACGTGTCGCCATCGCGCACGACAGCCAGGTGTCGCACTTGATATTGCGTGGGCGGCGTTGGGGGCGCGTTCCTGCCAAAAACACCACGAAGCAACATTGCCTTACGTTAAGTAGGTATGCGTGCGCTACACCGCTCACCCGCCTTTCCCGTTATCGATAAAAAAAACCTTGGAAACGCCAGATTGATACGGCTTGCGACGTATTTACTTGGCGTATATACTCATTCCATTCAAATCCGTTCAGGAGCCGCCATGTCAACCGCCCGTATTTTTCAGTCTGGCAACAGTCAAGCCGTCCGCCTGCCCAAGGAATTTCGTTTCGAGGTTGATACCGTCGAAATTTTCCGGCGTGGCGACGAAGTTGTGTTGCGCCCGCCTGCCAGCAATGCGGCTGGCATTTTTGATGCGCTGGCGAATCTGGGGGCCGATGACTTTATGGCCGAAGGACGGGAAGATGAGCCACCACAAGAACGCGAGAGCCTGGAATGACTATCCGCTACCTGCTTGACACCAATATCTGCATTTATATCATCAAGCACAACCCGCCCCATGTGCGCGAAAAATTTGCCCAGTATCCGGCATCTTGGCTGGCGATGTCGGTCATTACGCTCGGTGAATTGCGTTTTGGTGCAGAGAAAAGCCAGGCACGCGAGCGGTCACTGGAAAATCTGGCCCGTTTGCAATCCATGATTGCGGTGCATGACTTGCCACCGGCGGCGGGCAACCACTACGGGGAAATCCGTGCCCGGTTACAGGCACAGGGCCAGATTATTGGCAACAACGACCTGTGGCTGGCCGCCCATGCAAGGGCGCAGGGCTGGGTATTGGTCAGCAACAATAAGCGCGAATTTGTTCGGGTCGATGGTTTGCAGGTGGAAAACTGGGCGGCATGATGAACAGGCTCCGCGCTGCATCCGCAAGTAATTTTGCCATTCAATCAAAAAACGGGGGGGGCTGTTTGCCCAAACTTGCATATGGCCACCGGGGGCTTGACAATTACCATCATCCCCTTTAGAAATCCAGCCTTAACGCATTGCAGGAAAAAATCGGTGACTATATTTAATTTGGCCAATTATAATTCAATGCAAGGTCCACAAACCAATTGTCCAATGATTGAAAAAAATCCATTCGCCATTTTTTGTAAGCTCGAAAGATGTAAGCAAAATCCTCATTTTTTTTGAGCGAACTTTCCCATGCCAATTTTTCCAGTATAACTTGAAGCAGGCCATACTGATCGAGCTGGCCAAGTAACTCCGCGAGGCTTTTCGTCGTGGTAAGCTTCTTTTCCAGAATTATATGGTGCAGATCAGGAAGATTTCCATCACGAAAAATATAACTGTCCACCACCCCATCAAAATTCTTTCTTATTACAGCGGCCAATGGGATATACCATTGTGGTGTAGTCGGGCGCATAATATGTCGAATAACCATTGCTTTGGTATGAATTTGTTCTTTGCTTTCGCCTTGGTCAGAAAAATCAGTATTAAAATTTCTGGCTTGCAAGAAGGTGTTGCAAACATCCAAAACTCGTAGCCCGTCTTCTATGAAGGGGCCATTCTTCATTCTAATGCTGCGCTCAAGAAATCGTAGTTTATTAATATTCAATTTCGTAATTGGCATTCGGCGGAAAAGTGATAAATATTCGTTACCATTTCCCCAGGTTAGTGAAAGTAGCCATAATGCATCGTTCGAAGGTTGCTCTATAATGCGGGTCCGCAACAATGAATGAATATATTCATTACTTTGCGATTCGCTTTCTTCGCCAATCGCTAATTTTAGGCGTATTTGTAAACGCATTTGCGCTAATAATATTGCTATTTCAGATTCTTCGCCCCGTATTGCAGGTTTTAGCGAAAGTAGCTCTGTTGTTATTTGCTGTCTTTCTTCAGTTTCAATATCAACCCTTTCAAAAAAATCCATAACCTGTAAAACATCTCCCAAGTCGTGCATACGCCTTGACGTAATAAGTCCTTTAAATGAATCAATAACAACTTTTGGTTTGCCAACCTGATCTACGGTTACAGGAAGAAAAAACTCGGAAAAATCGTGAGGGATGTATGAGACAAACTGATTAAATACTTCCATCGCCATCTCAGGCATTTGCTCCTTCAGAGCTTGTTCAATCTTTTGGACAGAAAATCTGGTAATCAAGCCTGGTGTTAATGTTCTGGCTTCGTCAAAACTCACTGATCGACCGAGCATTACTTTCAATGCCAGTTTACCAATTGGATTTTGTATTTCTTCTACGTCCCTCCCAAGCTTGACTCGTACATCCGATGTCCATCGGACAACAATTTTATCCAAATCCACATTTGCTTGCAGGCGATGATAAAGCTCCTCCGCCCGCTGAATTTGATTCCTTGCAAGTGATTGTTGCGCTGAGTTTTTTTGTTTGAATATGTAATAATCAACTGCGGCGCGATGAATCCGCTCTACCAATTCTGGCGAATCTTTTGTCATGAGCGCCAACATCTGCTCCCTGACATCAGTTCGATGTGTAATAGTTCCATCATCCTCAACGCGCACTAAATCCTTCTGCCTGCCGAGGATCTCCAACACCCGAGTAATTTTTTCACCATCTACCTTGCCAAGTCCTAATGTTGGTACAAGTATTTTCTCAATAATTTCGGCATCCAATCGCCGCAATACCAAACCCGGATGGGCAATCTGTCGCACATCTTTATCTGGTATGTGATCCAATATGCGTTGATAAAGAATCCCTTCGATTAATGTCCTATCAAAGAAACTTCCTATGCGTTCTCCAAGCGAGTACTTAATTGCATCCAATCCATGATCATTTACCAGTCTCGCCGCCAACTGTAAAGCGAGTGGCCGCCCACCAACCTGTTTGGCGATAAGTTGGGCGGTGACTTTGTCGATCCCATGGCCTCGAAGAAATGCTTCCCTACTACTACTATCAGTGAATTCATCTAAAACAGTCCTGCTCGCTCCATGGAAAAAATTTTCAACCGAATCTCTGCCAACGATGAGTATCCGCCACATGGGATTCATTTCCGGCAGCATATAAAGCAGTTCCTCAACCCTTGTAACAGCCGTATCACCCAATGCTTGTACTTCTTCAAAAGTATCCAAAACCAGTAAAATTCGCCCCATATTTGAAATATGCTTAAAATAGTGTGTCAATTCGTCGACGTAGTTCCAAAGTTGTCGCTTATCCAACAATTCATTTGGCAATAAATATGAATCCAATGTTGTCACAGTGGTTTCCATATTCTGGTTATTATTGCCGTACCTTCCTTTTAATCGACTTCGGTCGCCATATGCGATCTCTTTTTGCAGACGAGAAAGTAAGCTGTTAAATCTCTCGCTATTTTCAGTGAATTGCCAACGCAATTGTTTAATTATTTCAATTAGAAGTGATACCGGTTGCACCGGGCTAATCGTTGATCGATCAAAGTCAAGGTATGCAAAATAAAATGGCGCTCCATCGGATATTGATTCAACATGTTGCAAAAGGAACTTGGCAATTAGTGTCGACTTGCCAATACCCCCAACACCACTTAGCACCATCGGTTCCATTTCAGACATATATCTGGAAGAAATGCGTTTAATCGACTCACCAATCCCTTGTGAACGGAGCAGATCAACAAATGATCGGAGTTTTTCCAACTCCTTTTTCCGCCCGACAAATTTGTCCTGTTTCGTTTCTGGATTCCAACCAGTCAAAAATCTGAATTGATCCAATAGTTCGGCGTATTCTACATTTAACATTAATTCAGAAAGCACTTTTTGGCCTGGAAAATCCGCATTTTCGAGTATTGAATACATCATCCGATAAGCCGCCCACATTCTCTGTCCGGCTGCCGCAATATCTGACCTAGTTAAAGCAGTTGATTCGATCAAATTTTTGAATGCGTTAGTGATAGGGGCAATTTCGCCATCAATCTGCCACAAATAATCGATAGTTCTTGCTATGCAATTTTGCATATCCGCACGATTTCGGCAGACCATGCCAATCATTTCACTGCGGATTTGCTTATTTAACTGCCATCGAGACTCATGCATGCGTACCGATATGGTACTGAAGGACACCAGGATGCTGAACTCGTCTTCGGATAAATTGCCAAATAATTGTTTCGGATTGAATTCATTTAAGAATACCGCAATTTTCATCTTCTCCAAATGTCGCTGAACAAACTGCTCTCGGTTGGATGTCGTAGCATCCTTTATAGCGCCCGAAGAAGTTTCTTGGGAAAGCAATTCCTTAATGTAAGCTGAATCTTCTGGCAGGAGTGCGGCGGAAATACCGTATTCCCGGTTTGTCGTATTTATCATGCCGCGCCCCCATTCAATTCTTCCGGGATGCCAGCGATTTTTCTACGACGCTCACCCCATTTCCTTAGTGCCTCGGCAAATATTGGAATATTCGTATCAGCATCAATCAACGGTGCGATATATTGTTCTGCGCCTTGAGCTATGCTTTCCAATGATTCGCTTATCCCCAACTTGGTTAACACAAACTCCATATATGGCAATACGCCATCAACAGACCTCAGATTCAAAGAAAATTGCCGAATCCGTTCCGGTGCAATTACTTCCAATACGCCTGTGTATCCAATTAATACAAATCTGATTTGTCGTTGATTCTGTGGCACAACATCTGCAATTAAAGAAACCAAAAGATCGTGGGTTTCGGGTAAGAATCCACTTTCATGACAATTAGTGATGATTAAAAATATTGCGCGTTTCCCGTCAATATCGTCCGATTGATTGGCATGCTGGGCAACACTTGTCCTTGTCCATTCGGTTAATTGCTGACTAATCCAGCGCGCACGCTGGCGACTATCCGGGCTTGGTGGTTGGGGCTCATCAGGTATGCCGCCACTTATTTTACTTACCATTTTATTGGCAAACATTTCTGGTGTGTCCGCAGCAAACTGTTCCGCATTTATAACAAATGCGAATTGCTCTCGATCAATTAACATTGTGCGAAGCAATTCTGCGGTGAATTTCTTTCCACCTTGAGCTGGCGCATTTATTATCAGTGTTGTCGCATCTGACTCACCCAACAAGATGCTGTTTAATTCGGAGAATATATCTGTTCTCCCCAATATAGGGGCACCATTACTCGTAACAGGTGGGAATATGAAGCTGCGTTTCGTTGCGCTCAGATCAATGTGTGCATTTTCGATATGTTCTCTTATTAACTTAAGTGGAATCCCTTGGTTTATATGTGGATTTTTATATCCGGCATTGTGCAGTGCATAAGGTTTCCATTCAATTGAAAAGCATGGCGCACCGGATGATCCTTTGATTGCGGGTGCTAAATATCTTACCCGAGCATTATCATTTGAGTAATTTTGCAACAACCCAACGGATAGTCTTAAATCGGTACCGCCAGGATGATGTGCAATCAGCATTTGCGTTTGTGGCTCTGTCAGATCGATAAAATCATCGAGCAATATCCACCTGCGTGGGGTGCTTGGCTTTGCCTTCGGTGCCATCGTACCGGCAGCTTCGGCAAGTCTAATAATTGCATAGTCCAGTCGGTCTTTTGTTAAAGTATCCAATGGCGCAACGGCAGCTTCTTCTTTGTCATCTGGCAATGAATGTATAACCAACCAGTCTTTATCTGCATATACCATCGTGCTAAAACTACTCCGGGGTTTACTCGGCAAGCTAATATCGTCAAATGCCACTGATATTTGCTGATTCATGGCATTAACTTGTGATCCGTTATTTATTAACTTGATCACGCAGTGACAGGCGGTCAAAACATACCTGTCCCCCACCAAAAAACCAGTTCCGGCGGGATTTTCGTCTATATAGATTTTACAGACTTGCATGCCAATTGATGCCATTCCGCTTTGAAATTCATTCCATTTGGCAAAAACATCATTCTGTGCTTTTAACATTGTCTGAAATGCGGAATCAGTCTCGCTAATTGAATTATTTTTAACAAAAAGCGTTCTTGAGATTCTAGAGTTGTTTGCGAGCAGGCTTCGCAATGCCATGTAGGCGCGTTCACGCTGTTCAAAATTTCGCGCTGGATCAAGCAGGTTTAAGACAAGATTCTGAACATCGCGCGATGTTGGACTGATAATTAACGGATCTTGGGCATTTAGTTTTAACAATTCTTGTCGAAATACTTCAAAGGCGATCCAACTCCCCGCCTCGTCAGCAAGCTCTTTAATCCTTTCTGTATTCAGGCCAAGATCATCAAGATCATCATCATCATCAACATCGACATCATCATCATCGTCATCGTCATCGTCATCGTGATCGTGATCGTCATCGTCATCGTGATCGTCATCGTCATCGTCATCGTCATCATCAGGCACGGTGATCTCCTTAAAAATTCAAGCCATTTAGTCTCTTATCCAATGGCGTGGAAAATAATGCCGGAAGTAATACGGCATGATTTGGCTGTAGATACTCGCCGAAAAAATGCAATCCAATGACAGATTCTGTGTCCAAATCAAATACGCAAGAGCCAGAGTTGCCACCCAGCGTAGTGCAATCGTGGGAAAATGTTCTCCTATTCGCGTTAATATCGATAATCTTACCTGGCGCAAGTCGCTTTACCTGATAAATTCCATTGTAGATTCGTTCCATTTCTGCCTGATCGTTTCTACCACCATCGGCAGCAGGATAGCCTGCCACACATACCATTGAATTTGGTTTAATCAAGCCGTCATTCGCTTGAAGGTGAACCGGGTCTGGCAAGGGCTGTTGGTTAGCGCCTTTTGCCTCCACTCTCAAAATAGCAAGATCTACATCATTTTCCTCTCGCTCCTGGCTTGGCTTGCCAAATATGGTGGAGATTCCCGTGATAAGGAATTCCGAGGTGCTGTCTGATCCAAATTCCCGCTTAAAATCAATACTCATACTCAATCCGGGTATAAAATCCCATAGGACGGTTCTATCCTCTGAATCCCACTCCAGGGGGGAATAGAGGAAATCAAGGACATGACGATTGGTCATGATAAGTCCTTTACCTGCAACAAATCCAGTGCCGACATAGGGGATGCCGAATGTTGATGATACTTCCAGCCGCCCAATGGCCTTGAGCATTTTTTGAATTGATTGCCTATGCGCAGCAAGTAGCTCCCACACGCCATTTGGTAAGGCAAAACTATCATTTTGAACCAATATTGCTGGCCGCCCGGTCAGAAGAGAAATTGCCTCCAGAGCACTTCGCTCTGAGTTGGATAATTCTGGTTCCCCCTTCATATTGGCCATTGCCGCAAATGCGCCAGTCAAATCATTGTAAATGTCATTGTCCGCTCGCTTATTGCCAATAATTGAAAATGCCAAAGGGTCAACACTCGCGGCATGCGCTATAAGCTGCGCAGTTTGGCGCAGTGCCTCATCTGTCGGGGGCGTAAATTGGCCATCATCGGTAAGCGATTCAAAATTGCCATTAAATTTTCCCCTGGCGAGAAAGCGGCGTACCGTTTCCCTTGCATCTGCAACATTGGCTGGGCTGATTTTCCAGGTACGCTTCGTTTTGATATCATCATCTGGTTGATCTGGCATTTGTGCCCCCACTCAGTTAATTCTCATTAATCGCGGCACCAACTTTGTTCGCGTTAACAAATCCGCCATGAATTGGTATTAAATTACCTTGAATATATTCACCGGTTTTGGCCTTAAAGAGAGAATAGCTAACAATTACACCCCCCATTACTTTAAATGGCATGGCACCAAAACTAGTCCAAAGATTTTTTGCAACATAATGTGATCCCCCGACTTTATGCAATTTTGCAATCAAAACATATGTATTATCTGAGTTGAATTTTTCTTCTGTTTCAAATTGTCGTGCCATTGCATTTAGTTTATCTTCTTTGGTAATTTTTTCTTTTGCTGCCTCAAAAATGCCGTTCACCTTCTTTACCCGATCTATTGCTACCTGAATTGAATTCAGGCTCTCTTTGAATTTCCTCTTTTTCTCTTGATCATCGACGGTATCCCCGGGCATTTTTGCAAAGTCTTTATTCAAATCTTCCAATTTAAGTTCAGCCATACGTATTTTATCCACAGCGATTTGATGCTGACCATCAAGAGGCGAAAACTCTTTCTGAAGGAACTTGGCTGTTGCAGCAGGAGTATATTTATAAAAAATGGCTTGCACATTAACCGTTACATCAGGATTGGACTTCTTGATTGCGCTGGCTATGGTTTCCGCCAGCAAATTTTGATCCGGCGTTAAATCTGTTCCGCCAATTGTGAAATCAGATTTAAAAAATCCCAACAGTTTTGTAATTGCATCCAAGCTAACGCCAATTCCCCCAAAAATGGGTAATTCAGCGCCTCTTGATAGCGCGGAATCCAAATTTCGCAACGCACCAGTATACTCCGGAAAAACTAATTCTCTCATGGCGCGAAAATCATTTAGCTCCTTTAGATTGGGCGCTTCGCCATTCGCGAAAACAAAAATGGTAGAAGCACTGCCAATCGTTTCTTTAATTTGCCTTCCTATTTCTCTACTCGCTGTAGTGGTTGCTCCTGCAGCAAGTAGGGCGGTTTCCATCGAACCTGCTTTATCACTCAAAGTAATGCTTCCTTGAATACCAGAAGCAGGAACTTCACCAATCTTTGCTTTAAATGCAGCAAGATCAGCTTCGGATTGCGCCTTTTTTGCGTCTGCCAATTCTTTGCCAGCTTTGGCAGATGCAATAGCATCTGCTGTGGCCGCTTTGGCTGCGTCCGGGGTTGCCTGCGCTTCTGCCAATTTTTTAAGGGCGTTAAGCTTTTTAACTTCCGATTCTGCGACGGCCGCTTCCTCGTCAAGTGCTTTTTTTTGTAATTCTGCACTTGCCTGACGCTTTTTCCAATCATCATCACTAACTTGCGCGTTTCCCATATTTGCAAATCCAATCAAAATGGTCAGAGTTATGTATTTCAGAAATTTTCTATCAATGGCCCTTGTCATTTTCTTTCCTTCCGCGATGGCGTGAACTGATGGCATAGCAGCTACGTCCCTGCTTGGTTTTACATTGGCATAAAAACCTAGTATATACGGTGTTTTTATAAATGCAAATGAATCTGTGATCGGCGCAAAAAAGTTTCTAAATATAAACTTAAAGTGTTTTGGGTGCAATTAACCTGGATGCGTCACATGTTTTCAGGCAAACCACTCCCAAGCCCCTTTATAATCCTCCTCCCGATTCGCCCGCGCAAACGGCGCAACATACGTCCGCACCCGCTCCTTCGGCCCGCCCGGCAAGGTGTCGTCCATCACAGGCCGTTCTATTTTGCTGCCATTGGGCAGTTCGCCTTTTTCCATCATGGCTTTGATGTCGCTCCAGCCCCATTGGCCTTTTTTGCGCTTGCCGTCCGGGTAGATGATGGTTTGCTGCGGGTCACGCGGGCTGGCGGTGCGGGGCAGGCTGACGCCGATCAAGCCTTTGCTGTTGGTGAAGACGATGCGGCCCTTGATGTCGTACCAGGTGTCGCGCTCGTAGCCTTGCATGACCGGGAATTGCACGCGGTAAATCAACAGCAGTTCGTCCAGCGGCAAACCCACGGCTTGCGTCACCAGTACGGCGATTTCCACCAGCGCCATGCGGCGCGCATAGGCGCTGTGTAGTGAGCAGTCATGCCGCCTTTCAACTGGGTGGTTACGCCAGAACGGTTGTGGCAGGCGCGGGCTGTCGGCAAAATGGCGACATTCGTGCGCGGTTTCACGCGCCAGATCAGAAACCCCGTCAACCGTGAGCAACTGGCCACCAACGGTGGTGTGGTCGGCGCGGCGCACCAGCCATTCTTCAGCCCGAATGACAACGCGGGAACCGGGGATGGGTAAATTCATGGATAGGAAAATGAGTAAAGATGGCAGTTTGGCTATTATCGACGAACTGGTTAAAAAGGTGTTGTGATTCAGCGGTAAGATTACCGGCTTGTGTGGTTTTTCCCCGCTTCAATGCCTGTTTTCGCTATTTCATCGCAATCGGCCAACCGGCCCTTTCAGAATTGCTATAATTTGCCGGGTTTGCAGCCCAGTTTGCAGCACGGCTGGCTACCTGACGCGTTGGCGCAGGGGCTTTTTCATTCAATCATACGGCATAAACAAGATGACAATTTTGACCAAAAAGCGGCTTACCATTCTGGGATTGTTGATAGTGGTGGGCGCTGGCGCTGCTGCCTGGTATCAACACAAACAAAAAAACCCAAAAGTCGAAGAACCGAAATACCGCACGGCGGTGGTCGATCGCGGCAATATTACCCAAACCGTCACGGCCTCCGGCACCATCAATCCGGTGGCCCTGATCAATGTCGGTTCGCAGGTGTCGGGCACGGTATCCGAACTGCATGCCGATTTTAACCAGCGCGTTAAAAAAGGCCAGGTCTTGTTAAAACTTGACCCGACCATTTTCAACGCTCAAATCCGCCAGACCGAAGCCGGTTTGGCCTCCAGCGAAGCCTCGGTACGGCTGGCGCAAGCCACTTACGAGCGTAATTTGCGGCTGGTGGCGCAAAACTTTGTCTCTTCGCTGGCGCTTGATCAATCGAAACGCGAACTCGATGTGGCGCTGGCGAATGTAAAACTGGCCAAGGCGCAACTGGAGCGGGCACAGGCCGATTTGAACAACAGCGTGATTCGCGCCCCGATTGATGGCGTGGTGATCAAGCGTACCATCGACCTTGGGCAAACCGTGGCCGCCTCGTTTTCTACCCCAAACCTGTTCCAGATCGCGCAGGATTTGACCAAGATGCAAATCGATACCAGTGTTTCGGAAGCCGATATTGGTGCCCTGAAACCGGGGTTGGCGGCGCGCTTTGTGGTCGATGCCTACCCGGACAAGGAGTTTGAAGCCTCAATGCGCCAGTTCCGGCTGGCCCCGAACGTGGTAGCCAATGTGGTGACTTATAACGTGGTGCTCGATGTGCCAAACAAAGAGGAATTGTTAAAGCCGGGCATGACGGCGCAGGTGCGGCTGGTGGTCGGCAACCGGCAAAACGTGTTGCGCATCCCGACTGCGGCACTGCGCTTCCGTTTGTCTGACGAAGAAATCGAAAAACAAAAGAAAGCCGCTGAAAAAGCTGCCCGGGGCAGTGCCAGCGCGTCAGCTAGCTCATCGGCCAGTGCATCGGCCAATGTGCCAGCACCAGCGGCAGAAGATGATCTGGCGTTTCGCAGCAAGGATGAAATTACCCGTTCCTTCAAAATCTACACGCTCGATGCAAAAAACCAGCCCAAGCCGATGGATATCAAAATTGGCTTGTCCAACTTCCGCTACACCGAAGTACTGGCCGGTGATTTGAAGGCGGGTGACAAGGTGGTGACCCGTTCCCTGATTGCTACTGAAGGGCGCAACGAATGAGCGCGGTTAAACCCGGGGCGAAACCTGGCGTGAACCCGCAGACCGGTGCTGCCAGCCCGTACCTGATCGAAATCAAAAACGTTACCAAGAGCTATTTCTCTGGCAGCGTTGAAACCCAGGTTTTGTTCGGCATCGATTT
>JACCDS010046348.1_pt1 | contig 22400 bp, 20 predicted proteins | sample 7446441 | NCBI WGS metagenome assembly JACCDS01 (sample SAMN15323445, study PRJNA562643) | freshwater metagenome | isolation source: river surface water | place: USA:Blue River Watershed | collected 2017-08-17 | reverse complement strand
GCAGGCGCACGCAGGGCGGCGTCTGTGCCGCTGCCCAGTGCAGCAGCAGCGCGGCTGCCGACGCGGCGCTGCCGGTCAGCGATTCCAGCACGATGAACAGTGGCACCAGGAAGGCGGTCGCGTCATCTTCCTGCAGCTGTTCCGCAATCCTTACCAGCGCTGGCCGCACGTTGTCATCGTCATCAAAGATCCGCACCAGCTGCTGCAGAGGCTGATGTGCCGCAGCCGGATGGGCGCGCAGATCAGCGAGGCTGGTATACACCGGTGCCTTTTCAGCGGGTGCGACGGGCGACACGTCAAAGACCGCTGGCGGCTCGGACAACGTGGTGCCGGGATCGTCCACCTGCCGCCGGCAGAACACTGGAATATCGTAGAGGCTTGTACCCCGATACGACGCGGCACGTGCTTTCATCAGGGTTGCGAATCCCCCCCAGCCCGCCGCCAGCATGCCGCCGACGTGCTGCAGCGCCGGCATGCCCTGCGCCTTGTCGGCCTGGCTGCGCTCATGCACGAGGAAGACGCGGGTCTCGTCAGTGAGCAGCTGGTAGCGCAGCGCGATCTTGCTGCGCTCGGCCGTGTCGTGAATATCCAGCAACCGCTTCGCCGCGCCCAGCCGCGCAACGGCGCCGGCCGCATCCCACATGATGTTCGCCGCCTGCACGCTGTACTGTTCGCCGCTGGCCTTGTCGGTCACAAAGATGCGCGGCGCACTCACCGGGCGCTGTGGCAGCGAGCACCACAGGTGCACGCTCTCGCCGGCGGCCACCCGATAACGCCGGGCAGGCAGGGCGATCGGCGCGCCGTCAAGCTCGGTAGTGATCTGCAAATCACGCATCGAACGCATCTTCACCATCAGCCGCATCGTTGCATCGGCCATGTCTTCGCCCGGCGCGGCCATCTCGGCCGTGCCGCCGGTGACCTCGGCCAGCTCGCGCAGCAAGCTTTCCGACGGCGCACTGCCGACACCGATCGCAAACACCGCATGACCGGAGCGGCGCGCCGTGCCGACGATCGCGTCGATGTCCCACACATTGCCATCGGTGATCAGCAAGATGGTGGCCGTCTCTGGCAACCGGCCTGATGCATCGGGCAGCGCAATTACTTGCCGCAACGCGCTGTCGAGCTCGGTGCCGCCAAGGTCGGCATCGGTCTCGCGCAGCGCCTTGGCCAGCCTGGCCAGATGGCCGGGGCTGGCCGGCGTCAGCCGGTCGATGATGTGCACGGTGTCAGAGCCAAAGCGGCTGAATGACACCCGATCGTCCGGCCGCAGCTGCCGGATCGCGCTGGCAATCGCTTGCTGCGCCAGCTGCATGCTGTCGCCGGCCATCGAGCCTGAGCAGTCGACCAGGATCTTCAGCGCCAGCGGCGTGTCGTCTTTTACCGGCAGCGCCGGCACGAATGAGGTCAGCACCGTGCAGGCGTCGGACTCACTGCGGTCAGCGGGTTCAGGGCTGGCGACGCTGGCGGTGAGGTGGTCGGCATCGATGGTCAGGATGACATCGCGGTCGAGCATCGCCTTTTGCGACAGTTGTATCGTCACGCCGCGCTCGGTCGCCTGCTGGCTGACCGCATGGCTGGGGCTGACGATGCGGCCGCGCGCCAGCGGCCCATGCAGGTTCAGTGTCAGAAAGAAGCGGTATTCCGCCAGCGGGTCGATCGCGCCCAGTGCATGCGCGATCAGCCCTTTGAGACCGGGGTCGCGGCCGTAGTGCGGCGCGATAGTGGTCGGAATCGTGATGCGGGTCTGGCCACCGTCCGGCTTCAGCAGTTGCGCATAGTCGATCTCGATCACCGCTTCGTCGCCCGGTTTCAGGTTGCCCAGCCGCGCCGAATACAGCTGCCTGCCCTCGCTGACCAGCATCACCGGCAGGTCGCCGTCTTCCACCGCCTGCTCATAGCGGCTTTCGGCATCGGCCTTTTCAATCACCCGTCCAGTCATCGTCTTGCCGTTCAGTGATGCGCGCATGCCCAGCAGCGTCGTGCCCCACGCCAGCGGAAAGCTGTAGACCGTCTCGAGTTCGTCGCCGCTGTTGTTGCGATAGGTCTGGCGCAGCGTCATGTTCAATTGCAGCCCTTGCAGCTCGCCTTGCGCATGCACGGACAGCAGCGCCGGCGGGCGCTTGCCTTCTGCGGATGCGAGACGGGCGAAGCGTTCGTTATTTGCCATCGTTCAGCTCCTTCCATTCGTTCATCACCGCACGGACGAAGCGGCGCAGCCGCTCTGGCGATAGTCCGGCCTCTTCGGGGGAAATCTGCAGCTCGATGCCGGGCGCGATGAACACATGGCTGCGCACCTCGACGCTGCCCGGCTGCCGCTTTGGCAGCGCCACCGGCGCCGGCGCGCCGGACAGCACATCGCGAATGCGCTCGAGCGATACGCCGGCTGCGGCCAGCTGCTTCACCTTCAACAGCTGATCGAGGTGTTCCTGCACATAGTGCGCTGCGCGCGTCTCGCCGATAGGGCGCTCAATCAGCCCGAGCTGTATGTAGTAGCGCACCGTGCGCTTGGGCACATCGGCCAGCAACGACAGTTGTTCCAGAGAATATATTTTGACACCCATTATTAAACAGTACATGTGTCGCAATATAGGCGCCCCGGCGGTCCGGGTCAAGGCAGTCTTTGCAACCCCTGCTGAAATGGATAAGCAAATGCCGACAGATTCGTTGTCGGCCAGGCATGACTTGCCTACAATCAGCCCTCCAAGCCGCTCCCCCCATGACAGCGGCGCCCCCCGAGCTTCACGCCACCCGTATGCCTGCCATGCAGGTCATGCCGGCGACTACGCCATAAGAGGAAAGACCACCATGCAGCGCCGACCGCACTCCGTATTGCTCAAGACGGGCAAGTTCATCTGCCAGATCGCCGCCTCCGCGGCCCTGCTGTTCACCACTGTGCTGGCCTCGACCGCCGCCCACGCTGAGACCCTGAAAATCGGTGCGTCGGCCGGCGTGCATGCCGACACCGTCAGCGCTGCGGTTGCCGAGGCGAAGAAGCAGGGGCTGGACGTGAAGGTCATCGAGTTCACCGACTGGACGTTGCCGAACGAGGCATTGGCCGCGGGTGACCTCGATATGAACTACTTCCAGCACCAGCCCTACCTCGACAACGCGATTCGCCAGCGCGGCTACAAGTTTGCGGTGGCCGGTGTGGGCGTGCTCTCCAACGTCGGCCTGTTCTCCCTGAAGGTAAAGCGCCTTGAAGACTTGAAAGAAGGCGCGCGCGTGGCGCTGGCCAGCGACCCGACCAATCAGGTGCGTGGCCTGCTGCTGCTGGAAAAGGCCGGCCTGATCCGCCTGCGCGAAGGCGTTGGCGTGCGTGCGACACTGCAGGACATTGTCGCCAACCCACGCAAGCTGAAGTTCGTCGAAGTCGAAGGGCCGCAATTGGTGAGGGCGATCGACGACGTCGATCTGGCGCAGGGCATACCGGCGCATTTCATCAGCGCGGGCAAGCCGCAGATCGCCACGTCCGGCCTGATCTATTCGGGCGTGGCCGATATGGGCTATGCGATCCGCTTCGTCACGCGCGCCGATCGTGTGAACGACCCTAAAGTTCGCAAATTCATCAAGATCTTCTACGAGTCTGCCGCCGTGCGCGAGCAGATCAAAAAATCGTTCGCCAATGACGGCCGCCTGTACAAGCTGGCCTGGCTGCCATGAAGCGCGTTGCGGGCAATGAGCTGGCGTCACTCGCCGCAGCCGGTCGGGAACCGCCGGCGCCGGGCGCCGGCGAAATCGAGTTCATAGGCGTCGGCAAGCGCTACGCAGCAGCATCCGGCGCAGTCGATGCGCTGGCCGACATTCATCTGAACATTCCAGCTGGCCGCATCGTCGGCATCATCGGCCGCAGCGGCGCAGGCAAATCGACCCTGCTGCGCACGATCAACCGGCTGGAGTCGCCCTCCAGCGGCACCGTGCTTGTCGATGGCCACGACATCGCGCTGCTCGACGACGATGGCCTGGTCACACTGCGCCGGCGCATTGGCATGATCTTCCAGCACTTCAATCTGCTGTCGTCGAAGACCGTCGCGGCGAACATTGCGCTGCCGCTGAAAGTGGCCGGACGGCCGCGCGCCGACATCCGGCAGCGTGTCGATGAACTGCTGGCGTTAGTCGGCCTCGAAGGTCGGCAGGACAGTTATCCCAGCCAATTGTCGGGCGGGCAGAAGCAGCGCGTCGGCATTGCGCGCGCGCTGGTGCATGCGCCGGAAATTTTGCTGTGTGACGAGGCCACCTCGGCGCTCGATCCCGAGACCACGCAGTCCATTCTGGCGCTGCTGCGCGATATCAATCGCTCGCTCGGCCTGACCATTGTGCTGATCACGCACGAGATGGAAGTCATTCGCGAGATCTGCGACCACGTGGTCGTGCTGGAGCGCGGCCGCATCGTCGAACAGGGCGAGGTCTGGCGTGTGTTCGGCGCGCCGGTGGCCGACGCCACGCGCGCGCTGCTCGCGCCGCTGCAGCAGCACCTGCCGGCCGACCTGCAATCGGCGCTATTGCCTTCGCCGCCGGAGCAGGGCCGTTATGCGACGCTGATCGAATTGGCCTACACCGGCGAAGACGCGCGCGAGCCCGACTTCGCCGGCATTGCCAAGGCGCTCGGCGGTACGGTGCGCCTGTTGCATGGCGGCCTCGGTCGCCTGCAAGGCCGGCCGCAGGGCCGCATCGTGATTGCCGTCACCGGCACGGCAGACGCCGATCCGGCGACCGTTGTTGAACAAGGATGGGCGCATCGCGCCGGAAAGCTGGGCTATGTACGACTCACTGACTGAGCGCCTCATCGAGGCACTGCTCGATACCTTGCTGATGGTCGGCGTATCGGCCGGCATCACCGCGTTCACCGGGCTGCTGCTGGGTGTGGTGCTGGTGATCACGGTGCGCGGCGGCCTGCTCGAGGCGGTGGCGCTGAACCGCTTGCTCGGCTTTCTCGTCAACGGCTTCCGCGCCACGCCCTTCATCGTTCTTCTGGTGGCGCTGATACCGCTGACACGGCTGATCGCCGGCACCACGATCGGCGTATGGGCGGCGATCGTTCCGTTGACGATCAGCGCGACGCCGTTCTTTGCGCGCATTGTCGAGGTCAGCCTGCGTGAGGTCGACCCCGGGCTGATCGAGGCCGCACAGGCGATGGGCTGCCGCCGCTGGCATATCGTCTGGCATGTGCTGCTGCCGGAGGCGCTGCCCGGCATCATCGGCGGCTATACGATCACGCTGGTCTCGATGATCGGCGCATCGGCGATGGCCGGTGCGGTCGGCGCTGGCGGTCTCGGCGACCTCGCGATCCGTTACGGTTATCAGCGTTTCGATACGCAGGTCATGGTCGCCGTGATTGTCGTGCTGGTTGCGCTGGTGAGCGTGGTACAGCTGGCGGGTGACCGGTGGGTGCGGCATTTGCAGCATCGATAACGGCTTCATCGGTCCGGCGCTACGCTTTGTCGTCAGCGTCAAGGGCAGCGCAAAGACAGCGCCTCGGCAGACGTCAACTGCCGGGGCGTTTTTGTATGGTGCCGTCGACGGGCGCTTCCGGCCGCGCGTAAAAAAAGCCGGCATCGCCCAAGCCGATGCCGGCATCAAGATCCTGCCAGAGAAGACGGAGACTCAAATCGCTATCGAGCACCTGCAGACCACTTACTGCACGCGCCGACGAATGAATTCTATGAGTTCCGGTTGATTCGCCCAACGAATCCTTTCAAGTATCGATAGTCGAATTTTGGCACCAGGCGCCATGCGCGCCATCGCCCGACGAAGTCGATTCATCCGGTGCAACCTGTGCGTCCCCTCTCACTGCTGCTACCGCAGCACCCAATCATCAGCGCCGCTGCTTCTGCAGCAGCAGCAATATCAGCCTGATTTTTATAACTCACTGATTTAACAGACAAATAGCCGCTGGCACGCTCCGTGCAAAAGAAGAGGCAAGCCACCAGCACAAGCGTGGTCCCGAATCCTGACTGGAGAATGCCCATGAGCCACATCCTGAACGTTGTCACCGTGTCCGGCAGCCCTGGCCTGCCGTCGAAGACCTCGGTCCTGCTCGACACCATTACCACGCAGCTCGCACGCCGGCGCACACTGCAAGTCGAATCGCTGGAGATCTCAAAAATCATCGCGCACCTCGGTTCGAGTGCCAACCTGAAGGACATCCATCCCGATGTGAGCGCCTATGTGAGGGCGATCGAATCGGCCGACCTCCTGATCGTCGGTACGCCCGTCTATCGCGGCTCGTACACCGGCCTGTTCAAACATCTGTTCGACCTGGTCCATCACGAAGCACTGTTCAATGTGCCGGTGCTGCTGGCCGCGTCCGGCGGCAGCGACCGCCACGCGTTGGTCATCGACCATCAGCTGCGCCCGCTGTTCAGCTTCTTCCAGGCGTTGACCCTGCCCATCGGCGTTTATGCGACCGATGCCGATTTCACCGACTACCGCATTACCAGCCAGCCGCTGCTCGATCGCATCGATCTCGCCGTCACGCGCGCACTGCCGTGGCTGGGCGCCGGCAGTGCACCGCTCGCCCAGGCCGCCTGAGCGGCTGCGCCCTCGTATTTCATCAACCGACTTCTTAATGAATGGACCTGTCATGAGCACTCGCCAAGAGACCGATCAGATCAAATTCGCCTACTGGGTTCCCAATGTCAGCGGTGGCCTCGTCATCAGCAAGATCGAGCAGCGCACCAGCTGGGACCTCGATTACAACCAGCGTCTCGCAAAAAAGGCGGAAGAGGCCGGCTTCGACTATGCGCTGAGCCAGATCCGCTTTACCGCCGGCTATGGCGCCGACAACCAGCATGAATCGGTGTCGTTCAGCCAGGCGCTGCTGCATGCGACCACCAAACTGAAAGTACTGGCTGCGATCCTCCCGGGACCGTGGAATCCGGTGGTGGTGGCCAAGCAGCTGGCCACCATCGACCAGATCACGCAGGGGCGCATTGCGATCAATGTCGTCAGCGGCTGGTTTCGCGGCGAGTTCCATGCGATCGGCGAGCCCTGGCTAGAGCATGACGAACGCTATCGCCGTTCGGAAGAATTCATCCGCGTGCTGCGTGGCATCTGGACCGAAGACAACTTCACGTTCAGCGGCGATTTCTATCGCGTGCGCGACTACACGCTGAAACCCAAGCCCCTGCAGAAGCCGCACCCGGAAATTTTCCAGGGCGGCAGCTCGCGCGCCGCGCGCGACATGGCTGCACGGGTGTCGGACTGGTACTTCACCAACGGCAATTCGGTCGAGGGCATCAAGGCGCAGATCGACGATATCCGTGCCCGCGCCGCCGCCGAAGGTCGCAGCGTGAAGATCGGCGTGAACGCCTTCATCATCGCCCGCGATACCGAGGCCGAGGCGCAGGCGGTGCTGAATGAAATCATTGAGAAGGCCGATCCGGAAGCGGTGAATGCCTTTGGCCACGAGGTGAAGCAGGCCGGCAAGGCCTCGCCGGAAGGCGAAGGCAACTGGGCGAAGTCGAGCTTTGAAGACCTCGTTCAATACAACGACGGCTTCAAGACCAACCTGATCGGCACGCCCGAACAGATTGCACAGCGCATTGTCGACCTGAAGGCCGTCGGCGTCGATCTGGTGCTGAGTGGCTTCCTTCACTTTATCGAAGACGTCGAGTACTTCGGCAAGCGCGTCTTGCCGCTAGTGCGTGCGCTCGAACAGCAGCGCGGTCTGAAGGCCGCCTGAATCCCGCAACAGGACAGCAAAAGGACACCGACATGACGACATCCGACAAGTCAGCGGCCGCACTCGCGCCAGCGACCGTACAGACGCTCATCGATGGACTCGCTCAGCAAGCGCTGCTGCGCGGACATACGGTCGCGCTGCGGCAGAAGCGGCTGGGCCTGTGGCATGCAAAGTCCTGGCGCGAGGTGGTCGACGAGGTGGCTGCGCTGGCCGCCGGTCTGTCGTCGCGCGGCTTCGGCGCCGGCGACCGGCTGCTGGTGGCGTCGCATCCGCGCGCCGAAGCCTTGCTGATCGCGCTGGCTGCGCAATGGCTGGGCGGCTCGGCCGCGCTGGTCGATCCTGCGCAGGGCGATGCTCAGTTCAGCCGCATCGTCGCCGGCACGGCGGCGCGGCATCTGTTCGCCGAAGACCAGCAGCAGGTTGACCGCGTGCTGGCCGCGCTCGGCAGCGACCATCGCCTGAGCATGCTCGCCTATGCCGACCGCCGGGGGCTGGCCGAATATGCGGCCCGGCATCACGGCGATGTTCTGGTGGCCTATGACACGCTCGTATCGGTCGCCGCCGTTGCTACGGCGCCGGTGAACGCCAGCGCTTCCCAGATCGCGTTCCAGTTCCTCGACCTCGACGAGCAGGGACGCGTCGTGCAGTGGCCGGTCACGCACTATGATTCACTGAAGGCTGGGCGCGAACTGATCGACGCCGAGCGCCTCGGTGCGCATGAAGTTGCGCTGGCGGCGCGCGGCTTCACCGCTGGCGGCCATGCGCGCTACCTGATTGCGCCCTGGCTGCTCGCCGGCTTCAGCCTGAATTTCCCGGAGAACCTCAGCACGCGCGATCAGGATCGCCGCGAACTCGGCCCGACACTGGTGGCCGGTACGCGCGCCACCTATGCGAGGCTGGCAGCGCTGGTGAGGACGCGGCTGCCGGCACAAGAAACCCTGACGCGCCGGCTGCTGGAGCGCGTGCTTGAAAGCGACCCGGCCCGCGGCCTGCTCGCCGCACTCGTGCGCCGCGCTCTGCGTGACGTGATCGGCTTTACCCGCGTGCGTGCTCCCTTGCTGGTCGGTGACGATATCGATCCCGACACGCGCCGCTTTTTCAGTGCGCTCGGCATCGCGGTGCGGCACTGGCCCGAGCCGCAGGCGGCCGTGCCGGTGCGCGACGGCGTGGCGACGGAGCAGGGCGGCAGCGTGTTCTCCGGACTGGGGGTACTGCCGGGTCTTCATGTACAGGTGCCGGTATGAGCACAGCATCTGTACCCATTCTCGCGCTCGACAGCATCGCGCTGTCCTTCGGCGGCGTCAAGGCGGTGAACGACATCAGCTTTGCCGTCAAGCGCGGCGAGATCTTTTCTCTGATCGGCCCAAACGGCGCCGGCAAGAGCTCGATCCTGAACGTGATCAATGGCGTCTATCGCGCCGATGCCGGCGCAGTGCTGTTCGACGGCGTGCGTCACGCCCGCCTGTCGCCGGAAGCGGCGGCACGGCTCGGCATTGCGCGCACCTTCCAGAACATAGCGCTGTTCAAGGGCATGTCGGTGCTGGACAACATCCTCGCCGGCCGCACCCTGCGCACCCGGCACCGGTGGCTGTCGCAATTGCTGCACCTGCCGGCCGCGATCGCCGAGCAGGAAGCGCATCGCCGGCGTACCGAAGAAATCATCGACTTCCTGCACCTGCAGCCTTATCGCCACACCCTGGTGTCGCGGTTGCCTTACGGGCTGCAGAAGCGCGTCGAGCTGGGCCGCGCGCTCGCCAGTGAGCCTCAGTTGCTGTTACTGGACGAGCCGATGGCGGGGATGAACCTCGAAGAGAAGCAGGACATGAGCGCCTTCATCCTCGACGTCAACCGCGAATTCAAGACGACCGTCGTTCTGATCGAGCATGACCTCGGCGTGGTGATGGATCTGTCCGACCACGTGGTCGTGCTCGATTACGGCAAGAAGATCGGCGACGGCACGCCCGACGAGGTGCGCAATCAGCCCGAGGTCATCGCCGCCTACATCGGCCTGCCTCATTAGATCTGATCCGACCCGATCAGAACGGATAACTACGGAGCGAATCGCATGGAATTTTTTCTGGAAGTGCTCACTGGCGGACTGCTCGCAGGCGTGATGTATTCAATGGTCGCCATCGGTTTTGTGCTGATCTACAAGGCGTCTGGCGTGTTCAATTTTGCACAGGGCGCGATGGTGCTGTTCGCCGCGCTGACCTTCGTCAGCCTGCTTGAGCGCGGCTTCGGCTTCGCCGGCTCGTTCGCCGTCACGCTGGCCGCGATGCTGGCACTGGCCTTCGCGATCGAGCGCGGCGTACTGCGCCATCTGGTCAATCGTCCGCCGATCACGCTGTTCATGGCCACGCTCGGCATCAGCTACATCATCGAAGGCCTGGCGCAGACCCTGTGGGGCTCGCAGGTGCACGGGCTGGAGCTTGGCATCCGTGACGAGCCCCTGGAATTCGGCGGCATCTTGCTGAGCCAGTTCGATCTGTTTGCGTCCGCCATCGCCGGCACGCTCGTGATCGCATTGAGCCTGCTGTTCAACCGGACCCGCATCGGACTGTCGCTGCGTGCGGTGGCGGACGATCAGCTCGCCGCCTTGGCCGTTGGCCTGCGGCTGCCGGTGATCTGGGCGCTGGTCTGGTCGGTCGCCGGCTTTGTGGCGCTGGTGGCCGGCCTGCTGTGGGGCGCGCGGCTCGGCGTGCAGTTCTCGCTGTCGCTGGTGGTGTTGAAGGCGCTGCCGGTACTGATCATCGGCGGCTTCTCGTCCATCGTCGGCGCCATCGTCGGCGGCCTCCTGATCGGCGCAACCGAAAAGCTGGCCGAGGTGTACATCGGTCCGCTCGTGGGCGGCGGCATCGAGAACTGGTTTCCGTATGTGCTGGCCATGCTGTTCCTGCTGGCGCGGCCGACAGGCCTGTTTGGCGAGCGTCACATTGAAAGGGTCTGATCATGCTGTTCACTGAAGCCGGGCAGTTCGCCATCCGCTACCGTGCCGACCGCCGCATTTTCCGGCTGTGGCAGGAGCGCACCACATTGGTCGTCGTGCTGGCAGTGGCCTTTGGTGTACTGCCGTTCGTCGGCAGCGACTATCTGTACAGCGCGATCCTGGTGCCCTTCCTGGTGTTCTCGCTGGCCGGCCTCGGGCTCAACCTGCTGACGGGCTATGCCGGCCAGCTGTCGCTCGGCTCGGCTGCCTTTATGGCCGTCGGCGCGTTCGCCACCTACAACTTCCTGCTCAGGATTCCGGGGCTGCCGCTGTTGGCCGGCATTGCACTGGGCGGCGCGGCGGCTGCAGCGGTCGGTGTGTTCTTCGGCCTGCCCAGCGCGCGCATCAAGGGCTTTTACCTGATCGTGTCGACGCTCGCCGCGCAATTCCTGGTCCAGTGGGTTTTTACGCACTTCGGCTGGTTCTCGAACTTCAGTTCGTCGGGCGTGATCTCGGCGCCGCCACTGACCATTGGCGCGCTCGATTTCAATTCACCGTCTGGCCGTTACGTGCTGACGCTGGCGATCGTGATCGCACTGACGGCCGTCGCCAGCCGACTGGTGAGCACGGATCTCGGCCGCCACTGGATGGCCGTGCGCGACATGGACACTGCCGCCGCCGTGATTGGCATACCGGTCGTGCGCGCCAAGCTGACGGCCTTTGCGATCAGCTCGTTTTATCTGGGCGTGGCCGGTGCGCTATGGGCGTTTACCTATCTCGGCACAGTGGAGCCGCACGGCTTCGACCTGACGCGATCGTTCCAGATCCTGTTCATCATCATCATCGGCGGCATGGGCAGCATCGCCGGCAATTTCATTGGCGCGGCGTTCATCGTGCTGCTGCCGGTGCTGTTGAGCCACCTGAGCCATTCGCTGCTGGGATCGGTTTTCGATGTCAGCGATGCCGAGAATCTCCAGAAGATCGTCTTCGGCGTGCTGATCATTGTGTTCCTCATTCGCGAGCCCGATGGCCTGGCGCGGCTGTGGCAGAAATTCCGCAGCCGGGCGCGAGTCTGGCCACTGCGGTATTGAGCCACGCCTTTTTCTCTCTTTATTTTTTCCCCAACGCCCTTTTCTCAACAGGAGTAGACCTCGTATGTTCAAACCAACGATCTTCAAAGCGGCTACGCTGGCCGCTGTGTTCAGCGCCGCACTGCTCACCGTCCAGTCTGCGTCGGCGGCGGGAGAACAGTATTTTCCGCTGCAGTCGTACCGGATCGGGCCGTATGCGGCCGGCGGTATCGGCTTCTTCGGCGGCTTCATCGATTACCTGCAGCTGATCAACCAGCGCGATGGCGGCGTGAATGGCGTCAAGCTCACCTGGTCGGAATGCGAGACCGAATATGTGGTCGAGAAGGGCGTCGAATGCTATGAGCGCCTGAAGAAGGGCCTGAACGGCGCACCGGCAGCGGCGACCAATCCGCTCAGCGTCGGGATTGCGTATGCAACGCTGGAGCGCTCAACGGCTGACAAGATTCCGCTGATCACGATCAACCACGGCCGTACCGATTCCACCGATGGCAGCGTGTTTCCGTATGCGTTTCCGCTGCAACTGAATCCGTACAGCGAAGTGTCCGCGATCATCAACTACATCGGCGGCAAGTTCGGCCGCCTCGACAAGCTCAAGGGCAAGAAGATCGTCACGCTGTACCACGGCTCGCCGTATGGCAAAGAGACCATTCCGGTGCTCGATATCCTGGCGAAGAAGTACGGCTTCGAACTGACGCATATCGAAGTGCCGCATCCGGGCAATGAGCAGCAGTCGCAATGGCTGAACATCCGGCGCATCAAGCCCGACTACGTGATCCTGCGCGGCTGGGGCGTGATGAATCCGGTGGCACTGAAGACTGCGCAAAAGACGGGCTTCCCGGCTGACCGCGTGATCGGCAACATCTGGAGCAATTCCGAAGATGACGCGCAGCCGGCCGGCGAGGCGGCCAAGGGCTTTATCTCGATCACCACGCATCCGTCGGGCACCAACTTCGATGTACTGCGCGAGATTAACAAGCACGTGGTCAAGGCCGGCAAGGGCAACCTGAAAGATCCGGCCGGCTTCGGCTCGGTGTACTACAACCTCGGTGTCGTCAACGGTATCCTGAACGTCGAGGCCGTGCGTGTCGCGCAGGCGAAATTCGGCAAGCGCGCGCTGACGGGCGAAGAGGTCCGCTGGGGCTTTGAGAACCTCAACATCGACGATAAGCGGCTCAAGGAACTCGGCGCGCTCGGGCTGCTGCAGCGGCTGAAGCTGTCCTGCGCCGACCATGAAGGCGGCGGCGCGGTGCGTTTCCAGCAATGGGACGGCAAGCAATGGAAGGTGATCAGCGACTGGGTGCAAGCCGACCGCGCGCTGCTGCGCCCGATCATCGAAAAGTCGGCGGCCGACTACGCGAAAGAAAAAGGCATCGTTGCGCGCAATTGCGCGAAAGAGTCCTGATTCTTTCTGACCCCAAGACGCTTGTCGGCCGGCGCAGCGATGCTGCCGGCCGGCACAGACCAGGACATTCCAGCCCAATCCATCACGCTCCAGGACGACTACTTTATGAGCCAACAGACCCATCAGGCCGGACTCTCGACCGGTACGGATTATGAAACGCTGGCTGCGCGCTTCCGGCCGATCTTTGCGCGCATTGCCGACGGTGCGCTCGAGCGAGAGCGCACACGCGAATTGCCGTATGAACCGATCCGCTGGCTGAAAGAGGCCGGCTTCGGTGCAGTGCGCGTGCCCACGGCCCACGGCGGCGATGGCGCATCGCTGCCGCAACTGATCAAGCTGCTGACCGAGCTGGCCGCAGCCGACTCCAACCTGCCGCAGGCACTGCGCGGCCACTTCGCCTTCGTCGAAGACCGGCTGAACGCGCACGACACATCGAACCGCAGCGAGTGGTTCCGCCGCTTCGTCGCTGGCGAGCTGGTCGGCAATGCGTGGACTGAAGTGGGCGACGTCACCATCGGCGACGTTAATACCGTGGTATCGCGCAAGGACGGCCGCTGGGTCGTCAATGGCCGCAAGTACTACAGCACTGGCAGTATCTTTGCCGACTGGATCGATGTCTTTGCCGTGCGGGCCGACACCGGCCGGCAAGTGATCGCCGCAGTGAATGTGCACCAGCCCGGCGTGAGCCAGCAGGACGACTGGGACGGCTTCGGCCAGCGCACCACCGGCAGCGGCACGTCGGTCTTCGACTATGCGACGGTCGAGGCAGAAAACATCTTCGATTTCGACGGCCGTTTCAAATATCAGACCGCGTTCTATCAGCTGGTGCTGCTGGCCGTGCTGGCCGGCATCGCACGCGCTGCCGAGCGCGATGCGGCGCACCATGTGCGCGAGCGCAAACGGATCTTCAGCCATGGCAATGCCGCGCTAGTGAAAAACGACGTCCAGGTGCAGCAGGTGGTCGGACAGATCTCCGCGCTGGCGTATGCAGCAGAGGCGACCGCCGTGCGCGCGGCCGAGCCGGCGCAGCGCGCGTATCTGGCGAGGTTTGGTGGCGACGACAGCGCCGAGCAGCAGGCCAATATCGAGGCCGAAATCGAATCGGCGCAAGGCCAGCTGGTGGTTTCTGAACTGGCATTGCGCGCATCGACCGAACTGTTCAATGCCTTGTCGGCGTCGTCGGCGTCCGAACGCCATCGGCTCGACCGGCACTGGCGCAATGCGCGCACCGTCTCTTGCCACAATCCGCTGATCTACAAGGCGAAGGTCATCGGCGACTGGGTCATCAATGGCACCGAGCCGCCGTATGTGTGGCAGATCGGCGGCAGTCCGGCGCTGCAAAAGCAGGCGGCCTGAACTGGCAACCTGCCCTTGATCGCTTTATCACTTTATTACTGAGGACATCCCCCATGGAGCCATTGAACTCTCCGTCCGACGCCATCCTCGAACTGCGCGATATCGAGGTTGTGTATGACGAGGCCATCCTCGCGGTACGCGGCGTCAGCCTCAGCGTACGCAAGGGCTCGGTGGTGGCGCTGCTCGGCGCCAACGGCGCCGGCAAGAGCACGACGCTGAAGGCGGCCTCCGGGTTGATCGCCGCAGAGAACGGCGCGCTCAAGCGCGGTGCCGTGCTCTACCAGGGTCGCGACGTCGCCAGCCTGTCGCCGGCCGAGCGCGTGCGCCAGGGGCTGGCGCAAGTGCTCGAGGGGCGGCATTGCTTCCGCCAGTTATCGGTGGAAGAGAACCTGCGCGTCGGCAGCTATCTCACGCGGCCGTCGCGCGCGCAGCTGACCGAGTCGCTCGAGCTGATCTACACCTATTTCCCACGGCTGAAGCTATTGAGGCGCAAGGCCGCCGGGCTGACCTCGGGCGGCGAACAGCAAATGGTGGCGATCGGCCGCGCGCTGATCGCGCGGCCTCAGCTGGTACTGCTGGACGAGCCGTCGATGGGGCTGGCACCGCTGGTGGTCGAATAGATCTTCGGCATCGTTCGCACGCTGAACCGCGAGCAGGGCACGAGTTTCCTGCTGGCCGAGCAGAACGCATCGGTGGCGCTGCGCTATGCGGACCAGGCGGTCATTCTCGACAGCGGCACGGTCGCGCGCGAAGGCTCGGCAGATGAGCTGGCCGAACGCGACGACGTGCGGCAGTTTTATCTCGGCGTCGGCGCGCAAGGCCGGCAGAGCTTTCGCGACGTTAAGCACTATCAGCGCCGGCAACATGCGTGAAGCGACTGCGACGTCATCGGCAGCCCCGGTCTGGCCAGCTCAGCTGACCCAGTCGTGCATCAGCGCGCCCAGATGGGCGTCCTGCGAATCGGTGGCGTCGTCCCTGTACCACCGGGGTGGCGCGGCTGGCACATCCAATGCGGCCAATCCGTCCGGTGCGTCAGGCTTCCCGGCATGTGTGGTCAGCGGCCTGGGCAGCGTGCGCAAGTCGCCGCTGCGCAGCAGCCGCGCGCGCACCACGTTGCGGCTGATGTCGAGCAGCCGCGCCGTCTGCAGCTGGTTATGGTCGCAATAGCGGAAGGCGCTGCGAAAAATCAGGTTCTCCAGCTGTTCGAACAGCCGCGGCGGGCTTTGCTCGAACAGCGCAGTCAGCGCTGTCTCGAGCTGGCTGAACGCGTCGGCACCGCCGGCCGCACTCGCGGCACGGACCGATGGTGCCGGCCGGATCGCGAACTGCAGGTTCTCCGGCTCAATGCGGCCGTCCTTGCACACCAGCAGCGCATGATGGATCGCGTTTTCCAGCTCGCGGATATTGCCGGGCCACGCATGCGCATGCAGCGCATGCAGCGTTGCACGGCTGAGTTCGGCCGGCTGTGCGTAGCCGAGCCGACGGCTGTAGTCGCGCACGAAATGCGTGGCGATCGGCAGAATATCGCCGGGGCGATCACGCAGCGGCAGCAGTTCCAGGCTGACCACGCGCAGCCGGTATAGCAGGTCCTCGCGGAAGTGCCCGGCCGCGACCGCTTCGTCCAGCCGCACATTGGTGGCGGCGATCACGCGAATATCGATCGGTATCGGCGTGCGCGAACCGACCCGGTAGATCTCTCTCTCCTGCAGCACGCGCAGCAGTTTCACCTGCACCGACAGCGGCAGGTCGCCGACTTCATCGAGAAAGATGGTGCCGCCGCTGGCCGCCTCGAACCAGCCGATGCGCTGTGCCACCGCGCCGGTGAATGCGCCTTTTTCATGGCCGAACAGTTCGCTCTCGACCAGCGATTCCGTCAGCGCGCCGCAGTTCACCGGCACGAAGGGGCCTTCATGCCGGCGGCTGAGCGCATGTACATGGCGCGCGATCAGTTCCTTGCCGGTGCCGGTCTCGCCGATGATGAGCGCGCTCGCATCGCTGGGAGCGATGCGCTCGATGCGTTCCAGCAGCGCCTTCGAGTGCGGGTCTTCGAACACCAGTGCGGTTGCGCGTATCGAGGTCGCGAGGCTGCGCGAATTGGGTAAGGTAATGAGTTTCATAGCGAAGCCGAGATCCGCAAAATGATTTGACAGTCACCGTAGCACGCGCTGTCCGCAAAGCAAACGAAGCAATTCGCGCGTGCATATGCGGTGCGCGATGGTGTGCAACTGCCTCCTTCTTTCGCTCACTCGCCGCTGCTGCTGTAGGAACAGTCGCCGCGTGAACTGCTGCTACAGCAGCAGACGCAGCGCGCGGAGAAATTCGAAATTCGTGATGAAACAAGCACTTGTCAGCTGGCATGGTTTTCGCGCTGTCTATGGTCGAAGGACATCCGCAACCGATTGCTACGACGAGGCATTGCATGAATATTCTCTGGTTCATTCCCACCCACGGCGACTCGCGCTATCTCGGCACCACGGAGGGTGCACGCGAGGTTAATTTTGATTATGTGCGCCAGGTCGCGAGCGCCGCCGACTCGCTGGGTTATTACGGCGTGCTGCTGCCCACTGGTCGTTCCTGCGAAGACCCGTGGGTGGTGGCGTCCAGCCTGATCGGCGCCACGCGCAATTTGCGCTTTCTGGTCGCGCTGCGCCCGGGCCTGATGCAGCCGGCGCTGGCCGCGCGCATGACGGCCACGCTCGATCGTCTTTCCGGCGGCCGCCTGCTGCTCAACCTCGTCACGGGCGGCGACACACGGGAAATTCGCGGCGATGGCCTCTTTCTCGATCATGATGAACGCTATCGCGCATCGGCCGAGTTCGTGCAGATCTGGGAAGACCTGCTTGCGCGCAGCCGCACCGGCGAAGCCACCACGGCGGACGGCGAATTCCTGCAGATCGATCAGGGCAAGCTGTTGTATCCGCCAGTACAGTCGCCACGGCCGCCTTTGTACTTTGGCGGCTCGTCCGAGGCGGCGCACGAGCTGGCGGCCAGTCAGGTCGATGTGTATCTGAGCTGGGGCGAGCCGCCGGCCGCCGTCGCCGAGAAAATTCGCGACGTGCGCGAGCGCGCCGCACGCAAGGGCCGCCGTGTGCGGTTCGGGATCCGGCTGCATGTGATCGTGCGCGAGACCGACGAAGAAGCGTGGGCAGCGGCCGAGTCGCTGATCAGCCGGCTCGACGATGAAACGATACAGCGCGCTCAACAGGCATTTGCGCTGATGGAGTCGGTCGGACAGCAGCGGATGACGGCGCTGCACGGCGGGCGGCGCACGCGCGAGGCCTTGGAAGTCAGCCCGAACCTGTGGGCCGGTGTTGGCCTGGTGCGCGGCGGTGCGGGCACCGCGCTGGTCGGCAGCCCGGCGTCGGTGGCGGCGCGCGTTCGCGAGTATGAAGCGCTGGGCATCGATACCTTTGTCTTCTCCGGCTACCCTCATCTGGAGGAGGCCTACCGCGTCGCCGAACTGCTGTTCCCGGTGCTGGGCATCAGTGCGCCGGGCACGCTGCCGGGACAGAAGTTGACCGGCCCGTTCGGCGAGGTCGTCGCCAGCAACTATGTCGCGCCGGCCAGCACGCGCCTGGCGTCGGAGAGCTGACGCTATGGGACACATTCATTCTCAACACGCGTTCGTGCCTGCTGCCGATCTGCGCGCCACGCCGTTGCCGGATCGCGTCGCGGCGCTCGCCGCCGAGCTGGCGGCGAGCGCTGCCGAGCGCGATCAGCGCGGCGGCACCGCTCGCCATGAGCGCGACCGTATCCGCGCCAGCGGCCTGCTGACGCTGTCGATACCGACGGCACTGGGCGGACTGGGCGAGAACTGGATCGGCACGCTGCAGGCGGCGCGCACACTGGCACGTGCGGACAGCTCGCTGGCCCACGTCTTCGCCTTTCATCATCTGATGCTGGCGACATTACAGCTGTTTGGCAGCGAAGCGCAGTCGGCGGCGCTGCTGCAGCAGACCGTCACCGAAGGCTGGTTCTGGGGCAATGCGCTCAATCCGCTCGACACGCGCACGCGCATTGCGCGCACCGCACATGGCTGGCAGATTTCCGGCACCAAGAGCTTCTGCTCGGGCGCCAGCGATTCGGACAGGCTGATTGTGTCGGCGCTGGAAGGCGACGAAGGCCGGCTGCGCATCGCTGCGATAGCGACCCGCCGTGCTGGCATCCGCATTCATGACGACTGGGACAACATGGGCCAGCGCCAGACTGACAGTGGCACTGTCAGCTTCGATCAGGTGCAGGTGGCCGACGACGAGCTGCTGCTTGATCCCGGTCCGCTGGGGTCGCCGCATGCGACGCTGCGGCCCAGCCTGGCGCAGCTGATCCTCACCAACATCTATCTCGGCATCGCCGAGGGCGCCCTGCAGGAAGCAAAGGCGTATCTGCACGGGCTGCCTGCGCCGTCGCTGGAGAAGATCCGGTCCGATCCGTATGTGCTGCGCAATCTCGGCGAGCTGTGGGTCGACGTGGCCGGCGCGGCGGCGCTGACCGACCGCGCGCTAGCCAGCTTTCAGTCCGGCTGGGACGCCGGACGCAGCGGCGTCACGCCCGACCAGCGCGGCGCGATCGCGATCGACATCGCCACCGCGAAGGTGGCGACGACGCGTGCCAGCCTCGCGGTCAGCAGCCGCATTTTCGATGTGCTGGGCGCCCGCGCGACGGCCGCACGCCACCGGCTCGATCGCTACTGGCGCAATGCGCGCACGCATACGTTGCACGACCCCGTCGACTACAAGCTGCGCGAACTGGGCGACTGGGTGCTGAACGACCGTGTTCCCACACCCTCTTTTTATTCTTGATTCCTGAGGAAGCGCCCATGACATTTTCCCGAGTTGAAGACGCCATTGCGGCCATTGCACAAGGCAAGTTTGTGGTGGTGGTCGACGATGAGTCGCGCGAGAACGAAGGCGATCTGATCATCGCTGCCGAGAAGATCACCACGGAAGCGATGGCCTTTCTGGTCCGGCATAGCAGCGGGCTGGTATGCGCAGGCATGCCGGGCGAGCAGCTCGACCGCCTTGAGCTGCCGCTGATGGTGGCGGCCAATACCGAGAGCCACCAGACGGCGTTCACCGTCAGCGTGGACTACCGGCATGGCACCAGTACCGGCATCTCGGCGGCCGATCGCAGCGCGACGCTGCGTGCACTGGCATCGCCGCAATCGCAGCCGGCCGACTTTGCGCGTCCGGGCCATGTGTTCCCGCTGCGCGCGAAAGCGGGCGGCGTGCTGCAGCGGCCCGGCCATACCGAGGCCGCGTCTGACCTCGCGCGGCTGGCCGGCCTGCAGCCGGTCGGCGTACTGTGCGAGATCGTGAACGACGACGGCAGCATGGCGCGCCGGCCGCAGCTGGAAGCGTTTGCGCGTGAGCACGGGCTGCTGATGATCACCATTGCCGACCTGATCGCTTACCGCAAGCGCACCGAGGCCATCGTCGAGCATTGCGCAGAGTCGCTGATGCCCACCCGCTATGGCGTGTTCAAGGCCCATGTGTTCCGGGGCATCTATGAAGACATCGAGCATCTGGCATTGGTGATGGGCGATGTGGCCGGCAAGGACAATGTGCTGGTGAGGGTGCATTCTGAATGCCTGACCGGCGATCTGGTCGGTTCGTTGCGCTGCGATTGCGGCAACCAGCTCGACCTCGCGCTGCGCAAGATCGCCGCCGAGGGGCAGGGCGTGCTGGTCTATCTGCGTGGTCATGAGGGGCGCGGCATCGGGCTAACGCATAAGCTTCGCGCGTACCGGCTGCAGGACAGCGGTCGCGATACCGTGGAGGCCAACCAGGAACTCGGTCTGCCGGTCGATGCGCGCAGTTATGCGGTGGGCGCGCGCATTCTGAACGAGCTGGGGCTGGGCAAGATCCGGCTGCTGTCGAACAACCCGGTCAAGCTCGACGAGATCTGCCGCTATGCATTGCAGGTGGTCGAACGCGTACCTCTGATCGTGCCGCCGCATCAAGAGAATCGCGGCTATCTGGAAACCAAGCGCACCAAGCTCGGCCATTTGCTGGTGAGTTGATACGGTAGTCCGGGGGCAGACCACCCCCGGGCTGTGCGGATGATCATGTAAGTTCCTGCGATGGGTTCAGCGCGGTGCGTCGACTGCGAACAGGCACTTCGCATTTGGGGTTTGCGCGGCGCGCGCCGGCACCCTGTCGATCAGTGCCTGCAGCAGTGCCAGCCCGCTGTCCCAGCCGCCGAGCTGCGACTCAGCATTGATATGGCCGAGCGCGCCCGCCTCGATGAATTCCGCACCCCAGAGCTGCGCCCAGCTGCGCGCACGCGGCAGGCTGAGCCAGGGATCGTTGCTGCTGGCGACTACCGTGACCGGGAAGGGCAGTGGGCCATGCATCAGTTCGGCTTCGACACCGAATTTGGCCGGGTCGGCCGGCGCAACCAGCAGCGCGGCCGCGATCTGTGCATCGCGAAAGACGGCCGCGTGCACGCTGGCCAGGCAGCCGAAGCTGTGCGCCACCAGGATCGCCGGTGACTCCGTCTGTGCCAGCACGTCGGCCACGCGGTGCGACCAGACCGGCAGCAACGGCACGTCCCACCGATCTTGCTGTATGCGCCGCCATGCCGGATGCGCGTGCTGCCACAGCGTTTGCCAATGGCCATGGCCGCTGCCGTGCAGCCCCGGCACGACGAAGGCCGGTAATCCTCGGAGCTCGATAGTCATGGAAATGATGGGTGAATGACGAGCGTAAATTCTAGGAGGCAGCAATGCTGTCGCCAACGAATCGTTTCGCGCTTGCATATGCAAAATTTCCCGCCGCCGCAGGTCTGCGCATCGATGATGGAATGCATAAGGAAATCCGGTTTTATTCGTTGGTAGGCGCGGGTGCGCCGATTACGATCGGTCATCAATTTCTCAAGGAGGACAGGCCATGACCGACAGCGCAGATATCCGCAAACACTATCGATATGAAACCCTGCAGGTGCACGCCGGCCAGTCGCCCGCGCCCGGCACCAATGCGCGCGCCGTGCCGATCTACCAGACGACGTCCTACACCTTTAACAGCACTGACCATGGCGCGAAGCTGTTTGCGCTGAAGGAGTTCGGTAACATCTACACGCGCATCATGAACCCGACCACCGATGTGTTCGAGCAGCGCATTGCCGCGCTCGAAGGCGGCGTCGCGGCCGTGGCGACCAGCTCGGGACAGGCGGCCCAGTTTCTCGCGCTGTCGACGATCGCGCAGGCCGGCGACAACATCGTCTCCACCAGTTACCTGTACGGCGGCACCTACAACCAGTTCAAGGTCGCGCTGCCGAGGCTGGGCATTCAGGTGAAATTCGTCGACGGCGACGATCCGCAGGCCTTCCGCAACGCGATCGATGCGAACACCAAGGCACTGTATGTCGAGACCATCGGCAACCCGCGCTTCAATGTGCCCGACTTCGAGGCGCTGGCCCGGGTCGCGCATGAGGCCGGCATTCCGCTGGTGGTCGACAATACCTTCGGCGCGGCGGGCTTCATTGCGCGGCCGATCGATCATGGCGCCGATATCGTCGTACAGTCGGCCACCAAATGGGTAGGCGGGCACGGCACGTCGGTGGGCGGCGTGATCGTCGATGCCGGCACCTTCAACTGGGGCAACGGCAAGTTCCCGTTGTTTACCGAGCCGTCGCCCGGCTATCACGGACTGAAGTTCTGGGAGGTGTTCGGCAGCGACGGCCCGTTCGGCAATATCGCGTTTGCGATCCGTGCGCGCGTCGAAGGGCTGCGCGACCTCGGCCCGAGCCTGTCGCCGTTCAATGCCTTCCAGCTGCTGCAGGGCGTCGAGACCTTATCGCTGCGCGTGCAAAGGCATGTCGACAATGCGCTGGCGCTGGCGCACTGGCTGAAGGCGCAGCCGCAGGTGGCCTGGGTCGAGTACAACGGCCTGGAAGAGAGCCCCTATCATGCGCTGGCGAAGAAATACCTGCGCCACGGCTTCGGCG
>JACCDS011754317.1_pt1 | contig 22401 bp, 23 predicted proteins | sample 7446441 | NCBI WGS metagenome assembly JACCDS01 (sample SAMN15323445, study PRJNA562643) | freshwater metagenome | isolation source: river surface water | place: USA:Blue River Watershed | collected 2017-08-17 | reverse complement strand
GGGAAGGTGTAGAGACTGTACGGGTAGGTCGTAAAGACAAGAGACAGTCCAGACTACAAACTGGAAACAGGCAGCGAAAGCTGTAGTAGTAAGCATAATCCTTTGGTCCCAGGTTCAAGTCCTGGTGGGCCCACCACTTTAAATGCTACTCCACAGCGCTGCCAGTCTGCGTTTTGAAAATCGCTATTTCTTTTAAAAGCCATTGGCGAAATGCCTGTACTTGCGGTTTTTTAACTGCCTCTGGTGGACACGCAAGATAGTAGTCTCGCGGACTTTTGACCGATACATCAAACAATCTCACCAATTCTCCTGAAGCAAGTTCTTGTATGGCAACCACGTGGCGCACCAGTGCAATGCCATTGCCATCTACGGCAGAGCGTATGAGCATTGAAAGGTCCTCATAGCGCACGCCAACGCTGGGCTCAGCGAGTTTGAGCCCAGAGGCCTGAAACCAGGGCAACCATGGTTCGTAGGAACACAGGAGCTGTTTGGACTTCAGTTTTTCTGGCAAAGCCGGTAGCCTTCCCGCGTTGTAACGCGGGCTTACAACTGGGTAATATGAGTCTCCCATCAGTCGCTCCACGACTAGGCCAGGGTAATTTCCATTGCCAAGCCTTATGCCAACATCGATGCCATCGCGGACTAAGTCGTTCAGATGCCCGCTTGATTGCAAGACCAGCTCAGTGTCTGGGTTTTGCTCAATGAATTTGCCAAGGCGAGGGGCTAACCATCGTGAAGCAAACGATGGAATGGCAGAAACAGTGAGTCGTTTTTGGCCATGCTCGTTGCGTAGAACTTGGCTGGCTTCTGCAATGTCTTTTAAGGCGTTGCGAATTGATTGCGCGAACCGAGCGCCTTGTGTGGTGATTGTCAAACGTTTGCCATGGCGTGTGAACAAAGCAACGCCCAGTTCTTTTTCTAAGGCGCGTACCTGATGACTGACTGCGCCGTGGGTTACATGAATTTCATTGGCTGCCAAAGAAAAGTTTTGATGTCGCGCAGCAGCCTCAAAAGTGCGCAAGGCCAACAAATTGGGAGTTCGACGTAAATCAGCCATGGTTACATGTGAATAAAATTAGCAAAGATATCAAAGATAAATCGTTTTGCCTTGAGCATCTTCCCCCATAAACTTATTATTTGTTTTCAAAGGAAACCATGGCACTGACCCTCTTTGTTGATCATCAGTTCACCAGCCCTTTTGGCATGTCGGCCTATGTGAGCTTGCTTGAAAAAGACATTCTCTTTCAGACTGAGCGCCTAGACTTGAGCGCGCAGCAGCATCAGCAAGCGACTTTCCGACAACAATCACTTACGGCTCGCGTGCCTATGTTGACTCATGACAGCTTTACGTTGTCTGAATCCAGTGCCATCAGCGAATATTTGGAAGAAGTATTTGCACCACCAGCCTATACGGCGCTTTACCCTAAAGACCCGCAATTGCGCGCACGAGCAAGGCAAGTGCAAGCGTGGTTACGCAGTGACTTGATGCCTATTCGGAGTGAGCGTGGAACTAACTCGGTATTTATTTCTCCAATTAACACCCCCCTCACACCTGCAGCATTACAAGCTGCAGAAAAATTATTCAGAGTGGCGGAGCAATTGCTAGAAGGGCAAACTAACTATCTGTTTGGAAGTTGGTGTATTGCAGATACCGATTTGGCCATGATGTTGAATCGGCTGGTGATCAATGGCGATGCAGTACCAGAGCGATTGAAGGCATATGCCAACAATCAATGGCAGCGGTCCAGCGTGAGACAGTGGGTTGAGCAGAAGCGCGATGCATGAATGCCAAGATGAGTGTTGCTTTCACATTTGCTTCCACACCGCAGCAGATTGCTTGTAACCTATTGATTTGTAATAGGTTTAATTTCTTAAAGCTGCTCATAATCCTTTGGTCGACAGTTCAAGTCTGTCACGCCCTACCATAATACTTTGGTGGTACTTATTGATGTTTATTGTGATTTGTTGCCACTTGTCGGTCTAAAACGAACTGCTCTATTTGTATCGTTTTTCCTATTTTTCCTGCCAAGACCTATGCCCAGGAGGAAAAAACCAACTGGATCAACCACTTATCCTTTTGGTCGTTTTCGGAAAAGTTCGCCAATGAGCGACCAACAACTGGCAACAACGTAAAGCAAACGCCAGACGGCACCTATGCTCTAGTTGTTGCCATTTGTCGTTAAGTGCGCTGATTTCTCAGGTTGTCTTTTTCGAACGAAAGCACATCTTCAATTCGATAAAGAACCCGCCCACCAAATTTCAGATAGGGAAGCCCTTTGCCGTGCGATCGCCAGTATTGAAGGCGTGAAGATGAGCAGTGCCAACGGGCGGCCAGCATTTGCTCGGTGAGCAAGTTCGGGTAGCGCAGGATGGCTGCAGCGGTGTCAGGGATTTTTCCCTTCTCTTGTACAACCCACTCCTTTTGCTTCTTCATCTTGAAGGTTGGCTTATATCCAAGACGGACCGTGAGGTCGTGCGCAAATGCGCCCAACTCAGCATCCTGGGCAATACGTCGTTCGAAAATCTCGTCTTCGCGTTTAGTCATGGCGATCTCCCGAAATCACGGTCGAGTTCACGGGGATGTCGCTGATGACGAAGCGTTCCGGTGCGCCAGCTTTGTCCCACTGCTTCTTCCACGCATCTGCCCACTGTTCAACATCCGAGATGTTGAATCGCAGCTGAGTGTTTAACCTGGTGTGCGGTACCTTCAGTTGTTTGCGAATGCGGGGGTTGCTGAAGATGTAGTGCGGGAGTCTCATGGCCTTGGCTATTTCCTTGGCGCTGAGCAGATCTTCCCCATAGGGGGCAGTGTTTTCTGCGCGTGCAGAAGTGGATAGGTATGCAGAACGGTCTTCGAATTCCAAGATGTCTTCGATGGGGTAGACCACCCTCTTGGACAATTTGAGGTACTTGGGACCTCGACCATCCATTCGCCAGCGTTGCAGCGTTTTGGGGCTTACGCCCCAGCGACATGCCAGTTGAGGTTCATTGAGAAATAGCGTTTCCATTGCAGCTCCTGAAGTTAATGGAGCTGCCATTCAATCGCGTATGGGAGTGAGGCGGCTAGCTGCAAGCCATCACCAACGCATCCGCTTTCATATTGTCGGTATTTGTAAGTAAATACCGACAATATGAAATGTCAGAGAGTAAAAGGATTCCCTTCGGCAACTCAACATTTCCCGTTGAGGCTGGGGTCAGCAAATCTCCGTTATCCGCGTCAATGATGGCCGATGTGCACTCAACGTCCTGAGCGCAGATCGAGAGCGTCAAGCTCTTCGAGTGTTTGAACCACGGACTCCACCAAGGCGCCGTCAAAGTCGTCGCGGTTGGCTTCCTCATGCGTGCCCTTGTTCAAATAGCTCCACACTAAGTTTGCAGCGGGAATGCCCAGAATCCGGCCGTAGGCGGTCAATAGTGGCGCCTTGTTGGCATGGTTGAAGGTCACCGCGTCGTCGAGGCGCTTGCGAAGCGCATCGCAAAGACTTCGAAGTCCGGGCTCGGCGCCGACGCCGGCGAGCTGAACGCTGAGCAAGCCAAGGTCGTGACTGACCATCCAACGCCAGACCTTTTCGGACAGCATCTCGAGGCCCTGACGGCACGAGGCCAAGGCCTCGCGGTCATCCAGCGCGTTCTTTGAGGCGCGTGCCTTCGCCACATAGTTCTTGCTCGGGATATTACCGGTGACGCGCGGCTGGTAGTTGCCAGTGTGATTTCGGAAAAGATAGACCTGGCTGTCGGCGCGCTGGTTTGGCGGCAAGTGCTGCTGGATGTCCTTGATGAATTCGTTGCTGTGGCAGGTGACGATGAGCTGCGTATCGGCGAAGTGCCCGCTCTCGAAGATTGTTTCGCGTATGCCGGCGCGGTGGTCGTGGTCGATGGCATTGATCGCGTCGTCGAACACGACCAGCGGGCTTTGGATGCTCTGGGCCTTGGCCAGCAGGATCGCCAGGCCCATGCAACGGATGTGGCCTTCGCTGAGGATGCGCAGGGCGTCTACCCGCACGCCCGGATTGCCGCGGAAGGAAATCTCGATCTTCTGGTCGCCCGTCACCGGTAGATACAAGGCCGCGAGCTTGTCCGGGTCCAGGTCGTCGCGGTTGAAATCGTTGTAGAGGTTCATGGCTGCATCGTTCAAACCTGCCATCAGCGTTCCGGGGAGTTCGTTGCGGTAGCTGCGCAGCAAAGCCAGGAAGTGGTCATAGGCAGTCTTGATGGGTGCGTCGCGCTCGATGTCGAGGGCCTCCTGCGCCACGTCTCGAATGAGCTGGGCGTTTTCCACGTCGAAGGCCGCGATCCGAGTCCTGGCCGCCGCCACGCTGTCGACAAGTTGCTTGCGCTTCAAATCCTGGGCTTGGATGGCAAGCTGGAGCGCGACCAAGCCGGCGCGCTCGGTGGCGTGGCGTTGGCGCTCTTGAGTAGACAGGGCAGATGCCGCGTCTTGCGAGGCCACGCGGTCGGCCACGGCCAGGATAACTTCAAGAGTCACTGCGTCGGCCGCCGCCCCTTCCTGCGGCGAGCGGGAAGGGTAGAGCGGGCTCCACCATTCGCTAGCAGGCTCAGCCGGCAGGGCTGCGAGGTGTCGCCCCACTGGCGTTTCATGCTCTTCTTGGGCAGTCAGGAAAGCGGCGAGCTTGCCAAGCTGCCGGCGCAGCTCTCGCGACGCAGTGGCGACCCTGGTCCTGGCGGCCCTCTGCTCTTCTTGCAGCTCGCCGAGCTCCTTCAACTGGCCAAGGCCAGCCGAGGCCTTCTCGAACGGGTTGGCCTTCGCTTCGCCCAGCGGAGTGTCGCACGCCGGGCAATGGTCGCCCTCGGTGGCTTGCAGCGCGAGGACAGCGGTGTAGAGGTCTTTGAAGGACACCTGGCTGTTGAGCGCCCCAAGCTTGGCACCGTAGGCGGCGAGCTCTGCCTGGGCCGAGTGCGACATCTCGAACGCGTTCAGCAGGCCGTCGCGCGAAATGCCGATGGCGGCAGGCGGCACGGCGCTAATGATGCCGTCGAGCTCTTGAAGCCGGCCCGGCGCGTCGGCAGTTCCAATGTGGGCCTTGAGCCCGTCAAAGGTGATGCCAGCCGCGTAGTTGGCGGCCAGAGCTGCTTCTTCGGCTGCCAAGTCAAGTAGAGCCTGCACCTCGCCATCTACCGTGGCTTGATCGGTGTTCAGGGCGTTGCGTTTGCCAGCCAGCGCGAGTTGCTTGGCGGCGCTGAGCACAAGTTGCTGATCGATAGATTCGTTGAAGTGGCCGACAAACTCATTGAACTTGTCCATGCCAAACAGCGTGGCGATCAGTTCGGTTCGCTGGGCAGGAGGGCGGGCCGCGATTCGTGAGAACGCGTCGATCCGATTCCTCTCGATGAAGCAGAAACGGAATGTGTCGGCGTTGGCCTCGACCGCGCATTCACGGTTCTGGTGGTCGGTCGCCCGCAGGGCCGGGGCCTCAAACCGACGGGCGTGGAGGTTGGCCAGATAGGTGCGCCCGTCAATCCGCTTGCTCTCGGCCTCTTCCACCGAGCCCAGCAGGCCGTATTCAAGGCCTTCGCAGAAGCTGGTCTTGCCACTGCCGTTGGGACCGTAGAAGAGGATCACTCGTTTTTGCAGGTCGAAGGGCTCGGGCGTGCGAAAGCCCCGGAAGGGGCCGATGGTCATGCTGCGTAGTCTCTTCCATGGCCATACCCCTTCGACTGCCACAGCCTGAATGTTGGGTGGGTCGTCGGGTGTGCCAGCTAGAAGCTGGCGGGCCTGACCTACAAGGTAGTTGGAGCGCTGGCTGTGCTGGCGGGATGTCTGCGCCAAGGCGTCGAAATGTGCAAGGGCGAGGTTCCCCAGCCGCCTCACGTTAGGAGGGGCCTGGGTCGCCGGCAAATGCAGCCAGGCCACGAACCGCTCGAAATCCCGCTTAGAAGACGCCATGTCACCCCCTGGTCGTTCTGGTTTTTATTGAGCCAAGCCTCGGATAGCTGCCAACCATCCCTTCCTAGGGATGCGTCAGCATGAGCGCGAGGCTCGGCGCCTGCTCAATCGTAACGGCAAGCTACGCGCGGCATTTAGAACGAGGTTGGCGGAAAGCCTGGCCGATACAACCACCGCTCATTCACCCTCTAGCGCTACCCAGCATGATTGAGCGTGAATAGAAAGTTGGTCAGTGGCCCTCCGCCCGCTACCAATTCATCAATAAATTGAAGGCGCTTTCTGCAAAGGAAGCGCCTTTTTTGATCCGGCCCAGAGGCCGATAGATCCCGCCGGCAAAGGTTGGCAGGTCAGCATCAGCTCTGCCTGCATGGTGCAGAATGATCCCGTTGTTTTAAGGAGTTCGTTGTGGGATCTTTTTCCATTTGGCACTGGCTGATCTTCTTGGTCATCTTGGGTCCTGTCCTCATCGGTTTGATGTTGATGGGTTTGCAGAAAAAGGTGATGCTCCGCCACCCACAGTCTGGCTTGACCAAATCAGGTTATGTCGGTTGGTCTTGGACTTATTTTTTGTTCGGCTGGTTTGTACCCATCATCCGAGGTGAGATCGGCATTGGCTTGCTCCACTTCGTGCTGACTGCCGTGACCTTCGGCATTTTTCAATGGATCATGTCCCTGCTCTACAACAAGCAGTACATGACACGCTTGTTGGTGTCGGGTTGGCAGTTAGACAGAAACGATGCCAACTACCCCGTGGCCGTCAGAAAGTTGGGCATCTCCGAGGGGTGATGCAAGGCGAAGACTCGCCAGGGTGGGGCAGGTCAGTCCGGCCCCGGAGTTCAATGCCCGAGCGATTGGGCCGCAGGCACCCAACCCATGAGGGTGTGCACGCTTTGCGCTTGTCGGATGGCATCGACCGTGGCCATCGCCGTCGCTTCTGCGGCCATGACAGAGAGCAGCATCACATCGGCAGGGCTTGGCTCTGAGCCGGTGGCCATGGCAAACATGGTGTCGCCGTCCAGCGGTGTGTGGGCCGGACGGATGCTACGCGCCAAGCCGTCGTGCGCACTCATAGCCAGACGTTTGGCTTGGGCTTTGTTCAAGGCGGCATTGGTGGCCACAACGCCAATGGTGGTGTTGGTGCCCGACAGGGGGCGCTTGCCGCGCTCACCATTGAGCAAAGCGCGTTGGGTGTCGAGCAAGCCAACCCCATCCGCCGTGCGCGCACCTGCGAGCACTTGACCTGTGGCCGGATCGATCACGTCGCCCACCGCATTGCAAGCCACCAGGGCGCCAACCACCCACGGGCCCACGCGCACACTGGCGTTGCCAATGCCGCCTTTCATGCAGCGGTCTAGCCCAAAGAGTTTGCCAACACAGGCCCCAGCACCTGCGCCCACGTTGCCAGCAGCCGGCGTTTGCGTGCTGGCCGCTTGGCATGCCGCGTAGCCAGCATCAGCACCGGGTCGGGCTTGCGGTTGATCGCCTTCGCGCACCATGGGCAAATCAAACAACACCGCCCCAGGCACGATGGGAACGCGGCCATAGCCAGTTTCAAAGCCAATGCCTTGCTCGGCCAACCAGCGCACTACGCCGCTGGCGGCATCCAGACCAAACGCGCTGCCACCGCTCAACACGATGGCGTGCACTTGGTCCACCAAATTCGCGGGGTCGAGCAAATCGGTTTCACGGGTGCCGGGCGCGGCGCCACGGACATCCACCGCTCCAGTGGCCCCAGCGGGCGCGAGTACCACAGAGCAGCCCGTCAGGCGTTCAGAAAGCGTGAAGTGACCTACCAGCAAGCCGGGAATATCCACAATGGCGCCTAGACCACTGTTTACAATCATTTTGTATGCCATTTGGAACTTTCTTCATTGATGCTCACAGACTCGAGGATAGCGCGTGCCCCTCTTTCTTTTGAGACGCTTGTTGAGTTTTGCATTGACCTTGCTGGCCGCTTCGGCCGTGGTTTTTGCTGTGCTGGAGTTGTTGCCGGGCAATGCTGCACAGGTGATTTTGGGCGAAACCGCCACCCCAGAATCATTGGCCGCCATGGAAGAAAAACTCGGCCTGAACCAACCCGCTCTTCAGCGCTATGGGGCTTGGGTTGGCGGCTGGTTACAAGGGCAAACGGCGGTCAGCATCGCCTATGACACCCCCACGGCACAGTTGATGCTGGAGCGATTGCAGGTGACTTTGCCGCTGGCGGTCATGGCCATGGGCCTGACTGTGGCGTTGGCTCTGGCCTTGGGCATTTTTGCGGCTTCAAAGCAAAACAAAGCGGGAGACATTGGCGTGATGACGCTGAGCCAACTGGGCTTGGCCTTGCCCAACTTCTGGTTGGCCATTTTGCTGATTTTGTTGTTCGCGGTGCATTTGGAGTGGGTCAGTGCCGGTGGGTTTCCAGGTTGGTCGGAAGACAACGGCGGCGGCATTGGGCAAGGCATTAAGGCGTTGATATTGCCCGCCATGGCGCTTGCGGCAGTGCAGACGGCCATCTTGACGCGGGTGACCCGTTCGGCGGTGCTCGACACCTTGCGCGAAGATTTTGTGCGCACCGCACGGGCCAAGGGCTTGAGCCGCTCGCAAGTGCTGTGGGGGCATGTGCTGCGCAACGCCATGATTCCGGTGATCACGGTGATGGGCTTGCAATTTGGCAACCTCATTACCAGCGCAATCGTGATTGAAAACGTGTTTGTATTGCCCGGCTTGGGCCGGCTGATTTTTCAGGCCATTGCCAACCGCGATTTGGTGGTGGTGCGCGATGTCGTCATGTTGCTGGCGGCCTTGGTGATCTTGATCAACTTTTTGGTGGATGTGTTGTACGCGTGGGTTGATCCCCGATTGAAGGCGGCAAATGCAGCCTGAACTGTCGTTCTGGCGCCGTGCATCTCGGCACCCCAGTTTTGTGACCGGGGGCACCTTGGTGGTGCTGATGGTGTGCTGTGCCGTGCTGTCTTTGTTTTGGTCGCCTTACCCTGTGGGAGAGATTGACATTCCCAACAAATTGGCAGCCCCCAGCGCGGCGCATTGGTTTGGCACCGACAGCTTGGGGCGCGACATCGCCTCGATGCTGTGGGTGGGCAGTCAAAACTCTTTGTTGGTGGGGTTCATTGCGGTGGGCATTGGCTTGGGTGTGGGCTTGCCCTTGGGCTTGCTGGCATCTGCCCGCCGCGGCTGGGTGGAGGAAGTCATCATGCGGGCGTCGGACTTCACATTTGCATTTCCGGCGTTGCTGTCGGCCATCATGTTGACCGCGATTTATGGGCCCGGTTTGGTGGTGAGCATCGTGGCCATTGGCATTTTCAATATTCCGGTTTTTGCGCGCATTTCCAGGGGGGCGGCCAACGCCATTTGGGCCAAAGACTACACCGCTGCCGCCCGTGCTGCGGGCAAGGGACCATTGGCCATCACGCTGGTGCACGTGTTGCCCAACATGGTCAGTGTGTTGATTGTGCAGGTCACCATTCAGTTTGCCATCGCCATATTGGCCGAAGCGGCGCTGTCTTATTTGGGCTTGGGCACACAAGCGCCGCAGCCCAGTTGGGGGCGCATGCTGAACGAAGCGCAGTCACAAATGTTTCAAGCGCCCATGCTGGCTGTGTACCCCGGTGCGGCCATTGCTTTGGCGGTGTTGGGGCTGAATTTGTTGGGCGATGGTCTGCGCGATTTGCTCGACCCCCGCTTGGCCAGACAGCGCTGAACGATCATGACCGAACTTGCTTCGCCACAAACTTTGCTCGACGTGTCAGACCTGCGGGTCTCGCTGCAGACGGCGCGAGGGTGGGCCCAGGCATTGCGCGGCGTTTCTTTGCAAATGAACCGCGGGCAAACCGTGGGCTTGATTGGCGAGAGTGGTTGCGGCAAGTCATTGACCGCTTTGGCCCTGATGGGTTTGTTGCCTGAGCAAGCGAAGGTCAGTGGCTCAATCCGGCTGCTGGGGCAAGAGTTGGTGGGCTTGCCTGAATCTGCGTTGTGCGAGTTGCGCGGGCCCCGCATGGCGATGGTGTTTCAAGAACCCATGACCGCACTCAACCCTTTGCACCCCATTTGGAAGCAAATTGCAGAGCCCTTGTGCTTGCACCAAAAGATGCCCATCAGCGATGCCAAGGCGCGCGCACTCGAGTTGCTGGAGCGGGTGCAGTTGCCTAGGGCCAGTGAGCGTTTAGACGCTTACCCGCACCAACTCTCAGGCGGACAACGCCAGCGGGTCATGATCTCGATGGCTTTGGCATGCAGCCCCGATTTGCTGATTGCAGACGAGCCCACCACCGCGTTGGATGTGACGGTACAAAAAGAAGTGCTCGCTTTGATCAAACACTTGGTGCAAGAAGACGGCATGGGTCTGCTGCTGATCAGCCACGATTTGGGCCTGATGCAAGACCAAGTGGACCGGGTGATGGTGATGTATGGCGGTGCAGTGGTCGAAAGCGCTTCAACGCCAGAGCTTTTTGAGCAACGCGCGCATCCTTACACCCGAGGACTTTTCGCTGCCCGACCGCGACTTGGCTTGGCCCGTGGCACACGCTTGGTCACCATTCCCGGGCGTGTGCCCGAATTGGTCGATTTCCCGGTGGGCTGTGCTTTTGCAGACCGTTGCACCATGGCCATCGAGACCTGTTTCACAATGCCCCCCCGGCCAGAACGAGTCGACCCTTTGTACCCATCGTCTGAGCCGCACACGGTCAGTTGTCCACATTGGAGGTCGTCATGATCCTGCCTCTTTCGGACGCCCCCCCCTTGTTGCATGTGCAGCAGTTAGGCCGCCTATTTGCCCTGCCGCGCACGCGTTTTTGGGATGCTGCTCCGAGCTTGCAGGCGTTGTCCCAAGTGAGTTTCACTTTGCAGGCGGGGAAAAGTTTGGGCGTGGTGGGCGAGTCGGGCTCTGGCAAGTCCACACTGGCCCGCTTGGTGATGGCTTTGGACACACCCACCGAAGGTCTGGTGTTGTTTCAGGGGCAAGACATTCACCAATTGGCACCTGCCCCATTGCGTACTTTGCGCAGTGGTTTTCAGATGGTGTTTCAAGATCCTTATGGCTCGCTCGACCCGCGACAAAAAGTGCTGAGCATCGTGACCGAGCCTGTTCAAAGTGGCTTCAAGCCCTCAGATGGGCGCACCGAACTCAGAGACCGTGCCGCGCAAGCCTTGAGCGAGGTCGGGCTGAGATCGGCTGACTTAGACAAATACCCCCACGAATTTTCAGGTGGACAACGACAACGCATCGCGATTGCACGGGCCTTGATCACGCGCCCCGCATTGATCGTGGCCGACGAGCCGGTGAGTGCGCTGGACGTGTCGGTGCAGGCGCAAGTGCTCAACCTGATGATGGATTTGCAAGACCGTTATGGCCTGAGTTATTTGTTTGTCAGCCATGACTTGGCGGTGGTCAATTTGATGTGTGACGACATCCTGGTTTTGCAAAATGGCCATGTGGTAGAACACGGTTCCGCGGAGCAGATATTCGAGCATGCAGCGCACCCTTACACCCAGGCGCTCATCTCAGCCGTTCCGGGCAATCAGAACGCTTTTTAAAAGCAGGAGTGACTATGAATACATCCTTCAACATGACCCGTCGCTTAGTCGGTTACGGCGGTGCTGCATTGTTGGCCATCAGCTTGATTGGAGCCCACGCTCAAGCGCAAGCCCAATCGCGCAAAGACAGCGTGATTTTGGGCATGATCTTGGAGCCCACCAGCCTAGACCCCACCATGGCGCCAGCGGCAGCCATTGGCGAGGTGGTGCACTACAACATCTTGGAAGGACTCACCAAGATCAATGCCGACGGCTCCATCAGCCCCTTGTTGGCCGAGAGTTGGAAAATGGACGCCGATGGCAAGGCCTACACCTTTAAGTTGCGCAAGGGCGTGAAGTTTCAAGACGGCGCCACGTTCGACTCGGCTGCTGTGAAGTTCAGTTTTGAGCGTGCCAAAGACCCCAAGAGCACCAACAAAGCCAAAGGTGCGGTGTTCAACAACATCAGCCACATCTCAACGCCCGATGCCCACACCGTGGTCTTGGTGTTGAATAACCCCGATGGCAACTTTTTGTTCCGCATGGGTGAAAACACCGCTGTCATCTTGCACCCCGACAGTGCGGCAACCGCCGCCACCAAGCCCGTCGGCACCGGCCCCTACAAGTTGGACACCTGGGCCAAAGGCTCGTCGGTCACTTTGACCAAATGGGACGGGTTCAGGGATGCCAATGCCATCAAATTGAAAAAGGTGACCTTCCGCTTTATCAACGATTCAGCGGCGCAAGTGGCCGCTCTGTTGGCCGGTGACATCGATGGCATGCCGCGTTTTCAATCACCCCAAAGTCTGAAGCAATTTCAGGCCGACAAGCGTTTCATGGTCGAGTTGGGCAGTACCGCGGGCAAGGGCATCATGACCATCAACAACCGCAAAAAACCTTTTGACGATGTGCGGGTGCGCCGTGCTTTGTCACACGCGATCGACAAAAAAGCCTTCATTGATGGCGTTTATGAAGGCTTGGCCAAACCCATTGGCAGCCACATGGCCCCCACCGATGCAGGCTATGTCGAGCTGAGCGGTGTGTACCCTTTTGACCCTGAAAAAAGCAAAGCGCTGTTGAAAGAAGCCGGCGTTCAGACCCCGCTCAATGTGACCTTGACTTTGCCACCACCGCCTTATGCCAGAAAAGGGGGCGAGATTTTGGCGGCCCAATTGGCCAAAGTGGGCATCATCGCCAAGATTGAAAACGTTGAATGGGCCCAATGGTTGGGTGGTACCTTCAAAGGCAACTTTGATTTAACGGTCATCAACCACGTGGAACCGCTGGACTACATGAACTATGCCAACCCACAGTATTACTGGGGTTACGACAGCAAGGCTTTCCGCGATATGGCGGCCAAGCATTCTGCGGCCATCACCGCCAAAGAGCGCACACAATTGTTTGGCGACATGCAGCGCTTGATTGCCAAAGACGCCGTTAATGTGTTTTTGTTCAATCCCACCAACACGGCGGTTTACCGCAAAGGCCTCAAAGGCCTGTGGTCCAGTTCGCCTATTTTTGCCAATGACATGTCGGCTGTTTCCTGGCAATAAAATCAAAAACGGCCCTCAACCGGCCAGAAAAGCTTGCTATAATTCCGTGCATGATGCGGCTGTAGCTCAGCTGGATAGAGTACTTGGCTACGAACCAAGGGGTCGTGGGTTCGATTCCTGCCAGCCGCACCAAAAATTAGAAAGCCCACAACATTTGTTGTGGGCTTTTTCTATTCATGACCCCAAATTCCACCCCTGCCACTGAGGACGACGAAGACCTGGCCCTGCCGGCTTTGCCTGCAGGCGCACGGAATTACATGACGCCCGCTGGTTATGCCCGCTTGCGGTCTGAGTTGTTTGCGCTGATGGACGACGAGCGTCCCAAAGTCGTTGAAATCGTGCATTGGGCCGCCAGCAATGGCGACCGCTCTGAGAACGGTGATTACCTTTATGGCAAAAAACGCCTGCGTGAGATCGACAGGCGCATCCGGTTTTTGACCAAGCGGCTTGAAATGGCCGAGGTGGTCAACCCCAGCGTGCACCATGGTCGTGACCAAGTTTTTTTTGGTGCCACGGTCACCTATGCCGAGGCTTCAGGTCAAGAGCGCACGGTCACCATCATGGGTATCGACGAGGCCGATAGTTTGCAGGGGCAGGTCAGTTGGGTCTCGCCCATTGCCCGTGCTTTGCTCAAGTCTCGTGAGGGTGACCAGCTGAAACTGCCCACGCCTGCTGGCGTGCTGGAGATTGAGGTCTTGCAAGTGAGTTACCCCGCCCCAGAATGAGGGCTTGAAGGCTTGAAGGCTTGAAGGCTTGAAGGCTTGAAGGCTTGAGGGCTTGAGGGCTTGAGGGTATTTGGGCGTGTGGGCTGGAAAGTTCAAACCCCGTGCAAGGAGCTTGAGTGCTCAAGAAACCGCATTGCCACGATTGGTCAGGCGCTCGGCCTTGACCACCGAGGGTGTTCGCTTCAAGTGGCGCAGCACCTGATCAAGGTGGGTCGTGTCGCGCACGGCCACCACAAACTTCAACTCGGCCATGTCTTGTGGCGACTCATGGCCCATGTCCACATGAACGATATCGGTTTCTGCACTGGCCAAAGCCCCAGCCACCCGGGCCAGCACGCCTTTGCCGTTGACCACAGTGACGTTGATGGCGGTCTCAAAGCTGCGGTTGAGTTCGTCTGACCATTCCACGCCAATGAAACGCTCGCTGTCTTTGTGCTCTAACTTGCGGGCAGCGGCGCAGTCGCGGGTGTGCACGGCCAAGCCTTCACCACGGCCCAAATAGCCCACAATATCGTCGCCCGGCAAAGGTCGGCAGCAGCGTGAGTACACCACCGATGCGTTCTCACTGCCGTCGAGGGTAATGGCACCTTGGGACACCGTTTCATGCGCTGTGAAACGTTCACGAGTCATCAACAAAGCATCGGGTTTTTGGCCCAGTTCAGACAACAAAGCGGTCAGGCGTTTGGCCACGATGGACGCAATGCGCTTGCCCAGCCCAATGTCCATCAACAGATCTTGCAGGTTGCGGTTGCCGGTAAAGCGGAACAACTTTTCCCACAATGCTTGGTGTGCGATATCGTCATCGGGCATTTTGTCGATGCCTTCAGCGCGCAGTGCTTGGGTCAAGAGTTTTTCGCCCAACTCCACCGACTCGGTTTGGGCCATCGTTTTCAGATGATGGCGAATTTTGGATCGGGCGCGGCCAGTTCTGACAAAACCCAACCAAGCGGGGTTGGGGGCAGAAACGGGGGCAGTGATCACCTCGACCACATCGCCGTTTTTGAGCTCGGTGCGCAAAGGCACTTGGTCGCCGTTGATGCGGGCTGCCATGGCGTGGTCACCCACTCGGCTGTGAATTGCGTAGGCAAAGTCCACCACCGTGGCGCCGCGGGGCAGAGCCATGATTTGGCTCTTGGGCGTGAACACATAAACCGCATCCGGGAACAAATCAACTTTGACATGGTCCCAAAACTCGGCGGCATCGCGGGTCTCGGTTTGAATGTCCAGCAGCGACTGCAGCCACTGTGTACCCAAGCGTTCAGACTGGGCGCTGGCCGACTCATGTTCTTTGTAAAGCCAGTGCGCAGCCACGCCAGACTCGGCCACCAAATGCATGGCCTCGGTGCGCATTTGAAACTCGACGTTGACACCCGAGGGCCCCACCAAAGTGGTGTGCAGTGACTGGTAGCCGTTGACTTTGGCAATGGCAATGTGGTCTTTGAATTTGCCAGGAACTGGTTTGTAGATTTGATGCAACCAACCCAACGCGGTGTAGCAATCAATGACGGACGGCACAATGACGCGAAAGCCGTAAATATCGGTCACTTGGGCAAAGCTCAGGTGCTTTTCGTCCATCTTTTTGTAGATGGAATAAAGTGTTTTCTCGCGGCCACTGATGCGCACAGGGATGTTGGCTTGAGAGAAAACGGCCTCAACATCGGCTTGCACTTTTTGAATCAAATCGCGCCGACGGTTGCGCGCACGCGATACGGCCTTGGTCAACACGGCATAGCGCCAAGGCAGCAAGTGCTTGAATGAAAGGTCTTGCAGCTCGCGGTAGATTTGGTTCAGGCCCAGTCGGTGCGCGATGGGGGCGTAAATTTCTAACGTCTCTGAGGCAATTCGGCCCCACTTGCTGCGCGGCATGTCCGACATGGTGCGCATGTTGTGCGTTCGGTCGGCCAGCTTGATGAGAATGACGCGCACATCGCGCGCCATGGCCAACAGCATTTTGCGAAAAGACTCGGCTTGGTTTTCTTCGCGGGTATTGAACTCCAGCTTGTCCAGCTTGGTCAGTCCATCCACCAGTTCTGCGACGGGTGAGCCAAATCGCTCAATCAACTCGATCTTGGTGACGCCGCAGTCTTCCATCGCATCGTGCAGCAAAGCGGCTGCCAGTGCTTGGGCGTCCAGCTTCCATTCGGTACACAAACCGGCAACCGCAATGGGGTGGGTAATGTAGGGCTCGCCGCTTTTGCGCATTTGGCCCAAATGGGCTTCGTCGGCAAATTTATAGGCCTTGCGCACCATGTCAATGTCGGCAGCACTCAAGTAGCCCAGTTCGGCTTCGAGCACGGCAAAACTGGCCGCTGCCGCATTGGCTGCAGCCGGTGCCACAGCCTGCTTTCGGCTGTTTCCCGTATGTGAAGTTGACGGCGTGGCGGTGCTCATGGCATCAATGTAACGCAAGGCGCAGGGGGCTTTTCGTTCAGGCGAAAAAAAGCCCCAGTGAAGGGGCTCTTACAGGCCCGGCACAAACCGGGCGGTAATCACAAAGCGCCGTTCAAGACACGCGCTTGAGCATCTCGATGCCCACTTTGCCGGCAGCGATTTCGCGCAGTGCAGTCACGCCAGGCTTGTTTTTGCTCTCGATGCGGGGGGTGTGACCTTGGCTCAACATGCGGGCACGGTAAGTAGCGGCCAAAACCAACTGAAAGCGGTTGGGGATTTGTTCCAGGCAATCTTCAACAGTGATGCGGGCCATGATGTTTTCCTTGAGAAATTCTGAGCGTGATTCAAGCAATTTTGAGCGCTTGGAAGGTGTCAGGCCGGGCTCGGCGCTGAACATGGTACTTGAGCCGTTGGGCGTGAACAACCGCTTTGAGGTCAAACAGGGCACGATCAAATACTTCATTGATTATAACGAAGTCAAATTCGTGGGCCTGTGCCAACTCGATGGCGGCATTTTGCAAGCGCAGCTCAATGATCTCTGGCGTGTCTTCGCCGCGGCGCTCCAAGCGTGAGCGCAACTCTTCCCAACTGGGCGGCAGAATAAAAATAAGTACGGCATTGGCGTACATTTTTTTGATTTGTAAAGCCCCTTGGTAGTCAATTTCAAGGATCACATCGGCCCCTTGGGTCATGCGATCTTCGATCATCTTCTTGGAGGTACCATAACGCTGGCCATGCACGTGCGCCCATTCCACGAAAGCATCGGCCTGCACCATGGCATCAAACTCAGCCGCCGAGACAAAAAAGTACTCGCGACCGTGCTTTTCTTGGCCGCGCGGGGCGCGTGTGGTGTGCGACACCGTGGGTTGCACTCGGGAGTCCAGCTCCATCAGGGCTTTGACCAAACTGGATTTGCCCGCCCCACTGGGAGCGGCCACGACGAAGAGGTTTCCGGGGTAATCCATGGCAGGCTCTTTATTCGATGTTCTGGACTTGTTCGCGCATTTGCTCGATCAATACTTTCATGTCCACCGAGATGCGCGTCATCTCGAGAACGGCTGATTTTGAACCCAAGGTGTTGGCTTCACGGTGCAATTCTTGAATTAAAAAGTCCAAGCGTTTGCCCACGTCGCCGCCTTTGACCAGCAGGCGAGATATTTCGTCCAAATGCGAGCGCAGGCGGGTGAGCTCTTCAGCCACATCAATTCTGATGGCAAAAGCCGTGGCCTCGGTCAGCGCCCGGTCTTGCGCAACTTCGGGCAGGTGGCTGCCATCGGCCAAGGCCATGGCTTCTTTCCAACGCTCCAAAAAACGCTGGCGTTGTTGCTCGACCAGTTGCGGCACCAAGGGCATGGCTTGTTCGGCCAAGCTGAGCAATTGCGCAATGTGGCCTTGCAGCATGTCGGTCAGGCGGGCGCCTTCTCGGGCTCGCGCCTCGCGCAGGGCGTCTACGGCGGCGTGGGCCAATTGCATCCATGCTGCTTCATCGGGCGAGGATTGGCCAGAGCTGCCAGCGGACATGCGCAAGACATCGGCCACGCTCAAGGCTTTGGCGTTGGGCAACCAATCTTGAATTTTGTCTTGCAAGGCCGCAATTTTTTGCAACGCTTGGTGGTTGGGGGCTTGCAATGCAGCGCCATCGCCTGCGTCTTGGCTGGCACGAACTTCGACTTTGCCGCGCTTAATTTGACGTGTGATTAGTTCACGCAAGCCGGGCTCGAGTTGGCGAAGTTCTTCAGGGAGACGAAAGCTCAGATCTAAAAACCGGCTGTTGACCGAGCGGATCTCGAGGCCCAATCTGGCAGTGGGGCCTGCGCTGGCAGCGGCGTCGCCATCGGTGGGCGGTGGGCTGTGCTGCACGCTGGCATACCCGGTCATACTGTAAACTGGCATCGGTCAAATTCCTTGGGACAGCACAGCCCTTCTTCAACAGCAAGAATGGGGCTAGAACGCTGCAAATGGGCCGCAAAGAGTGCGTTAACCCAGCCAACGATTATCGCAAACTCTCTGACCGATCCCTCTTTCAGACACGCTTTCAACTCATTTCTACCCGCACCATGAACACGCCAACCACTCCTTATGTTCGATCTGGACGCGCCACGGATGCACTTCGCCCCGTGCGGTTGACCCGCGGGTACACCGTGTATGCCGAAGGTTCGGTGCTGATTGAATTTGGCCAAACCCGTGTGCTGTGCACGGCATCGGTTGAAGAAAAAGTGCCGGGCCACAAAAAAGGCAGCGGCGAAGGTTGGGTCACCGCCGAATACGGCATGTTGCCGCGCGCAACCCACACCCGCGGCGATCGCGAGGCCGCTCGCGGTAAGCAAAGTGGTCGCACACAAGAAATTCAGAGACTGATTGGTCGCTCGCTTCGGGCGGTTTTTGATCTCAAGAAATTAGGGGAGCGCACCATTCACCTCGATTGCGATGTCCTGCAAGCCGACGGCGGGACGCGCACCGCCAGCATCACGGGCGCTTTTGTGGCAGCGCAAGACGCCGTCAACTGGCTGATGGCCAACGGTAAATTGTCCGAATCGCCCATCTTGGACCGTGTCGCCGCGATCTCGGTCGGATTGAAAGACGGCACCCCCTTGTTGGACTTGGACTATCCCGAAGACTCCGCTTGCGACACCGATATGAACGTGGTCATGACGGGTGCGGGCCATTTTGTGGAAGTGCAGGGCACAGCCGAAGGGGTGGCTTTCACGCGCACTGAAATGGACAGCATGCTGGCCTTGGCCGAAAAGGGCATTGCACAGTTGGTGAGCCTGCAAAAACAAGCGGATGCAGAGCGCAAAACTTTGACGTTCAGCGTTTAATTTTTGAGCTGACTGGCCCATGAAAATCGTTCTCGCCTCCAACAACGCGGGCAAACTGGCGGAGTTGCAAACGCTTTTTGCACCCTTGCACATGACGCTGGTGCGCCAGTCTGAGCTGAACATATCGGAGGCTGAGGAGCCCTTCAAAACCTTTGTCGAAAATGCCTTGGCTAAAGCGCGCCACGCTGCCATGCACAGTGGGCTGCCCGCTTTGGCCGACGATGCGGGGTTGTGCGTCGATGCATTCGATGGCCAACCCGGTGTGGACACCGCTTACTACGCCACCCGTTTTGGATTTGCCAAAAGCGACGACAACAACGTGACCGCTTTGTTGCAACAAATGCAAAACATCGACAACCGTCGCGCCGCCATGGTCAGCACCTTGGTGGCTGTGCGCAGTGCCGATGACCCCGAGCCCTTGATTGCCGTTGGCCGTGTGGTGGGCGAGATCACGCGAGAGCGGTTGGGGACCAACGGTTTTGGCTTCGATCCGGTGATGTTTTTGCCCGAATTTGGCCAGACCTTTGCCCAACTGCCCACCGAGGTCAAAAACGCCAACAGCCACCGAGGCCGTGCAGCGCAAGCCATGTTGGCCATGATGCGCGAGCGCTGGATGAACGGCGTTTGAATTGCCCATGAGCGACATGTTGGACCCGTTGCACGCCATGCGGCCAGGGCTGTTGCAGTTGAGTGCATTACCTCCTTTGTCGTTGTATGTGCATTTGCCTTGGTGTATCAAGAAGTGCCCTTATTGCGATTTCAATTCGCACGAATTTCGAACCGGCACCGATGCGCCAAGCACGCAAGACGCCTACATCGAAGCGTTGTTTGCCGATCTTGAAGCCAGCTTGCCCTTGATCTGGGGACGCAGCATTCAAACCGTTTTTTTGGGCGGCGGAACACCGAGTTTGTTTTCTCCAGAAGCCATTGACCGATTGGTCTCGGGCATTCGCGCCCGAGTGCGACTGGCTCCCGATGCCGAGCTGACCATGGAGGCGAATCCAGGCACTTTTGAGAAGGACCGTTTCAAAGCTTTTCATCAGGCCGGTATCACCCGCCTGTCGATTGGGGTGCAGAGTTTTGACAATGCGCACTTGAAAGCATTGGGGCGTGTGCACGATCGAGACCAAGCGCTGGCGGCCGTGAGCGAAGCGGCGCAGGTCTTCAACACCTTCAATTTGGATTTGATGTACGCCTTGCCAGGCCAGACCTTGCAAGGGCTAACCCAAGACATTCAAACTGCGCTGTCATTTGCGCCGCCGCACATCTCGATTTACCACCTGACGATTGAGCCCAACACAGTGTTTGCTAAGTTTCCGCCGGCCTTGCCGGAAGACGATTTGGCCTACGAGATGATGGACCGCATCACCGAATTGACGGCCGCTGCTGGCCTGAACCGCTACGAAGTGTCAGCTTATGCCGAGCCAGGACATGCTTGCGCGCACAACTTGAACTATTGGCAGTTTGGTGATTACTTGGGCATTGGCGCTGGGGCGCACAGCAAGCTCAGCTTTGCGCACCGTGTGGTGAGGCAGGTGCGTTACAGAGAGCCTGCGCTTTACATGCAGCAGGCCATGAAGGGTGAGCCTGTCACGCAAAACACAGAGGTGTCACGACAAGATTTGCCCTTTGAGTTCATGCTGAACGCGCTGCGTCTGAAGGACGGCTTCAACCTGACAGACTTTGTGGAGCGCACGGGCCTGGCCATGACCAGCATTCAGCAAGGCTTGCAAGAGGCAGAAAAGAAGGGCCTGATTGGCCGCGATTTGCACCGCGTTTGGCCCACCGAAAAAGGGTTTGATTTTTTGAGCGACCTGCAGGCGCTTTTTTTGTCCGAAGCAGACTGAACTTCGGCGGACGGCGTCAAAAAGTTTTGAGCTTGAACCGACTGAGCAACAACTTGAAGGCGTACATCATCATCAGGGCGCCGATGGCATCGCCGATGAACATGGGCCAAACATCAACCCAAATGTTCAGATCACTTTGATCTTCAAAAAGCCAAAGAACATTGTGTGTGATGGCGTTGGCGGCCGCAAATAGCAAGGTGAAATTGAGCAGCCGTTGCGTGGTCAGGCCTTGCAAAAGCGTGAAGGGGGGTTGACCTTTGGCGAGAAACTTCATCAACAGATAAGGCGTCATGCCCGAGACGATGCCATTGAGAAAAATGGGATCAATTTCCTCAAAGAAATTGACGCCATCCAGATACCAGGTCCCCAAGGTGATGCCGACCGCACCTGGAAGTCCCAAAATCAAGACCAAGATGATTCGGAATCCGGCAGGCAAAAAGATCCAACTGACCCCTTTTGTGTAGGTCAGCTCAGAAAAAACCCAGTCGTTGAAATGAAAGAAAACCGCAAACAAAACAGCACTGCCCAAGGTCAGTACGGTTGTTTCCAGGGCTTTCTGAACAACCACATTCATGCCGATGGAGATTGATTCGCCTGTTGCATGAATTGCCCCAAGTGGCTGAAGTAGGCCAAGGTTCGCTCGGTGGGGATCAAGAATTTGGCGCGGCGGTCACCTTCCAAATTCAAAGTGCTCAGCATGTCTTTTTCACGCAGCCGCGTGATGCGTTTGTGCAAGGTAGCCGGCGACCCTAAGTCGGCCAACCCAATCGCTTCGCGAACCGTCATGGGTTGTTTTTCGTACCAACGCAAGACCACGGCTTCCAGCAAAGCGTGTTCGTTGGCGTCCATCTCCAGACCACCCGGCAAGGCTTGAATGACCTTTGCCAGTTGTAAAAAACGCAAATATGCCGAAGCAAATGGGGATTTTGATAGTTCCATACCGATGGATTTTATAGATTTAATGGCGAATTCGCTAGAAATCACTTCATTGTGGAAGTGGCATTAAAAATACAAAAAAATGCTCGAACTGTGAAACAGTAAATTATAATTATTATCAATTTTGCTAATTCGACTTTAGAAGGATTCAACATGTTCGACAGCGCAGCCGCCATTGGGGTCATCCTGGGCTCAGCTTGGTTCACCTTGGTGCCAGAACCCACAGTGGTCAACAAAGAAACTGTCACGGTTTCGTACATGACCGATGTGCACAACAAAGAGTGGGATCTGTCGTTGACTAAAGACAAGAGCATCTTGGATGTCTCGTACCAGTCCAAGCCCACCTCGTTCTATGGCTTGCGTTATGGCGCTTCGGCCATGTTGAATGCCCAGGGCACTTACATGTTTGGTCCCGGCGTGGGCAAAACGATCGATGCCAAAGGCTTTGACATGACGTTGTTCATCTACCCTTCTTACTCGGCCATCAAGGGGGACGACCGCATTCGCTCCCTGAGCGGAAGTTTTAACTTCAGAACCACGTTCGATGTCATGTACCGCCTCAACGACAAAACGAAGATCGGTCTGGGCCTGATGCACATCAGCAATGGCGGCTATAAAGACCCCAACCATGGCCTTGAGGCCGTGCGTTTGACTTGGGGTTACGACTACTGAAGTCGGCTCTTGGATAGGTTAGGGCACTCTGTTTTGCACAGC
>JACCDS012528413.1_pt1 | contig 22407 bp, 21 predicted proteins | sample 7446441 | NCBI WGS metagenome assembly JACCDS01 (sample SAMN15323445, study PRJNA562643) | freshwater metagenome | isolation source: river surface water | place: USA:Blue River Watershed | collected 2017-08-17 | reverse complement strand
GGCACCAATCAGGGAGAGAAGGTATGTCGCAGCCGACAACATCAGCAGGGCGTCGTTTCCGCGAGGCACTTGCACAAGAAAAACCACTACAGATCATCGGCGCGATCAATGCAAACCATGCACTGCTAGCAAAGCGTGCGGGTTTCAGGGCCATATACCTCTCGGGGGGCGGAGTTGCCGCCGGATCACTTGGTCTTCCTGATCTCGGCATCTCGGGGCTCGATGATGTGCTGACCGATGTCCGCCGAATTACCGATGTCTGCGACCTGCCTTTACTGGTCGATGTCGACACCGGTTTCGGAGCCTCGGCCTTTAACATTGCCCGGACGACAAAATCGTTAATTAAATTCGGTGCGGGTGCGCTCCATATCGAAGATCAGGTCGGCGCAAAGCGTTGCGGCCATCGCCCCGGTAAGGCGATTGTTAGCCAAGAAGAAATGGTCGATCGAGTTCGCGCTGCCGTTGACGCGCGAACAGATCCCGACTTTGTCATCATGGCGAGAACAGATGCGCTGGCTGTCGAAGGGCTACAGGCCGCAATTGATCGTGCCTGCGCCTGCGTGGAAGCAGGGGCAGATGCCATCTTCCCGGAAGCCATGACCGAGCTATCGATGTACAAAGAATTCGCCAAGGCCGTGAAGGTGCCTGTTCTGGCCAACATTACCGAATTCGGTGACACGCCGCTCTACACCACCGACGAACTCAAAAGCGCCGACGTCTCGATGGTGCTCTATCCGCTTTCGGCCTTCCGCGCCATGAACAAAGCTGCAGAGGCCGTGTATCAGGCAGTCCGTCGCGATGGCACGCAAAAGAACGTCGTCTCAATGATGCAGACACGCCAAGAACTCTACGACTCAATTGGATACTGGGACTACGAGAACAAACTCGACGCCCTCTTCCAAAACAAATAACACAATGAAGGCGACGCTATGGTCGCCTTGTTGTTCTAGGGTCCTTTACACCACGCTTTTCTGTTCTTTCATCTTTCATCACACTGACTGACCATGACTACTTCCACCGAGCTCTCTCCAAACGCCCCAAAACCCAAAAAATCCGTCGCCCTATCGGGCGTTACCGCCGGTAACACCGCGCTTTGTACGGTCGGGCGCACCGGGAACGATCTCGCGTACCGGGGCTACGACATTCTTGATCTTGCAGAGACCTGCGAATTTGAAGAGATCGCCTACCTGCTCGTCCACGGCAAACTCCCGACGCTTGCAGAGCTCAACGGATACAAAGGGAAACTCAAGGCCCTTCGCGGCATTCCCGCCAATGTCATGCAGGTCCTCGAATCGCTTCCCGCCTCGTCCCACCCTATGGATGTCATGCGTACCGCGGTCTCCGCGCTGGGATGCAATCTGCCCGAGAAAGACGACCACGGCGCGCCAGGTGCACGCGATATCGCGGATCGGCTAATGGCATCGCTGGGATCCATGCTGCTCTATTGGTACCACTACAGTCACAACGGGAAGATGATTGATGTTGAGACCGATGGCGATTCCATCGGCGGTCACTTTCTGCATCTGCTGCATGGCCGGACACCCCCCGACGAATGGGTGCGTGCGATGCATACCTCCCTGATTCTTTACGCAGAGCACGAGTTCAACGCGTCAACGTTTGCGGCCCGCGTCGTTGCCGGTACGGGCGCAGACCTCTACAGCAGTATCACTGGTGCGATCGGTGCACTGCGCGGTCCGAAGCATGGCGGTGCTAACGAGGTCGCCTTTGAGGTACAGAAACGATATGACACTCCGGATGAAGCTGAAGCCGATATCCGTAGGCGTGTCGAAAACAAAGAGGTCGTGATCGGATTCGGGCACCCGGTCTACACAATTGCCGATCCACGCAACAAAGTCATCAAGGAAGTTGCACGTCGACTCTCGCTGATGGCGAAAGACACCAAGATGTTCGATATTGCGGAGCGTCTTGAATCGGTCATGGCAGACGCGAAAAAAATGTTCCCCAACCTCGACTGGTTCAGTGCGGTGAGCTATCACATGATGGGGGTACCCACCGCCATGTTCACGCCGCTCTTTGTGATCTCGAGAACCTCCGGCTGGAGCGCCCACATCATTGAGCAGCGCGCCGACGGAAAGATCATCCGCCCGAGCGCCAACTATATCGGCCCAGAAGATCAGGTCTTCGTACCGATTGAAAAACGCAAGTAAGACGCGAGGTCACCCATGAATACCGCCCATCGGAAACCACTGCCGGGTACATCGCACCACTTTTTTGACACCCGTGAGGCCGTTGAAGCCATTCGTCCAGGAGCCTACGACAGCCTCTCTTACACCGCCAAGGTGCTCGCTGAAAACCTGGTGCGTCGCTGCGATCCCGCGTCATTACGTGACGCCCTGCTTCAGATCATCGACCGCAAACGTGACCTTGACTTTCCATGGTTCCCCGCACGCGTGGTCTGCCACGACATTCTTGGGCAGACTGCGCTTGTTGACCTTGCAGGTCTGCGCGATGCGATTGCGGAAAAAGGCGGTGATCCTTCCCAGGTCAACCCAGTGGTTCCCACCCAGCTCGTTGTCGATCATTCGCTTGCCGTGGAATGTGGCGGGGACGATCCGCAGGCGTTTGATAAAAACCGCGCGATTGAAGACCGTCGAAATGAGGATCGGTTTCATTTCATTGAGTGGACTCGCAAGGCATTTCGTAATGTCGATGTGATTCCCCCGGGCAATGGCATCCTGCACCAGATCAACCTAGAGCGCATGTCTCCGGTCATCCAGGTCAAGGACAACGTCGCATTCCCAGACACGCTGGTCGGAACGGATAGCCACACGCCCATGGTGGATGCGCTTGGCGTCATTGCCATTGGCGTAGGAGGACTGGAAGCAGAAAGTGTCATGCTCGGCCGTGCTTCTTACATGCGGCTACCCGAGATTGTCGGCGTACACCTAAGGGGCAAGCCCCAGCCCGGCATTACAGCAACGGATACGGTCCTGGCGCTCACCGAATTTCTGCGCAAGCAACGAGTGGTATCAGCCTATCTTGAGTTTTTTGGCGAAGGTGCCTCCGCACTGACTTTAAGTGATCGGGCAACGATTTCCAACATGGCGCCTGAGTTTGGTGCAACAGCCGCCATGTTCTATATCGACGACCAGACAATACGCTACTTAAGGCTCACAGGACGCGATGAGACCCTGGTTAAGCTTGTAGAGACCTACGCAAAACAGACTGGACTCTGGGCGGATCAGCTGAAAAACGCCACCTATGAGCGGGTACTCGAATTCGATCTCTCTAATGTTGTTCGAAATATTGCGGGACCTTCTAACCCGCACAAACGGGTGGCCACGACTGACCTCGCGAGCCACGGTATCACGGGAATCGTCGAGACCACGCCCGGGCTGATGCCCGATGGTGCGGTGATCATCGCTGCCATCACCAGCTGCACGAACACCAATAATCCGCGCAATATGGTCGCGGCTGGGTTGCTCGCTCGCAATGCGAACCGCCTTGGACTCACACGAAAGCCCTGGGTCAAGAGCTCGCTCGCCCCTGGGTCCAAGGCCGTTGCGCTCTACCTGGAAGAAGCCACCCTAATGCCTGAGCTAGAAAAGCTCGGATTCGGTGTCGTGGCCTTTGCCTGTACAACCTGTAATGGCATGAGTGGGGCGCTTGACCCGAAGATTCAGAAAGAGATCATTGATCGCGATCTCTATGCGACAGCGGTTCTCTCGGGCAATCGAAACTTTGATGGTCGAATCCACCCGTATGCGAAACAGGCCTTCCTGGCATCGCCGCCCTTGGTCGTGGCCTATGCGCTCGCAGGAACGATTCGCTTTGATATTGAAAAAGACAGCTTTGGTCAGACAGCAGACGGAAAGCCCATTCGACTGATTGATCTCTGGCCAGCCGATGAAGAGATTGATGCTGTGATTGCAAAGAGCGTGAAGCCGGAGCAATTCCGCAGCGTCTACGAGCCTATGTTCAAGGTTCGACTGGACAGCGGTGAAAAGGTAAGCCCACTGTATGAGTGGCGCCCAAAGAGCACCTATATTCGTCGCCCCCCTTACTGGGAAGGCGCACTCGCCGGCGAGCGGACCATGCGGGGTATGCGTCCCTTAGCGGTGCTGGGAGACAACATCACGACCGACCACCTCTCGCCATCAAACGCTATCCTGCTGGATAGCGCAGCGGGGGAATATCTCGCCAAGATGGGACTTCCCGAGGAAGACTTCAACTCTTACGCCACTCACCGAGGCGACCATCTCACCGCACAGCGGGCCACCTTTGCCAATCCGAAACTCTTGAATGAAATGGTCAAGGAAAATGGAAAAGTGGTGCAAGGCTCCCTGGCGCGCGTGGAGCCCGAAGGCAAAGTCATGCGGATGTGGGAAGCGATTGAAACCTATATGAACCGTAAACAGCCTTTGATCATCATTGCGGGCGCCGACTATGGTCAGGGTTCGTCTCGCGACTGGGCCGCAAAGGGCGTTCGGCTCGCGGGGGTTGAGGCCATTGTTGCGGAAGGCTTTGAACGCATTCACCGCACGAACCTGGTGGGGATGGGCGTACTGCCGCTGGAATTTCTGCCGGGCACAACACGTCTCACGCTCGGCATCGATGGCACAGAGACCTTCGACGTCATCGGTGATCGCACCCCGCGGGCGCAGCTTACGCTTGTTATCCACCGAAAAAATGGACAGTCCGGAAAGGTCCCCGTGCTCTGCCGTCTTGACACCGCAGAAGAGGTCTCGATCTACGAAGCGGGCGGCGTACTGCAGCGGTTTGCGCAAGACTTTTTAGAATCAAAAGCAGCCTAAGGTCCACCATGTCGTTTCTTCCTCAGATCAAGATTCCCGCCACCTACATGCGCGGTGGCACCAGCAAAGGGGCGTTCTTTCGACTTGAAGATCTTCCAGTAGCAGCCCAGGTTCCAGGCCCCGTGCGCGACGCAATCCTGCTGCGCGTGATTGGTAGTCCTGATCCGTATGGCAAACAGATTGATGGCATGGGTAACGGCACGTCGAGCACCAGCAAGACGGTCATCCTGTCCAAGAGCAAACAGCCAGGTCATGACGTTGACTATCTTTTTGGGCAGGTCTCGATCGATAAGCCGTTCGTCGACTGGAGCGGGAACTGCGGCAACCTGACAGCAGCCGTCGGCCCCTTTGCGATTCGTAATCAGCTGGTGGATCCATCGCGAGTACCAAAAGATGGCATCGCAACGATTCGTATCTGGCAGGTCAATATTGGTAAGACCATCATCGCCCATGTGCCCATGACCAATGGCGAGGTACAAGAAACCGGCGACTTTGAGCTTGATGGCGTCACCTTCCCTGCTGCTGAGATTCAAATTGAGTTTGTGGATCCTGCCGCCGAAGAAGAAGGCGGCGAAGGCGCGATGTTTCCGACAGGAAATCTCATCGACACGCTTGATGTTCCTGGCGTCGGTTCACTGTTTGCCACCATGATTAACGCAGGCATTCCCACCATCTTTGTCGAGGCAAGCGCTATTGGCTTCACGGGCTGCGAACTTCAAGACCAGATCAATAATGATGCCAAGACACTGGCCATGTTTGAGACTATTCGTGCCCATGGTGCGAAACGGATGGGGCTGATCAAAGACATTGCCGACGCTGCGACACGCCAGCACACGCCAAAGGTTGCCTTTGTCGCACCGCCACAGACCTACACCGCATCCAGTGGCAAGAGCATCAACGAAAAAGAGATTGACCTGCTGGTCAGAGCCCTATCAATGGGTAAGCTGCACCACGCCATGATGGGTACGGCCTCGGTCGCCATCGGCACGGCAGCGGCCATTCCGGGAACGTTGGTGCACCGCGCCGCCGGAGGGCAGTCACGATCCGCTGTGCGGTTCGGGCACCCTTCTGGAACGCTTCGTGTCGGCGCGGAGGCAGAACAACTCAATGGCCAATGGGTCGTAAAAAAAGTCATGATGAGTCGTAGTGCGCGTATCCTCATGGAAGGCTGGGTTCGAATACCACAAGACCAAGGTTAAAGGAGACAACCATGGCAGTAACCGTCGCAGCATTTCACCAACGCTCCATCGAAGATAAAGAAAGCTTCTGGGCTGAACAGGCCAAAATGGTCGAGTGGTTTAAGTCTCCAGAACAGATACTGGATTTCAGTCACCCACCATTTGCACGCTGGTATCCCGACGGCAAGATCAATCTCTGCCATAACGCGATCGACCGCCATCTCGCGACGCGAGCGGAACAGAAGGCACTGGTCTACATCTCCACTGAAACAAAAGAAGAACGAACCTACACCTATCGACAATTGCACGACGAAGTACAAGCGATGGCCTCGATACTTCAGTCGCTTGGCGTTAAAAAAGGTGATCGCGTTCTGGTCTATATGCCCATGATCGCTGAGGCAATCTTTGCCATGCTGGCCTGCGCCCGTATCGGCGCGATTCATTCTGTAGTCTTCGGTGGCTTTGCAGCCCCGTCACTGGCTGCCCGCATCGATGATGCGCAGCCCGTGGTCATGATCTCGGCAGACGCCGGCATGCGTAACGGCAAGGAAGTCCCCTACAAACACTTAGTTGATGAGGCCTGCCGTCTCGCGGAACGCCCGCCACAGAAGGTGTTGCTGATTAACCGCGGTCTTGCACCCATGACCCAGGTCGATGGGCGCGATGTGGACTACGCCGCATTACGATCCGCGCACCTTGGGAAGACCGTCGCCTGTGAGCCCATGCTCGCGACCGACCCCTCTTATATCCTGTACACCTCGGGTACAACAGGAAAGCCGAAAGGCGTGCAACGCGACACGGGCGGCTACGCGGTTGCATTAGCGGCCTCGATGAAGCACATCTTTGACTGCAAACCCGGAGAGGTCTTTTTCTGTACGTCGGACATCGGTTGGGTTGTCGGCCACTCCTACATCGTCTACGCCCCACTGATTAACGGATCGACCACCATCGTCTACGAGGGCATGCCGACTAATCCTGATCCCGGAATCTGGTGGAGCATTGTGGAACGGTTCCAGGCATCGACGATGTTCTCATCGCCGACCGCAGCACGCGTGCTCAAAAAGCAAGATCCGAAGTACATGACCCAGCACAACACCAAGTGTCTGCGTCGACTCTTTCTCGCCGGTGAGCCGCTTGATGAACCGACGGCGCGATGGATCTCAGATGCCTTGGGTGGCGCGAAGATCATCGATAACTATTGGCAGACCGAGACCGGCTGGCCCATTCTTGCAGCCCAACACGGCGTCGAAGAAACGCCGATGAAGTTTGGTAGCCCAAGCTTTGCAGTCTATGGCTATGACCTTCGTCTCATCCACGAGACGACATTCGAAGAAGTTGGCGCCAACGAAAAAGGTATGCTCTGTGCTGTGCCCCCGCTTCCACCGGGGTGCCTGCAGACGGTCTGGGGGGATGACGAACGGTTTCTTAAGACCTATTTCACCGCTGTTCCCGGCCGAAAACTCTACTCAACATTTGACTACGCGACGCGAGATGAAGACGGCTATTACTTCATTCTTGGTCGAACTGATGATGTCATTAACGTCGCTGGACATCGACTTGGAACCCGTGAGATTGAAGAGGCCATTCAGGTTCACCCCAATGTCGCCGAAGTCGCTGTGGTGGGCGTTGCAGACGCCCTCAAAGGACAGATGCCACTTGCGTTTTGTGTCCTAAAGAACATCGATGTCGTGAAGACACCAGAGGGGCGTGCTGCTGAAGAGAAGGCCATTATGGCGACGGTCGATAAAGAACTCGGCGCGATTGCAAGACCGTCACGCGTGCACTTTGTGACGATGTTGCCGAAGACCCGATCCGGAAAGTTACTGCGTCGATCCATGCAGGCGCTCGCCGAAGGCCGTGATTCAGGCGATCTCACAACCCTTGAGGATCCGACCGCGCTGGACCAGATTAAGAGCGCCCTGAAGCCGAACTAGGATCTCACCACTTACCCCACATGCCGCTTCTCGCCCGCAAACCCGACGCCCACAAGGGAGATCATGGCGCCCTTGGTGTTGTTGGGGGTGCGCGCGGCACAGTTGGGGCAGGATTTCTCTCCGCACGATCTGCGGTAATGAGCGGCTGCGGTCGCGTTTATCTTGTTCGCCCCGATCTGAGTGATGGCCTCGTCTTTGACCCAATCGCCCCCGAGATCATGATCATCGATCTTGCGCAGAGCCGTCAGCGGCCGATCGATACATGGTTGATTGGCCCGGGACTTGGGGAATCCGACGCTGCCCACCAGATTGTTTCAGAGCTAATCCGCCACGATGCACCGATGGTCATTGATGCCGACGGCCTTAATCTCATCGCGCAAGATCCCGCACTCGGACGGCAGCTCGCTCGGCGTGACGCCCCTACTGTCATTACCCCACACCCAGCAGAGGCGGCGCGGCTGTTGCAGTCATCGGTTGACGCGATCCAGTCTCATCGTCTTCAAGCGGCCACCGAGCTTACCGAACTTTACAAAACCATTACCCTTCTGAAGGGGGCTGACTCCGTGATCGCCCATCCAGACGGTCCACCTCAGATCAACCGAACTGGTAACGCGGCACTTGCTACCGGCGGAACGGGCGATGTCTTAGCGGGGCTCATCGGCGCCTTGATTGCCCAGAGGATGCCCGCAATAAATGCGGTCACCACCGGAGCCAGGATTCATGGTGAGGCCGCAGAATCACTCACACAACGCATCGGCGGCATGATCGGGATCACCGCGTCTGAACTAATCCCTGAGATTCGGCGACTGATTAACCACTAGATCACGCCGGCCTGTTGGTAGGCGACAAACTGTTCCTGGGTCAAACCGAGTCGACCGATGAAGATCTCTTTGTTGTGTGCGCCAAGACGCGCGCCCGCATGGTGTACGCCGCCCGGCGTCTCTGACAATCGGGGGGCGACGTTCTGCATCGCCACCTGGCCAAGATCATCACTTGGCGCGCGAATGATGGTCTCTCGACTCTCAAATTGTGGGTCTTCCAACATTTCCTTTGCTGTGTAGAGCTGCCCGGCAGGGATGCCTGCCTCATCCAGCATCGCCAGCACAGATTCACGTGTGTGCTGAACGGTCCACTCTCCGATCAGTCGATCAAGCAATGCCTGGTTCTGACCGCGAGCCGTATGACTAGCGAAACGCGGATCTGCGCCCAAGGCCTCTTGTCCCATCACTTGACAGAGCCGGCGAAACACCGTGTCTTGGTTGGCGCCAATTAAGACTGATCGGCGACAGGATGTGGGATAGATATTGCTCGGCGCAATCCCTGGAAAAATCGAACCTGTTCGCTCACGTACGAATCCGGCAACGTCATAGTCTGTGATCAGACTCTCCATCATGTTGAGCACACTCTCGTAGATGGCAGCATCCACAAATTGCCCACGGCCGGTTCGTGTTCTCGCCTGCAGCGCAGCGAGCGCGCCATAGGCGGCATGAAGACCGGTGAGCGTGTCACCAATCGCGACACCCACGCGAGAGGGCGGTGTCGATGGGTCTCCATTCACGTATCGTAGACCGCCCATCGCCTCGCCAATGGCGCCATAGCCTGCACGCTCTGCGTAAGGACCCGTCTGTCCATAGCCCGTCACGCGGACCATAATCAGACGCGGATTGATCTTCTTCAGATCCTCCCATCCGAGTCCCCACTTCTCTAACGTGCCCGGGCGAAAATTCTCGATCAAAATATCCGACTCTGCGGCAAGCTTTCGGGCAAGTGCCTGACCCTCTGCAAGTCTTAAATTTAAGGTGATGGACTTCTTATTGCGGCCAATCACTGGCCAATAGAGCGACTTACCGCCCGTCTTTTCCTTCCCCCACTCCCGAATCGGATCACCTGAACCAGGCGACTCGATCTTCACCACATCAGCACCAAAGTCAGCAAGCATCTGCCCGCAAAACGGCCCCGCAATCAGCTGACCAAGTTCTAATACTTTGACACCATCAAGTGCACCGGCCTCAGGCCGGACCTGGTCCTTCATAAAAATTCCTTAAGAGTTAAGCGGCAAGAATGGTTCGGGGATCCGTAATTCGCCCCGTGAGCGCACTCGCCGCAACTGTTGCCGGGGATCCAAGAAATACGCGAGCGTCTTTATTCCCCATTCGGCCAAGAAAATTACGGCTTGACGATGCAATACAGGCCTCGCCCTCTGCAAGAACGCCTTGGTGGATTCCAGCACAGGCACCGCAGCCAGGTGTCGTAATCACACAGCCTGCATCGACTAAGGTCGCGAGTGTTCCGGTGTCGATAGCGGCCTTGTAGACCTCACGCGAGGCTGGCGTCACGATGAATCGAACGCCGGGCGCCACCCGTTTCCCCTTCAAGACCGCCGCAGCCGCCTGTAGGTCATCGAGTCGACCATTGGTGCAGGTTCCAAGAAACGCCTGGTGAATCTGCGTATTCGGAAGATCTGTGACGGGCGCAACGTTATCCACTGAATGGGGCGATGACACCATCGGCGCGACGACTGCTGCATCAAAGCGATAACGCGCCGTGTAGTCAGCATCCGGATCGGGATTGGTTGCATCATCGACGGGCTGATCAGAATAGCGTGCGTAATGGGCTTTGGTGACCGCATCGATCGGCGCAATCGCAAACTTGCCTCCCATCTCAACGCCCAAGTTACACAGGGTCATCCGCTCAGAAATCGATAGTTCTGCAAAGGCAGAGCCGGCATATTCAATGGACTGATAGATCGCACCACGTGCAGACAGTTTCTGAACAATCGTTAGCGCAAGATCCTTGGCGTAAACGCCAGGCGTTAGCCGACCATCAATGACCACTTGGGAGGCACTGGGAACCTGAAACCACAAGACGCCATACGCCCAGAGATAGGCCATCTCAGCAACGCCAATGCCACAGCCTGCGGCACCAACAGCGCCAAGTGTGATCGTGTGCGAATCCGTATTCGTCACAAACTGGCCAGGACGGACAAGTCCAGACTCAATCGAAACTTGGTGCGAGATGCCATCGCCAACCTCGTAAAGCTTTTCAATTCCAAAACGTCGACAAAGGATTCGGCCGATTCCGTGAATGTTTGCGTGTAGCGGCGTGTCAGCCGGCGCATAGTGATCGAAGAACACCGCAATCCGCTCGGGATAGCGCACCTTATCGATACCATGCAGTCGAAAGTAACGATCTACCAGACCAATACCGTCATCAAGACTAAAGGTGTAATCAGGACACCCCTCGATAAAGTCTCCAGCAGCAACTTTGCGGCCGGCAATCCGGCTCATAATTTTCTCAGCTGCAGTCTGCCCCATCACTGCCCCCCTGCACTGAGCCTTGGCGCTTTCCACAATCCCCCATGCTGGAGAATATTTAAGAGTGGCGGCGCAAGCGGCGTAAACGATACCGAGGCGTTGGATAGCGTCGCCTGGCCCTTCGCCAGATCAACGGCGATCACCTGATCGTCGCTCACCTGATCCACCAGGTCTGATACCACGACTGCAAGACCGTTGTTCACAGCATTTCGAAAGAAAATTCTAGAAAACGATTTTGCGACGACTAACTGAATCCCTAGTCCCAGCAGACAGGTCACTGCATGTTCACGAGATGATCCGCAACCAAAATTCCAGCCTGCAACAATCGCCGGGGCGGACGCTAGCCGCGCCTGAAAGTCTTTTCCATAGGGCTCGAACGCGTGACGCGCCTGATCTTTTGGTTCGAGCACCGAGAGATAGCGTGCTGGGAAGATGACATCGGTATCAATGTCATCCCCAACCCGAAGAACATGCGCCTTAACCTGCATGTGCGGGCTCGGACTGCTTTGGGGCAAAAGGGAAAATACCCGTACGAGAGACCGATCCAGGAAGTGGATGTTCCAGCACCTGACTCAGCCAGACCACGGTATCGCAGACGGCCCGAAGGTCAATAGATCCCCCCTCTCCCATGCGCTTTAGCATATAGACAAGATCCTCTGTGGCGATATTGCCCGTTGCGCCAGGCGCGAACGGACATCCGCCGATACCACCAATCGATGCGTCGAAGACTGAGACGCCTGACTGTATTGCAGCCATCACGTTTGCTAGCCCTGTATTTCGCGTGTTGTGAAAATGACAACGCAGCGCCGCAGCAGGCAGCGCGGAACGCACTGCGGATACTACCCGCGTAATGTCTACGGGCGTCGCTACGCCGATGGAGTCAGCAAGCGCGATTTCCTGTGGCGCATTTCGGCTGATGGCGACCGCGAGCTCTGCAACGCGTGACGCCGAGACTTCCCCTTCAAACGGACAGCCAAACGACGCGGCAATGGTGACCGTCGTTGGAATACCTGCTTTGGCACAGATCTCAGCGACACGGTCCCATTGGGCTAAGGTCTCTTCGGTCGCACAGCCCTGATTGGCCCGGTTATAGGTGTCCGTCGAGATCACGACATAGTTCACCTCATCGACCCCCGCTGCGACCGCGCGCTCGGCCCCGCGCTCGTTAAGCGCCAGGCCTGAGTAAGAGACGCCGGGACGTCTTGGCAACAGGTTCATCAGCCCCTCCGCGTCAGCCATCTGCGGCACGCGTTTAGGATTCACAAAACTGACCGCTTCAATCCGGCGCAAGCCCGAATCGATCGCACGGGTAATGTACTCAGCCCGCTGCTCGAGACTTAAGACTTTAGGCTCGCTCTGGAGTCCGTCTCGCGGACCTACTTCCACTAGCGTGATCATGTCGGCACCCTCTAGAATCCAAAGGGAATGCCAAGAGTGATCCAAGGCACCGCAATCAGAATTACCGTCCCAAGCAACATGATAAAGACGAAAGGCAATGACCCCATCGTCACGGTCTTAAAGTCACACTTCGAGATCGCCTGAATCACAAATAGATTAAGCCCGATCGGTGGTGTGATCAGGCCAATCTCCACCATCAGCACGAAGAAGATTCCCAAGAAGATCGGATCAATACCGAAATGAATAGCAGCCGGAAGAAACACAGGAACGAAGATCAGAATTATAGAGATCGGCTCCAGGAAACATCCGACTGCCAGAAGAATCAGAGACATCAAAATATAGAACAACTCCTTAGAGGCAATCGTCTGGCTCACGATGGCGGTGATCTCATTCGGAATTTGATAAATCGTAATGGCCTGACTCAACAATTTTGCACCCGCAACGACAAGCAGAATGACGACGGTCGTATGAAGCGCATCCTTTGCAGACTGCCAGACGCCATCAATCGTCAGTGTCTTAAGCCAGAACTTCGTGATCAAGAGGGATAGCCCAACCCCTGCCGCAGCAGCCTCAGTCGGCGTAAATACTCCCCCATAGATTCCGCCCACAATCGCAAACGCAAGAATCAACACAGGAAGAGACTCTCTTGTGGCCGCCAAACGCTCAGACCAGGAGGCCTTCGCGGTCTTCGCCATCGTCTTCGTAACGCGGGCATACACATAGGCATAGACGCCAAACAGAAGAATCAATAGAAGCCCGGGGCCTATCCCAGCAAGAAAGAGATCTCCAATACTCTGCTCGGTGATGACCCCATAGACGATTAATGGGATAGACGGTGGAATCATGATGCCAAGGGTCCCCCCCGCTGCGACCATGCCCACAGCAAAACGCTGGGGGTATCCCCGGGAAGACATTTCGGGGATTGCCACACTACCAATCGTCGCAGCGGTTGCGACGGAACTCCCGTTGATCGCTGCAAACACCCCGCATGAGAGAAGTGTCGCAATCCCTAACCCCCCGGGGAGATGACCTACCCAGGCTTGTGTGGCGGAAAAAAGACTCTTGCCAACACCGCCCTTTAGCAGGATGTTAGACATAAATAAAAACATCGGGATCGACACCAAGACAAAATTATCAATCGCCCCGAGCAGATTCTGCGTGACCATAAAAAGCGACACGTCTTTCAGAATCAGCATCACAGTCGCAACACCTATCAGACCAAATGCGACAGGAAGACCACTAATCAGAACCGCCGTAGTCAACAGAATAATTAGCAGCACAGTCATGTTAATGCCCCACGGTGGTTGGTTCGAACTCGGCAGTCTGTGCTTCCTCTGGCCAAATAGTCTGCACTAACGACTCAAGACCCAGAATAAAGAAGCCCACAAGGACGGGAAACTCGACAACATATAAGGGCAACGCAAGCATTGTTGGCTGTTTACGTCCCGTCGCAATCGATTCCATCAGTACATCAAACTGAAGCACACAGACCATGACGCAAAGAATGAGAATAATGAGTGAAGACAGCCGATTCACGACGGCGCGAACGGTCGGAGACAATGCGTCTAGCACGATCGTGATACGGATCATGTCCCCCCGACGAAGGGCATACCCCATTGCCAAATAAGTAAACCAGACCTGGGCCAGAACCGAATAGTCCTGCGCCCAGATCGTGGGACTGTTAAACACGAACCGCGCGATGACCTCGTAACAGAGCATGATGCTTACAACGATCAGCATGAGCGCTGACACAAAGCTGGCTTTATTGACGAGCCAGGCCGTTAGATGCTTAAGAATCATGGGTCACCCCGCGGTTGTTCACTGCTTTACTTCATGTTTCGAATAGCCTGCACAAGCTTGGCACCCGCATCGCCTGTGTCCTTGATAAAGGCGTTCACAGCCGGCTCCGAGGCCTTCCGCCAAGCCTGAAGATCTTGTTCAGACAGACGGACAAACTTCATCTTGGAGTTCTGCTCAAGCCATTTCTCGGCTTCGATATTGTCTTTCTCGGTCTCAGAACGCATCTTCAACTCTGCGTCGCGAGCAGCCTTCGAAATCCAGCCCTTCTCCTGAGCGGACAAGGAATTCCAGACCTTGGGGTTCATGATGACGATAAATTCGGTCTGGGCATGGCTTGTTAGCGTGATGGACTCCATGACCTCGTGAATCTTGCGAGACTTAATACCCGTGGTTCCGGTCATCCCGACATCGACAGTTCCGCGCTGATAGGCCAGGAACTGCTCAGAACCGGAGACTTTCACCGGAAGGCCACCCACCGCCTGTACAAAGTCCCCACTGGGCTTACCGAGCACGCGGGTCTTCTTGCCCTTCATATCGGCAGGCAGACGGACTTCGCCACGACGGGTAATCAGGTGAATAGGACCGTAGTCTTGAAACCAGAGTAGCTTGACGCCAGTCTTTTCAATCTGCTCTTCGATCAGCTTACGGGCAGGGCTATCAAATGCCACTGCTTTGCCGAGCGTCTTGTAGTCTGGGAACAGAAACGCCACGCTGAAAATTCCAGTCAATGGCGCAGTGCCCGCAAACTCGTCGATAAAGACCATCCCCATATCGATCGCGCCGGACGCAACCGCCTGTGGTACCTGCTCCCCCTTAAACAGCTGAGCATTGTCGAATAGCTGAATCTTCAAGGTCCCTTTACTCTGGGACTCCACCTGTTCCTTAAAGTAGCTCAGGTTCTTGCCAAGCTCATGATTAATCGAAATCTGAAAGGTCAGCCGAAGGGTTCGCTCCGCAAGCGCTGGTGTGCTCGAGAGTCCAAGCATTACCATGGCAACGCTGAGCAGTTTTAAGCTGCGTGTCAGCATGTTGTGTCTCCTCTTTTAGTGTTAAACATCACCCGTAAAACGTCTTTCCTACACCTGCAAAACTGCCACTACTGATTCACCCGCAATGTCACGCCGAATCGACGATGAAAAGCGTCTTTGAGCTGATCAAAGCAGACGCCGATACGAATCACCGAAAAATCGGAAAAATCAATAATCGTGCTGGATCGGCCATGCGGGTTGTGATACTTCGATAACCCGTAGTCCACCACCAGATCAGCTGCATCAAGCACCGCCGACTCAATATCATTTGCACGGTATTTGCTCCCCATTAGAGAGGTGTTTGCTGAAGAACCAAATACTGGGATACCCGCATCCCAAGACAACTTAACCAGTTCGTTATGCAGACTGCCGGCATTCAGCAACATGTCAATGGTTCCGTGTTTTGAAGAGTGCTCAAGAACAAACGGATCAACACGCGCAAAGAAACGGTGGCCGGGATTGAATGCCGCGACAACGGAAAAAGGAAGATTTTCTTCACGAATGATCTCGTGGATCATGGCCCGCTTATCCGCGCTCAGGTCGTGAATCTCATCACTGAACAAGGGACTCGAAAACAGCCCGCTTGGTTTTTCATAGCTACGATTCTTCGCCGTGAAGATCCGTCGGATCGCAGATTCTGTTCCGCCGACGATGGCATAGGCCACATCCAAGGGGATCACCGCCACGCCGCCTCCGGCCACGACATCCAATATCCGTTGGGCATCTCGAATCAGCTGCGACCGAGGGATCTCATCCCCGGTGCTGGTCACGGGATGTTCTGATCGAATCAGTTCTGCCATCTCTCTTGTCTCCTCTTGATTCGAAAATTAGCACACAATTGTCGACATAGATCAATTTTCATAGTCGAATTAACAAGGGTTTACCCTGTATAAGACAAGTTATATTGGGTCAATTGTGTACAATCGTTTCGACCGGATAAAGAAAATTGTTCTCACTCCACCAAGGGCCAAGCGCGTCGCAATTTCAATGGAAACCGTAGCCACCAGGATCTACCAGAGCATCAAAGACCAGATCATTGAGGGGCGATTCCCGCCCGGGTTCCGGATTACCGAGCAAAACATAGCGGCGGAGTTCAACTCCTCCCGCACCCCAGTTCGCGAGGCACTAAGAGTCCTTGCTGCCGATGGATTTCTCGTGTTCACGCCAAACAGTGGCACCGTTGTTCGCGAATGGGTTCCGGAACAGGTCCGCGAGATTTTTGACCTACGCAGCCTGATCGAAAGCGAAATTGCAGGGCTCGCGGCACAAAAGATTTCTCGAAAAGACATTGAGACGCTGAAGGCCCTGCAAGACAAAATTGAATTTCAGGGCGCCGCGGCGACCACCGACAACGCCAATCGCATCAGCCCGATCAATCGTGAGTTCCACCAGATCATTGCTCAGGCCGGGCAGAACGAACGGCTTGTATTGATGCTCGCAAGTGCCATTGAGATTCCCATCGTTCAGCAGACGTTTCGCCGCTACAGCGAAAAAGAACTTCTTCGCAGCTTCAGCCATCACCGAGAGCTCATCGACGCTTTTCAAGCGAGAGACAGCTTCTGGGCGAAGGCAGTCATGAGCTGCCATATTCACTCTGCCAAACATGTGCTTCTCGGCCACGAGGCCGTGGAGTCGAAACAACCCTAACTCAACCCGTTATCACCGAAGGAGCCCATCAATGTCATCTGCCACCGCTCATCAAATGCCGAAGCCCTGGAAAGCAGCTGATCTGAAGCAGTCGACCCACTGGACGCGCCGTCTAACTCAGGAAGAGCAGGCAGGAATACTGAAAGGGCTCAACGCCTTTCTGGGCTCGGGGATTCCGATGACCCAAGCGATTGCCTCTGACTTTCCATTCGAGAATATCGAGACACTCATTGCCGACATCCGTCGCGAGCTCTATTCCGAATTCGGCATGATTGTCATGAAAGACTTCCCGATCAAAGGCCTGACGGAACCCGATATTCAGGCGATGTACTGGGGCTTTACCAACCATCTTGGTCTTCTGCGCCCCCAGGGCAAAGACAGCGGTCTGATCAAACATGTCAAGGACGCGGGCGGCGCCTATCGAAATGCAACAGGTCGTGGCTACAACACCAACTCGGAGCTCGACTTCCACACCGACCTCTCCGATATTGTGGGGCTACTCTGCCTGCAAGACGCAAAGTCTGGTGGCATCAGCCGTGTCTGCAGTTCGCTGGCAATTTTTGAACAGATGCAGCGTGAGACCCCCGATCTCACAAAAGCCCTGACCGATCCGATTCATTACTCGCGCCAGGGGGAAGAGGCCCCGAGTGAGCAGCCCTTTTACACCACACCGATTGTCTCGTTCGCAGACGGATGGTTTAGCTGCCGCTACGTCCGAAACCATACCCGCCACGCCCATCGTCATGAGGGTGCACGCGAGGCATCACCCGCGCAACTGGCTGCCATGGATCGTATGGATGAACTGGCGAACGTTCCAGAGATGGTCTATGAAATGCGGCTCGAGCCGGGCGACTTCCAGCTACTCAATAATCACGTCACGCTTCATTCGCGCACGGCCTATGAGGACTACGACGATCCGGCGAAAAAAAGAAGTCTGCTGCGCTCGTGGATCTGCAACCCAGACAGCCAGCCCCTCTCTCCTGCGCTTGCCGAGGCGTACCACGATACCCGCGCAGGCGCAGTGCGCGGCGGTATCAAGGGGGCGGATTTCAGCGCAGACAAGATTGACTACACGCGACGGGCCGCCGCCTATCACGGGATGACGATCGATGATCGCGCCTTGATCTAAAGCACTCTCCGATCACCCTTTACTACAGAAAAGATAACCCCATGACAAAAAATACCGGTCAGCTCAAAGCGGCTATCGCACGCGGTGAGATCATCGTCGCCCCCGGCATCTACGACATGATCTCCGCGCTCGTCGCCGACAAGATGGGATTTCCCGCCCTCTATGTTACGGGCTACGGCACGGTGGCCTCTTACCTTGGGCTGCCCGATGCGGGGCTTGCCACATACACCGACATGATCCACCGCATCGGGACATTTGCTGCAATGACCAAGACCCCCATCATTGCGGATGCCGATACTGGTTATGGCGGCCTGCTCAATGTCGCCCACACCGTAAAGGGCTATGAACAAGCGGGGGTCTCAGCGATTCAACTCGAAGACCAGGAGTTTCCAAAGAAGTGTGGCCATACGCCAAACCGCCGGGTCATCCCCATGGAAGACATGGTGCGCAAGATTCGTGTCGCCTGCGACACGCGAACCAGCGAAAACTTCCTGATCATTGCTCGAACAGACGCTCGCTCCAGTCTTGGACTCGATGAGGCCTTGCGACGCGCAGAGGCTTATAGCCGCGCTGGCGCCGATATTCTCTTTGTGGAATCACCAGAATCCGAGGAGGAGATGGTGACAATCTGTAAAAGCCTCGACAAACCGATCCTTGCCAATATGGTCTCAGGGGGACGCACACCGGTGCTCCCCGCAGACAAACTGAAGGCGATGGGCTTCTCGGTGGTCATCCAGCCGACCGCGGGATTTCTCGCGACCGCAGCGGCACTGACCAAATCCTACGGCGAACTCAAAGAGACCGGCACGATCAGCGAGAAGACGGATCTTTATCCCTTCTCAGAATTTAATCAGCTGATTGGATTCCCAGAGGTCTGGGCCTTTGACAAACGCTACGCCGAGTAAGTCACTCCTCGGCAACGGGGTCTTTCTCGGGTTTCTTGGCGCTGTTCTTCTGGCGGTGAAACCCGTGATCGTGAAGATCGCCTACTCATTTGGCCCCGATGCCACGACCCTGCTTGCGCTTCGCATGGTGATGACAGTTCCCTTTTTTATGGTGCTGATCGCAGTGTTTGAGCGTGACAAACCCAATCGCATCAGGCTAACGAGCGCCGACTGGACGAAAGTCTTGATCCTGGGATTTACCGGTTACTACGCTGCAAGCTTTCTGGATTTTGTAAGCCTTCAGTACATCTCCGTTGGACTAAGTCGATCCATCGTCTATCTCAATCCAGCAATCGTCTTACTGCTATCGGTACTCCTGAAACACCAGAAAGCCACACTCGGTCAGGTGTTGGCAATGGCCACGGCTTACGTTGGTGTTCTGCTGGTCTTCTGGCATGAGATGCATCTTGGGGGGGACGGCATTCTGATTGGCACGGCACTGACGTTTTGCAGTGCGGTGAGCTACTCCGTCTACCTCTTACTTGCCGGAAACCTAGTTGAGCGGGTTGGGAGTCTCAGGCTCGCCGCCTACTCGAGCGGCGCCGCCACCCTGATGTGTCTCATCCAGGCCCTAGCGATCAATCCGAGTGGACTGATCCATCAGCCCATGCAGGTCTATGGCCTCTCACTGATTAATGCAACGCTGTGCACCGTTGCCCCTTTGGTCATGGTCATGCTGGCTATTCGACGTATTGGCCCCTCAACCGTCGCACAGCTCGGTGCTATCGGGCCAGCCGCGACCTTGTTTTTCGCCTGGATCATCCTAGGGGATCCCATTTCTATGCTGCAGATCATGGGCACCCTGATTGTCGTTCTTGGCATCTGGCTGCTCCTCCGACGCCGCGCAGGCCGTTCGGCACCAACACCCCCTTAACCGCTCAGATAGAATGGCTCATCTTTTGATGAGACCCACCCGATGACCAAGTCCAAAGCCGAACGCGTCGAAGTAGAGATCCTGGATCGAAGCTATCAGCTCTCATGCCCTCCAGAGGAAAAGGAACTCCTAATGGAATGCGTCCGACTGGTTGATACCCGAATGCGACAGGTTAAAACCCAGAGCAAATTACAAGGGGCGGATCGAATCGCGGTCATGGCCGCACTCACCCTTGCACGCGACTGTCTTACCAGTGGTGGTGCATCGAGCGCCGGCGAATCCACCGAGATCAAAACAAAAATTGCAGAAATTAGCGCGGCACTTGATCAGGCTATCGCCCCGCAGGAGCGGCTTTTCTAAATTCGATTTGGCCGGCTTCGGCTTAAAGACGCGAGGTCACTCATGATTGCGATGCTCATAGCGCTGGTCATCATTGGTTCGATGACAGGGTTCATGGCGGGGATGCTGGGAATCGGGGGAGGCATGTTACTGGTGCCCTTCATGACGCTGCTGTTTACGCTCAACGAATTTCCCGATGCCCTGATCGTGAAGATTGCCATCGCAACCTCACTCGCAACCATTTTGTTTACGTCCGTATCAAGCGTTCGCGCCCATCAAAAGGCAGGGAAAGTGCGATGGGAGATTGTAAAACCCATGGGGCTTGGTGCTTTTTTGGGGACCTTTATCGGCGCACAGTTTGCGGGGCATCTCAAGAGTGAATGGCTTGCGGTGTTCTTCGCCGCCTTTGTTGGGTTTTCCGCCCTGCAGATGCTTCGTGCGAGCAAACCAAAGCCGTCACGTGATGTCCCGAAGACCGTTGGACTCGGATTTGTTGGATCTGGAATTGGATTTATCTCAAGCCTAGTCGGTGCGGGCGGAGGATTTATCACCACACCTTTTCTGGTCTGGTCGAATGTCGCCATGCATCAGGCCATTGGTACCTCGGCGGCACTCGGCTTTCCGATCGCAGCGGGCGGATTAATCGGCTACATCGTCTCAGGAATTAGCGCACCGGGCTTACCGGTCGGATCGATTGGATACGTCTATCTGCCCGCACTGATCGCCTGCTCGACCGCATCCCTCATCACTGCACCCTTCGGTGCTCGGACCGCACATAAAATGCAGGTCGCTTCCTTAAAAAGAGCCTTTGCCTACATGCTCTTGGTGCTGGCCAGCTATATGCTGACCCGCGCCTTTTAATGGAAAAAGTCTTTTACCTTATCCATCCAACTCTTGCTCTGAGGGTTGTGGCGTTCACCCCCCTCTTCAAGTGACGCCTCGAAATCCTGAAGTAGTCGTCGCTGTTTGTCGTTCAGTTTTACTGGCGTCTCGATCAGCACATGGCAGTAGAGATCGCCAGGCAGTCCTGACCGAACGTTCTTGATACCCTTGCCCCGTAGGCGAAAAGTCTTTCCGCTTTGCGTTCCTTCTGGCACTTCAAAACTCGCTTTGCCACCGAGTGTCGGGACATCGACAGATCCACCCAGCGCAGCACGCGCGAAACTAATCGGCACCTCACAGTGGAGGTCGTCTCCGTCACGCGAGAAGACGCGATGCGGCTTAATACTGATCTCAACGTAAAGGTCGCCACTGGGACCCCCGTTCACGCCTGGCTCGCCATTGCCCGCAGAACGAATCCGCATGCCATCGTCGATGCCGGCAGGAATCTTGACCTCTAAGGTCTTCTGTTTGCGAATGCGTCCTTCACCATGACAACTCGTGCAGGGGTCTTTAATCGTCTTCCCGACCCCATGACAACTCGGGCAGGTCTGCTGAATCGAAAAGAAGCCCTGCTGCATACGAACCTGCCCCTGTCCACCGCAGGTCTTACAGGTCTCGGGTTTCGTTCCGGGTTTGGCGCCCGAACCATCACAGGTGCCACATTTTTCCCACGTGGGGACGCGGATCTCGGTGGTCATGCCATTGGCAGCCTCTTCGAGCGTGACCTCCATGGAATAGCGCAGATCAGCGCCACGATAGACGTTACTGCGACCACCACGCGCACCCCCGGCAGCCCCGCCGAAGATGTCACCAAAGATATCGCCGAAGGCATCTGCGAAACCGCCAAAGCCCTGTGCGCTATTTCCGCCACCGAATCCACCGGCGTTGGGATCGACGCCCGCATGACCGAAACGGTCATAGGCCGCACGTTTTTCCGCGTCGGAGAGCATCTCATAGGCCTCTTTGGCCTCTTTGAATTTGTCCTCGGCAGCCTTATCACCCGGATTACGGTCCGGGTGATATTTCATCGCAAGCTTCCGATAGGCCTTCTTAAGATCATCGTCTGAGGCGTTTTTGGCAACGCCAAGCACCTCATAGTAGTCGCGTTTGGACATCAGTCACGCTTCACTTCCTTAAAGTCTGCATCGACGACATCATCCGCGTT
>JACCDS010002311.1_pt1 | contig 22413 bp, 25 predicted proteins | sample 7446441 | NCBI WGS metagenome assembly JACCDS01 (sample SAMN15323445, study PRJNA562643) | freshwater metagenome | isolation source: river surface water | place: USA:Blue River Watershed | collected 2017-08-17 | reverse complement strand
TTTCACACACCGGGATTCGTGTTATTACACACCGCTCTTCGTGTTTTCACACACCGCACGGGTGTCCGACAGGCCTTTTTTCCTTTGCCTATCAATGGCTTAGAGATTTGCCGGAATCGCGTAACTCCTTCTCTAACTTATCTAACAAACTCCAGAGGGGTGCGAAAACCGAACAGCCCCGCCTCTTGGGGGCTTCGCCCCCGCCGGCTCCTCCGGCGCTTCGCGCCTCCGCCCGCGCCTTCGGCGCTCCCGCCCGGCATCCCCCGCGGGCTTCGCCCGCAAAGTGAAGGACGAGCTGGGGGCTCTGCCCGCCAGACCCCCGGGATATTTAAGGCCCGATGATGTGCGCAGGGCAGGGCGGTTGACCATCGAGAGGCTGCAAGGCTTTCGAGAGGGACGAGGCTTGCGCCTCGTCGGACAGAATCCCTCAGATCGCGGCAGAGCAGGGGGCTAGACCATGTACGAGACCTTCACCAACGCCAACGGCGTGAGCTCCTGGCCGCTCCCGCGCCGGCTGTTCGATCGCATCTCCGACCTAGCCTTCGTCGAGGACGAAGCCCACGCCGGCCGACCGGCCCGGCAGGCGACGGTCAAGCTCTCCGAAGGCATGTGGCTCCTCGCCGCTTGGATGGCTTTCCGCATCGAGCAGAGAGAGCAGGGCGTCGAACGGCCGCCCACCGATGCCGAGTTCGAGGCCCTGACCGCCGACCAGGTCGATGCCTATGCCCGGACCTACATCCGCGACATCCTGCCCGAGCAGCTTCTCCGCGAAGACGCGAAGCTGCACACCGGCCAGCACCCGCTGCTGATCCCGGGCTTCTTCGCGCGCTTCCGAGAACCCATGAAAGCATGATTGCATGCAAGCATGCAACCACGCTCGGGGTTGCAATCCAAGGGTCCTTGTGCTTCGATGTGCATTAAAGTGATGCAACTAAATCGCGCGGGGGCAAAATGAACACAAGAGGTCGCAAGCCAACAGGTAAGCCTCGGTCGGCCCGCGCGTCTGCGAGCCTTCCGCCTGACATCTACCAAACCCTCCAAGACATCGCCAAGGAGAAAAAGGTCTCCGTCGCCTGGGTCATCCGGGACGCAGCAGAGCGATACATCGCTGAGCAATGGCCCCTCTTCGCAGCCAACCAAGGGGGCACAAAGTGACCTTGAACGAACTCACGGCCGAAACCGTAGCCGCCATCACGGCCGACCCTCCTCAGACAGGCGCGCGCGCACGGCTTGAGGCCGTCGATTGGAGCTTCACCAAGCGCGAGCGGGCGCATGCCATCGAGGCGATCCACCCTTACCCCGCCAAATTCATCGGCGAAATTCCGCGTGCACTGATGCGCTCGCTACCGTGCCCGAAGGGAACGCTCGTGTTCGATCCCTTCGCCGGCAGCGGGACAACCCTGCTTGAAGCGCAACGTCTGGGGCTGCCTTCGGTCGGCGTTGATCTCAACCCCATTGCCTGCCTCATCGCACGCGTGAAGACTGGGCTCCGCCCGAGGAATCTCGCTGATACCGCGCGCGCCCTCAGTGCCAGCGCGAGTCGAAGCCCCGCCCGGCGTACGTGGGACATCCCAAATGTCGATCACTGGTTCAAGCCGGACATCCAAAGCGCCATCGTTGCTCTGCTCAACGAGCTTGGCACGGTCACTGACCACGAGACCCACGACACCTTGCGCTTGGCACTGTCGTCAATCCTGGTGCGCGTATCGAACCAAGACAGCGACACGCGTTATGCAGCCGTAGAGAAGGATATCGGACGAGCGGATGTCTTCACCGGTTTCGTCGCGGCGGCCGAGAAACTGGACAAGGCACTAGCCTTGAGGGACTGGGACCTCGGGCCCACCAAGGTGATCGAGGCGAACACCTTGAGGGTGACCCCTGAGCAAATCGGCGGCAGGGTAGGGCTCGTCATCACGTCGCCGCCCTATCCGAACGCCTACGAGTATTGGCTGTACCACAAGTACCGCATGTGGTGGCTGGGCTTCGACCCCCTGGCGGTCAAGGAGCAAGAAATCGGCGCCCGCGCCCACTTCTTCAAGCGCAACCACCACACTGAAGAGCACTTCTGGGACCAGATGCGGGACACCTTCAAGCTCATCAATAAGGTGTTGGTGAAGCGCGGCTACGCCTGCTTCGTGATCGGACGATCAAAGATCCACGGCAAGATTATCGACAACGCCGACATCATCCAGGCCGTTGCAGCAGAGATTGGCTTCAGCACAAGCGCACGCATCGAGCGAACAATCTCTTCAACCCGCAAGTCGTTCAACCTTTCCCACGCCAACATCAAGACAGAGACAGTCCTCGTCCTGCAGAAAAACTAGAACATGGTCGAACTGATCCGGCACCCCTACAAGTACTTCCCCTACGAGCTGGAGCTTGCGAAGCGCGAGGTGAGGACCCTTCTGCCAAAGGCAGCGCTGTCTGAGACCTCCAAGGGCTTGCAACTGCGCGGCGGTTTCGACGCTGACACCGCACGCCGACTGGTCTATTTCGCAGGCGTCGCGGACGGGGAGCGCTATGCGCCGACGATGCAGTCGCAGCTAGAGCGCGTGAACGGGAACGGTCCTAACCGTCAATCGACACGGTACTCGGCACACGGGCTCCATGAATACAAGGGCAAGTTCAATCCTCAGATCGTCCGCGCGATCTTGAACATCCTGGACATCCCGGTGGGTTCCCGTGTACTGGACCCGTTCTGCGGTTCCGGGACATCACTGCTCGAATGCGTTCATCTGGGCATGAACGCTGTCGGCACCGACATCAACCCTCTGGCGATCTTCATCGCCAATGCCAAGCTGGCAGCGATCAGCGTGCCGGCCGGCGCTTTACGCGCAGACTTGGCCAAGATCATCAAGCGGGAGCGCAGCATCAAGCTCCCCAAGAAGGGCCGTGACCAACAACGCGAGGACTACCTGCTGGCCTGGTTCACTCCCGAGGTCTACGAGGAGATCGAGCGGCTCAGGCTCGCCATCGAAGAGGTCGGGCCGCCGACGTCGGCACCGCTGCTGGCCATCGCTAGCAACCTGCTGCGAGACTACTCCCTCCAAGACCCTAACGACCTGCGCATCCGGCGGAGGAAGTCACCGCTACCGGACACACCATTCATCGCTGCCTATGAAGAGGCTGCTGCACAGTTCATCGACAAGCTCGAAGACGCGCAGCGCATCGTCAACACGAGGAAGCCCAGCAGCCGGGCAATCCTGACCGACAGCCGAGATGCGACGGCCAAGACTCTTGGCATCACGGAAAAGTTCGACTGTGCCCTGACCAGTCCGCCCTACGCAACGGCGTTGCCATACATCGACACGCAGCGGCTCAGTCTCGTTTGGCTTAGCCTCATCCCACCATCAGAAATTCTTCCGCTTGAGGCTCGGCTTGTCGGCAGCCGAGAGGTGCGCGGGCAACAAACGAAGCGGTCACTCCTCGACCAACTCCTGAGCAATGCTGCCGGTCTCCCGAAGGGCCAGGCCAACTACTGTCGAATGCTTCAGGAGGCACTTGGCGAGGAGGACGGGTTCCGTCGCCAGGCTGTTCCATTGCTGCTCTATCGGTACTTCTCCGGCATGGCCCAAGTCTTCTCGGCGATGCGGCCCTTGATGCGGAAGGGCGCCCCCTTCGCGCTGATTGTCGGAGGCAACCACACCGTCTTAAACGGCAAGCGATACGACATCGACACGCCCAAGCACCTGGCCGAGATCGCCAGCTCGTGCGGATGGACCCACGCTGAAACCGTGCCGCTGCAAACGTACCAGCGCTATGGCTACCACATGGACAACGCCGTAACTGCCGAGGCGATGGTGATCGTGAGGGCCGCATGAATGAACTGACCCTGCACCCGAACGTCTACGCGACCGGACACAGCAAAGGTCTGGTCAACATCTTGGAACGGGTCTGGGTCCGCGAGCACACCCCAGGGGACGGAACGATGTTCATCGTCTCAGGGTTCGGGAACTACAACGGCGGGGTTCGCTTCTTCGAGACCTTCAAGCAACACCGTGCCCAGGGCGGCGAGGTGGTGGCCGTATTCGCAGGAAGTACAAGTGCCAGGCTAACAAGCAAGCAGGTCGTCAGAGAGATGCTGGAGTGCGGCGCCGATGTCCACATCATCAACCGCAAACGCCTGCTCCATGCAAAGTGCTACGGCACCAGATCAGCACGAGGTGAGTCGTTAGTTGTGACCTCGGGAAACTTCACGGGTCCTGGGATGTCGCAGAACGTCGAGATGTCAGTGCTGCTTGAGCCAGCATCCACGGCAGCCATGAACTTCTCATGGCAGGCGATGATGGAAAGCATGCTGGGCCAGAGCTGGGCCTTCTATCGGCCAGACCTTGCAGACTTGACGGCTCCGGCCTGGCAGCTCCTCTATGACGAGCAAGCTGCCGACATCGTCCTTGATGACACCGACGAGGTCACCATGATCCTGCGCCTGAGCCACTCGGACACAGCGCGGATACAAGCCGCCCCTGGTACCGATGCAGGGAAGGGCACCCAATACTTCTGGCTCAGCAAGGACTGCTACGACTTCTTCCCGCCCCTCACCATCCGCAACGCACGTGGGCACAAGGCAACCTATTCCTGCTTGGTCAGCATGAACTACGTCAATCTCGGTCAGGTTGACGATCAGTGTCGTGTGACCTTCGAGGCAGAAAACAACCTTGATTTCAGGCTGGGGACCGGTCCGCTTCGTTACTCCGGCCTGGCTGGTGCCGGCGATCTCGCCGCCATCTCCAGAATTGGCGAGACCCGCTATGAGCTTCGCCTCTACAGGCAAGGATCGCCGGAGTACGCGGCGCTGTTGCCGGCAGCCGTTCACATGATTGGTCATCAAGGGAAGCGGTACGGGTACATGCCAAACGCAGAGTTCGCGGCGACCGTTGGCCTACCAATGGTGGGGCGTGTTCGCGCTCGCCCGCGAGTTCATTGAGTACATACCCCGAGCTCTTGCTGCTGCGCGTGCAAGCATCGACACCGTGTACGGAGGGCGGCTTGACCGCCCTTTTCTCTTCTGGCATTGTGATTGATAACGTCCTTTATCATCCATCAAAACCGAGGGCAGGGCACCGATGGACTTCAACCAGCTAGCCGAGTGGGAGCGCCGGGCTCAGGAAGCCCAGGCAAAGGCCGCCCAGGCGCTTCTGCGGCTCGTGGAGGCAGCGGAGGCCAGCGACAGCGGCCAAGCCCGCCGCGTGGCCGGATTCCTGGCCAGCACCTTCAACGGCGCCGCGTACCCGTTCGACCTGTTCGAGCTGCGCGCCCTCGATGTCGGCCTGGCCGACGACGCCATGGCCTGCATCGACGCGCTGCGGTGGGGCAAGGCCGACCTGCACAAGCTGATCCCCGATGGGGAGCGCCGCATCGCGGCCCTCATCAAGAGCTGGGGGCTCGATCGCTCGTGACCACCCGCCAGCTTCAAACCCTCCCGAGCACCGCGCCGACCCTTCCGGCGCTGTTCGCGCCCGACCCGCAGGCCGGCAAGCGCTTCGTCGAGTTCTTCACCGCCAACATCCGCAACCCGAACACACGCCGGGCCTACGTCCGCGCCGTCCAGGACTTCGCCGCCTGGTGGGAAGGCAACCAGCTCGGGGAGCTGCAGGACATCGAGCCGGTGCACGTTGCGGCCTACGTCGAGACCTTGGGGGCTCGCCTGGCCGCGCCTTCGGTCAAGCTGCACCTGGCGGGCTTGCGCATGCTCTTCGACTGGCTTGTCGTCGGCCAGGTCCTCAAGACCAACCCGGCGAGCTCGGTCCGTGGGCCCCGCCACTCCGTCAAGAAGGGCAAGACGCCCGTGCTCGCCGCCGACGAGGCGCGAGCGCTGCTCGACAGCATCGACACCAGCACGCCGGTCGGCCTGCGCGACCGCGCGCTGATCGCGACCATGGTCTACACCTTCGGCCGTGTCGGCGCCGTCACGAAGATGAAGATCGAGGATGTCTACATCCAGGGCCGCAGGACTTGGGTCCGCCTGCACGAGAAGGGCGGCAAGCTGCACGACATGCCCGCGCATCACACGCTCGACGAGTACCTGCACGCCTACCTGCAGGGCGCCGGCATCGCAGGCGACGCCAAGGGCTTCCTCTTCCGCACGGCTGCCGGCCGCAGCGGGCAACTGACGGAAGCGCCGATGACTCAAGCCGATGTCTATCGCATGATCGGACGCAGGGCCAAGCTCGCCGGCATCGCGACGAAGATCGGCTGTCACTCGTTCCGCGCGACGGGCATCACCGAGTACCTGCGCAACGGCGGCAAGCTCGAAATCGCGCAGGCGATGGCCAACCACGAGAGCGCCCGCACGACGGGCCTCTACGACCGCCGCAACGATCAGCTCTCCCTCGATGAGGTCGAGCGCATCCTGATCTAGGAGACCCCCATGCTCACTCGTTTCGCCCTTCGCGCTGCACTTGTCGCGGCAGCGCTTGCCGCTGCTGCGCCGCACGCCTTCGCGGCCGAGCATTGGTGCCTGCAGCCTGACGACCAGGCGAAGAGCTGCAAGGTGGTGCTCACGCTGACGCCGCTCACAGACAACCAGGTCGAGCTGCATCACCTGAGCCTGATCGAGGACGACAACCGCGCCCCGGTCAAGGTTGTCGCGACCTTCGTCGGCACGCGCGAGGCTGATCGCTACTGCTTCCGCAAGACGCCCGACGCCGCTTCGCGCATCGAGCTCTACTGGACGGCCGATGTCGATCCGTTGGTCACGGCAGAGGACCGAGCTTTTCCGCGCGACCGCATCGACCGCGCCCTCAAGCGCACTGGCCTCTTGCGCTCCCTCAATGGCGAGATGGTCTGCCAGTCGTTCGCGAGCTATGGCGCCGTGTCCATCGCCGAGCTGCGCTCCGTCACGCTCCGCGAGCCCTGACACTCATCGGGCCTGAAATATCCCGGGGGTCTGGTGGGCAGAGCCCCCAGCTTGTCCTTCACTTTGCCGGCGTAGCGCGCGCTGTCTTCTTCGCCAGCTTGACGGCCGGGCCTCCTCGTCCGGTGGGTGTTGTTCACGAGGATTGCGGTCACTCTGGCCGCCCGCGCCCGGCGATCAACAGGCGGCCCGCTCCATTCGCTGGCGCTCCCGTGTGGCCTGTTCCCCCCTCGTGCTCTTCTAGCCCATCGGGGTGATCCCCGGTCTTGTTCGGGCGTCCCTGTCGCTTCCCGCAGTGAACACCACCACCGGGAACGAAAGGAGACCCATATGCAACTGCTGACCAAAGACATCGAGCGCAAGCTGCTCAAGAACGGCGAGGACCAGAGGCTCGCGCAGGCCGAGGGCCGCGTGATCGACTTCTTCCCCGTCGTGAAGCTCTTCACCCCGGATGCCGGCGCGACCTGGCTGCTGACGGAGATCGATCCCGACGATCCCGACATCGCCTTCGGCTTGTGCGACCTGGGCCTCGGGTTCCCCGAGCTCGGCACCGTGAGCCTCGCCGAGCTGCGCGAGGTGCGAGGCCGCCTCGGGCTTCCTGTCGAGCGCGATCTCTCGTTCAAGGCCGACCGTCGTCTCTCCACCTATGCCGCCGAAGCGCACGCGCGCGGCTGCATCGTTGCGTAGGAGGTGCGCCATGACGACTCTCCTCGCCCGCGACGACAGCGGTCACGACGACCAGGCCGAGCGCTACTTCGACGACATCGAGTCCGCGCTGATGGCTGCCACCATCGCCGGAGGCACGGACGCGACGCCCGAGCGCAAGCGCGCCTTGCTCTCGCTCGTGCTCGAAAACTCCTTCGGTGCAGCGGTCGCGGGGTACTCCCCGCGGCTGCACGGCGCCGGGGCCCTCTCTTGGCACGACGAGGGCACGCTGCGGCACCTGAGCTATCACTCGCCGACCGGTCTCACGTGCCACCTGGGGCGCGTCTACCTGCAGCCGAACGGCACATGGGCCGCCCTCGTGGTGGCCGGTGTCGGCATGGACGAGCACGAGGCCATGGCCAAGGCGGAATGGGCGATCGCGCGCCTGACCGCCTGAGCGGCTCAATCTCTCAATCTCTCAACATCGAGGCTTGCCGCCGGGTTCCTGCTGCCAAGCGCAGTGGGCAGCTCGGCCAGGCACGGATTCCCCTTGCCTCGGCTGGTCCAGATTTGCCAGTCTCGATCCATCACCACGCTACCCCAGACAGCGCAGCCCTCAAGGACGAGGCTGGTCGCTCCGTGCTCGCTTCCGCGGCCTTCGGGCCTTGTGCAGCTCTGCGCGGCTCCTTGAGCGCTGCTTCTCTGTCCGGGGTGGCCGCCTGGTGTCGAGCTGGAATGGTCCAGCCGACGAGCAAAGGAGAACCGTGATGTCCTCGAAACCTACCCACCGCGCCTACATCGTGCAGGACCCCAAGACCGAAGGCGGCAAGTCCCGCTGGATCGAGATCGGCAGCGTCTGGCCGCACAAGAACGGCAACGGCTTCGACCTGGTCATCCCCGAAGGGCTGTCCGTCACCGGCCGCATCGTCTGTGTCGAGCCGAAGGACGAGACCTCGGGCGACTAGGTGCCGCCCACCAACGCGAAGCCCCGGCCGTGAGGTCGGGGCTTCGTCGTTTCCCGCTACTGCGGGACGTGGAACACCAGCACCGTGAGGATGAGCTCGCGGTTCGGGTCGCCGGGGCTGTGGAACACGTACCGGAAGCCGCTCTCGTGTGGCCAGGCGACCGCCCGCTTGAAGTTCGCGTGCGCCTTGGCGACGCTATCGACGCCAGCGAGTACGGCCGAGGGTCCCGTCCCGCGGTTGAACACGAGGATCACAGTCTTGCCGTCGCGCCAGGTGGCATAGCCGAGAAGCTGATCGATAGCCTCGCCGAACCCCTTCGGCCCCTTCCAGAACTTGCACTCCGCGATGAAGACGTTGCGTTCGCCCTCGCGCAGAAGGATGTCGGTCTTGCCCGACATGTTGAAGGTCTCGCCCGTCGCCTTACCCTCGAATTGACCGTTGAGCTGCATGAGGAAGTGCTGCCGGATCGCCTCCTCGTCCATCGCCTTGAAGGCTTCCGGGCTGCGCTCCATCACGAGCGCCATGTTCTGCATGATCTTGAGCGCGTCCTCGTACTGCTCCATCGCCCAGGTCGGCTCGGGCGCGAACGGCGCCGAGCTCGCCGGCGGCAGCGACGGGGCTGCCTTCTTGCGCGCAGTCGGGATCGCGTATGTCTTCGGTGCATCTTCGCGGCGCCGGATCGGGATGCCGAGCGCCGACGCCCTCTGCGACTGCGCAAGCAAGCGCTCGCGCCTTTGCGAGATCGCCTGCTCCGCCAACCCTGGCAGCGCGTTGTTGTGCTCGTCGAGCAAACCTCGCTGCCAGTCGAGGTATTTCTCGATGTCGTTGAGGGCCGCGTCCACCAGCGGCCGAACCTCGCGCGGCGCGTCTGATGGGCTCTCGTAGCGCAGGACCAGCTCGTTCTTCTCGATCACGGCACGAGGCGGATTCAGCGAGAACGTGTTCGGCTTCGAGTAGAAAAGCTCCGGCTCGCCGTCGAACGGCACGCGCACTTCCGTCCGCTCTCCCGGCACCAACGCGGGCCGGCTCTTGTCCTCGATCCACCGCATCGGGTCGTGGCGAACATCGACCGGCATGTCGCGATGGTCGGCATACCACTCGTCGCGTCGCAGCTTGATCGGTTCGATCCGGTACTTCTCGGCCAGGTAGCGCTTGAGGTCTTCGGGTGCGGTGTTGAGGAAGCGGTTCGCTTCCATCCCTTCGACTTCTTCTCGCAGCTTCTGCGCTGTGTTGCGGAGCGACTGCGAGAGGTCATAGGTACAGAACAGGAGCCCTTTGCTCTTGTCGATGCTGCCGTACATAGGGGGGAATCCTCCGCTGCTTGGTTCTTCGGGTCAGTCTGGATTTGACCAACATCCGGCGTCAACCAAGTTCAATCGCCTTGGAGGGCGTCCCCCGTCGTGGTTCCCACCACGGGGCGGGCTCTATCCCGCCTTTTCCCCTTGGGGGCGGGACCAGGCCAAGGCCTGAAGACCTAGTCCTGGCCGGAAGGTAACGATCCCTGACGCGAACAGCCGAAGCGAGCGGCATCGGCTCGCAGAGCCCATGCCGAGAGGTCCGCACACCGGCACAGCCGGAGAGCGGCCGATCACCAAGCGCAGAACCTCAAGGCTGCGCCTTCAGGTCCCGCGCGAATACAGCTAAGGGGCCAACCCCTCGCGCCGGGCAAGGGTGAAGCCTTCGGCCATCCAGGCCGGTTTCCCCAACCTTCCTCCGCTGCGCTCCGTGCAGCTTGGGAGATACCCCACCGGCCTTGCTGCCCTTGCCCTTTGCTACCCCCGGTCTCGCCGACGGGCACGGGGTGCATGTCGCACCCCCAGCCCTAAAGGAGCAAAGACCATGGAAGGCAAGACCACCACCCGCAAGACCAACGACGCACCCCGAGCCGACATCTACGAGCGCGTGACCGCGCGGATTGTCGAGAGCCTCGAAGCCGGCACCCGCCCATGGTTGAAGCCGTGGAGCTCGCCCACCGACGACCGCTTGCCCGCCCTGCCCTTGCGCGCGAACGGCACCCCCTACCGGGGAGTGAACATCCTTCTTCTGTGGGGAGCTGCGATCGATGGCGGGTATCGCTCGAATGTCTGGATGACCTACAAGCAGGCCGAGGAGAAAGGCGCACACGTCCGTAAGGGTGAGCGCGGCTCGCTCGTCGTGTACGCCGACCGCTATACCAAGCACGAGACCGACGACCGCGGCGAGGAGACCGAGCGCGAGATCGCCTTCTTGAAGGGGTACACGGTTTTCAACGTCGAGCAGATCGAAGGCTTGCCCGTGGAGCTCACCACCCCGCCGGCACCGATCGACGACAACCGCACGCCGGAGCTGATCGAAGAGGCCGAGGCCTTCATCGCCCGCACGGGTGCCACCGTGCGCCACGGCGGAGGCCGGGCCTTCTACTCGACCGCCTCCGACCATATCCAGATGCCGCCGCCGCAGGCCTTCAAGGACGCGGAGAGCTACACCGCGACGAAAGCCCATGAGCTCGTGCACTGGACCGGCCACCCCTCGCGCAACGCGCGCGAGTTCGGCAAGCGCTTCGGCGACCGGGCTTATGCCTTCGAGGAGCTCGTCGCCGAGCTGGGCGCCGCGTTCCTGTGTGCCGATCTCGGCATCACGCCGGAGCCCCGCGAGGATCACGCCTCTTACCTTGCCCACTGGCTCAAGGTCTTGAAGGAAGACAAGCGCGCGATCTTCACCGCCGCGAGCCACGCCCAGAAGGCCGCCGACTTCCTGCATGGCCTGCAGGAGGTCAAGCAGGACCAGGCCGCCTAGCTCGACCGGGTGCCCTCTTCGGGGGGCACCCGACCAGGTGCAGCCATCGGCGGGAAGCCAGAAGGACGTGCACCCCTGCCCTGCGGGCACCCGCGCCCCCCACCCCGGGGCCTCCGCCCCGGAATATGAAAAAGCCTTGGCACCAGGGCCAAGGCTTCTCTCTCAACGTGCCTTTCTATTGGAGGAAGGCCCTTTCTTCATCTCATGGTCGCCGCCTGGCCGTCAAGGTGTGACCTCAAAAGCACACCCCTGCGCTTTTTGAGTGACAGGTGGTTGAACTTCGCCTCTGCATGGGCTTTATGGATTGGTGGCCTGCAAAGGCCAACAACACACAACCCCTAATTGGAGGAACAACCAATGAAAAAACTCATGCTGAGCACTGCCGTTGCAGCGTTCGCATTCGTCGTCTCCCCTGCCATGGCGCAGGAAGACTCCGGTGTGAAGCTCAACCTCGGCGGTCACTTTAAAGGCTACGTCACCTACGTAGACCAAGACGAAGCCACTGGCTTCGAGACCCGCGACCTCGACATCCTGCGCGAGACCGAAGTTCACTTCGGCGGCGAGACCACTCTCGACAACGGCCTGACCGTTGGTGCGCACATTGAAGCAGACGCTGACGCGAACGACAGCTTCGCCGTCGATGAATCCTATGCCTACTTCGCTGGCTCATGGGGCCGTGTCAACTTCGGTGACGAAGATGGCGCTGCATACCTGCTGCAAGTTGCTGCTCCTTCCGCAGACGACAACGTTGACGGCATCCGTCAGTTCGTTCAGGCAGTCAACTACGACACCATGACTGGTGGTGGCGGTGCGCTTGCTGATGCCGTCATCAGCCTTGGCAACGTCCTCGACTACGACAACGACATTGCCGGTGACTTTGACAAGCTCACCTACCTGAGCCCAGTCTTCAACGGCTTCCAGGCTGGCGTGTCTTACACGCCGGACATTGGTCCGAACACAGGCGACCAATCGGATGGTGTCTCGGGTAACAACGCTGACGATCAGACCGATGACTTCGGTTCTGTATGGGAAGCCGCAGCTCGCTATGAAGGCATGTTCAACACTGTTGGCGTGATCCTCGGTGCTGGCTATACACACGCAAGCCTTGAGAATGATGGTGGTGTTGATTTCAACGACGACTTCCAAGAGTGGAACGTTGGCGCTGATCTCGACATCGGTGCCTTCGGCGTTGGCGCGATCTACACTGAGAGCAACCTCGCCGTTGAAGACGACGCCCACAGCGAGACCTGGGTTGTCGGTGGTGACTACACCACAGGCCCATTCAAGCTCGGCTTGTCCTACCTGAACAACGACTTTGAAGCGCCAGCAATAGGTCAAATTGACACCGACCGCGTTACCGGTGGTGTTGTCTACACCTATGGCCCAGGCATGACCTTCCGCGGCTCCATCCAGCACGTCAATCATGACGTTGATGGTGGCGACGACGGAGAAGCAACCAGCGTCCTGCTCGGCACACAGATCAACTTCTAGTCCTTCCAAGGACGACGAGAGAGGGCTCTTCGGAGCCCTCTTTTTTTGCCCACGATGCCCCTTGGGTTCGCCGACCTCATCGAGTAGAGAGCTTTCATGCGCCTGTGGTTCTCCGTTCTTGTCCTGTGGCTTGCCGCCCTGCCCGCCTTCGCGGGCGAGCTGCGCGGCCGTGTCGTCGGCATCGCCGATGGCGACACCTTGACGCTCCTCGTCGATGGCCACGATCAGCACCGTGTGCGCCTGGCGGAGATCGACGCTCCCGAAAAAGGGCAGCCTTACGGGCAGCGCTCGCGCCAGGTCCTCTCGGGCTTGGTGTTCGGGAAGACGATCCGTGTCGTGACCTCGGGGACTGATCGCTACGGCCGGCACATCGGCCGGGCCTTCGCGCCGCGCGATCCCGACGAGCTCGATGTCAGCGCCGAGATGGTGAAACAGGGCGCCGCATGGGTGTTCGATCGCTACTCGACCGATCCGAGCCTCTACGAGCTGCAGGACCAGGCACGCACGAACCGCCGGGGGCTATGGTCGCTGCCAGCAGCCGACCAGGTGGCGCCGTGGGACTGGCGCAAGGCCAAGTCCGCAGCGCACAGCACCGCCGACCTCGAACAGTGAGCCCACAAAGACATAGACCCGCCTTCGATTGCTCTTGGGCGGGCCTATGGGTGAATCATCACCGGGCACGGTCATCGGCGTCCCCGCCTGTACCGTGGGGAAAGCATAGCAAAGCATCGCGGCTGCCGCCACTGCGGAGCAGCCCCTATCCACATCATCGGGCCTTAAGTATCCCGGGAGTTCGAGGGCAGAGCCCTCGAGGGGTTCACGGCTCGCGCCGTTGCGTCCAGGCGCCACCAGCGAGCGCCGCGGCGGCTTCGCCTTCGGTGCCCCAATACTCCGCGCTCTCGCGCGAGAACGGCAGGCCTTCGTCGTCGCGCGTCCCGATGTAGAAGCCGGCGCGCGAGTGGCAGACCTGCAGGGCGAAGGCCTGGCCGGCGGCTTGTGCGAGTAAGCCGAGCTTCCCCTCTTGTGGTGGCGCACTCATGGGCGACCCCCCCCGAGGGTCATCCACCAGGGTGCCCCCGGAGGTAAGGCCGAGTAAACGGCCGCCCACGATCAGGGGCGCCCGTCAGAAGGGGCAGTCGCCGATGTCCTTCGGCTTCGGCCTGGCCGGAAGGCGGCAGGACCAGGCGGACCCGTCCGGGAGCTTGCGCCCGTCGCGGGCTTCCGCCCAGATTTCATCGACGAGCTCGGCGACCGCGCGCTCGAAGGGCAGTTCGCGGCTGCCCGCATAGGCGCGCAGATCGGCGAACTGGTAATCGGTGAGCTCGACCGTGAGCTTGCCCACGACCTCGGTCGCGCCGGGGTCGTAGGCAGCACTCAGGTACTTGAAGCGGATCGCCGGCCGCCTGCGGAACGGCTTCACCGACCAGGGCGCGGAGCCGAGATCGAAGGTCTCGTAGAAGTGAGTCCACGAGACATTCACGCGCAGGCCGTCGCGCAGGCCATAGGGGACGACGGTCGTCGGCCCCGTGATCTCGACGAAGAGCCCGTCGATCCTCATGCCTTCACGCAGCCTTTGCCGCCGCAGTGCGAGCACGTCCGCGTGATCGGCTGCAGGCGGGTGCGCGAGCAGAAGATCGAGCAGCGGTGGGTGCAATCGCAACGGGTGTTCTCATGGCGGACGACCTGGCCGGAGCCGCTGCAGTTGATGCAGACCTTGGTTTCCGGTTCGCGCGTCGTGGTGGTGGACCAGTCGCTCATCATGACTCTCCTTCGAGCTTGAGGACAACATCGCCGCGCGCGACCTCGCGCACGTCGCCCAGGCGATCCCGGAAGGGATCGATTTCGTAGAAGGGGATGCGGTCCGCGACGAACAGCGGGAAGCCGGGCAGCTTCAAGAGCTGCCGGCGGTCGCCGAGCAAGCGGATGTCTTCGGCCTGCAGCACCGGGCGGGCTTGTTCGCTGATGCCCATCGAGAGGCCTTCGACCTGGCCGCCGTTGCGGTTGATGCCGCGGATCGCGACTGTGGTCTTGCCCGACCAGGTCTCGATGTCCTTGAGGAGCGACGGCTCCTCGGGGGAGAAGAGCTGCAGGACATCGACTTGATCTTCGATCTCCTTGACGACCTCGGGAGGGAAACGCTCCTGCAGCGAGAAGCGCCCTTGGCAGAACAGCCAGAGCTGGATGCCACGGCCACGGTAGAGCCGCAGGGCCTTCATGAGGCCCGGCATCGGTGGAAGCTGCGCGATCTCGTCGAGCAGGAAGAGCGTGCGCACGGGACCCGTGCGCGCCGCGATGGTCTCGATGGCGTGATTGCAGATGAGCGAAATCCACTGCGCAGCGACGCCGAGCTTCTCGGACGGCACCATGAGGTAGACCGTGCAGGGCTGCGCCTTGAGGAGCCCGAGATCGAAGTCGTCGCCGGAGGTGGCGGCTTCGAGCTCCGAGCCTGGCTCGTAGGCATCGACGGCCGTCTGCACTTCGGAGCGGTAGGCCTCCCACTGCTTGGGGGCCTCCGTGATGATCGAGAAGAAGGACTTCGCCTGGCCGGAGATCGTCACGCGCTCGCAGAGCATCATCTCGCCGAGGTCGGCGAGCAGCTCGTCCTGGCCTTGGTTGACGAATCGCCAGAGCGATGAGAGCAGGCAGTCGTCGGGCCGCTCGTAGGCGAGGAAGGCCATGCGCAGGGCCAGCAGGCGCTGCGCGCCTTGGTAGACCCAGGCGTTATCGGAGGCCTTCTTCGGAGCCGGGACGAGGATGAGCGCGATCTCTTTGGCCGCGAGCTCGACCCGTTCGCCCCGTGAGGCCAGCCAGACGAGACGAGCGAGCGGATTGATCCGCGCCGAGCCCGCCTGCAGGAGGTTCCAGGGGTTGATGAGCACGACCGCTTGGCCGAGCGCGTGCAGCCGGTGCCGCGCCGAGGCGTAGGCGTTCTCGCCGTCCTTCACGTCGATGACGACGACGGACTGCGCGGACACATGGGCGAGGTTCGGCAGGATCACGTCCCTGCCCTTCCCCGCCCCCGTCCGGGCGTAGGTCATGAGGTGGGCCCCGCCCCCGTAGAACAGGGGCACCCCATGGATGGCCCCCAGGTAGTAGCCCAATGGGGAGAGCAGGCCTGCACGTTCGGTATCGGCGAGATCGCCGAGCCTGGCATCGCCGAGCAGGCCGGAGGGTGTCGGGTTGGTGAGGAAGGCATGGGCTTCCTCGACCTTCTGCAGGCTCAGGGCGATGCGCTCTTCTTGCGCATCGGCCCGCTTCCAAGCCTTGAGGGTTTCGATCGAGCGCAGAGCGACCAGACCCCACGAGAGCAAGCGGGCAGCGGAGACGCTGCCGCCATGATCGGTGGGACCCGGGCCCATGGCTGTACCAGGTCAGCGACGAACGACCTGCACAGGGCCGAAGGCCTGTTGCAGGACGGCTTCCTGCTGCACGCGGAAGTCGGCCGGGTTCTGAAAGTGCGTGGCGATGAAGGAAGCAATGTGGCCGACGCCCGCGGCCCCCGACCGGTTGATCGAGTCCGTGATCTGATCGCGGAACTCGTCGCCGTTGATGAGCGGGTTTCCCGTCACCATGCCGACCAAGTCGGCGAGCTCGGCTGCGAGCCCACGGACGCCTTGCCGGTTGGCAATCGTCGTTGAGCGGGTGCGCATCAGATCAGCTTCCATGAGCATCGCCGCCTGCGCGGTCTGGACGCCGATCTGGTAGAGCGCCTCATAGGCGCGCGAGGTGCGGTCGAGGTTGGCCTGCAACGTCGCGAAGGCCTGGTCCTTCTGCGCGTTGAGGGCGAGCACCTTCTCGTCGTAGACGATCTGCGCGCGCAGCTCGCCCGCCTTGACGCCTTCGGTGAAGGCGATCTTGGCTTGCTCTGCTGCCTTGACCTCGGCCGCCGTGAGACGACCGGCGAGCGTGCCGATCAGGTAGGACGGTTTGAGTTCTTCCTTGGGGTTCAGGTACTCCATCGCCCCGACGCCGAGCACGAAGCCGGCGGTCAGCACGGCGCTGGAGAGCGCCAGGCGGAGGCCGGACTGCACGGCCGAGCGGGCAGCCGGAGGCGGAGTTACGGGGACGGCTGGCTGCCCTCCCCTGCCCTGTGCGGGCAAGGAGACGGCCGCCGCCGGATCGATGCGAAGACGGGGGGACGACATGGCGAGGCTCCCGAAGTGGTGAGGACACAAGTGTATGAGTACACTTGTGCACGCGCAACTGCCGATTTCTCGACGGCTGGTTAGTCCTTCCGCAATGCCCGTATGGCTACTTCGTACCTCTCCAGGTCGGCGCCGTGTTTCTCGAACAGGTCGCCCAGCGCTTCGCTGAGAAGCGCCTGCACGGTCGTGCGGCGCGCGCGGGCAAGATCCTTCAACCTTTCCGCCACGTCGGCATCGAAGTGGCCGGCGATCGTTCTTGTGCCGACCCTACTCGGCTGGATGTACTTGCCACCCCGGGCAGCTTCTCTTTGTTCTTCTGAAATCTGCATGCCTTCAGGCTTAGCAGATGCGCCTGGCTGGATGCCAGCTTTTTTTGCCTCGATCAACCGCCGGAGGTTTTCGCGCTCGGCTTGCTCGCGCAACTCTTTGGGTGAAATTCGATCCGCCAGCAAGTCGCCGGGGATATTGCGCGCCGCTCTCTGCTTGACCTCCTTCTTCTCGGACCCGGGGGGCATGTCCATCAACCTCGGCCGATTCTTCTCTTCGTCAGAGCCCCAGCAATCCGGGTTGATGACCGCGAGGAGGCTCAAGAGCTGTCCCTTGCTGTCGTCGAACTCCAACGCACGAAGTAGCGCGTCCAGCGCTTCCGGCGGGTTTGTCTGGCGGTTGAACGACTTCACCTCGGGTAGCTCTGCGATGGCCGGCGCGATGTACTGGTCGATCCAGTCCTGCTCGCGGCCATGCCCCATGTCATGCAGTAGCTGCGCCAGAAAGCCTTCCATCGGCCCCAGGTCTGCCGAAGCAGCGTCAACGGCTTGCCGCTTTCTTGTGGTGTCGGTTGTCTTGCGTGGCATCGCGAAGGTGCCGTGTGTACGTGTCCACATGATCGCACGCAGGGAGGCCGGCACCGCCAGGCGGAAGCCGTGGAGCGCAGCTCGTGGCATCGAGCCCCGTGCTTCGCTTTCTGTGGAAAACCGTCGGGCACCTGTTCGAGCGACTCGATGCAGAGGCTTACGTTGGGAGAGCGACAAGGGAAGGCGCACTTATGGGTTTGCTCCGCAAACCCGCGCGCCAGCGCCGCACCCGCCCGGATCAACCGGTCGGGCATGCGGCTCCCCCACCCCGCCGGCTGGCCATCCTCGGCCAGGTCGGCGAGGCGGTTGTCCGAGGGTCTAGCCGTGGCGATCTACAGCCTGAATCACAGTGCGATCGGTAAGCAGACGCACGCAGCCGGCACCGCCGGCGCGCACGTCCGCTACGTCACGCGCAAGCAGGCCGTGCCGGAGATCATCGCCAACCTGATTCCCGCGAACCGCAACGAGGCCCGTGCATGGATGGAGAAGCACGAGGCCGAGAGCCGGAAGAACGCCCGTGTCTGCGACAAGCTGATCGTCGCCCTGCCGATCGAGCTCGACGCGCAGCAGCGCCTGGCGCTCGCGCGCGACTTCGCTGCCAAGCTGACCGAGGGCCGCGTCCCCTACTTCGGCGCGATCCATGCCGCCGGCAAGGACGCGAGCAATCCGCACCTGCACCTGATCGTCGTCGATCGCGATCCGCATACCGGCAAGCGGCATCTGCAGACCAGCGAGAAAGGCTCGACCGAAAAGTTTCGGGCGCTGTGGGAGCAGGTATGTAACGAGCACCTGGCCAGCGCCGGTATCGATACCCGCATCGACCGCCGCACCCTTGAGGCGCAGGGTATCGAGCGCGCCCCCCAAATCCATGTCGGAGCCGAAGGCCAGCACGTCAACGAAAACGTCCGCCGGCCTGCGAGCGAAACCCGCGAGGTCGCCGTCCCCAAGGGCAAGAAAACCCGCACCGTGGACTATCCCGCGATCGATCAGGGTCGCACCCGCAAGGAGTTCAACGACCAACTGATCGACGCGAACCTCCTCAAGGCGAAGCTCTCCCCGGACTTCGGCACGCGCAAGCGCGCCGAGGTCGAGCTGCGACTGCGGACGATGAAGAAGCTGGACGACCAGCGCTTCGCAGAGGCGCGACGCGCCCTCACCCGCCGCGACCGTGAAGCCCGCGCGCAGGCCTGGCAGCAGTACCAGGCAGCCCGCCGGGCGCTGCAGGAGGCCCGCGACACCAAGACCGCCCAGGTCCGCGCCACGATCAAAGAGCAGTTCGCGCCGGCATGGGCCGAGTACGCCGACTGGAAGGCGAAGGCTTGGCAGCAGCTTGCCCAAGACAAGCGCGACCAGGTCGCCCGCGTCCGCCACGCGCACGGCTGCATCGTGCAGATGAAGCGCGGGGTCCACTTCCAGCCCGGCATGCTGCGCCCGGTCTTCGGCCAGGCGGCAGCCAAGCCGGCCGAGGCCGCCTTCGCCCTCAAGCGCGAGGAGGCCGCGCGCCGCAAGGCGATCTCCGACCGGCAGAGCCAAACGCTCAAGGAGCGCCTCGGGGAAACCCTGCGGGAGTCTCGGGCCGCCATGGCGGCCGAGAAGCAGCGCTACCAAGAGCAGCGCGCCGAGTTCCAGCGCAGCCAGCGCGAGCAGTGGCGCGATCTCTTCCGTCAGCAGATCGAGGCGCGAGAGGTGCGGGAGGCGTTCCGCAAGAAGCAGGAGGCGGTGATCGGCCAGGTCGAGGGCGCCATGCGCAAGACCGATGTCGGCTGGACGCGCGGCGTGTTCGGGCTCAAGGCCGCGAACAGCAACACGGCGGACGGGGTCGCGTCCCACTTCGCGGACGCCGGTCGCAAGGCCGATCCGGGGTGGACGAGCGCCCCACCCGCCCGCGCCGTGTTTGGGAGGGCTGCCAGCGATGGCGGTAGCCGTCCTAAGCACAGCACGCCGACCCTGGGCCGCGGCTGACGCGGATTCTTCTTGCGCGAGCGCCCTGCCCTGCGCTATCCGTTCTCCTTATGTTCTCTGATGTCTACAGACGGGTGACGCATTTCGGGCAGTGGGCCGACGAGACGGCCGACGCCTACGGGCGCCGCGATGCCTTTGAGGTCCTGCAGGCTGCAGCCCAGGCCTGCGCAGAGGCCGAGCAGCGCACGCCCGAGGTTCGGGCAGCGCTCGATTTCCTCAAGCCCTTTGCGACCCGTCCGGCACTCGTCGAGCGCTTCTGGAGCGCCCTCGCCCACCCCGACCCCGCAGCCAGGCAAGCCGCGGCCACAGCCGCCCTCTCCGTTCTGGTCCGTCACATTCCCGGGTGAGCATGCAAGCATGCTTGCATGCTGCCAGGTTCGTTCTTGACTGAGCCGCGGTTTGTGGCATGCTTGCATGCAGACATGAACGCATGCAAGCCGCAAGGCATGAAAGCATGCAAGCAACGGAGCATGATTGCATGCGAACAATCGTTATCAACTCTCAGAAAGGCGGCAGCGGCAAGACGACGCTGTGCGCGCACCTAGCCGTCGAAGCCGAGCGTGCCGGGGATGGTCCGGTCTACGTGATCGACACCGATCCGCAGGGAACGCTCAGCACCTGGCACGAGAAGCGCGAGGCCGAGAAGCCGCAGCGCGTCGAGGTTCCCCTCGATGGCCTGCAAGCGGGCCTCAAGGTCCTGGCTCAGCGCAAAGCCGCTTACTGCTTCATCGACACGGCGCCAACGCGCACCGACGAGAACGTCAGCCTATTTCGCATGGCCGATCTCGTGCTCGTGCCGATCCGCCCTAGCCCGTCCGATCTGTGGGCTGCGGCTGCCACCGTTGCCCTGCTCAAGGAAGCCAATATCCCCTTCCTGTTCTTGCTCACCCAGGCCAAGGCCAACGCGAGCATCACAGGCCAGGCCGCCGCCGTGCTGTCCCATCACGGGCCCGTGGCCGAGACCTTCATCGCCGACCGCGTCCCCTACGCCGCCGCCATGACGGACGGCCGAACGGCGGTCGAGCTTGCCCCCAAGGGCCCGGCCGCCATCGAGACGGCTGCACTGTGGAAGAACATCAAAGCATGCTTGCATGCAAGCATGCAGAAACCATCAAGAAAGGCGGTCGCCAATGGCTAAAGCTCTCGCTCTCACCCCCGATGTCCTGGCGGCCCCGCAGATCACGCCCAAGGCTGCAACGCCCGCGCGCACTGCGAGCGCAGCAGCTCCCGCCAAGAAGACAGCGCCAGAGCCGAAGCCCGACCAGGTGCCGCTGCAGCTTCGGATTCCGCGCGAGGAGGCGAGGGCGATCAAGATCGCTGCCGCCCAACGCGACCAGACCATCAGCGAATTCATGCTTGCATGCTTTCATGCCAGCATGAAAGCATGACTGCATGACAGGGCGCCTCTAGCGGAATCCCGGGTACTTGCCGCGCCGCTTGCAGAAAGCGAGGAAGTGCTTCTCGGGCATCCGCGGCACGATGCCCTTCTTGGCGATCCAGTCGCGCCACTCTGCTTCCAGACCGTAGATGTCCCATCCGCTCGCAAGCTCACGCCCGAGCTCGTAGGCCGACGCCGGCAACCTGATGTCGGACGCAGGGGAGGGGAGAAGCGAAAGCTGCTGCGGGCCCCCCTTGGGCCGCACTTCGACCATGTCGTCAGCCAGCGCGAGCGAGTAGCCGGGCATGTGGTTGTGCCGCTTGTCGTCGTCGATGATCGACTGCAGCAGCCGCCGGAACTCCTTAGCCGTGGACTGCGAGCCGCACTTGAGGCGCAGCTTCTCCAATCCGATCTTGAAGCTCGACTGTTGCCCGCAGTGCTTGCGTGCGAGCTCGTAGAGCCGGCGCTCCAAGGGCTTCGCGAGCTGGAAGTAGCGCCGATCGAGCGTCAGCACTTCCTGGGCTTCCACCGCCTGGAAGACCCAATCCGAGAGCTCGATCTCGACTTCCTGCATGCGGCCCTCGCGGGTCTCGCGAACGATCCGGGCCCGGTTGATGAGGCTGAAGACATCGAAGGTCTCTCGGCCACCAGTGACGACGTTCGTCGCGATCTGGGTGCCCTGCAGCCGCTCCAAGGTCTCGCGAAGCTGCAGGTAGCCTCGGCCGCTCGTGTCGCGGTTGGTCGCGACCAGGAGGTCATGCGCGCGCAGCCGCAGCCGCTGCGAGATGCGCCGCCCGTCGTTCAAGGCTGCGACGAGCTGGCTGATGCAGTAGATCAGGATGTCGCGGTCGAAGACCGTTGCCAGGCCCTTCGTGCTTGGCCTGATCTCGACCCACTTGTCGCCGTTCTCGTAGCGCCGGACCTTGAGGTCAGGCTTCTTCGAGAGCGAGAAGATGGGGTGCTCCATCGAGGCGCTGTCGCCCTTGACGGCCGCGTCGAACACGTCGCAGACGAAGAAGTCCGGCTGATGCCGGACCGGGAGCAGGGGAGACCTCTCCTTCGTGTTATCGCCCACCAGGGGGGCGGCGTTCGTGTTATCACCCACCATCGGCAGAGTGTTCGTGTTTTCACACACCAGGTCAAGACGGTTCGTGTTTTCACCCACCGCCGCGCCTGTGGATAAGTGACCTCCGACCGAGGCTCATCCATTCGTGTTTTCACACACCGGGATTCGTGTTATTACACACCGCTCTTCGTGTTTTCACACACCGCACGGGTGTCCGACAGGCCTTTTTTCCTTTGCCTATCAATGGCTTAGAGATTTGCCGGAATCGCGTAACTC
>JACCDS011599751.1_pt1 | contig 22430 bp, 17 predicted proteins | sample 7446441 | NCBI WGS metagenome assembly JACCDS01 (sample SAMN15323445, study PRJNA562643) | freshwater metagenome | isolation source: river surface water | place: USA:Blue River Watershed | collected 2017-08-17 | reverse complement strand
CCGGGGACAGCGAAGGCGCCCGTGCATTGCCCGTGCGCAGCTTGTCCAGCGCGCGATTCACTTCATTGGCCACACGGCCGGCGTCCACGCCCTGCTTGCGCAGCACCACGGACACATCGCTGGCCGGCGATTCCAGTAGCTTGAGCAGCAGGTGCTCGATCTCGACGTTGTAGTGGCTGCGCGAAAGCGTCAGCCCCGCTGCCGCTTCCAGCTGCCGCCGAGCCAGGTCAGTGAGCCGAGAGACGAGGGACTTGAGATCTACCGCAACCATCAACCAACTCCAATCCGGGACTGGGAAGCAACCTGTGCCAAAGGGGGGGCACCCCTTGAGCCGGTTATAACGCAAGCGAGTCGCCGCGCAAGACCCAAGCGCAGCCCAATCTGGTTCATTCGAAGGAGGGGATTCACATGGATCTTGAGAAACTGCTCGCCCCGCTGGACACGGGCGACCAAGGGGTCGGTACGGATCTGCGTGGAGACTTCTCCGCCACGTCGCCTTACCAGCGGCTGCGTGATGCGCGTGCGGCGGCGCGCGCCGAGGAACGCGCCCGTGACTCCGACGGCGACGCCGAAGCGCCGGACGCGGCCGGCTGGCGCGACGTGCTGGCCATCGGCGAGGAGGCCCTCTCCACACAGGCCAAGGACCTGGAGGTGGCGGCCTGGATGACCGAGGCGCTGGTGCGCCGCGACGGCCTGGCCGGCCTGACCTTGGGGGCCCAGCTGATTGCCGGCCTGTGCACCGGCTTCTGGGACGCGGTGTTCCCCTTGCCAGATGAAGACGGTCTGGAGGGACGGAGCTCGCCCATCGAAGGCTTGTCGGGTTCCGGGGCGGACGGGACGGTGATGCAGCCGCTTCGGCGGCTGCCGATGTTCAGGCGCGCAGATGGCAGCGGCGTGGGCCTGTACCAGTGGGACCAGGCCGAGCAGACCGCCGCGCTGGACGAGGATCGCCGCAATGCGCGTTATGCGGCGGGCACGCCGGAACTGCGCACACTGGAAGCAGAAGCGCGCCTGGACCGTGCCTTCCTCGCCGAGCGCGGGCGCGAGGTGTTGGCGGCTATTGAGGCGTGGCAGCAACTGGACCAGACCTTGGGGGCCTCGTTTGGCGATGCGGCGCCCTCGCTGCGCAAGGTCCGCGCCTTGCTGGATCGCCTGGCTGAGCTCATTGGCCGCCTGGGGGGCATGCCCGGGGAGGAGGCCGAAGTGCCCGCCGAGGCTGAGTCTTCGGATGCAGCTACGCCCACATCACACGCCAGTGCGGGCGGCGGTGCGGGCGGGCCGGCAGGTGCGCTGACACGCGAATCTGCCTTGCGCGAGCTGGATCGCATCGCGGAGTTTTTCCGCCGCACCGAGCCCCACTCGCCGCTGTCCTACACGCTGGAAGAAGCGGTCCGCCGCGGCAACATGAGCCTGGCGGAGCTGCTGGCCGAAGTGCTGCCCGATCTGGGTGTGCGCAACGACATGTTGCGCCGCCTGGGGATGCGCGAAGAGCAGGGCTGAGGCGCCGCCTGGGCCAGGGCTCAGGCGATGTGCAGGCCCGACCAGACGGGACGCAGGGCGGGCCAGCGGGTCGCGATCTGGCCGGCCAGGTTGGCGAGACTGTCCGCGTCGGCCTGCGGGGCCATGGCCAGGGCCAGTTCATCGGCGCCCTGGCCCTGTTGTGCGTTGCCCAACGCAGCAGCCAGGGCCAGATCCAGCGCGTCGGCCGGCACACCGCCGGCCGCGCGTGGGCAGGCCAGGGCAAAGTGTCCGCGGCCCCGGCCGCCCTCGGCGTACCGCGCTGCGGCGACAGCATTGAAGCGTGCGGCGGCGGCATGCGCTGCTTCGTCGGGTGGGCCGCGGAAGACGGGCACGACGCAGCCCGTTCCCGCCAGCAGCGCCAGCAGCTCACCCGGATGCTGCGCGACGGCGTCGGCGCGGCTGCGCAGTTCTCCCAGGGGCAGCGGCCCCTGTTCAAGTGCCGCGCTCAGCCGCTGCCAGAGGCTGGCCGGCAGCGTGGCCTCGGACACCCCGGTGTGCAGCGTCGGGCTCTGTGCGGGCCAGGGTCGGCAGGCGGCCAGCACCAGCTTGTCCAGCGCCTGCTGCGGCGCGACTGGCCGGGCGCCGCGTATGAAGACGTCGGCGCGGAAACTGCGCGGCAGGACCAGGTCTTTCAGGAGCTCGGCACCGGCGGCGCTGTCCAGCGGCGCCGGTTCCAGGGTGTCGGGCGCCATGAACAGCTGTGGCAGGGCCTCGAACAAGTTGCTGCTGCCCACGAAAGCCAGCTTGGCGGCAGCCAGCGCCTCGCACAGGTCGCCGTGGAAGACCGGGCGCCAGTGCTCGGTGAGGAACTCGTGCGCCACGAAGGCGGGCTCCAGCGCAGGTGGGTCGCTCACCAGGCGCTGGAGCATGGCGGTTGGCGGCAGCCGCAGCCGGCCGGCATGCCGTCGCAGCTGCGCCATGGCGTGCTCGGCCGCGACCACGGACCCGACGCTGCGCTGGACCGGCGCTGCCCATTCGCGCAGCAGCCTTTGCAGGGCGAAGTCCGCCCCGGCCGCGGGCAGGGCGTTGTAGCCCACATAGACCAGGGCGCCCGGCGCCAGCTTGCGGGCCAACAGGCGCAGGATGCCCTGGCGGACAGCGTCGGACACCCAGGTCCAGACGCCGTGCAGCATCACCACGTCCAGGGTGGGCAGGCGGTCGAGGTCTTCTTGCGTGAGGGCGCCCAGGTCGGCCTCGACAAACCGGACGTTGGACAGGCCCGCCTGCGACGCCACGGCGGCGGCCTCGGCCAGTTGTACCGCGCTGTGGTCCATGCCGATGACCTGCCACCCGGGGTTGGCGGCCGCCAGGGTGTTGACCACATAGCCACGGCCGCAGCCGAGGTCGGCCACACGCAGGTCGTCGCGCAGTTCCCAATGCACACCGGCCATGGCGCAGACCATGGCCAGATGGGCCGGCGTCTGTGCCGACTGGAACGCGATGCGGTAAGGCGCGTCCTTCACATAACCGTCAATGTCCATGGCCACCTGTGCACCCTTTCCGGCCCGCGATGATCGAACCGCGCAGCGCCGGCACCCGCGACCACTGCAGCCGGATCAGACAATGCCCAGGGTGCGCCACACGGGCCAGCGGCGCGCGACGATGCCTGCGATGGCCTGGGTCAGGTTCTTCACGACATCGTCGGGGGCCTGGTGCCCCGCTGGCATGACCTGCCGGGCCACCTCTTCCGCGTGCACGGCATCGTTGGGCAGGCCTACGATCTGCGCAATGACGGCCAGCTCCAATGAGCTCGCCGTCAGGCCGCCACCCAGGGCCGGTGCTGCCAGGCCGAACTGGCCCGGCGCTGTTCCGTGCTGGGCCAGTCGGGCCGCCGCAACGGCATTCAGGCGCCGTGCAGCGGACACGGCCGCGCCAGCGTCCGGCAGGTCTTCGGGCGGGCACCACAAAGGTACCGCGCAACCCGAGCCCACCAGCAGCGCCACCAGTTCGGACGGGGTCACCTTCTCGCAGCCGGGCCGGGCCCGCAGTTCACGGACTTGCTTGGGCCCGTCGAAGAGCGCGGCTTGTGCGTTGTCCACCACCGCCTGAGGCAACTGGGCCTGGCCCAGCTGGGTGAGAAGGATGCGCTCCCCCGGCTTGCAGTCAGCAAGCGCCAGCCACAGCGAGTCCACCGCAGGATCGCGCGGCACCCGCCGAAGCCCGCGCACGTACAGGTCACGCCTGAAGGGCCGTTTCACGCACAGGTCGAAGATCAGTTCGCGCGCGGCGGTGCCCGGCGCTGCCTCCCACAGCGCCAGCTGCTCGGCGGAGAGCGACATCTGCGGGAAGTTCTCGTCCAGGCTTGCACTGCCGGCGAAGTCACAGCGGGCGGTGCCCATGGCGGCAGCCACATCGGCCTGGAAGGCGGGGCGCCAGTGTTCCGTGCTGAACTCGTGCAGCAGGTAGCCGGGGCGTGCGCCTTCGTACTCGCCGGTGAGCATCTGGCGCCATGCCGAATCGGGCAGGTGGGCGGGGCTCGCGGCGATCAGCTGCTTGACCAGCCCGCCCGCCAGGGCCAAGCCCTCCTGGGCGCTGTTTTGCGACCCCAGGCACATGCGAACCACACGCGACAGGCCCTGGCTGCCGGCGGCACCCGGCAGGGAGTTGTAGCTCAGCAGCAGCAGGCCGCCGGGCTTGAGGCGGCGGCGCGCCAGGCGCAGGATGCCTTCGCGCACCGGGTCGGCCACCCAGGACCACATGCCGTGCACCGTGATCAGGTCGAACTCCGGCAGGGCGTCCAATGCCGCGCCATCCATGTCGGCCAGGTCGGCTTCCAGGAACTGCAGGTTCTCCAGCGCGGCCGCGGCCGCGACGCTGCGTGCTTCGGCGATGTGGGCCGGGTTGTAGTCCAGGCCCACCACCTGCCAGTGCGGGTTGCCGGCGGCCAGCATCTGCGCGGTGTAGCCCGTGCCGCAGCCGACCTCGGCGATGCACAAGGGCGTGCGTGCGTCGACGTCCCAGGCCACGCCTTGTATGGCACACACCATGCGCAGATGCGTCGGTGACTGGAAGGGGTGCCATGAGGCCGGGTAGCTTTCGCTGACCGGGTAGCCGCGTGACCAGGAACTCGGTGTGCTCATCAAGGCTCCAACATAACGAGGTATGTGATGTTATTGATCACGGGGCCGAATACGGGTTGAGCTGGGCCTCCGTTGCCGGCTTGCGCCGGGGGCGCGGCGAATGCAGCCAGCTGGTCCAGCCCAGGCGTGCGCCGCCATCGTCACCGCCGCCCAGGCGCATGGGGGGCACCTGGTCCGCCGCCAGGATGGGGTTGAGGACAAATTCCTGTTCCAGGCCCGCCTGCAGGCGCGTCAGCTCCACCAGCCGCTTGAAGCGCCGGGTACCTGGCAGCAGGCTGCGGAAGGTGGCCAGGGACAGGGGCCCCAGGCTCACGACAAACCGGGCCGACGGGTCCCACACCTGGACGCCCAGGCTGGCGTCCACGCCCAGCCTCGAGTGGCACCCACCCGCCATCAGGCGGGTCTGCTCGCCCGCCGGCAAGCGCGTCCAGGCGCCGGCGAATTCGGTGATGTGCACGGCATGCCCGGTTTCCTCCGTCAGCATGCCGCGCAGCCGGTCGGCGCTGCGGGTACGCGAGGCCAGCCCGCCTGCCTGGTGCAGCAGGGCCGGCAGCTGCGACACCAGGGACTGGCTGAGGTGGGGCGTGCCCATGCCGATGGCCGCGGCCAGCACCTGCTGGGCGTGGCGGGGGTCACGGGCGGTGCGGTACTTGCTGCCGGCCTTGACGTACAGGCCCGTGAAGCGGCTCGACAGCAGGTCGACAAAGCCTTGCAGCGCGTTGGACCGGTGCCGCAACTCACTTTCCACCAACGCGGTGTAGTGGCGTGGCAGCACGCCACCGGGGCCGATCAGGCCGAAGGTGGGCGTCTGCAGCACGGGCGCCGTGGGTTTGGCGATGCCCACCTCGCCAGCGGGCGCGCCCAGGTGGGCCACGGTGCGGAAGGCCAGGTCCACCGGGTCCTGGCCGGGCGCCATCACCGCCACCGCCTGGTCCAGGCTGAAGCGCGTGGGCTCTTGCAGCAGCCGCTCGTGTGCGCTCGGCGCCGGCGGGGGGGGGGCGGGAGCCGCGTCGCTCACAGCAGCACGCGCGTCCCGCTGCGCGCGGGCCATGTGGCCACGGGGCCGCTGCGGCCGCGCAGCTGCACGGAGGTGCGCACGAAGCCGTTGATGGACACCTGCAGCGCGAAGTAGCGCTCCAGCACGGCTGCCAGCAGGTACAGGCCGCCGGCGGTCCAGGCCTGCGGTTCGAAGGTCAGCATCACGTCCAGCCCGCGGGCGAAGCTGGCAGGACGTGCGCCGGGCAGGCGGGCCATGCCTGGCCTGGCCTGCACGGAGACCAGGCCGTCCAGCGCCAGCGCCGTCTCCGGCGTCTGCCGCAGGTCGTGCAGGCGCAGCATCTCGCGCAAGGCACGCGCCGCGTCCTCCCCGCCGGTGACCGACAGGTGGTTGAGCGCCAGGTGCGACACCAGTTGCCAGCCGCTGCGTTCGCGCAAGCCGGGCCTGAGCGTGGGCGTGGGCGGCGACAGGCACTCGGCGCCGCCCGCAGGGGCTGCCGCGTCGGCCACCTTCAAGGTCGGCTGGCCGCCGCCGAAGGGCAGCAGCGAGGGCAGGTCGCGGTTGCAGCACAGGGCGTCGATGCTGAGCACGCCGTCGGCCGGCGCTTGCGGGTTGAAGCGGGGGTCGCGAAGGGCCAGCAGCGTCTCTGTTCCCCCCAGCACCGCCGGGGCAGCGCGGCGCACGGCCAGCCAGCTCATGTCTTCCACGGCGGCCTCGCCGTCCAGATCCTGCTGGCGCAGGTGCTGGAAGTGCTGGACCACGCGTGGCATGGGCTCCTCGGGCCGGCTGAAACGCACACGCTCGACCGCGTAGACCTCCAGCGCGGCCGGCCGGCGGGCGTCCGGCACCACGCGCCACTCAGGCTGCGTCCCGTCCAGCGCAACCGGCTCTGCGGCCTGCGTGAACAGGTTCACCGCAGGCGCCGCGCCCAGCACGAAGTGTTCTTCGGTGACGCTGCGCTCCAGGTCGCCTGGGCTGCGCGACAGGTAGACGAAGATGTCCATCTTGGCGCTGCGCTGCACCAGGCTGCGGGCTTCCAGGCCCGACAGCTCCAGGTAGAGGAACTTTCCGGGGAAGGCAAAGTATTCGGTCAGCAGGCGGTGGCCATCGAAGGCGCGTTGCGGCCAGGGCAGTGCGGCTTCGTCACGCTCGAAGCCGACATGCGCCAGCGCGCTGCGTGGCAGCACGGTGGGCCGCGGGTCGTTGGGTCCGTCGGCCAGGGCAATCGACAGCGTCGATGTGCACAGCAGTTCCAGCAAGCGGATGGCCAGCGAGTCGGCCGCCCGCAGGTGGAAACGCAGCTTTTCCAGCCCCAGGCCGGCAAAGCCCAACTCTGGCACTGTGGTGGCCAGGCTCAGGCGCAGCACGCCGGCCGCCCCTTGCGCAAAGGGGTTGGCCGGTGCCACCAGCGGCAGCCCGCTCAAGCGCGCCCGCTCCACCGCCACCGGCCACAGCACGGCTTCATGGCAGGTGCGGTAGGTCAGCGTCTCTCCGCGCACGGCTTGGGTCTGCAGGGGCGTGCCACGCGCCACGCGGGCCGCCTCCTTGGCCTCGGGCTTGGACAGCAGCTGCACCGTGGTCATGGACGGCACGGGTGCCAGCAGGTGCGGGCACAGCAGGTCCAGCACGGTGTCAAAGAGTTCCGGCACCTCGTCGTCCAGGCGGTGCTGGACACGGGCGGCCAGGAAGGCCATGCCTTCCAGCAAGCGCTCGACGTGCGGGTCGTCCACCGTGTCGGTGGTCAGGCGCAGTCGCGCGGCGACCTTGGGGTTGGCGGTGGCGAACTCGCCTGCCAGCCGCCGAATGGCCGCCAGTTCGCGGTCGTAGTAGGGGAGCAAGGTGTCGGACACGGTGTCAGCCCTCGCGCACGACCACGTCGCGCGACACGGGCTCCAGCAGGGTCTCGAAGCTCACCGGTTCGGGCACGGGCTCGGCGCGCAGGACGCCGTCCACCTTCAGCTTCAGCGTGCTACTGAGGCCCTGGTCGTCCGGGCGCAGCGAGACCGTGACCTGCATCAGGCGCGGCTCGAATGCACGGATGGTGTTCTCCACCTCGGCCGCCAGCGCGGCGCGCATCTCCGGCACCAAGTAGGTGCCGGAGGCCGGGTCGGGGATGCCATAGCCCAGCAGGGAACTGGGCAGTTCGGTGAGGTCGCCCGGCAGTGGCACGCGGCGGCGGCGGGCGTTGAGCAGCGATTGCAGGTCGCGCAGCACCGCGGCGCGCAACTGGGCCAGCGCCTCATGCGCGGACGCGGCCTGGGTCTGGGGCGCGTCCGGGTCGGCGTCCAGCAGGCGGTCCAGCAGCGGCAGCTGGGCGCGCGGGGACCGGTCGCGCCCCAGCCCGTTGCTGCCGCTCCCCGCGCCGCGCGCCGTGTTCAATCGAACACCACGCCGTGCAAGGACGTCAGCGGCAGCGCTTCGTCACCCACCAGCAACAGGCGCTGGCCGCGGCCGCGGATGGGGCCCTGGGCTTCGTCGGTCCACTCCGTGGCGCGGCCCAGGAGCAGGGCGTTGTCGGTCTCGGCCGCCGCACCCATGTACAGCGCGGGCATGAAGACCACGCCTTCGGTGCCGTCCTTCAGGTCGATGCTGCAGCGTCGCCACACCAGATCGCGCGGGCGGCGTGGCGGGTCGAAGCTCAGCGAGCGCACACGGCTCACGGGCACCAGCATGTGTTCACCGGCGGTGGTGAGGATCTCGAACTCGGCCGCCAGCAGGTCGTCGGCGTCGCGCAGGTCGTCGAAGGGGGTGCTGCCGCCCGCCGCATCCAGCAGCTTGCCAGGCGTGGCGCCGCGCAAAGATTCGGCTTCGGCCGCGGCGGCCGCAGCCCCGGGCAGGTCGCCCGCGCGCAGCAGGGTGCGCGCCCGCAGCGCCGCTTTCTGCGCCGGGGTGGCGTCGTCGCCCTGGTACTTGGGTGCACGGCCTTCGCGCACCACTTGCAGCCGGGTCACCTCGGCCCGCAGCAGGCGGCGGAACTCCAGCACCGCGGGGTTGGGCTCTTGCAGGGTCGCCGCGTCGAGCATGCGGTCCGCCCGCTCGGCGTCACCGCCAATGAGCAGGATCTCGGCCATCAGCCAGCGTGCATCAGCGTCGGTGGGTGCGGCCTTCACGGCGGCTGTGGCTGCCGCCAGTGCCGACTGCACATCGCCCGCGCGCAGGGCATCTCCAGGGTTCATGGTCATGGCTTACTTTCCTGTTGAGGGGTCAAGCGTCGGTGTGGTGGTGGGCGAACTCGGTCACCAGGCGGAACGACGCACCCACGTCGTCCAGCTGGTGTTGGGGCCGCAGGTGCACGGTGCAGTTGTAGACGCCCGCCTGGCCGCGGCGTTCGCGGACCTCGACCTTGGCGTCCAGCAGGGGGTACTTGGCCGTGGTCTCGGCGCTGAGGATGCCGCCGCTGACGTAGCCGCCCAGCCAGTCCTGCAGCCGCTTTTCCACGTCGGCCGGGTCCATGAAGCTGCCGATCATGTCGCGCCCCATCATCTTCACGCAGTGGGCAAAGCGGCTGACGCACAGCAGGGTGTTGAACTGGGCCGAGATGCGCTGGTTGGCGTCGGCCACCTCGGTGCGCTGCCGCGGCGGCTTGTGCAGCGAAGGCAAGGAGCCAAAGCAGGCTTCGCTCAGGCCCTCCAACGCGGCCAGCGCCACCAGGCCGGCTTCGCCGAGCTGGTTCTCCTGCTCGTCGGTCAGCGCCAGTTCCAGCGGTGCGCGCGGCGGGGGTTCCTGGGGCAGGTCGGAGGCGAAGCGTTCAAAGGGCAGGTCGGCCAGCACGCCGCCACCGGGGTCGTCGGCCATGTCGGCGCCGCGCACTTCGGCCGGCCAGGAGTAGCGGTCAAAGGCGCGGATGGCCACCGCGGCAAAGCCATAGACCGCTGACGTCCAGACACGCCCGGCGGCCGGGGGCGGGCAGCTCCGGTAACGGAAGCGGTCAACCCGGGAACTGTCGTCCGCCCAGTGCGCACGGCCCAACACACGCGGCAGAGCGACGGCCACGAAGCGCAGGTCTTCGCGCGCCAGCGACTGGCGCCAGCGCTGGTGCTCGGCACTCTGCAGTGCGGATGCGGGCTGGAAGCTGGGTGACATCTCGGCGAAGCTGCCCACGCCGAACAGCTCGGGCGATGCCCCCAGCAACGTGGGCGCGAAGGCGGCGGCGGCAATGCCCGCCAGGCCCTGGATGGCAGCCACATCGTCTGTCGGGAACTCACGGCTGGGCCGGTGACGGACCTCGTAGTCGCAGGCCAGCAGGCCAAAGGGCTCACCGCCCGCCATGCCGAACTGCTCTTCATGGACCTTCCTGAAGAGGTGGCTCTGGTCGAACTCCACCGCACGTTCCAGGTCGCGGCAGATCTCGCCCCAGCGCGCCGCCAGCACCTTCACGCGCACGCGCGAACCGGTCTGCGGCAGGTGTTGCACCAACCACGCCAGGCCCCGCCAGGAGCCCTCCAACTTGACCAGCCGCGGATGCGTCAGCACCGCGTCCAGTTGACGGGACAGCCGCGCATCCAACGCCGCGATGTCGCGGTCCAGCGCGGCGCGCAACCAGCCGGTGGGGTCGGGCTGGCTGCGCAGGTCTTGCAGCGCCTCGGTGCCGAACCACAGGCGCAAGGTCAGCGCCGGGTCCTTGCTGGCAGCCAGCTGGGCCACGCCAGCCGCCGCGCTGTCCGACCCCAGGAAACGCCCCGCGAGAACTGGCCCTCGAAGTGCTTCCTGGAAGGTCTCCTGCATGGCCGACCGGCGCCGCCTGGCGCGTCAGGCCTTTTCTGGGATGCGGGCGACCATCCGCATGGACGTGGACAGCTCTTCCATCTGCAGCCAGGGGCGCAGGTAGGCCACGGCGTTGAAGGAGCCCGGGCGGCCCGGGATTTCCTTCACCTCGATCTGGGCCTCGCGCAGCGGGTACTTGGCACGGGCCTCCTGGCCGGCGCCTTCCATCGGGTTCACGTAGTTCTGGATCCAGCGGTTGAGCCAGGTCTCGCAATCGCCGGCTTCCATGAACGAACCGATCTTGTCCCGCGCCATCACCTTCAGGTAGTGCGCAAAGCGGCTGGTGGCCATGATGTACGGCAGCCGCGCCGAGATGGCCGCGTTGGCGGTGGCCTCCGGCCGGTCGTACTTCTTGGGCAGCTGAGTGGACTGGGCGCCGAAAAACACCGCGTAGTCGGTGTTCTTGTAGTGCAAGAGCGGCAGGAAGCCCAGGTTGGACAGCTCGGCCTCGCGGCGATCGGTGATGCCGATTTCGGTTGGGCACTTGGCGTCGCTGTCACCGTCGTCCGAGGTGAAGTTGTGAGTGGGCAGGTTGGTGACCTTGCCGCCGCCCTCGGCGCCGCGGATGGCGGTGCAGAAGCCGTACTGCGCAAAGGCGTCGGTCATGCGCGCGCCCATCACGTAGGCCGCGTTCATCCAGCAGTAGTGGTCGTGCGCCATGGCACGGGCCGAGCCGTCGGCGTTCTTGGGCGCCTCTTCGTAGTTGAATTCCTCAACCGGCTTGGTGGCTTCGCCGTAGGGCACGCGTGCAATGACGCGGGGCATCACCAGGGACACGAAGCGCGAGTCTTCGGTTTCGCGGAAACCGCGCCACTTGGCGTACTCCGAGGTCTCGAAGATCTTGGCCAGGTCACGCGGCTTGGAGAGTTCGCTCCAGCTCTCAAAGCCGAACATGCCGGCACCGACACCCGAGATGAAGGGCGCAAAGGCACCCGCTGCCACGTTGGACACCAGGCGCAGGGTCTCCACGTCGTCGGGGTGCTTGGTCCATTCGTAGTCGCCGATCAGCGTGCCGTAGGGCTCGCCACCCGGGGTGCCGAATTCGTTTTCGTAGATCTTCTTGAACAGCTGGCTCTGGTCGAACTCCACGGCCTTCTGCAGGTCCTTGCCCAGTTCCTTCTTGGAGATCTGCAGCATGCGGATCTTCAGGCTGGTGCCGGTCTCGCTGTTCATCACCAGGTAGTTCAGCCCGCGCCAGCTGCCTTCCAGCTTCAGGAAGCGCTCGTGGTGCAGGATCTGGTTCAGCTGCTCCGAGACCTTGCGGTCGATCTCCGCGATGGCGCGGTCGAAGGTGACGACGAGGTTGCGGTTGAAGGTGACCGTGCCCTTGAGGGCTTCTTCGGTCAGTGCGCGGATCAACTCCTCGGCGCGGTCTCGTTCGGTCTGCTTGGTGGCGCCCAGCACCTGGTCCAGCAGGCCCAGTTCGCCTTCGGTGGTGGTGGTTGTGGCGGCGCCCGCGGCGTCCTTGCTTGGGGATGCACTCATCGGGTCAGCCTTCCTTCTTGATGCCAAGTTGATCGGACAGCGCGTCGAGCTTGGACTTGTCCTGCAGCACCTGCTCCAGCAAGCCTTCGAGCTCTTCCGACAGGTCAGCCTTGCTCATCAGGTCGCGCAGGCGCGACCGCGTTTCCAGCATGGCCTTGAGTGCGGGCACCTGTTCGGCGACCTTCACGGGGTCGAAGTCGTCCATGGACTTGAACTTCAGGTCCACCGCCATCTGGCTGCCGTCGCCGGCCAGGGTGTTGTCCACCTTCAGCTTCAGCCCCGGTGCGATGCGCGCCATGACGTCGTTGAAGTTGTCGCGGTCGATCTGGGTGAACTTGCGCTCGGCCAGCGGCTTGATGGGCTCGGTGGGGTCACCTGCGTAGTCACCCATCACGCCGACCACAAAGGGCAACTCGCGGACGATGGCGGCCCCTTCGGTCTCGACGTCGTACGTGATGTGGACACGCGGTTTTCTCACTCGGGCCAGCTTTTGTTGGATGCTGCTCATGGAATCCTCTGGGGCTAGAAGGGCGGTGATGGGTGAAGAGGCCAGCGCGGTTACCCAGCCTGGGCTCAAGAATCCCCGACCAATGTATCGCAAGAATTGGGGCGTGGCTATGCGTCCCCTGGGGTATGAACCCGCGTGCCGCGCCTGCGCGCGAGCCCGGGTTCACCTTCGTTTCAGCGGTAGAACGCCTCCACCCGGCCCTTCAGCTTGATCAGCAGCGGCTGGCCCCGGCGGTCCACCGACTTGCCGGCGGGCACCTTGATCCAGCCTTCGCTGAGGCAGTACTCCTGCACGTCGGTGCGCTCCTTGTCGTTGAAGCGTATGCCCACGTCGTGCTCGAACACGGCCGCCGCGTAGTGCGGGCTGCGCGGGTCGGTGGACAGGTGGTCGGGCAGGGCGGGGCGGTCGGCCGCGCTGGCGGTGGTCTCGGTCATGGGGGTCGCGGTTTCCTGAAGGTCGAAGCGGCATTGTCGCGTGCCGCTTGGGCGCCCTGATCCCTTAAGCTGGCGCGATGCACACGCTCCCGCGCGCCGCTGCGCTCATGCTCAACCTGGCCCACCTGGTGGACCACCTGTTCCTGCTGATCTTTGCCACGGCCGTGGCCACCATTGCGCAGGAGTTCGGCTTTGCGCGCTGGGAAGACCTCATGCCCTACGGCGCCGGCGCCTTCGTGATGTTCGGCCTGGCTTCCCTGCCCGCGGGGCGGCTGGGCGACCTCTGGGGCCGGCGGCAGATGATGCTGGTCTTCTTCTTCGGCATGGGTGTGTCGGCCGTCCTGGCCGCCTTCACGCGCAACGCCTGGGAGCTGGCCGCGGCGCTCACCCTGCTGGGCGTGTTCTCGGCCATCTACCACCCGGTGGGCATTCCCATGCTGGTGCAGGGCGCCGCCAAGCCGGGCGTGGTGATCGGCATCAACGGCCTGTCCGGCAACCTGGGCATTGCGGCGGCGGCGCTGGTCACCGGGCTGCTGGTGAAGGCCTTTGGCTGGCGCGCGGCCTTCTTCGTGCCGGGCGTGGTGTGCCTGCTGCTGGGCCTGGTGTTCGCGCGCGTGGTGCCGCACGAGACCGAGCCACCGTCCAAGCGCGGCGGCAAACGCGCGTCCAGCCTCAGCCCCGCCCAGCTGGCGCGTGTGTTCGTGGTGATGACGGTGGCCAGCGCCACCGGCGGCATGGTCTTCAACATGACGACCAACGGCAACGGCCAGCTGCTGGCCGAACGCCTGCGTGGCGTGGTGGACGACCCGGCCACGCTGGGCCTGCTGCTGGCGCTGGTGTACGCCGTGTCGTCGGTGGCGCAGGTGGTGGTGGGCCGGCTGATCGACCGCGTGCCGCTGCGCCGCCTGCAGATGAGCATCCTGCTGATGCAGGTGCCGCTGCTGCTGGTGGCCTCACAAGCCCAGGGCTGGTGGCTGTTTGCTGCCCTGGTGGGCATGATGGTGATGATCTTCGGCGCCATCCCTTTCACTGACGCCGTCATCGTGCGCTACGTGGACGACCGCATGCGCTCGCGCGTGGCCGGCATGCGGCTCACGGTGTCGGTGGGCATCAGCTCCCTGGCCGTGTGGGCGCTGGGGCCGGTGGTGAAGGCGGCCGGCTTTGGCAGCCTGTTGATGGTGCTGGCGGGGCTGTCGCTGCTCACCGCCGCCATCGTGTCCTTCCTGCCGGAAGAAGCGCGCCCGGCCTGAGCCCTGCCTTCACACGGCAGCGTTGAGGGCCGGCAGCGTCACCCGTGCCATCACGCCGCGGGGTTGCACGGCCTGCAGGGCCACGTGGCCGGCGTGGCGTTCGACGATCTCGCGCACGATGGCCAGGCCCAGCCCGCAGCCGTTGCCGTCGGGCGTGGCGCGCACGAAGCGCTCGAAGACATGCTCCAGCTCGCCCGCGGGCACACCGGGGCCGTTGTCTTCCACCTCCATCACCACATGGCCGTCCACGGCCTGCACGCGCACGGTCACGGTGGCGCCGCGGCCGGCGTAGCGGATGGCGTTGTCCACCAGGTTCGCCAGCGCCTCGCGCAGCAGCAGCGCAATGCCGCGCACCTGGGGTGGCGCGGCTTCGTGCGCGTCGCTTTCGTCAAAGCCCAGGTCGATGCCGGCGGCCAGCGCGCGCGGCACCAGCTCGGCCGTCACCTTGCGTGCCAGGCGCGGCAGGTCCACAGGAACGCGGTCCTGCAGCACGGCCGACTCGGGCTCGGCGCGGGCCAGGGTCAGCAGCTGGTTCACCAGGTGGGCGCTGCGCGAGGCGCTTTCGTGCACGCGCTTCAGGCGCGCCACCAGGGCGGGGTCGGTGGCCTCGCCCAGCGCCAGCTCGGTCTGGCTCTTCAGGCCGGCCAGCGGCGTGCGCAGCTGGTGGGCGGCGTCGCTGATGAAACGTTTCTGCGCCAGCACGCTGTGGTGCACCTCGTCCAGCAGCACGTTGATGGCGCGCGCCAGCGAGCGCACCTCTGGCGGCGCCGCATTCACCTCGATGGCCGCTAGCGAGTTGGCCTGCCGCCCTTCCACCTGCCGCTGCAACAAGGCCAGCGGCTTCAGCCCGGCGCGGATGCCGGCCCACACGATGACCGTCATCAGCGTCACCAGGGCCGACAGCGGCAGCACCGTGTCCAGCAGGATGCGCCGCGCCAGCGCCTCGCGGTTGGCGCGTGAGCGCGCCACCTGCACCAGCATGGTCCCGGCGCTGGCGCCTTCGTCGCCGAAGTTCAGGTACAGCGCCACCACGCGCACCCGCTCCACGCTGGCGCGCGTGTCACCGGTGCCGGGCTCCACGTAGTCGCTGTCGTAGAAGTAGGGCTCGCCAAAGACCGGCTTGCTGATCTTGGGCATGGGCAGGTTGGGGTTGCCCAGGATGAACAGGCCCGGCGGCGAGCTCACCGTGTACATCACGCGGTCGGCGGGGTCGGACTCCAGGATGTCCTGCGCCGAGCGCGGGAAGTCGATGAACAGCCCGCTGGCCGTGGGCTTGACCTGGCGCGACAGCGCGCGTGACGCCTGCGACAGGCTGGCATCGATGGCCTCGTTGGCGTAGCCGGACGCCAGGTTGTAGGTGAAGATGGCCGCGGCAATCCACAGCACCACCTGCGGCAGCAGCAGCCACACGAACAGCTGCCGGTGCAGCGACCGCGCGCCCGGCACGGCGGCCCACCAGCGGGGCCGGGGTTCTGTGGCGGCGCTGGCCACGGCGGGCGCGCTCACTCGGCCGCGGGCTCCGCTTCCAGCAGGTAGCCCAGGCCGCGCACGGTGCGGATGGTCAGGCCCGAGCCTTCCAGCTTGCGCCGCAGGCGGTGTATGTAGACCTCCACCGAGCTGGTGCCGCCGGGCTCGCTGCCGTCGCCAGCCCAGGCCACGCCGATCTGGTCCTTGGTCACCACGCGGTCGCGCTGCGACAGCAGCAGTTCCAGCAGCAGCCACTCGCGCGGGCTCAGGTCCAGCGGCTCGCCGCGCACCGTGGCGCGGCGGGTGTCGCTGTCAAAGTGCAGGTGGCCCAGGGCCTCGCCGGCCGCCGCCGGGCGCGTGCGGCGCAGCAGCGCGTGCAGGCGGGCTTCCAGCTCGGGGAAGTCGAAGGGCTTGGTGAGGTAGTCGTCGGCCCCGGCGTTGAGGCCGGCCACGCGGTCGTCCAGGCTGTCCAGCGCGGTGAGGATCAGCACCGGCAGCTTGCGCCGTGCCGCGCGCACGCGCTGCAGCACGGTCAGCCCGTCCACCATGGGCAGGCCCAGGTCCAGCACGGCCACGTCAAAAGCCTGCTTCAGCAGCAGGTACTCGGCCACGGCGCCGTTGGATGCATGCTCGACTTCAAAGCCGGCGCGCTTGAGCTGGGCCGACAGCGCGTCGGCCAGCATGGCGTCGTCTTCGGCCAGCAGCAGGGTGGTCGCAGAGGGCATGGGGGGCGAAGAAGGCGGTGAGAAAGCGGCGCCTTGGGGGCGGGTGGCGCGGACTTTAACGCCCCCTTGGCAGACGCACAGCGCTGAAAATCAGGCTTAGGGTTAACGTTCAATTAACGATGTTGTGATTTCATTAAGAATTGCGCCGCGCTGCCCTCCACAGACTTCTGCATGCCCTTTTCCTGTTCCAGGCTCCTGACCGGCCTGTCGGCCCTGGTGGCGACAGTCCTGGTGGCAGCCTGCGCCAGCCCCGGCGCCAACCCGCCGGCCCGTGCGGCCGGCGTGGAAGCGCGGGTGGCGGCGCTGCTGGCGGGCATGACGCTGGAGCAGAAGGTCGGCCAGATGACGCAGGCCGAGATCCGGCATGCGACGCCGGACGACGTGCGCCAGCACCACCTGGGTTCGGTGCTCAACGGCGGCGGTTCCTGGCCCGGCCAGCGCGCCCAGGCCACGCCGGCCGACTGGCTGGCGCTGGCCGAGGCGTACCACGCGGCTTCCCTGGCCACCCGCGGGCCGGTGAAGGTGCCCGTGATCTGGGGCACGGACGCCGTGCACGGCCACAACAATGTGCGTGGCGCCACGCTGTACCCGCACCACATCGGCCTGGGCGCCGCCAACGACCCGGCGCTGATGGAAGCCATAGGCCGAGCCACCGCCCGCGCCGTGCGCGCCACCGGCATCGCCTGGACCTTTGCGCCCACGCTGGCCGTGGCGCGCGACGACCGCTGGGGCCGCAGCTACGAAAGCCTGTCCGAAGACCCGGCCCGCGTGGCGCGTCTGGGCGGTGCCGAGGTGCGTGGCCTGCAGGCCGGTCTGGGCGCGGCCGATGGCCTGCGCGGCGTGGTGGCCACGGCCAAGCACTTCATTGGCGACGGCGGCACGCTGGACGGCCAGGACCAGGGTGTTCTGCACGCCACGCCTGAACAGCTGATGGCCCAACACGGCGCCGGCTACACCGCGGCGCTGGCCGAGGGTGTGCAGACGGTGATGGTGTCGTTGCACAGCTGGGTGGACACGGCCAGCGGTCAGCCTCAGCCCCAGGGCAAGATGCATGGCAACCGCGCCCTGCTGACCGGCCTGCTGAAGGAGAAGCTGGGCTTTGACGGCTTGGTGGTCACCGACTGGAACGGCATAGGCCAGCTCCCCGGCTGCACCGCCAACAGCTGCGCAGCGGCCATCAACGCCGGCATCGACATGGTCATGGTGCCGGAGGACTGGAAGGCCTTCATCGCCCACACCGTGGCGCAGGTGAGGGCAAGGCAGATCCCGCAGGCGCGCATCGACGACGCGGTGAGCCGCATCTTGCGCGTGAAGCTGCGCGCCGGCCTGTTCGAGCGCAGCCCCTCGCAAGCGCTGCAGGCGGGCGAGCTGGCCGCGCTGAACAACGAGGAGACGCGTGCGCTGGCGCGCCGCGCCGTGCGCCAGAGCGCGGTGCTGCTGAAGAACAACGGCCAGCTGCTGCCGCTGTCGCGCGGCACGCGCGTGCTGGTGGTGGGCAAGAGCGCGGACGACGTGGCGCTGCAATCCGGCGGCTGGTCGCTCAGCTGGCAGGGCCAGGGCCACACGAATGCCGACTTCCCCGGCGCCACCACCGTGCTGGCCGGCGTGCGGGCACAGGCCGCGCAGGTGCAGTTCAGCGCCACGGCGGAAGGTGTGGACCCGGCGTCCTTTGACGTGGTGCTGGCCGTGGTGGGCGAACTGCCCTACGCAGAGTTCAACGGCGACATTGGCGCCTCGGGCACCCTGCGCCACAGCAGCCGCTACCCCGAAGACCTGGCCGTGCTGCAGCGTGCCGCGGCCTGGGGCAAGCCGGTGGTGACGGTGCTGCTGTCGGGCCGCGTGGTGCACGCCAACGACCTCATCAACCGCTCGCAGGCCTTCGTCGCCGCCTGGTTGCCGGGCACCGAGGGCGGTGGCCTGGCCGACCTGCTGTTCCGCGGCGCCGACGGCCGCGTGCAGCACGACTTCACCGGCCGCCTGGCGTTCTCGTGGCCGCGCAGCGCCTGCCAGGTGCCGCTGAACGTGGGCGATGCCGGCTATGCACCGCTGTTCGCGCTGGGCTACGGCCTGGGCGTCGATGACCGGGCCCTGGTGCCGCCCCTGGACGAGTCGCTGCCCCGCGGCGGCTGCGGCGGGGCGGAAGAAGTGGCCATCCTGCGCCAGACCGTGCAGCGGCCGTTTTCGCTGCACCTGCGTGGCCTGGGTGACAAGCCCTGGCGCGGCCCCGACCCCGCCGCGGACCCGCTGGCCGTCACCGAGGCGCCAGCGCCAGGCGTGGGCCAGCCCGCCGTGAGCGTGAGCACGGTGCAGATGCACGCGCAGCAGGACGCCAAGCGCGTCACCTGGCTGGGCGCCGCGCGGCTCTATGCCTGGGCCTCGGCGCGCACCGAGCTCAGCAACTACCCGGACGCCGCCCTGGTCCTGGACACCGTGGTCACGCGCGCGCCGGCCGCGCCCGTGGTGCTGGCCATGGAGTGCGGCCGCGGCTGTGGCGCCGCGCTGGACGTCACGGCGCTGTTTGCCCAGGCCGGCGCGGCGCCGCGCACGCTGAAGATTCCCGTGGCCTGCTTCGTGGCCCGCGGCCTGGACGCCGGCCGCGTGGACGTGCCCTTCAGCATCACCACCACCGCCCCCTTTGAAGCCGCGTTCGCGCGCATCCGCATCACCGCTGGCGCCGCACGCGACGCCGACGCCTTACGCTGCAGCGACCTTCCTGCCCCACCCTCACCATGACCGACACCCGCTCCACCGCCCTGCCCGACATCCACCGCAGCGACTTCCCCGCCGGCTTCCTGTGGGGTTGCTCCACCTCCTCGTACCAGATCGAAGGCGGCGTGAACGAAGGCGGCCGCGGCGAAAGCATCTGGGACCGCTTCTGCGCCACGCCCGGCACCATCCGCGACGGCAGCAGCGGCGCCGTGGCCTGCGACCACTACCACCGCTGGCCCGAGGACCTGGACATCGCGCGCGGCCTGGGTGCCAACGCCTACCGCTTCAGCATCGCCTGGCCGCGCATCTTCCCGCGTGGCCGCGGCGCCGTGCCCAACGCGGCCGGGCTGGACTTCTACTCGCGGCTGGTGGACGGCATGCTGGAACGCGGCCTGCAGCCCTGGGCCACGCTGTACCACTGGGACCTGCCGCAGGCGCTGCAGGACGAGGGTGGCTGGGTGGCGCGCAAGACCGTGGACGACTTCCTGGCCTACACCGACGCCGTCACCCGCCACCTGGGTGACCGCGTGAAGCACTGGATCACGCACAACGAGCCCTGGTGCACCGCCTTCCTGGGCCACCAGTACGGCGCGCATGCACCGGGCCTCAAGGATTTCCGCCAGGCCATCCAGGTCTGCCACCACCTGCTGCTGTCGCACGGCCGCGCCGTGCCGCTGATCCGCGCCAACGTGAAGGATGCGCAGGTGGGCATCACGCTGAGCCTGCACCCCATCGTGCCGGCCAGCGCCAGTGCCGCCGACGCGGCCGCCGTGACCCGCCACGACGGCCTGCGCAACCGCTGGTTCCTGGACCCGCTGCACGGCCGCGGCTACCCCGCCGACGTGCTGGCGCTGCTGGGCAGCGACGTGCCCCAGGTGCAGGCGGGCGACATGGACGCCATCGCCACCGCCACGGACTTCCTGGGCATCAACTACTACTTCCCCGAGGAAGTGGCCGACGACCCCGCCGGTGGCGCCGTGCGCAGCCGCGTGGTGGAACGCCACGGCGTGGAGCGCACGGCCTTTGGCTGGGAGGTGTCGCCGCAGGGCATGGTGACGCTGCTGGACCGCGTGCAGCGCGACTACGCGCCGGCACAGGTCTACCTCACCGAAAACGGCTCCACCTATGACGACGTGGTGCTGCCTGACGGCCGCATCGAGGACGCCGGGCGCCGCAGTTATCTCGCCCGCCACCTGGAGGCGGCCAAGACGGCCCTGGCCCATGGCGTGCCGCTGAAGGGCTACTTTGCCTGGAGCCTGCTGGACAACTTTGAGTGGGCCGAGGGTTATGTGCGCCGCTTCGGCCTGACCCACGTGGACTACGCCACGCAGCAGCGCACGCTCAAGGCCAGCGGCCACTGGTACGCCAATTTCCTGAAAGCGGGGCGGCCATGATGAAGCTCCTTCACCGCCGCGCCCTGGCGGCCCTGCTGGCCTGTGCGGCCACCGCGCCGGTGTGGGCGCAGGCTCCCGCCGCCAAGCCCGAGCTGGCCAAGGCCGAGGTCATCCACTGGTGGACGTCGGGCGGCGAGTCCGCCGCCGTCAAGACCCTGGCCGACGCCTACCGCGCGGCAGGCGGCCAGTGGGTGGACATGGCCGTGGCCTTGGGCGAGCAGGCGCGCGCCGTGGCCATCAACCGCATCGTCGGCGGCAACCCGCCCACGGCGGCGCAGTTCAACACCACGCGGCAGTTCTTCGACATCGTCGACCAGGGCATGCTCAACCCCATGGACGAGGTGGCCAAGCGCGACGGCTGGGACAAGTTCCTGCCCGAGACGGTGCTCAATGTCGTCAAGGTCAAGGGCCACTACTACGCGGTGCCGGTCAGCATCCACATGCCCACGTGGATCTGGTACTCCAAGGCGGCGTTCAAGCAGGCCGGCATCGCGGCCGAGCCCAAGAGCATGGACGAGCTCTTTGCCGCGCTGGACAAGCTCAAGGCCGCCGGCCTGGTGCCGCTGGCGCATGGTGGCCAGAGCTGGCAGGACAACACCGTGTTCACCATGGTGCTCACCAACATGGGCGGGCGCGACATGTACCTCAAGGTGCTGCGCGACCGCGACCGCAACGTCATCCTGTCCGACGCCTTCAAGAACGTGCTGCTCAGCTTCAAGCGGCTGCAGGGTTACGTGGACAAGGGCTCGCCGGGCCGCAACTGGAACGACGCCACGGCCCTGCTCATCACCGGCAAGGCCGGCGTGCAGGTCATGGGCGACTGGGCCACGGGGGTGTGCACGCAGGCCGGCCAGGTGGCGGGGCGTGAGTACGGATGCATCGCGGGCTTCGGGCCGGCCGCGCCGTACATCATCCAGGGCGACGTCTTTGTCTTCCCCAAGACCAAGAACCCTGCGGCGCTGAAGTCGCAGGCCTTGCTGGCCAGCGTCATCACCGCGCCGGCCACGCAGGTGGCCTTTGCCGTGCGCAAGGGCTCCATCCCCATACGCACCGACGTGGACACCAGCAAGCTGGACGCCTGCGCGCAACAGGGCGTGGCCATCATGAAGGACAAGTCGCGGCACCTGGGCAACGGCGAGATCTACCTCACGCCCGACCAGAACGGCGCGCTGGCCGACATCCTCACCGCCTACTGGAACCGCAACATTCCGGTGGAAAAAGTGCAGAAGGACATCGCCGCTGCTCTGCGGTGAACGTGCCCGCATGAGCATCCGCCCCGTCTCCCTGCTGCGCAAGCTGGTGCCCTGGAGCGCCCTGGTGCCCATGGCCCTGGTGGTGCTGGTGGGCTACCTGGGCACGGCGCTGTGGACGCTGCGCGTGTCGCTCAGCAGCTCGCGCACGTTTCCCAACGACGACTTCGTGGGCCTGGCGCAGTACGAACGCCTGTTCGACAACGAGCGCTGGTTGCTGAGCCTGCAGAACCTGGCGGTCTACGGCGTGCTGTTCATCGTGGCCTGCATCGCCATCGGCTTCCTGCTGGCGGTGTTCATCGACCAGAAGGTGCGCGGCGAAGGTTTCCTGCGCACGGTCTTCCTGTACCCCTACGCCATGTCCTTCGTGGCCACGGGCCTGGTCTGGCAGTGGGTGCTGAACCCCGGCGATGGCCTGCAGCAGGCCGTGCGCCAGATGGGCTGGGAGAGCTTCACCTTCGACTGGATCGTGGACCAGGACAAGGTCATCTACACGGTGGTCATCGCCAGCGTCTGGCAGGCCTCGGGCCTGGTGATGGCGCTGATGCTGGCCGGCCTGCGCGGCGTGGACGAAGAGATCTGGAAAGCCGCACGGCTGGACGGCATTCCGCCCTGGCGCGTGTACCTGTCCATCGTCCTGCCCATGATGGGTTCCACCGTGGCCACCGTCTTCGTGCTGCTGTTCACCGGCGTGGTGAAGGTGTTCGATGCCGTGGTCTCCATGACGCAAGGCGGCCCCGGCACGGCCAGTGACGTGCCGGCGAAATTCATCATGGACCACCTCTTCGGCCGCGCCAACCTCGGCCTCGCTTCGGCAGGCGCGGTGATGCTGCTGCTGACCGTGCT
>JACCDS010736315.1_pt1 | contig 22432 bp, 25 predicted proteins | sample 7446441 | NCBI WGS metagenome assembly JACCDS01 (sample SAMN15323445, study PRJNA562643) | freshwater metagenome | isolation source: river surface water | place: USA:Blue River Watershed | collected 2017-08-17 | reverse complement strand
TTGTAGGTGGGCTGGTCGTTCCTCTTACGCTGCTGGTTGCGCTTGCTGCTCTCATCCAGCGCGAGGCCGAGCTTCTGGATGGTGGTGACGATGACTTTATCCGCATAGTCCTCCGAGAGGAGGCGACGGACGAGGGCGGCGGTGTTGGTATTCTCCTCGACGCAGCCTTCCTGGAAGCGGTTGAACTCCTCGCGGGTCTGGCGGTCGAGGTCCTTGCGATCCACGACGAAGACACATTTGTGAATGTGGTCGTTCTCCTTGAGCAGGGTTGAGGCCTTGAAGGAGGTGAGAGTTTTGCCGCTGCCGGTGGTGTGCCAGATAAAGCCGTTGCCGTTATCCTCGTCGATGCACTTCACCAGGTGCTGCACGGCATAGACCTGGTAGGGCCGCATGATCATGAGCTTCTGCTCTCCGGCGAGCAGCACCATGTAGCGGCTGATGGTCCTACCGAGGTCGCACTTCTTCAGGAAGCTCTCCGCGAACTCGTCGAGATGGGTGATCTTGCGGTAGTCCTCGGCGGCGAACTCGTAGATGGGCAGGAAACGCTCGTCGGCGTTGAAGGCAAAGTGGCGGGCGTTGTTGTTCGCGAAGTAGTAGGTGCGGTCGCGGTTGCTGACGATGAAGAGCTGCATGAAGCAGAGCAGCGTCTTCGCGTAGCCGTTGCCGGGGTCATTCTTGTAGTCGACGATCTGCTCCATGGCCCGGCGGGGATTCACGCCGAGGGTCTTCAGCTCGATCTGGACGCAGGGCACGCCGTTGATGAGCAGGATCACATCATAGCGGTGGTGGCTGTAGTCGGTGTTGATCCGGAGCTGGTGGATGACCTCGAAGTGGTTTTTGCACCAGTCCTTGAGGTTCACTAGGGAGTAGTTCAGCGGCGTGCCATCGTCGCGGGTGAAGCTATTGAGACAGCGCAGGGTCTTGGATGCAGTGAAGACATCCGGCGTGACGATCTCATCGAGCAGACGGGCGAACTCCGCATCGGTGAGGGCAACTCCATTCAGGGCTTCGAATTTTTCCCGAAAGTTACGCTCCAGCGAGGCGCGGTCGCGAATATCAGGCCTGTGCTCATATTTCAGGCTCCGGAGCTTTTCGATGAAGGAGTCCTCGATGTCTCCTTCGCGGACAACCGTTTTTTGTGTAGGAGCAGAGAGCCCGTCGGGGTATTCGGAAGAATGCATTGAAGGATTTGTTGTTAAGGTGTGTTCCGGATACTAAGGAAGCCCTGAATTCAATAATCTTTGGGGATTAGCTTGATGTCTCGCAACTGCCGAAAGGGTCAAAACTTATGCGAAGAGATATCCTTTCACAACTTGAAGGGCTTCTTCACGATCTAGTCCTTTGATTTCGAGCGATATATACGCACGCAAGGGGATGTCGGGGTAATCGGGGTTTGGTCCTGCAATCATCATCTCTTGATACTCAGTCCCTATTTCTTCCCATGTAATGCTACAACAGCTCCATTCATTTTCGTAGTCACAGGGTTTATCAGCGTTCTCCCAGGCTAATCGCTGCCTTTTGTCAAACTGCTCCCATGTCTCACCGGCTGCATGGCTCGCTTCAATAATTTCAAGAGCTGGTTGAAGTTCATCATAAACCTCAGCAATACCTTCAGGATAATACTCAGCGATGTAGGAACTATAATCCTGCGGCAAGGTATTTACCCACTCTTGCTGCCTCAGACTCAGTAGTACAGGCTTACGAATTAAATAATCTGTAAGCCACTCTTTATAGAAAGACTCTCGATCTATCCTAGCTGGAATCTCGGGCACCGTTACATCACTCCAAGAACGAGGAGGTAAATCATCAAGAAGGATTGTCGGACCTGATGGGAGAGGCATGATATGAGTCTGTGAGTTTAAAATTCTACTATTTCTTCGCTCGTTTCTTCTTAGAAGCTGTGTTCTTTGTTTTTTTTAAAGCAAAACTTGCCACCTTCTTCTTGTTCTTTTCATTAGTGTAAAGAATAGTACATTTGATTTGCGCGAGCATAGCTGCACATTTGTCTGAGATTTCATCAATGTACAAAGCCACAAATATACGCCAATTGTTTAAATCAAAGGATTTATCTAAAATACTGAGGTTTTTGCAAGTTATCGCACTGATCTTGGAATCAGACAATATTCCAATATCAAAGAAAATCTTCCCAGAGCCATTTCTTGCGTAGTTGATCAACATGGCTATCTGATCGTCTGATAAACAGGAGAGAGCGAACTCAGATAAATGAATAGATGTATTGTTCCTTGGGTTACACAGCGCCTTGATAGCCTCATCAGAGGCTGATTCTGTCTCATAGAGATAGACAGAGTCATTTCCATCTTTAAGAATCTTTTTAGCTGTTTTCTTATCCAGCGATGCCGCCGTGTAATCTGACACATAACCCGTAGAAGCATTTTCATTCAGCCAAGTAAGAAGAGCCTTTTTTGTCCTAATTGGTGTATATGGGGCATATAAGATTCCATCAACATTGCTGGCAACTCTAGCCATCCACTCCCCTCTCACTTGTTTATATCCGCTTTCTTTCGTTTTGTACGGTTTCGCTACCATCCGTTGAACAACAATCTTACCGCATTTAAATCCAATTTTTGATGCGTAAGAGTAGTTTGCTATTTCAGGATCATCTTTAGGAGAATATTCACGTGCTTCAAGATATTGACCATAATTATTCAACAAAGTATGATCCCCAACTTCATATCCATTCTTTTCGGCCCAATCCGAAAATATTTCGGAGAAGAAAATGAAAAATGTAATTTCATTAGCCTGATCGTCTAATAGCTCAATAAACTTCTCAGTGTTTTTGAATGATTCGAACTCCTCGTATTGTTCATACAAGTAGCGCCAGTTCTGCCCTGACTCTGTGAACCAATACTGCCATGCTTTAGAATCGGGATCGTCTGAGGCATAAAGCTCGAGGGCTACCCCTTCCGACTTTACTCTCTGCTCAGCTGGAATCCATTTAGGAGGCTGCTTCCGAATGCCAACCTTGATCTTTTGACCGTTCTTCTTGGCCCAGTCCTTAATGGCTTTGAGGGTCTGTTCTGCTTTCATTGTATCCTGGATCTTTCGAAAATGAAGTAGGGGCTGTGTTTAATCTAAAAGAGCAAAACCAAAGTAGGCACCGAGGCAACCTGGTGCAGGTGTATAACATGCATATTTAACTGCTCCTGGAATACGGACCGAGGAGGTAAAGCCATCAAAGCCATACTCGTTATCCTCAGGTAGCTCTGGCCTCGACTCCTGATTATCAGCGAGAGCCATGTGCTCATTGAAGCGCTTGGAGCGATACTCAAACCCCTCATCTGTTGCTACAAAGAGGGTGTGTTCGCAGACGCATGTGGCAGGATCGAAGATCCACTCTTCCGCCTCCTCCCCATTACCAGGGTAGGTCATGCATCCGCAGAAGGGGCAGCGGATTGGTTCCGAGGGATCAGGTTCTATTACCTCTATGGTTGGCGAGTCGTTCATGAGATCGTCGTTTTTAGTGATGCTTTAAGAACAGCAATGCCCTTTCGGCATCACGTTCGAGCTTCTTTAGTTCGCGGTTGTATTGGGCCTTACTGACATCACCGAAGACTTCGGGAATCACGCATAATGTAGCCAAGAATCCCTCGGCAAATTGTTTTGGAGAGCACAGCCCCTTGACGAGTAACATCGGAAGTACTGTCGGGCGTCCCATGTAGCTGTCTCCGAAGTAGTAGTAGGTATGGACCACTGACAACTGCGCAAGAGATAGGCCCTTGAGGTCATTGTCGAGTACCTCGAAGTAGCGGACGTCGCTCGGGTTTTCTTCACCATAGGACTTTGCTTTTAATACCTCATGAATGTTAGTTCCCTCAAAGATCATGAGATCAGATTGCGACCATGATGGGCATTTGATCCCTCGATCCTGGCAGTATTCGAAAAAAGGCTGCAGGAGGGCCATCTGATCAACTATCTCAGGCCCGGCACACAATGCATGGATAGGGTCACAGGTTGCACGATAGGCGAGTGAATTTCTGAATTCGACGAGAAGCTCATTCTCCGGATCGGATATCCCATTACTGAACCCGATGAAGAATGTGCATTCGTGACAGAGAAGAGCCTTGTTCTCGGCGAAGTGCTCATCTCCCCCTTCTGCGAGTCTATCCAAGACCCACTGGGCATAAAAGCGGCTCGGTGTCCTGAAGACAGCTCCAAAAGGAACTAGGAGATCCTTTCCGTCGATTGAGATACCGAATCCTCCCTGTGAGATCTCCGTAATTTTGAAATCATGAAGCTCGCCGGCGGTCTTTGGTTTGACCTTAGCGACTGAATCTTGATTCGTTTTTTGGGAAGGCATAAATATATTATAATTGGCTCAGCTGAATATTTTCGTAGAGCCAAGCCTTCAGTTCAGAAGATGTTTTGAGCCCATCAGCCTGCTCAAAAAAACAAGTGAAGCCATCCTCATCTGCACAAAAGGTTCCAACTTCACCCCTTCCACTTACTCCAATTGTTGTTGGATAGGGATAGTCATTCCAGGGCTCTCTGAACTGTATTATCTTCCAAGCCCCATCACGACCAACAAAACAAGCTTCTCCAGAACATGCGCTTTCAAAACTAAGTTTGTCTATATTCTCCAAGTCATTCTCTGCATTGTGAATTAGGCCTTTGCTATCAAGCCAAGCGCAAAGTGTTGGGAACATGACATATTCGAGATAAAACTTTACTTTAGCAAATCCAAGATTTCCTAGAAGAGCAGGTATGCCTTCTTTTATAACCTCTTCATCAGACCTGAGCTTGAATCCTCGGTAGAAAAACCAACGCTTTTCTTTTATATCTATCTCTGAATCACCTTCCCGAAACATAAGATAGCTCCCAGCTTGTCCAGAGGACGGAATCCAACACGCAAGAGAGGCAGGTGCTTCCTCGACGACATCGGGTTCGCGGACGGTCAAGCAAACTCCAGACTGATCCTCGGGCAACTCTTCAGGTTTTATGGTGCGCCTAAGATCAAGAAATGCTGGCGGCTCTCTCAGGATAACGGCGTCGTAATTCAGCTGGCTCTCTTTAGCCCAGCAGTGAACAGCTTCTAGTATGGAATCGTTGGTCATTGGGGAGGTAGCTACGGATGTACCACTTGGAGGGATGAGTGAAAGGAAAAAGGGGAAAAGTGTTCAAGCCGCCTCTGCCACAGGAGCACAGGAGCGTAGCAGGGCGTTCTCCACCTCCAGATGTTTCTGCTCCTGGTGCATCAGGGCGATCGTGGCCTCCTGCTTGGCGGAGAGTTCCCTGAAGTGGCGTTTGGAAGCCTCCTCCGCGGCGAGGCGCTCACGGAGCAACTCACTCTCTCCGTTCACCTTGCGGATGATCAGGAGGGATACGATGAGGGCGGGGAGAAGCCCGAGACAGAAGCCGATAAGGGGTGGGGTCATGATTTTAGGGGTTTAGACTGAAGGCTGTTAGACTGTTAGTAGGGAGCGGTAGGGAAAAAGACTGCACCAGAAAGCGCCTACTCGGCATCCTCCTGCAGGGCTGTCTCCCCATCCTCAAGTTCCAGTTCGCCAACACCTTGCAGCTGGTGTCCGGAGTTGCCCTCAATGCTCCCGAGCATCGCCATGATGTTCTGCTCGACGATATCGATCTGGGCCTCTCGACTTTTCCAGATCTTCTCCATCGCCCTGCGCTCTTTGGTGATCCCGTCTCTGAAAGTTGTGTGGGCGCCAACAATGCTGACCACGCGATTCCGAAACTCAGGGCTGGTGACGTAGGCGTAGAGGTGTGCAGCGTTCTGATCAGCGTGCTGATGGACTTTCTTCTCCAGCTGCACCTGCATGAGTCCCCACCGGAGAGAGCGGATCAGGGTCATGGCCGATGAGAAATCCGATACCCAGACACCATCCTTAAACCCGCATCCATGGATGTCTTTGGGGAGCTGCTGGGTGACGATCACTCCCACATGGGCTTTCACGCGATGCATATCCTCGCGGAGCTTGGCGGACCAGTCGGGTTCCCACTTTTGGGTGCGTTTTGTCTCGAAAAGAATGCCTCCACAGGCCGTGCCAACATCATTGCAGACTTCAAGGATGATATCGGCACCCTTTACCCCGGATTTCACCTCGATCACCGTGTCGCGGGGGAATGTGGAGCGCAGCTGATCCTCAAAGGTGGACTCAAGCGCAGCTCCCTGATTCTGCATCGATCCCTGAGCGGCTTTGCGACTTGCCTCCTCGAGCTTGCCCTGGACAGTTCCAAGCTTGAGTTCCAATTCACGAATCTTCAGGTCGGCTTCCTGTTGAAGACGCTGCTGAAGCTCCGTGGTGACCTGTTCGATGCGTAGCTTGGCGGCAGCATCGGCGGCCTGCTGTGCCTCAATGCGGGCCAGACGCTGGCTTTCGGTGAGTTCGGTGTTCTGCTTTTGCAGATCCTCGAGCTGTTTGACCAAGCGGTCAGCCGCTTCCTGGCTCTGAAGCTCGCGTTGCTTCTGAAGCTGAGCCTCGCGCTCCTGTACTTCCTTTTGGGCCTTCAGTGCGTCCTCAATCGCCTTCTTCTCACGAGCAGCAGCTAGTGCCTGAGCCTCAGCAAAGCGCTGTTCACTTTCACGGGCGAGTTTCTCGCGCTCAGCCTTGAGGCGTTGCTCGATCTCGGCCTGAGCCTGCTGATTGACCTGCTTCAGCAAAGCTTCGGTCATCTCGAACTGATGACTACATTGGGGACATTGGATGGTATTGGACATGGCTTTTTAGGAGCTAGTAGTTAGAAGCTGGGAGATGGGGGGTGAGTCTGTGTGATGGAAGGAAGTATCGAGAGGGACTCAGGATTTCCGAGAAATAACCGAGGCGGTCCATGCCGTGAGATCGGCGCCTGTCTTGAACCCCTGCCCTCTCAGCTCAAAGGTCAGGAAGCCCTCCTCATCGGCATAGAAGGTAGCCGCCTCTCCCTTGCCGGAGATGCCGAGTGTGATGTCGTAGCCGGCTGGATCCTTGAACTCGACAAAGAGCCAATCCCAGATTCCGATCTGATCCGCCAGGGTAGCGGCATCGCCGCAGAACTCTTTCTTCTCCACGACTTCGTAGGCCAGTCCCTGATCCGCAAACCATTCGTCAAGGGATGCCTCATAGACGTGCTGGAGGAGGAACTTGTCCGTTGTTCGGTCGATCAGGGAGATCAGCGAGGCCTCGTCGTTGAAGTTCGGGATCCAATGCAGGGGAATCTCGTCATCATCCTCCGCCATAGAACTCCAGGAGCCCTTTTTCAGGGAATCAGGGATCCAGAAACCGATGTGGGCATCGGATCCTCCGTTGCTAGCCGCATCGATGAAGACATGAAGCCCAGCTCCGGCTGAGGCGATGTCGTCAGCCGTTAGCAGGGGACGCATGTCGAGCTCGGCTGGCGGCAAGTCGCGTTTTGTAGCGATGATGGTGATGTTGCGGGCGGCGGCCCAATCGATGAGAGCGGTGCGGATGGTGTCGATGGTCATGGTGTGAAGGGGTTTAGGCTGTAGGCTGTTAGACTGTTAGGAGGCAAATAGGTGATCGGTTATGGGTAATCGGGGTGGATAGACGAGGCTGGCTTGTTTGATACGGGCACTATGGCATGTGTGCGGTGACAGGGAGTGTCGCCTCATGACGGATTTCTTAAAAAACGCTCACGAGTGGGAACTGGAGTGGGCAAGTAGAGCGGGGAAGAGACCTTTCCCCTCATGCAGGGCGGGGATGATGTCATGGCACCATACCCACCACATCGTTACCGCAAGAAACGCAATCAGGCCTACGTAGAGAGTGCCCATCAATAGGCGCTTCGGGAGGGATATCTGGCGGAAGGAATGATCCCGCGCAAGTTGGGCAGCCGTCTTCTTACGGAAAAGCGAGAAAACCACGGGTAGCATCACGACGAGCGCAAGGATCACCACCGGGGCGTGCACATGCCATGCTAAGACCGCCAGAATGAAGTAACCGGGGATCCAGAGCCAGCGGGTCAGCGCGAGGGCAATGTGACCCCCGTCGAGACATCCCAAGGGGATGAGGTTGAAGAGGTTCAAAAAGAGGCCGAAGAATGCGATCTCGGTGAAATAGTAGATGCCCGTGATGCGATGAATCAGCAGGCAGGCTACTGCTCCCAGCGTTCCGAAGATCGGTCCTGAAATTCCCAAAACGGCCTCTTGCCAGGCATTTCGCATCGGCTGCTTCATGTCGATGACCGCGACGAGGTATGGAATGAAGATCGGGACGCTCGTGCGGGCCCCGTAGTAGCGGGCGGCGAGCAGATGCCCGCACTCGTGCACGAGGAGAAGGATGATGAATCCAGTGGCGAGCTCCCATCCCAACTTGAGTGAATAGAGAGCGATCGAGATCAGCATGGATACGATGCTCCATACGGGTGCCGGGATGACCCGCAGGATCCCGATCCTCCCGTTCACGGCCATGAGAACCCCGAGCATCGGCACGAGAATCCTCGAATACCCCCAATTGCCTATCCTCTGCCATTTCGTCCTGCGGCGATCCCGGATCCATTCGTGGACGCTATCGTGTCGTCGACCGCAGAATGAAAGTTCGGACTGGAGAAGTGGTGGAGAGTGCACGGGACTGAAGGGTTACAACGCAGCAAGAGCCGAGGAGCGGTACGGGTAGCTAAGCGGCGAACCCGATAATTCTGGGATCCTTCCCGGGAGCAGCGTCGGCATCGTAGATCTCCGCGAGGGTATATTCTTTCTTCGGTGAAAGAGTGCGTCCGTTTTTGGCTGCAAGTTTGTAAGCCCGGTCGTGGGCGATCAGTGGAAACTCGCGGTATGCCAGAAGGCGTCCGGGGCGCCTGAGGGCGGCATCGATGTCCGCGAAGCGGCAGTTGATGGTGGCCAGGACCTGCAACCGCACGAAATCACCGAGCATTCCCGAAGTGAGGTTGAGAAGGCTGGAGACTAGGCTGGCACCGGCTCCCCCGGAACGGGCCAGCAGGGCCTGCTCCGCATCCTCAAGGATGAGGATGAACTGCTTGCCCCGGTGCTGGATCTGCTGATTGGCCCAGAATCCGACGAAGGAGCTGCTCGCAATGACGTCGACGGCACTCGGTGGCACGTAGTAGGCCACATGCGTTTTGCGAAGGACGCCGAGAAGGTGCCGGATCGCGGTTGTCTTCCCGCATCCCGGTACGGATTGGAAGATGCTCAGGCCGGTCTTTTTTTCGGTGATCTTACGCTGGAAATCACCGAACCAATCCGGTGCGTCTTCCCCGTAGTGGAGGCTCAGATCCTCGTTGCTTAGGATGGTGTCGGCATCGAGGGTGACGCTTTCGGTTTCAATCCCCATTCCGGAGTTGGAGATGAGGTGAAAGGTGCCTCCGCTTTCCTTATCCGGGAGATGGTAGCGCTCGAGCTTGAGTGCCAGGCGCATCGCCTTGCGCCGAGTGGAGGCGTAGGTGGAGAACCTTCCGTGACCGTCGTAATGCAGCCATGCCCCGTATCCCTTGAAATGGAAGAGGATGCTTCTCCAACCATCCTGGTCTCCGTGCTCCGCTCCCCGGCATCCCTGGGCGGAATCTGAGCGCACAATGCGGGAGGCGCAGTCCTTGGCCAGTCGATCGACATCAAAACGTGAGCGCGGAAGAGAGAAGCGATGGAGCGGGGAGCTTCCAAACTCAACGAGTACCGGCAGGGGCGGAGTGCTACGGTCTACCCCGAAGGCGGGAGTCTCCCCGAGATCGAGATTGAGAATCACCTTGCGATTTCGCTTGAGCAAGTGATGTCGGCGGGAGTTGTGGACGCCTGCGTTGAGGCGGGTTTTTCGGGATGTCATGGAAGCAAATGTAAACCGCGCCCATGACAGGGAATGTCACTGCGATTTGCGCCCGGGGTATTTCGCCCGACAGCTGCTGTCACTGCCCTGCGGCAATGCTCCACCCCGCATGAAGACTTCACTCGCCCGATTCGATCCCTCCGCCGACACGTTCATCACCACGCTCTTCCTCGACAGGGACGAGGATGGCAACTTCCTCGATGTCGACTCGGATCTCCGGCACTCGGAGGAGCATGGCTACTATCTTGCACGAAGGATTATCCAAGTCTGGGATGGGAGTTCGTGGGAAACGGCATCCGATGTCGAGGCGGAGAAGTCCCTGCGGGAACACCGCCGCACGCTCAATACCTTTCGGTCACTGACCCCGGCGCAGGTGGTGCGCCTGATCGTGGAGAATACGGTGCCCGAGGAGGAGGGAGCCCGTGCTCTAGCACTTGGAGCCCTTGATATGGCTGGCCTCAGATGATCCCCCGCCGCACCTTCTCCGCCCGACAGGAAATGTCACTGCAATCATCCACCGCCGACCCGAATCGCCTCGGAATTCCCGGAAAAATCAGCTATAACTAACATTATGAAATCACTCCGCTTAACTTACATTATTTTTTTGGCAGGTATTTCATACGCTCTTTGCTCCTGCACCACAGTTACTTATCCGAATGGAACCACGGTGACCACTCCCTATGTGGCACCAGCCTATACCACCTATTATCCAGGATATTATGGTTCACCCTATGGCACTTACGGGGTCTATGGAGGGGGGTACTTCCCGGTCTATGGCTATGGATACGGGGGGTGCTGGAACCGCCCTTACTGGAACAACTGCTACGGCGGATGGAATGGGTGGAATCGCGGTTGCTGGAACGCCGGATACCGGCCCGCCTGGAATGGCTACCGGTGCCGCTGAGATCAACCATCAATCATCCCATTCAGCATGCATCAAGACAGAACGACCATGAAAGCACCGACACCCACTTCGACGATAAACATCACCGATGCGCCTGTCTTTGACGAGACTTACGGGGAAAATCCAAGCTTCCCGGTAGTCAAAGAGCTCGGTAACGGGACCATTCATCGTATTACTCCGGATCTGCCTCCTTTTGATATCGCCAAGCTCGTGAAGCGATTTGGGCACAAGGTCGTGAGATCCAAATCCGACCTGAATCAGGCAGGGGTCAGCGCGTACAAGTTCGTGCTTTTCCGGACGCGCGGAGGTTGCTTCGTCCAGTGGGGGGAAAAGGCAACGCATGTCTATGCCGGCAACCTGAATCATGGCATCCGCGTGGCTCGTCGGTTTGCAGAGATCGCAAGATCCCTCTCTCAGGTGAGCGACATCCCGGGTTTTCACATGCTTAAGCTGGAGTGCATGGAAATCGGATCCCAGTTCATTCCACTCGACGATGCGCATGCGGCAGGCGTGGAGGAGTTCGGTCTCTACTATGGGGAGGAGCACCCAGAGTGGCATGAGGAGTTCCTCCGTCGCTTCAGCGAAGCCAAGGGGTCGATCTCGCTCTTCTCGGGCCCCCCGGGCTGCGGCAAATCTTCCTACATCCGCACGTTGATCAACCTCACTGCTGCCACCCACCGCTGGTATTTCATTCCTCCGCACGACATCAGTCTCTTGAGCGACGCGGCTTTTGTGGGCTTCTGGTCTTCGGAACGCAAAAAGTACGCAGGACGCAAGCTGGTGCTTCTCCTGGAGGATGCCGAGGTCGCCCTCATGTCCCGTGAAACGGACAATCGCAACCATGTCAGCACTCTCCTCAATCTCTCGGACGGAATCCTCAATTCCTGGCTCCAGATTTCGATCATCTGCACGATTAACACGACCGCCGATCTCGATAGTGCCCTACTGAGACCAGGGCGTCTTCTTGCCCACAAAGTCTTCCCAAGACTTCGTCCGGAGCAGGCGCTCAGCTTGGCCCGTCACAAGGGGATGGGACCGATCCGCACTGGTCAGCGCGACTACAGCCTCGCTGAGATTCTCAACCCTCCGGTCATGCTCTCCGAGCAACAACAGCGCCTAGTCGGCTTTGCCGCCTGATCATGAAACCCTCCCCTCTCTACGAAAGTCTGCTCGCCGATAAGGACCTCGATGAGGAGATGCGCGCGCTGATCTTGAATCGCATCGCGGAGGATGCGAAGGAGATCGCGTCTGAGAAGGCTTCAGCGAAACGCCGTCGTGCCAAGGCACTGGCTGATCGATCGGTGCTCGAGCACGCCGCCTTGCTTGCACCGGGGGAGATCTCCCGTTGCCTTCCCGATGAAGGCGTCAACGCCCCCCGTGACGGGAAGAAGATCGGGGAGACTGCGGATATCCTTTTCCTAGCGATGTTGCTTGAGCGCTCCCGAGATTCCTCCGAAATCCTGCAATGCGCGCCCGCATCCGGGACAGGAGGATGGATTCTTGAGGTCGGAGATGATCCCCCGGAGGGCTTCATCGTGAAGCAGAGACTTTCCCACAAGGGGATCCGACGGATCTTCCGGGATAAGGTCTACGGATTTCGTCGGGCTCTAGGCTCAACCGAAGCGGCCTGCATGAACTTTTCGATCGGCGGGGTGGATATTCGCCGAGCGGGAGGGCGGGGTGACAAAGCCTTCTGGCACTTCGCCTCACGTCTTTACCATCCCTTCCATCGAGCCGGGGATAATCTGCTCGATTCACTCCACTCGCGGAGGCTTTTGGATTTCCCGGAAACCAGCCACGACGGTCTTTTCCTCTGTCCTTTGGACGGGCCGGTCAACGCCATCTCCGGCAAGGTCTCCAGCCCCGACTGGACGTGGGAAAAGATGGTCGGCAGATCCTGGAGCATCGCCCTCTGCCCTATGTGCCTCGGGGAGCTGGCAACAACCGGATACTCACTGAGCTGAAGCTCACGACAGATGATGTCACTGCCCCTGTGCATGATGGTCTCAAGACAGAATCAAACCTCCAAATAATCCAACTCCCAACCCAAGACACCCATGAGCGACAACACACCCGACAACGAATCCAACTCCATCTGGGGCGACCCGTTCCAGGCCCTGATCGATCATTTTGAGGCTCACGGCATCCGCTACTCCAGCAAACGCGAGGAGCGCCGAGTTTGGTTCACCATGAACTCCGGAAGCGCCCTTCAGAAGTGCTCCTTCCGCTTCGACAAGACGGGCGATGTGCTCCAGATCTTCATCCAGTATCCGGTCATGGTGAAGGAGAGGTTCCGCCTGGCGGCGATGGAGTTCATCACCCGTGCCAATTATGGTCTCGTCATCGGGCACTTCGAGATGGATGCCAAGGATGGAGAGATCCGCTATCACGTCTCCCATCTCATGGAGGAGAATATCCTCACCGATGAGACGATCCGTCGTCTTTTCGGAACGGCCATGGGGACCGCCGATCGCTATTTCCCCGCGCTGATACGTGTCCTCTTTGCCGGCGAGACTCCGGAGGATGCGGTTGATTTGGCAGAACTTCACAAGTTTGAGGAAGACGAGCGCCCTTCCGGGAAAGCACCGGTAGCCAAGAAGCCAGCTGCTTCCTCCTCCCTCAAAAAGTCCCGCGCAAAGCGCACACGCAAGGCCCCTCCTACACCAGCGGCGGAATCATCTTCCAAGTCTCAGGAGGATCATCCGACCCCCGACTCACCCTCACAGTCGACGCCACCTCCAATTCCGCCCGCTCCGAATTCCAAGGTTCAGGGCGAGACTCCAGGTGGAAACGAGGGTGAGGATCGCAAGGCCGCCTGAATCCTCAACCATACCGACATGAACCCATCCAGTCCTGATTCCGATGAGGAAACGCACATCCTCCGAGGCGGCATCTCCTATGCTTTCCTCTTCAAGGATGAGGATTTCACTCTGAGGAGAACCGACGGGGAGTTGGTAAGTGTCGAGGAATACGAGGATCTCCTGGCCTATCTCCAAGAAGAGGGATGGGGAGAACCCGATTCCCTTGAGACAGATGAAAATGACCGTGGCGCGGCACCCCGGGATCAGCAGGAGGAGGGACTGGCTACCCTCCGACTTCCGCCGATGCCCGTGCCGCCGTCAATTCAACCCAGAGAACACCTGCCCCGCCATCAACAAAACTCCCGATCGCTTTGGAATATGCTGAAGCATTTCCTCACAACAGGAAATTGTCGCCAAACAGATAAGGGCTCATGAGAAAAGGTACGCAGGGGCATGCGCCCGGGGACTTTCAGTCCTCTTCCGAATCACGGCTGTCAGTAGCCATCCATCTTCGACACTCATGATTTCCAGGATCCTAGCCATTCCTATCTTTATGGCTTTCGGGGCGCTCGGCCAGATTACAGCCTTGGCTTCACAGCCCGATGAACACCTTACTCGAGTAGGGAGTGCCCAGCTGCACATCCTTCAACAGGAAGTGGAGTTTGCATCCCTGGGGCATACCCCGAGACGTGTGATCATCATGCTATCCGACTTGCGCACAGGCAACCTCATGGCAGCTGCCTCCAAAAGCGGAAAGTTGCTCAGCCCATCAGAGGCTCTACGTGAAGCCTCGCGCTTTCATTTCGATCCCGACGCCGTCGTCGATTCCTTCACTCCGGGAGAGTTGTCCCAATGTGGCATTCGGAATCCGGCATTTGTCTCCGTCCGCGATCTCGTACGTCTCTATTCGTCGGTAGCGGAGGGCGGGATGCTGAAGCCAGGGAACCAATTGGTCTTTCCCAAGGATAGAATCAAGGTTCTGCAAGGGGATCTGCTCGGACTGGTTCATGGAAAGGCTAATCCGATCCGCCTTGCCCGTGTCGACGGTATCAGAGTCGCAGGGGCGGCTGGACACGGGGGGCGAAATCCCGTCACTGCCTGCTTCGCGGGTTATTTCCCGGCCGATCACCCCCGGCACGTCTGCGTCCTCGTTATCGAGGGAGCCGATGTGGTCATCAAGTATCAACGGGGCTCGCTGCTTGCCGCTCCTGTATTCTCGTTTGCAGCAGTGAAGATCATGCAGCTTGAAATAAAAAGCAGGCTAATACAGCATGATATAAACCCCTAACTTATTATGAACAATTCAGACTCAGAAGAACTTTTAAAACGGCGTGAAATGGCGGCTCAACAAGCAGACCAGATAGAGATCCTGCGAAACGCAGTTGAAAGCAATAAACGTACAAAAGGTTTGGTGCACCTAGAAACTTTAGAGTCGATGATAACTCTTGCGGATGCCCTTGGTAAACATAGTCCGAATTGGTTAGAGGAACGCAATACTTTATCAGATACGAATAGAAAGCAACGGGAGGAAGAATTAGAAAAAGAGCGTACATATCTATACGGTTTTTTATCAGACAATTCTACTGATATGCCGCTAAAGATTAAGGCATCTATTAAACTCGCGAGCATCTTACCATCGCAATCGGATGCGGCTGACTTATTCCGATCGGCAATTAAGGATTCTTCCAATTACTATGGGGCTTATTCTGAAAGAACCCTAGAATGCATAGAAGAGTTTTTAAGAAGCGAACATTATGATGCCAGTGATCTTGATACAATTTATCAATACCATAATTACTTAAGAGACACTAATGGATATTCTAGATTTGATGGTTATTCATTTATTTCTGAGTTTTGTGTATCTGTTGGAAATTTGGAATTTGCACTTTCACTAAAGTTAGACGCTTTAGAGTATAGGATGCAAGGGGAACCTCTTTGGTTCATATATGAGAATGCATCGAATTACGACGATTTGTGCGAGCTATATATTAAACTTAAAGAACCAGTTAAGGCACTTGATCTTCTGGATTCGTTAATTGAATCGTATAATAGTATCGAGTCTCTTAAAAGATTTTCAGAAAGAGGAGATATTTTAGAATCATTACAAAATCTGAAAAAGCAGATTGCATCATTATTGAATCAAAATAACCAAAGTTCGGTAGATAATGATTTAATAGAACTCATTAAGAAAACCTACTCTGAGCATTTAGTCTGGGAGCTCTGATTTTAGAGTTTTAATCCAAGTGCGAAAGTGAAGACCGTTGCCATTTGCTACGACTTCGACGGGACGCTCTGTCCGCGATACATGCAGGAGTACGGTTATATTCCCCAGCTCGGGGTGAAGCCGAAACTGTTCTGGAAGATGGCTATCGATCTAGCAAAATCCCAGAATGCCGATCCGATCCTCTGTTACATGTTCCTGATGGTTCGCGAGGCCGGAATGCAAAACGGGGTTGAGCTGACCCGGAAGTCCTTCCAGAAGCATGGCTGGGAGATCGATTTCTTCCCCGGAGTAGAAAGCTGGTTCGGACGGATGAACCACTTCGCAAAGAGCAAGGGCGTGAAACTCGAGCACTACATCATTTCCTCCGGCATCAAGGAAATGATCGAAGGATGCCGGATCGGAAATGAGTTCAAGACGATCTATGCCTCGTCCTTTCTGTACGATCAGAACGGAATCGCGAAGTGGCCGTCGATGGCGGTGAACTACACGACCAAAACCCAGTTCCTATTCCGCATCAACAAGGGCTGCCTAGATGTTTGGGATACTGCCGGTATCAATGCCTATCAGCCTATGGAACAGCGCCCCGTACCGTTCGATCGTATGATCTTCGTTGGCGACGGGGAGACCGACGTCCCCTGCATGAGCCTTGTTAAAAATCTCGGTGGCTACTCTGTCGCCGTCCACAAGCCCGGAGCGACGGCCAAAAAGAAAGCCAAACTCCTTCTCGAAGAGGGTCGCGTGAACCTGATCTCCCCCGCCGATTACAGCGAGGGGTCGGTGCTGGATCGGGAAATCAGAATAAGAATCGAAGATACCGCGGCTGCTGATATCCGAGACTAGAGATTGTCGGCCATTTTCCGAATATCGGACACGACCTGATCCTTCAGTTCTCGTGGACCGATGACTTTGGCGGAGGGTCCCCAGGAAAGGATCCACGGTTTCAGCTCCAAGTAGGTAGGCTCATCAAATGGGAGTGTCAGACGGACACCACCACCGGGTAGTTTCTCGATCTTCTGCTCGGGGTGCCAGACGGTTTCTCCCGCACGCTGGGCGCTTTCCTTGGTGAACTCAATGACGACGGGCTTACGGGCCTTGCTCTCGCAGGGAACCACACCAAAGCTGTAGGAGAAGCTGTCCTTGGGATCCATCCAGACGGGCGTAAACTTTTCCCCAGTTAGCCGCACGTTGCTGATGCGTGCGAACTTCAGGGTACGCTTCTCAGGTTTCCCTACCTTACGGCAATATAGGTACCAGGAGCCGTTACGCATGAAGAGAAAGAGAGGCTCCACCAAGCGGGTGCTCTTCTCCTCGCGCATCGGTTTATAATCAAGGGAAACCACCTGCTTCTCGCGGATGGCTTTGTGGAGAAGCTCAAAAAGGCGGACATCCTCCTTGCCAATCTCGGGCTTCCCTTCGAAGCGGAAGTGGACGGCTTGCTCCCACGCCTTCCAGTTGGTCGTTCCGGTTAGAATCCCGAATGTATGATCGAAGCTCTCGATCATCATCCGGCCGATGCCGGTCTCGCGGTAAGGCTCCAGACACTGGCGCAAAAAGTGAAGGGTCAGCAGATGATCCTCTTCCACACGGATAATCGGGAAATGGCTGAGACGATGCCGGAGTTTATAGCCCTCCTTGGCATGATCGTACTCGATGGCATTGTCCTCGACTTTGCCATCTTCACCTTTTTTTGGTTCGAAATTCTCAAGCAACCCATTGATCTGATCAATGTCGCGAAGAATCGTCCGATCGCTGGTATTACATAGATCTGCCAACTTTTTAAGCGTGGGATACCGCTCATTCTGGACCTCGGAGAAGATGACAAAGATCCGGTAAATGTGATCCCGGGAGGTATTGCCCTTGATCAAGCCCTTGGCAGGCTTCTTCTCCATCTTCGGAGACTTTGAAGATTTTCTGGCAGATTGCTTGGTAGATGTGTTCCGGGGCATTACCAGCAACTATCCGTTTTTCTATTCAGCGACAAGGAAAGGGAGGAAAAAGGCGCGGGTTACCCAGGCAGGTCTTGATGACCCAGCTCCTGGCCGTTTAATTTACGTCTACTTCTGGAGACGGTACTGGCCCTTGCCCACCTTCTTGATCGCCTTGTTCTTCTTACCCGTGGTGCCGAACCAGACATGAAGGTTGGTTCCCTTCACTCGGAGTTTCTCGGCGAGGTCAGCGACCTTCACTCCGGCATCACCGGCGGCTTCCAATGCGGAGAGGACCTTGGTGCCGAGGTTGCCACGGGATCCGCGCTTGGTGGTCTTGCGAGCAGTCTTGGCCTTGGGGCCTTTGGCAGCAGGGCGCCCAGGCTTTCCCTTGGTTCCGCGAACCGGCTTCCCCGAGATGATGCTGGCCATCTGGGACTCCAGACGCTCGATCTCCTTTACGAGTTCCTCCTTCTTATCGACGAGGGTGGAGAGCTGATTGAGGGCGGATGAGGTGAGTGAGGAGAGGATGCTCATGCGGAGCAGAGTGCTCCCAATAAGGTATTTAGAGCAAAACATTTCATAGTAACAGAAGGGCATAGACAGGATGTGTCCACCTGCCGGGATTTATTTTCACTAGAAACGCATGTTGCTCCCGATCGGGAGCACCAGAACTTATAGGACAGGCAGTATTGACGGCGTGGAGGAAAGACGGCCCTTCCGTTGCTGCATTCAGTCCAAAGGCTTTTTCACGGTTTTACTAAACCCGGAAAAGCCAGGGGGTGTCGTTTGCTGACGCCCCATGAAAGCACTCAATATCATCGGGCCAAAAGTCAGTTGGCATCGCAATCGTCTTGGGTGGTCGCAGGACATGCTCGCGGCCAAACTCCAAATCCTCGGCATGCAGAGGATCAGTCGGGCCAAGGTCTCCAAGATCGAGGCACAGATCATCTGGGTCTCGGACGGCGACCTCTACTACCTCGCGGAGGTCCTGAACATCAGCGTCGATGACCTCTACCCCGAATGTCTCCGCAACCCGAAGATGCTCGCGAATGACATGAAGGAAGTGCGGGAACGGCGTCCCGTAAAAAAATGAGCTTTTTGAAAAGTTGCTCCCGATCGGGAGCACCAAGCTCATTTTTACCCTCTATGGTGCGCCTCCTATGCACCACTTCATCCTCGCTCAATCAAGTTCACTCGACGGCGCTTTGTCCCAAGGTCTTGGGATCATTGCGAAGTTCCTCTACATCATCGCGGTCATCGTTATCGCCCATGGCGGATGGCAGGTCCGCAGCGGTAATGCGGACATGGGCAAGATGTCCATCGTCGGCGGATTACTACTCGGCCTCTCGGTCCTGATCGCCCAGGCGCTCTTCAGCGCGGGCGGAATGCCGACCATCAGCGTGGGGCAATGAGCCGAGGCGTGATTCCTACCCATGCGGGTGATGACAGCGACGGCAAGATCTGGGGGATCGAGGGGATGAACATCCTCTTCCTTCTCGCCAGCGGAATGATCGGCCTCGGGCTGGCCCTCATGCTCTCGCACAAGCATTCACCTGGAGTCTGCGTGGGAATCGGATCTCTGCCTTTCGTGGTGACAGCGCTCTACATCTTCGGCCTCCGCCAGGGGAAGCCGAAGTCGTTCGACACCGATCTGCTGGAAACCCTCCTCTCCGGGAATGGGTGGATGGCCCCGGTCAAACAACCCCGCAATCCGCTTCTCCATGCAGGCTCCCATGCAAGCTCCTAATGGCTGGATCTCCAATGACCTGCTGATCTGGAACGAACTGGATCGGCGAGGGGCGGTCTCCAAGGGGTATGTGATCGATGCGCCGGATCTACGGCACGCCAGCGATCACACGCTCGATGACTTCTATGAGTCAGTCCGGCAGTTCCTTCACTCGCTGGATGAATCGACCCGCTGTCAGATCCGCTGGTCGGTGGATTCCGATTATCGGGAGGAACTCCTCGCCTACAAGGAGGTGACCGATACGCGGTGTGATCCAGCCTCTTGGGCGGCGATCACCCGTAACGAGCGATTCAATCGGTACTGGCAGGCGATGCAGTCCGGGGGGCTCCGACGGGAAAAGCTCCTGCTTTTCTTATCCAAGAAGATCGATGCCGATCCTCCCTCGTCACCCTCACGGAAGGGGCTCGAGGAGCACTACCGGAGACTCCTCGCCCAATACAACGAGGCATTTGTTCAGCATGGGCGCGTCCTTGCTTCACTCTTTGAGGGCCACGGATGCGGAGTCACGGCCATGGGGACGGAGGATCTCTATCGGCACTACGCTACCTTCTTTAATCCCTCCTACCTGCGCCGGGATGGCTATGACCCGATCGGTCAGTTCCGTGAGGAGGAAACCATCCACCAGAACTGCTGGCACCAAGGGGTGCAGGCAGGAAAGAGCTTCGGGTTCTACTCCGACGGCTTCTACCACAACCTGGTAATTCTCAAACGACGTCCGCAGAGAACGAGGCGAGGGATCTTCTGGGCACTGACCTCGCTTCCCTTCTTGGACTACGCGATCACAGTCAATCTCTACCCCCAGAACATCCGCCGGGAGATCGACAAGGCGGAGAAATCCCTTGAACGCGTGAGGGGGGACTATGCGGCTGAAGGAAAGCATTCGCTCCTGACAGCCAAGGAGGTGAAGGAGGAGCGTATCCGCAATCTCGCCCAGGGAGATACGGTTCCCTTCCTCTACGACTACGTCGTCCATGTCTGGGACGAGACAGAGGAGGGCCTCGTCTCAAAGACCCGGCAAATCGAGACGGCCTTCGGCCAGATGGAGGATGCCCAGTGCTGGACGAGCAATCTCTCATCGGCAGCCACCACAAAGAACATCTGGTATCAGACCTGGCCGGGATGGCTCTGGGGGAACTACACCCACCACGCCGATAGCGGCCTGGATGAATGGCTGGCCGACATGCTCCCCTTCTCCTCCACCTTCACGGGGCACTTGGAGGGATCAGAGGCTCTCTACGATGGATCCAATCGGAATCTCGTCGGGGTTCGGAACTTCCTCTCGGGAACTCCTCAGCTGGCAGTCCTGCTCGGAATGACGAGGGCCGGGAAGTCGGCCTTCATGTGCGATCTGCTGTCGCAGACCGATCCCTACTACGACTTCACCCTCATCGTGGAGGAGGGACTCTCCTATGGGATCTGGACGCAAGCTCTGGGAAGCACCCCAATCGTTATCCAGCCCGACGGGGATCTCTGTCTGAACTACCTCGATACCCAAGGGGCACCGCTGACCAATCTCCAAATCACGACAGCGGCAGCACTCGTAGCCAAAATGGCGGGTAATCCTGCCGATGAGGATCGGAGGAATCTCCGGCTGGCCCAGATCACCCAATACATCGAGCAGCTCTATACCGATCGCTTCGAGGAATGGATCGCAGAGGATGAGGGACGACTCGACATGGTGGCGCGGCACGCCATGGCAGTCCTGGAATACAAATCCCGCCACATGCCGCTCTCGGCCACCTTCCTGGAGGCTTGGACGGAACTGAAGCACGCCGCGAGTGAAGCGGAGCGGGAGGAGCTACTGAGCTCTCCCAAACCCGAGGAGGTGTCGCGGTTCATCAAGTCACATGACATGGAGCGCCATGTCCGCAATACGGCCTTTGCGTTCTTCAAGCCGACGGACTATCCGACTCACGACATGCTCCAGCAGATGATGCTGGTGGCTCCCTTCGCGGAGCATAACCGGGATGAGATCAACCATCTGGCAACCCTGCTTGCCCCGTGGAACGAGCAGAGGCTCCTTTGCGGGCACTCGACCTTGTCCATGACGGGACGGGTGGCTCACTTCGACCTGACCTACATCCCTGAGTCGAACAAGCAACTCAAGGAACTGGCTGGCTTCCTGATCGCCAACTATGGACGCCAGCACATCATCACACTCCCCAGAGGGGCGAGGAAGCGGGTCATCTTTGAGGAGGTAGCCCGAACACTGGACGTGCCCGGAGGCGAACAACTCGTGAGTGAGTTCTATGCGCAGCTTTCCAAGTTCTCGACCTGGATCATCTCGATTGTTCAGCAGTACAGCCGGTTTCAGAACTCGGGGATCCGTCCCATTGTCTTCGGCAACGCCAAGCAGTTCTTCTTCACCCGCATGAACGACCGGCGAGACATCGAGGATGTGGCCCGGGATATCGATCTCTCCGAGGCCACCAAGGAGGCCGTGTCACGCTATCCGCTGCCCGAGCACCTTCCCGACAACAACAAGTACGCAGCCCTGACCTACTACCACCTCGATGTGCGGCAGGCGCGGTGCGGGACGATCCATAACCGGGTCTCTCCCGAGATGCTCTTCTGCTCCTCATCGACGGGGCAGGACTTCGACGAACGCAGCCGGAAGCTCCGCAGTCACGAAGACATCGTGGCCGGGATTCTCCGGGAAACCAACCAACCCAAATGAAACGTCCTCTCCTCATCTTCTGCTTACTTGCTACCGGCTGTGCCGGAAGGTCTCAGTTCCAAAAAGGCTATGAGCGTGGTGCCGCTGACACGGTGAAACGCCAGTACTGGATCGAACAGAGCATCCAGAAGCCGGGAAAGAACCCCGAGCGCCATCTCACGATCTACAAGCTCACCGTGCCACCTGACCCCGACGCGAAGGTGAAGACGGTTCCTTATGAGATCGGGATCCCCATCGTGAACTGATCATGAAGAAGTACCTACCTGTCGTGTTGCTGGTTGCGGCGGTTCCAGCGAAGGGCCAATGGGTCGTTAGTGATCCTGTGGTGGAGCAGGCGACCATGGCAAAGAATGCCTTCGACCAGCTGAAGTATGCCTGGGAGCAGACCCAATGGGCGCAGCA
>JACCDS011843997.1_pt1 | contig 22433 bp, 21 predicted proteins | sample 7446441 | NCBI WGS metagenome assembly JACCDS01 (sample SAMN15323445, study PRJNA562643) | freshwater metagenome | isolation source: river surface water | place: USA:Blue River Watershed | collected 2017-08-17 | reverse complement strand
GCGATGTCCTGGGAAAAGTAGTTGCGAAGAAAGCCGATCATATAAACCTTGCGTCAAAAGAAAAGGATAATAAAGCACAATAAGACCCTTAATTTTCTAATTCTGTGAACCTCGAAACCAAAGACCTCGAAAAGCTCGCCCGACTCGCTCGGCTTGATCTTTCATCCCAGGACCAGGCCGCCGTTCTGACCTCCCTCGACGCCGTACTGAACTGGGTCGGCTCACTGTCCCAGGCGCCAACGCAGGATGTCGAGCCCATGGCCCATCCGCATGACCTGGCGCTTCGTCTGCGTGACGATGTGGCAAAGCCCCTACCGGATCGGGAGCTGTTGATGCAGAACGCACCGCAGGCGGCAGGCGGACTCTTTATCGTTCCCCGGGTGATTGAGTGACCATGGCGGCCAACCCCTTTTCCGACCTCGCTTCGCTGGCGCAGGCGCTCAGTAGCCGCCAGATTGGCGCGGTTGAGCTAGCGCAGGACGTCCTGGGCCGCATTGATGCGGATGCGACGAATTCATTTCTTGCCGTAAACCCTGAGCAGACGATCGCACAGGCGCGGCTCGCCGATGACCGGCTCAAAAACGAAAGCCCTGCAGCGGCGGGCCAAGGTTTTTCCTTGGTTGGGCTCCCGATTGCCCACAAGGACATTTTTGTGACCCAGGGCTGGCCGACGACGGCGGCGTCCAAGATTCTGGAAGGCTACCAAAGCCCCTTTGATGCGACGGTGGTGGAAAAGCTCGCCAACGCGGGCATGGTCACGGTCGGCAAGCTCAACTGTGACGAGTTCGCGATGGGATCAGCGAATACCCACTCGGCCTACGGCCCGGTCCGCAACCCTTGGGATGAGGCCGCTATCCCCGGGGGCTCCTCGGGGGGATCGGCTGCGGCGGTGGCCGCGGGGGTTGTCCCTGCTGCAACGGGAACGGATACGGGAGGCTCAATTCGCCAGCCTGCGGCAATGTGCGGCCTGACGGGCATAAAACCGACCTACGGTCGGGTGTCCCGCTGGGGAATGATTGCCTACGCCTCGAGTCTTGACCAGGCGGGCCCGATGGCCCGCACGGCGCGAGACTGTGCGGTACTTCTGTCGGCGATGACAGGCTTTGACGAAAAAGACTCGACCAGTCTGGAGCTGCCGGCGCAGGATTTTGCCGTTGGTCTGGAGACCCCCGTGGACGGCGCCTCGACTGCCATGCCTTTGAAGGGCTTACGGATTGGTCTGCCCAAAGAGTTTTTTGCCGACGGACTAAGCCAGGAGGTACGCGCAGCGATTGATGGAGCCGTCGCGGAGATGGTGAAGCTTGGTGCGGTGACAGTGGAGATCTCCCTGCCGCGGACCGCCTTGAGTATCCCGGCGTATTACGTAATTGCGCCGGCCGAGGCGTCGAGCAACCTTAGTCGTTTTGATGGGGTGCGTTATGGTCATCGGGCAAAAGAGGTCAAAGACCTTGAGTCGCTCTATCGGATGTCTCGTGCCGAGGGTTTCGGAAAAGAAGTGCAGCGGCGGATTCTGATTGGTACCTTCGTGCTGTCGCATGGCTATTACGATGCCTATTACATTCAGGCCCAGCGGGTTCGAAGGCTGGTCTCCCAAGACTTTGACCAGGCCTTTACGCAGTGCGACCTGATTGCCGGCCCTGTCGCCCCGACTGTGGCCTGGGATATCAATGCCCCTTCGGTTGATCCGCTGCAGGACTACCTCGCCGACATCTACACCCTTGGCGTGAATCTGGCGGGCCTGCCGGCGATGTCCATCCCTTGTGGTTTTGGCCAGGGATCCCACGACCGACGGCCTATTGGCATACAGCTGATTGGGCCTCGATTCGAGGAGCAGCGCTGTCTGACGACAGCACACTGGTTCCAGAAGGCAACCGATTGGCATCTCAAGACACCACAGGCCAAGAGCGGAGGATCCGTATGAACTGGGAAATCGTTCTCGGCCTCGAGACCCACGTCCAGCTGAAGACACAGTCCAAGATTTTTTCGCCTGCCTCAACCGCTTTTGGTGCTGCGCCCAACACCCAGGCCCACATGATTGATATGGCCTTGCCTGGCGTCCTTCCGGTGTTAAACCGCGAGGCAGTCGCCTGCGCTATCCGGTTTGGTCTGGCGGTAGGGGCAGACATTGCGCCGCGCTCAATCTTTGCGCGCAAGAATTATTTCTATCCCGATCTGCCCAAGGGCTATCAGATCAGTCAGTTTGAAATTCCGGTGGTGCAAGGTGGGTTTGTCACGATCGTCACAGATCAGGGGGCCCGCAAGATTGAACTGACACGTGCACACCTCGAGGAAGATGCCGGAAAATCCATTCACGAAGGGATTGATGGGCTGCCTCAGGGCTGTTCGGGGATTGACCTGAATCGTGCTGGCACACCCCTTCTGGAGATTGTGAGCGAACCCGTCATGCGGTCCGCGAAAGAGGCTGTTGCCTATGCCAAGGCCTTGCACACACTAGTGACATGGATTGGGATCTGTGACGGCAATCTGCAGGAGGGATCTTTCCGTGTTGATGCAAACGTGTCGGTTCGACCCATGGGTCAGACGACCTTTGGCACGCGATGCGAGATCAAGAATCTGAACTCATTTCGTTTTCTTGAGAAGGCGATTGAAGTCGAGGCCCGCCGGCAGATTGAGCTGATCGAAGATGGTGGGCAGGTGGTTCAGGAGACGCGGCTATTCGACCCTGATCTCGAAGAAACGCGGGCCATGCGCAGCAAAGAAGACGCGCATGATTACCGCTACTTCCCAGATCCCGACCTCCCGCCTTTGGTGATCAGTGCCCAATGGATTGATTCGGTTCGTGCAGCGATGCCAGAACTGCCGGATCGTCTGCGTGAGCGATTGGTCGCGGACTATGGCCTATCAGACTATGACGCGGCCATGATGGCCCAGAGCCGGGAGACTGCTGACTTCTTCTTTGCGGTGCTGGCTGCAGGAGCGTCTGCCAAGCTTGATCCAAAGCTGATTGCAAACTGGATGATGGGGGAGCTGGCCTCGACCTTGAATCGGGAGTCGCTTGAGATCGCAGCGTCAAAGATTTCAGCGGTGCAACTTGCTGGTCTCCTGCAGCGGATTGCTGATGGCACCGTGAGTAACAAGATTGCACGGGACATCTTTGCCACCCTCTGGTCAGGAGAGTTTCCATCGGCAGATGCGGTGATCGATGCGAAGGGCTTGCGACAGATTCAGGACACGGGGCTGATTGCTGGGCTCGTGGACGAGGTTGTTGCCGCCAATCCGAAGATGGTTGAGGAATTTAAGGCCGGCAAGGAGAAGGCGATGAATGCCCTGGTGGGACAAGTGATGAAGCGGTCTCAGGGCAAGGCCAATCCACAGCAGGTGACGGATCTTGTCCGGGCGAAGCTAAGCCAATAGATCGACCATACTGGGCATGGGTGTCAGCAGACCGTAAGACAATGGCTGCTGACACCGTCTAAGAGATATCTTTGGCCGATAAGGGACATCTCTGATGAAAAGCCTGTTTTTGAAATCCTGTTTCTCATTGCTTGCAGCGACCACTGCAGCGTCTTCGTTTGCGGCATTACCGGACCCCGTTGATCCGCGGGCCGTCGCCCAGATGTCGATGGAAGAACGGCTTGAGCAGAGCCGTCAACTGCGCGACGCTATGGCGAAGGCAACGCCAGAGGAACGTAAAGCCTATCGCGAGAAGCTGCGCGCAAAAATGGATGCACTGAGTCCAGAGGAACGCCGCGCACTGCATCATAAAATGCGCGATGACTGGAAACAGCTAACGCCGGAGCAGAAAGAGCGGTTTAGCCAAGATCGACGGTCGCTGGTCGAGGGGTTGAGCAGAGAAGAGCGCAAAGCCATGCGTGAGGAACGACGCAAGGCCTTTGAAAAAATGACTCCGGAAGAACGCAAGAAGTGGCGAGATGATCTGCGAAAGATGCACCATGACCGGATGCAGATGTACCGTGATCGAATGCAGATGCATCAAGAAGGCATGCACCATGATCATCACCATCACCCGAAGCATCACCACGGCTCTGGGCCCAAGTGCTAACAGCGACGATGCCGTCACAGGCCTCCTGGTCAGATGATCAGGGGCTGTTTCGTTTGGCCCGCGGGGGTGAGCCGAAGGCAACCCGCGCCCTCGTGGAGTCGCTGAGCCCGCGCGCCCATGCCTTAGCCTGGCGGATGCTGGGCGATGCGGCTGAAGCAGAAGATGTCCTGCAAGAGGCGTTTATTAGGCTATTCAATGGTGCGGAGTTTCAGGGGCAGTCTCGACTGGGCACCTTCTTTCACACCATGGTGGCTCGCCTGTGTCTGGATCGGATTCGGCAAAGAAAACCAGAACTGCTCCTCGAGACACAGGACTTCGAGACCCTTTCTGAAGCAGAGCAGTCGTCTTTCGTAGACCCAGAAGATCAGTTATCTGATCAACAGCAGGCGGATCACATGCAGGCAGCGATCGCACGATTAAGCCACCGCCAGCGTATGGCAATTTCGCTATGGGCATATCATGATTTTGAAGCGATCGATATCGCGCGGGCATTAGACTGCGATTTAAATGCAGCCCATCAGTGCCTCCATCGCGCAAAGATCTCGTTGCGTAAATTATTACAAGGAAACATTGGCCATGAATGATCGAGATGACAGACTAAAACAAGCCATTTGTCAGGCGCCCCATCCTGGCCTTCGTGCAGACTTTACAGATCAGACCATTGCCCGCATTACAAACGGGAAACACACGGATCAGCAGGAGACGTTGACAGTGCAGGGCAGCGCCTTGTTGTTCGGTATGCTCAGATCAGCTGCCCGTCGTCGATGGATGATCATTACTACACTGGTCATTGCCGCAGCGCTATCGGTGCAGGCGATTCAGACAATGAACGCAGAAGACGAACTGCTCGAGCTTGACACCTTATCGATGTCGAGTCTGCTCGCACTCTAACCGTAGTCAACAACCAGCGGTGCGTGATCTGAAAACCGCGTCTCAGTGTAGATTGATGTCGATCCCGCAAGTCGCGCAATCCCGGGCGTGGCAATCTGATAGTCAATCCGCCAGCCGACATTGTTCGCGCGGGCCTGGCCGCGATTGCTCCACCAGGTGTACTGATCCGGTCGTGGGTCGAGCTGTCGAAAGACGTCCACCCAGCCGAGTTCATCAAAGACACGCGTGAGCCAGGCACGCTCTTCAGGCAGAAACCCGGAGTTCTTCAGGTTCCCTTTCCAGTTCTTAAGATCTATTTCATGGTGGGCAATATTCCAGTCGCCACAGAGCACAAATTCACGCCCTGTCTTTTGATGCTCCTCTGCCCATTGCGCGAGCACTGGGAAAAATCCCTCGAGAAATCGAAACTTCGAAGCCTGCCGTTCTTCAGAGGCAGAGCCCGAGGGCAGATAGAGACTGACGACTGTCATCGGGGTCTGCGCCTGATCAAAGTCAGCACGAAGCACACGCCCCTCTTGGTCGAACTCGTCAATACCAATGCCACGAATGATTCGGGTCGGGGCCACTGCGCTATAGATGCCAACGCCGCTATAGCCTTTTTTCTGGGCAGTGTAGAAGATGCCCGGGAGCGATCGGTCGTTGTGTAGGATGCGCAGGTGAAGTTCCGAGAGGTCTGCCTCTTGTGCCTTGAGCTCCTGCACACAGATGACGTCAGCGTGCTGCTTGCCAAGCCAGTCGAGGGCGCCTTTGTTTGCTGCAGATCGGATGCCGTTCAGGTTCAGGGAAATGAGTCGCATGGGGTATATTCTCTCGCATCATGACCCAGCCCAATTCCCCGCTATCGACTGACCAGGCCTTCATCCAGTTTGCGCTTGACGCGGGGGTGCTGCGCTTTGGTGAATTCAAGACCAAGGCGGGCCGTCTATCGCCTTATTTTTTTAATGCCGGTCTTTTCCATCACGGGGGCACCTTGGGCAGTCTCGCCCAGTTCTATGCCCAGACGTTTCTTGCCGCTGAGTTTGATGGGCGCCTTGCGGTGGATATGTTGTATGGGCCTGCCTATAAGGGGATTACGCTTGCGAGTGCGACCGCAGTCGCCTTAGCGCACGCCGGCCGAGATATTGGATTTGCCTACAACCGGAAAGAGGCGAAGGATCATGGAGAGGGCGGTGTCGTCGTAGGAGCCTCCCTTGCCGGGCGCGTGCTCATTATTGACGACGTGATCTCTGCTGGTACCTCCGTACGAGAGTCTGTTGAACTGATTCGAGCGCATGGTGCAACACCAGCCGGTGTTCTGATTGCTTTGGATCGGATGGAACGGGGGGGTACAGCGGATGCACCGACAGCACGATCCGCCGTTCAGGAAGTGCAGGACCTCTTCGGCATTCCTGTGATTGCCATTGCCTCCTTGGCAAATCTCTTGCAGTTCCTTGAGCAGACGAAAAGTCCTGAACTGGCCCGGCACCAGGTGGCCGTGCTTGCCTATCGCGAACAGTGGGGCGTCTGATCTGCCGCGACTGACTGTGACGTCAGTCGCACTGAGTCACAAAGAGGGATCGGGCGGGAGTGTGTCTAGGGTGCGGCCGATGGCCTTGGCATAAAGCGGCAACACCTGATCCAGATGTCGATCAATCTCAGCGATGCGATTGTTTCCGGAAGGGTGGGTCGACAGCCATTGTGGCGGGGCGTTTTTCGAGGCGGCGCCCATCTTGCGCCAAAGGGTAATGCCTGCACGGGGGTCAAACCCTGCCCGGGCTGCAATATCGAGTCCAATCAGATCCGCTTCACTCTCGTCATCGCGAGAGAATTTCAGCATGGTCAGCTGGGCGCCATAGTCCATCGCCATGCGCCCCATGTCACCGAGACCGAGTACGGATGACAGCACGCTGGCACCAATGCCGGTGAGCTGATTTTTAGCGAGTCGTTCACGCGAGTGTTCCCGCAGCGCATGGGCCATTTCATGGCCCATGATCATGGCGACCTCATCGTCCGTTAATGCAAGCCGCTCCAGAATGCCAAGATAAAACCCGATCTTGCCTCCCGGCATACAGAAAGCATTGATCGTATTAGCGTCAAAGAGCTGAACTTCCCAGGGCCAGTCTTTTGCGCGAGGATTCCAGCGTACCGTGTAGGGCAAAAGCCGATTCGCGATCGTTTTTAGTCGAATGAGCTGCGGGTGGCTTTCGGGCGCCAAGACATTTTTTTGCGCCGCCTGTCGTTTCATCTGTAAAAACTGCTGGGCGGCAGCGCGTTCCAGCTGATCAGCAGGAACGAGGTTGCGTAGCCGAGAGGGCTTATCGACAACCACCCCCTTTTCTTCAGGTGGCCCAGCGGATTGACTGGTCTGCGTCCAGGCCGGGTCTGCCAGCAGTAAGCCAAACAGGCTGATCAAAAGACTCGCCTGTAGCACTATTTTTTTCGGAGCAGAAAATCTCATAAGCGTTGACAATACGGCCAGACCATTTAGGAAACGAGTGCGTATTTTGAACCAGTCTTCATCCGATAGTTCAGACCTGATGAAGGCAGCGCCCCCAAGGCGTGCCTTATTGATCATGACCCTTGTGCTCGGGTTTGCGAGTGGGCTGCCGTTGGCCCTCTCCACCGGCACGATGCAGGCCTGGCTTACCGTCGAGGGTGTCAACCTAAAAACACTTGGCTGGCTCACACTGCTGGGCCTTCCCTACACCTACAAGTTTGCCTGGGCCCCTCTTTTGGATCGATATCGGGTGCCGGGGCTGGGCCATCTTGGCGGCCGCCGTCGGGGATGGCTGGTTCTGCTGCTAGTAGCGATGGCGCTGGTGCTTTTTGGGATGTCTCAGCAGACTCCCGGTGCCGCGACGGAGAGTCTCTGGGGTCTCGCCATTCTTGCGGGACTATTGGTCTTGCTATCGGCAAGTTTTGACATCGTGTTTGATGCCTGGCGCGCTGAGTCGCTCACCCCAGAGCAGCGAGGGCTTGGTGCTGCCTGGTCCGTTGTGGGCTATCGTCTCGCGATGCTGACTTCTGGTGGGTTGGCACTCATGCTCGCGGACCTTTATCTCGGGTTTGCTGGGGTCTATGCGCTGATGGCAATCTTTTGTCTGGTGCTTGCTGTCGTTGCCGCGTTCGCCCCAGAACCCAGTCAGGTGAATGCGCCGCGGTCCCTGGTCGCGGCAATTGTTGAACCGTTTAAGGAGTTCTTTGGCCGAGACGGCGCCATTCTTATTCTGGTCACGATCATTCTCTATAAGCTTGGGGACGCCTTTGCGGGAAGTCTCTCGACAGCATTTTTGATTCGTGGTGCTGGATTTAGTCCCGCCGAGGTGGGCGCGGTAAATAAGGGCGTTGGCCTGGTGGCGACGCTGGTGGGCGGGCTCGCTGGCGGCCTCTTGATGTCGCGTATCTCGCTCTGGATGGCGCTGTTGCTCTTCGGGATTCTGCAGGCGATCACCAACCTTGGGTTCTGGTGGCTGGCGGCTTTTCCGCCAAGTCTCGTGGATATGACCGCCGTTGTGTTGCTGGAGAACCTTGCGGGAGGGATGGGAACTGCTGCCTTTGTCGCCCTGCTGATGACGCTGTGTGACATTCGGTTTACGGCAACGCAGTTTGCACTGCTCTCTGCATTGGCTTCCATTGGCCGCGTCGTCGTTGGGCCGGTTGCAGGTGTGACGGCAACCGACTGGGGGTGGTCGACGTTTTTCTTGTTTTCGACAGCGGCTGCGATCCCGGGCCTGGTGATGCTTGTTGGGATTCGCAGACGGCTTGCGGCGCCAGGCGCCGCAGCCGAAGTTACTTCACCACGATCACAGGAATCGGGCTGAGGCTGATCAGTTTGGTGGTGATCGAGCCGAGCAGAAGATCGGTGACGGAGCTACGCCCCTTTCCACCCAGGACCAGCATTTCAATTTTTTCTTTCTGAAGGGTTTCCAGAATAGTCGGCGCGACTTCGCCGTGGCCCTTCACGATGTCAGCCGACATTCCTGCCTCTGCAACGATGCGCTTGGCATCCGCAAGCTCTTCTTCTGCGATCTGATCCATGTAGCTCTCAATCTGCTTACGATCAATGCCGCGGGCTACCGGAGAGATCAGCGCAGAAAGGTGGACGTTGATTAGAACAAGCGAGGCAGGATCTTTCAGTAGTTTGCTCAGACGAATCGCTTCTCTGAGCGCACGCAGGGAGTTTTCAGATCCGTCAATCGCAATACCAATTCGCATGGTTCGTTCCTTCTTAAAGAGCCCTTGCGGGCGTATTACTCAACAGTGACGCTTTTCGCGAGGTTGCGAGGTTTATCCACATCGTTTCCTCGTGCCAAAGCCACATGATACGCCAGCAGCTGCAGAGGAACGACATGTAGGATGGGGGAAACCTGACCGGAATGATCCCCGAGCAAGATCACTTCAACGCCCTCTGAGGAAACAATACCAGAGCCTTTGTCCGCAATGATGTAGAGCGCCCCACCCCGTGCACGCACCTCTTGGAGATTGCTCTTGAGTTTCTCAACGAGCTGATCATTTGGTGCGATAGCGATGACGGGCATCTGGGCATCCACCAAGGCCAAAGGCCCGTGTTTCAGCTCCCCTGCGGCGTAGGCCTCTGCATGAATATAAGAAATCTCTTTCAGCTTGAGCGCCCCTTCCATCGCGATCGGATAGTGGATACCCCGACCCAAGAAGAGCGCATGATCTTTCTCGACAAACGCCTCAGCCCAGCGTTTAAATTCCGGCTCTGCTGCGAGGATCTGCATCATGGCATTCGGTAGATGTCGCAACTGCGCGAGCGCAGCGCGTTCCTCATCGGCAGACAGACGCCCTTTGATCTTGGCCATCACCAAGGTGAACAGGAACAGCGTTGCGAGCTGGGTCGTAAAAGCCTTTGTTGATGCCACGCCAATTTCTGGGCCTGCACGCGTGAGGAAGCGCAGCGTTGAGGCGCGAACCAGGGATGATTCAGGAACGTTACAGATCGTCAGACTCTGGGTGAGACCGAGGGATGCTGCATGCTGAAGACTGGCAAGCGTGTCGGCAGTTTCGCCAGATTGAGAAATGGTGATGACCAGGGTATTGGGCAAGGCCACACTCTCGCGGTAGCGATACTCGCTGGCAATCTCGACCGATACGGGCATCTTCGCAATCGCCTCGAGCCAGTACTTTGCGACGAGCCCTGCGTGATAGCTGGTGCCGCAGGCCAGAATAAGAATCTGCTCAGTCGTCGCAAGCACGGGACCCGCCTGCTGACCAAAGAGTGCGGGCGAAAGGGCCGCAGCCCCCATGACCTCTTCAAGCGTTGCCGCAATGGCACCGGGCTGCTCAAAGATTTCTTTCTGCATGTAGTGGGCATAAGGCCCAAGTTCGATCGCATCCAGCGATAAGGAACTTTTCGTGGCAGGGCGATCGACGGGTGTATTGGTTCGATCGACAATCGTGACGTGATTCGGTGTCAGACAAACAAGATCGCCATCTTCAAGATAAATAATCTGCCGTGTGACTTGAAGCAGAGCCGATGTGTCTGAAGCGAGGAAGTTTTCTGCGCTCGCCTCGCCGCCAGAGGAATCGCCCAGCCCAATGAGTAGCGGGGCCCCCTGACGCGCACCAATGATCAGACCGGGGTCTTGGTTGGAAATCACTGCAATGGCATAAGCGCCTGAGAGCTGAGACCGCGCCAATTCAACGGCCTTTTGTAGCGATGGCGCAGTCTTTCGAAGACGATGTACCAGGTGGGCAATGACCTCGGTGTCGGTCTCAGAGAGGAAGACATAGCCATCATCCCGCAGCATCTGACGGAGGGATTCGTGATTTTCGATGATGCCGTTATGGACCACACAGATCGATAAGCCATCCCGATCAGAGAGGTGTGGGTGGGCATTTTCAGTCGTGACGCCGCCATGGGTTGCCCATCGGGTGTGGGCGATCCCGACTCGTGCCGAGAGTGTCTGAGACTGTGCCTCAAGCTCGGCGACGCGTCCGACGGCGCGCACGCGGTCAATCTGATGATTCTGTGCAATGGCAAGCCCTGCAGAGTCGTAGCCTCGGTACTCGAGCTTCTTCAGTCCTTCGATCAGAACGGGGACGATATTTCTTGAATTCTTTGGCGCGGCGACCGCGCCGACAATGCCACACATCTTAGTGCGCCTTTTTGTGAGGACGTTGGTAGGTTTTGAGCGAGACCTGAGGACTTCTTGAGAGCGTCAAGGTTTTGGCCGGCGCATCTTGTGTGAGCGTTGTGCCAGCGCCAAGCGTTGCGCCTTTTCCAACAGTCACGGGTGCAACCAGTTGGGTGTCGGATCCGATAAAGGCATCATCTTCAATCACTGTGCGATGTTTTTCTGCGCCATCATAGTTACAGGTAATCGTACCTGCACCGATATTGACGCGCGCGCCAATCGTGGCATCACCAAGATAGGACAAGTGGTTTGCCTTGGATCGCGGTCCAAGCTCTGTATTTTTAATCTCGACAAAGTTGCCGACATGGGCGCCCTCACCCAGTCGAGAGCCTGGGCGAATTCGAGCATAAGGCCCGACAACTGCCTTTGGCCCAATAATGGCCTGATCAATCGTGCTGAAGGCTTCGATCTGGACATGCTCGTCAATCTGACTGTTGCGAATAATGCAGTAAGGGCCGATGGTCGTGCCAGAACCAATGACGACGTCACCTTCAAAGACGCAGCCGACGTCAATCGAGACATCCTGCGCACAGCGAAGACTGCCACGGATATCAATACGCTCAGGATCCATGATGCGGACCCCCTGGTCCATGAGTTCCTGGGCGAGTTGGCGCTGATGGCGACGTTCAATATCGGCGCGTTGTGGCTGACTGTTGACGCCAAGAATCTCGTCTTCTGATCTCGGCATGACGCTACCGATCGGTTGTTTGTCTTTCGAGGCCATGGCAATAATGTCCGTCAGATAAAACTCTTGTTGGCTGTTGTGGTTCGTGAGCTGTCCGAGCCATTGAATCAGCGCGGGTGTTGGCGCCATCAAAATACCCGTGTTGATCTCACGGATGGATCGAATCTCTGGGCTGGCGTCTTTTTCCTCGACGACAGCGGTGATCGCTCCGTCTGCATTTCGAACAATACGCCCATAGCCGAAGGGATTGGCGAGCGCTGCCGTTAATACGGCCATGCCGTTGTGGCGTAGCGCCTCGGCCTTTAGCTTCGAGAGGGTTTCACTCGTGATCAGCGGCACATCGCCATAGAGAATCAGTGTCGGCACACCTGGCGACAGAAAAGGAATGGCCTGTTGAACGGCGTGGCCGGTTCCTTGGGGCGGATCCTGAAGTGCCCAGTGAATTGACACCGTATCCGTGCCCTCTGGAGAACCTTGGCGCAGGATCGGGCTCTGATCAGCCCAGGCGCGCACCTGATCAGCGCCGTGACCCACGACCAGAATAATTCGGGTTGGCGCAAGCGCCAGCGCCGTTCTGATGACATGCCCAAGCATCGGCATTCCTGCAACCGGGTGGAGCACCTTCGGCAGTTCGCTGCGCATCCGGGTGCCCTTGCCTGCAGCAAGAATGACAATGTTCATGGCATATCCTTAAATGTGTCGCGCCTCACCACCATGACCATGGCGCTGGTTGGGCGATAGGAGCGAGCCAATCACCATACCAAGGGCGCTTGCAAAAAGTCCGATTAACTGCGGCTCACCGGGCCCTTCAAAGCCGGTGATTTCGAGAACGATCCAGGTAGAAAGCCCCATCGCGATGGCAAGGCCTGCGCCTAAGTTGCTGGCGCGCTTCCAGAAGAGACCTGCGGTCAGTGGCACAAAGGCACCAGCCAGGGTAATCCGGTAGGCATTCTCAACCATGGTGTGAATGCTGGAGTCGGTTGCAATCGCATAGTAGGTCACCACGGAAGTAAAGATCAGCACGGTGATGCGCGTCGCCCAGAGAAACTGCTGATCTGTCATGCGCGGTGCAAATCCTTTCAAGACGTTTTCCGTAAACGTGACGGACGGCGCCAGCAGCGTTCCTGACGCGGTACTCATGATCACCGAGATCAATGCCCCAAAGAAAACGACCTGCATAAAAAATGGCATGTGATTGAGAATCAGGGTCGGCAGAATAAGCTGGGAGTCGTCTGCCAGGAGTTTTTTCACCATCTCCGGATCGATGATGGTTGCGGTGTAGGCCAGAAACAATGGCACGGCCGCAAAGAAAAAGTAGGAGATGCCGCCGAGCGTCGTTCCCCAGACGGCAACAGTTTCGTTCTTCGACGAATTGACGCGCTGAAAGACATCTTGTTGGGGAATCGAGCCGAGTGCCATGGTGACCAGTGCGGCAATCCACCCCAGCATATCGATGAGGTCCAGCTTGGGGAGAAACTCGAACTTACCTTCCGCCGAGGCTTTCGCAATCACCTGTGCAACGCCACCGGCCTGATCCGCCGCGTTACTGGTCACGAGCAGTAGGCCGATAATGATCACGATCATCTGCACAAACGTGGTCAAGGCAACCGACCACATGCCACCAAAGATGGTGTAGACCAGAACAACCCCCGATCCAATCAGCATCCCTTGGGTGGTGCTGATGACGCCTTCGGAGAGCACATTAAAGACAAGGCCAAGTGCAGTGATCTGCGCTGCAACCCAGCCGAGATACGACACGATGATACAGATGGAGAGCAACAGTTCCGTCTGTCGGTTATAGCGCACTCGGAAGTAGTCGCCGAGTGTCATGAGATTCATTCGATAAAGGGGCCGCGCAAAGAGCAGTCCAAACAGAACCAGACAGAGCGAGGCACCGAGCGGGTCAGAAATCAGGCCACGGAATCCCTCTTCGAGAAAGGTCGCAGAAATTCCGAGTACGGTCTCTGCGCCAAACCAGGTCGCAAAGACCATGGCCAGCACCATCACCATGGGCAGGTTTCGACCGGCCGTGATGTAGTCCCTCGCGTTGTGAACCTTGGTAGCACCATAGAGACCGATTGCGATCGACACAGCCAGATAGGCGAGGACAAGCCAGAGCAGCATCTCGAGAGAACCCTATAAAGGTTGGCGGGAAAAAACAGCCCCGATTATAGGAGCCAGGGCTGCGCTAGGATCAGTCCAAAGAGAAGGGTTAGCACCACCAGAGCGGCCAAGATGAGCCACTGTAGCCGGCGTGTCTGTTGCTGGGCCTGTTCGATCGCCGTGATTCTCTGGGCGAGCTGTTGCCCCGGATCTTTACTGGCATGCAGCAAGGCCTGATGCACCAGTCTTGGGAGCTGTGGGAGCGTCTGAGCCCACTGCTCCGATTCTTTCCGAAGGCCTCGGCGAAGGGCTGCCAGACCGATCTGATCCCGCATCCAGCGCTCAAGAAAGGGCTTGGCGGTTTTCCAGAGGTCGAGATCGGGGTCGAGCTGACGGCCAAGACCTTCTACGTTGAGCAGGGTTTTTTGGAGCAGCGTGAGCTGGGGCTGAATCTCTACGTTAAAGCGGCGGGACGCCTGAAACAGCCGAACCAGAACCTGACCTAAAGAGATCTCTTTCAGGGGACGATCAAAGTAGGGTTCGCAGACACCCCGAATCGCGGATTCCAAGGCGTCGACACGGGTATCCGCAGGCACCCAGCCAGATTCCACATGCAGCTCCGCAACGCGTCGATAGTCTCGACGGAAGAAGGCTAAGAAGTTATGCGCCAGGTAGTTCTTGTCGAAGTCAGAGAGGGTTCCGACGATACCGAAGTCCAGTGCGATGTAGTGCCCAAAGTGGGGACCTCGGTCGGCCACCAAGATATTTCCCGGGTGCATGTCCGCATGGAAGAAACCATCCCGAAAGACCTGGGTAAAAAAGATCTCGACCCCTTCTGTGGCGAGCTGCTTTAAGGAGATGCCCTCGGCAGTAAGCCGTTCAAATCGATTAATCGGAATGCCATAAATTCGCTCCATGACCAGAACGTCATGACGGCAGTAGTCCCAGATCATTTCCGGAATTTTGAGAAGCTTGGCGTCCGCAAAGTTTCGACGTAGCTGGCTTGCGTTTGACGCCTCACGGATGAGGTCGAGTTCGTCGTGCAGATAGCCATCAAATTCCTGAACGTTTTCAACCGGCTTGAGACGTCGGCCATCGGTAGAGAATCGCGCGACAAAGCGGGCGATCAACTTTAAAAGCCCCAGATCTTGCTCAATGATCTCCAGCATGCCGGGACGAAGCACCTTGACGGCCACCTCGCGGCCATCTCGGAGTCGACCCATATGCACCTGGGCGATCGAGGCACTTGCCGTGGGCATGACATCGAATTCAGAAAAAATCTCGTTAATCGACTTCCCTAGCGATCGCTCAATCGTGGCAATCGCCAATGCGGAGTCAAACGGAGGAACCTGATCCTGAAGCTTGGCAAGTTCGTTGGCGATATCTTCCGGAAGCAGATCGCGCCGAGTTGAGAGCACCTGACCAAACTTAACGAAGATGGGCCCAAGTTGCTCGAGCGCCATTCGAAGTCGTTCGCCGCGCGGCGCAGTAGCGCGACGACCCAGTCGTGAGACGGCAATCAGTCCGTTTAACAAGGTCGAGTCAAACGTCTTGGCCGCACCATTGAGCGCCAGCTGATCCAGCCGGAAACGCAGAACAACACGAACAATGGTGAGCAGACGAAAAAACGATCGCATAAGACTCGCTACTGACGGACAGGGGCTGTTGGGTGAAAGACGAGAGTGTGCGTCTCTTCTCGTTCGAATGTTAGATCGTCAAAGGCGCGATCGCCATCCGGGTTCGGTGTCTGATCGGGCTGCAGTGACTGGAAGTCAAAAAGCGACCGATCAAGAAGGTGTGATGGCGCCACATTGCTGAGCGCCTGGAACATCGATTCCACCCGCCCCGGGAAACGAGCTTCCCAGTCGATGAGCATCTGCTTGACCTGTTGTCGCTGCAGGTTTTCTTGGGAACCACACAGGTCGCATGGAATGATGGGAAATCCGCGAATCTCAGCCCACCGTGCGAGATCTTTCTCTTCGCAGTAAGCCAGCGGACGAATGACCATGTGCCGGCCGTCATCAGAGACAAGCTTGGGTGGCATGGCCTTCAGTTTTCCGCCGAAGAAGAAATTCAAGAACATGGTCTGCAAGATATCGTCACGATGATGTCCGAGGGCAATCTTGGTCGCGCCGAGCTCTGAGGCAACCCGATAGAGCACGCCGCGACGCAGTCGTGAACACAGCGAACACATGGTCTTACCCTCAGGAATCACGCGCTTCACGATCGAATAGGTGTCCTGGTCTTCGATGTGAAATGGCACATCGATACTTCTCAGATAATTTGGCAGCGTCTCTTTCGGAAATCCCGGGTGACCTTGATCTAGATTGACCGCAATAAGTTCAAAATCAATAGGGGCCCGTTTGCGTAGACTGATCAGCAGGTCGAGCAGACCATAACTGTCTTTTCCACCGGACATACAGACCATGACACGATCACCCGCTTCAATCATCTTGAAGTCGATAATCGCCTGCCCGGTCAGTCGATGGAGACGCTTTGAGAGCTTGTTTGTCTCAAAGGCAATTTTGTCGTGTGCATTCATGATGTCTTGGGCGCCCAACGAAAGACTTCAATGCCAACGGTTTTGCAGTCCGGGTAGACATCCGGCTTTTGACTCTCCACGCGAACGGCACGAACAGAAGGCTGTGTCAGACAGAGTGCTGCAATCTCGTCGATGAGTGTTTCTTGCAGATTAAAGTGTCGTGACTGGGCGATTCCAGCAACGCGCTGACGAATGAAGTCATAGTCCAGAACATCATCGACCTCATCGCGGTGCGAGGTGCTCTCCGCGATTGGCACAAAGAGATCAACGCTGATCAGAATACGTTGGCGGGCTTCTTTCTCGAAGTCATGAAATCCAATCGAGGCCTCGATGGAGAAGTCGTTCAGAAAGATCCGACGGCAGTCGGCAAGGCGTGGGTCTAATAGGTTCATGATCGGATCATCATCATGACATCCCGCGGCTGTGCCATCAGGTGCTGCCCCCCGTCGACAAGGAGCATCGTTCCGGTGACGGCACGGGCTTGGGATGCCCAGACCACCGCATCGGCGACTTCTTCGGGCCGGCTTGAGGCGCCTAGCGGTGTCATCTGGTGGGTCTTTTGAAACTCTTCTGGTGTCTGATCGCCAGAAGCAAGGGTGATGCCTGGCGCCACCCCTACGACGCGAACGACGGGAGCATAGGCCATCGCGGATAACCGCGTCGCCTCGAGCAACGCAGATTTTGACAAGGTGTAGGCGAAGAAATCTGGGTTCGGGTTTGCGAGCTTCTGATCCAGCAGGTGGATGACCACCCCCAGCGGATCCTGCCCGGTGCGGTGCGACGGCGCAAGATGGGCATAAAGCTTTTGCGCAAGGATTGTTGGGGCGATCAGATTGGCGGACATATGCGCCTGAATATTGGCGGCGCTCGTGGACTCTGGACGATCAAATGAAAACTGCGAGGCATTGTTCACGACAGCTGACAGTCGCGGGAAGCGGGATCGAATCGCATCAAAGAGGGTGTCAATTGCAGACGCCTCACTCAGATCAGCGGCAAAGGCATCGCTATCGCGGCCAAGGGCCTGAATCATGGCGACGGTATCGCGCGCCTCGGACGCTGAAGACCGATAGTGAACGGCAATATCCCAGCCGGCCTTCGCCATGGCCAGTGCAATGACGCGACCCAGGCGGGTCGCGGCACCCGTAACGAGACAGGCGCGGGCAGGATGTTGCGAATCGGAGGCAGAACCAGACATACCCGAAGTGTAGCTTTGATACCCTGCGTCCTCATGCAGACACTTTCGGAAATCGTTGCGCATCGGATCCGCGCCGCAGGGGGCTGGATCGGTTTTGATGACTTCATGCAGGCCGTGCTCTATACCCCGGGGCTTGGGTATTACACGGGGGGCGGACAACCCTTTGCTCTGCCGGGGGATTCGACAGGGAGCCGCGGAGATTTTGTGACCGCCCCGATGCTCGGCCCTTGGTTGGCCGAGGCGATCGTGACCTGGGCTGCCCCACTCTGGCCGCAACTCACGGACCTTGAGACGGGACGACGACCTGTCCGTGAATTTGGCGCTGGCCGTGGCGACCTTGCTGCTGCGCTGATGGCCAAAGGGGCATTCGAGATGGCGTTGATTGAGCTTAGTGCTGGCCTTCGCCAGATGCAGGCGCAGACCACGCAAGGGCTTGGCCAGATCTCTTGGCAGGACCAGCTGACGCCTGGTTTCACTGGGCTTGTGATTGCCAATGAGGTCCTGGATGCAATGCCTGTGAAGTGTTTTGAATGGGCGGGTGATGATCAGGTGCTTGAGTGGGGCGTCGCGCTCGTGGACGCATCGGCGACCAGTCCAACGTTGCAATGGCAGCATCGGCCTGCCTCAGAGCCCTTACGTAAAGTGGTATTGGCGCGTCAGCAGGCCGCGACTGCACGGGGTTGGCCGTGGTCGCCGGGATACCGCGGTGAGTGGTGCCCTTGGACTGCCCCGTGGATGGCAGCGCTATCCGAGAGCATGACCTCTGGTGCCGTGTTGTTGATTGACTATGGATTTGCACAGCCCGAGCTCGATCATCCAGGACGATCACAGGGATCTCTATCGGCGCACTATCGGCATCAGCGATTCGATCATCCCGACGCCTTGATCGACCGCCTGGGACAACAAGATCTGACGGCGCACGTGGATTTCAGTCAGGCGGCGACTGCAGCTATCGACGCCGGGTTTTCTGTCTCTGGGTTTGTTTCGCAGTCGCGTTTCTTGATGGACTGCGGACTGATCGACAGTGCACAAACGGTGATTGATGGCATCAGCGATCAGAGAGAACGTTACCGAGTAATGCAGTCCCTTCAGACGCTGATGATGGAGTCCGAGATGGGAGAGGTGTTCAAATGCCTGTTGCTCACCAAGGGGTTAACGCCGCAAGGCCAGGCCGCATTGACAGAACTTGGTTTTTCGGCGGGAGACCGTCGAGAGAGTCTCTGGGCTTAGTAACCGTGCCTGCCCCTCGCTCGTGATTAACGCACTGGGCGCTGAAAAAAAGCGTGCGCCTTCAGCTGCAAGACGCGCGCATTCAACACCGCTTGCTCGATTGGCTGCTGCGCGGCCTGTGCCTGGTTCGCCGCCTGTGCGACGGCGGTCGCCGCTGCCTCGCTTTGCAGGTGTGCGATCAGTGACGCTAGCTGCGCAGATTCTGCCTTGGTAAAAACCCCTTTGATGTCGAAACATTGGAGGAGCGATAAAAAGCGATCGGCTTTTCGAAGCGCATCGCCCTGTGTGAACCATTGCAGCAGCACGGCCGCGCTTGCATCGGTTGGTCCGTCTCGCAGCATTGACTGAACGGAGACTGCGCCGTCAGACTGCCGAATTAACAACTGGGCAAGCTCCTGGCAGGCCCTAGGCGCCTTAAACAAGTCTGGTGGCCCAAGGGGCGTTCCGTTGTTATCGATCAAGATCGCATAACGCTGCGCCAGATCTGCAGTCGATGTTGCCATCTGATCTAACAGGGTCATCGTCATCGCCTGCACCGCTGGCGCGTTCTGTGTGAGATCAGGCCAGGCACCGACAGCATCTAAAAGCCTCAGGCATTGCGATGGCTGACTCTCCATCAGCCCCTTACTGATTTCTTGCCAGACGCGTTCGGGTACCAATGCCTTGGTCTCACCGGCGTCGACGATGGCGCGACAAAGGGCTGTTGTTTCAGGGGCGATAGCAAATGCTGGCCATCGCGCAGCAAAGCGGGCAAGCCGAAGCAGGCGAACAGGATCTTCGGAAAACGCAGGGCCGATATGACGAAGCGTTTTCGACTGGAGATCCGAAAATCCGTGACAAGGGTCTATCAATTGGCCCAGCGCGTCTGTGGCCATGGCATTGATCGTCAGATCACGGCGATAGAGATCTTCTTTCAGCGTGACACTGACATCCGCGGAAAAAACGAACCCTTTATAACCAGACCCCTGTTTTCGCTCGGTACGAGCGAGGGCGTATTCGTTGTGGTCAATCGGATGCAGGAATACAGGGAAGTCACTGCCCACTGGCGTAACCCCCGCGTCAATCATCTCCTGCGGGCGGGCACCTACCACCACATAGTCGCGGTCAGAGCAGGGCTGCCCCAGCAGCGTGTCCCGAACAGCACCGCCGACACAGTAGATCTCAATGTCGCTGCGAAGTCGACTTCGAATCGGATCCGCAGCAGGCGTGAGTGCTGCAAGCGCCGCAATCTGTGCCGCAGAGAGATCAGGTTTTGGCACGTCGCTCAGAAAGGCGTGCGCGGGGCGAGGCGTTGCCTAAATAGGTTGGCGCAGAGGCGTGAAGCGACAGCGGATGCGGAATCCCGAGATCGGGTGACATCGGCGCGCTGCCAACGTTGGGCACGCTCGCAGACGCGAGATTGTCACGCGACATCAAGGGCTGACCTGGCAGGTTTTCCATGACCAAGGCCTGGACCCATGCCGCGCTGTCCGGAAGCGGAATGATCGGGCGTGGGCAGCCAGCGTAGACACCGGCCCAATGCACCAGTTCATAAAGCGTGAGCACCTCGGGGCCAACGCACTCATAGTGCTTACCAATCGTTGCGGGGTTCTTAAGACAGTTCGCAATCGCATTGGCCAGGTCTCGCACATCAATGGGCTGAAAGCGTGCATGGGGTGTCGCCAAGGGAATCACCGGCGCAAACCGCTGCAGTTTCGCAAACAGATTGAGAAATTTGTCTTCAGCACCGAACACGACGGAGGGACGCAGAATCGTGACATCAATATTCTGATTGGCCCGCAGCGCCGCCTCTCCGGCAGCCTTTGAGCGCAGATACATGGAGGGCGCATGGTCTGCTGCGCCCAGGGCACTGACGTGAACGAGTCGACGAACCTTGCGACGGTTCATGCACCGCGCGATACGGGCCGGAAGTTTGACATGGGCCACATCAAACTCGGGTCCCCAGGGTTTCCCTGTCTTACTGTGGAGGACGCCGACCAGATTGACCACTGCATCCGCGTTTTCGAGGGCCGCATAAAGCTCTGCCTCGTCGTGAGGATTCGCCTCGATTACATCAATCTTGGGCAAGAGCCAGAGATCTCGGGCTTGTTGCCGTTTACGGGTGATGACACGAACCGACTTGCCGCGAGAGATCAACACCGCGGCCAAGGCCCGACCAATAAATCCTGTGCCGCCGATCAGCACGACATCTGCATGCAGTAATGACATTCATCAGACTCCTGAGAGTGGCGATTACGAAGGTTCGCCAGGCATCACATCGCCCAACAGCTGTTTTAGTGAGGGCGCTTTGCCCCCATTATGAACCCCGTGATAGAGAACCGCATTGGTGAGCACATGTTTGACGTAGTCCCGGGTTTCCGGAAATGGGATGGACTCGGCAAACGCGGCGCCTTCAATTCTTCGCGGCAGGGCTGCCCGCCAAGAGACAGCTCGTGAGGGTCCCGCATTATAGGCGGCAGAGGCCAGCAGGGCGGACCCGCCAAACCGATCGTGGAGCTGTCGCATGTAGGTGGTGCCCAGTCGAACATTGGTGTCGACATCCGTGAGGCGGATAGCACCGGGCTTTAGCCCAACATTCTTTGCGAGCATCTTGCCGGTCGCAGGCATGATCTGCATCAGACCGGCTGCGCCCACCGATGATTTGATGTCTGGAATAAAACGAGATTCTTGGCGAATCAGTCCAAGCACCCACCAAGGGTCCAGTGAACGCTCTCTTGCAGCAGAGACCACCTTGTCTTTAAACGGTGTCGGAAATCGCAACGAGAAGTCATGCGATTCACGGGTCCGATCCGCCGCCGCAATCGCCCGGTCATAGAAACCCGCCTGCTTCGCATGGAGGGCAGCTTGAATTAGCTCTGCATCCGATCTGCCCCGCATCGCTGCAGACCACTCGGCAACCGCTTCACCGCGCAGGCCTGCGCGAACCAGTGCGTAACTGCGGCGCATGCCGAGATCGCGATCGAGCCGTTGGCGGTCTGCGTCGGACAATCGAATTGCGGCTGTTGCGGGAATCATGGTGGGCTCGCCGAGAAGCTCACGGGCGAGGACGCCATAAAACCCGAAGCCTTCACGCAGTCCTCGCAGAATCGGCTCTGCCTTTTCTGGGGCGCGCTGTTCTCGAAAGGCAACGGCCTGCCAGTACTGCCATGCAGGCTCAGCACGCGTTGCGGGACGCATCGCGCCAATGACTTGTGATAGCGATGACCACGCAGAGCGACGAATCGCCTCGCGGGCCGCGATCTGCAGAATCTCATCGGGTTGTTCTGTCAGGCTTGACCATCCGTTTCGCATCAATGTCCATGCTTCGGGATGACTACGACGCCAGAGCGCCGCACCGACAGCAAACTGAGCGTAGTCGAGCTGGTCTTCGGCGAGCTCTTTGCGATGACGCTGCAGACTGGTGAAAGAAGAAAGGCTATTGACGCGAGATGTCTTGAGAATGCTGCCAAGAAGGGTTTCGCTTTTAATTGGATCCAAGCCGCGGGCACCTGTCTCGAGCCCAACCCGAGACGATTTGAGAAACGCGAGGAGATCCTGATGGCTGCTGTCGCTGCCAACCTGTGCGGCCCAACGAATACGTTGGCGAAGATAACCGATTGGTGCCTGACCTTGTTTGACGAGGT
>JACCDS010626266.1_pt1 | contig 22439 bp, 18 predicted proteins | sample 7446441 | NCBI WGS metagenome assembly JACCDS01 (sample SAMN15323445, study PRJNA562643) | freshwater metagenome | isolation source: river surface water | place: USA:Blue River Watershed | collected 2017-08-17 | reverse complement strand
TGAGACACGGAATCACTCCTTCGTGGATTCCCATTGTCACCCATAATTCGCATTTAGTCGAATTTGAAACCGTTTTGGCTTAAAAAGAAAACCGATTTTTTCAAAAAGCTACGGATTTCGTTGTTTGCCCTAGGGCTTTCACCTGGTTCCGAAGGCTCAGCGATTTGACCTTGCGGCCAAATACATCTGCGTGAACTCGACCGGAGTTAGCAAACCCGAGGCCCATTTGATGGTTTCAAGGTCGGCATCCGAGATGGTTTTGAATCTCACGCAGGACTTACCCATATCCAACTTCTTGCCGCTTGCTAGCCAGCGCTGGTGGAACTCCTGGGTCAGTGCTTCAGAGGCGTAGATGCCCAAAAGATAAATCGAAATGTAGTTTTTCTGAGCGGCAATCGCTACCGAGGCCAGCGGTTTTTTGTTGTAGGTGGGGCCTGACACCGAGAGGGGAACCTGATAGCAGATCATTCCCCACTCCATGGCCTCTTCATACCCTTCAGGTAGTGCCCCAAGGACCAATTGACGAAGTTGAGCGATCTGCTCCGCTCGCTCAGGCTCCAGCTCGCTCAGATACTGATCGACAGACAAAGCCTGAGATGAGACCAACTACTTGCCCCACTCACTTGGTGGACCGAGAAATAGCAGGAAGCTAAATAGCGAAACCACAAAGGCAACCAGAACCAAAACCAGCAGAATCGGTCTGGCTATGAACCAGCGAAACAGTGCGTCGAACCAATTGCTGTCTCTTGGATCATCAGACTTTGTTACTCGCCACTGGCCCTCGAGTAATCCCCTGCGCTCAACGGATCTGTCGAATGGCACGGTTGCAAACGGCACTATCGCGAGCACAACACCCAGAACCAATCTGCCAATACTCCAGCGCTGATTGATGCCAACCAATACTGCGGTTACGCCATAGCCGAGGAATGTGAAACCGTGAGAGGCACCCACCACAAAGAAGACCTCGGACCCAAGACCAAGAGTTGCTCGAATAATCAAGGCGGATATCAATAAAGCCCAGGTGACAACCTCGGCAACTGCAAACATTCGAAACAGTGACTTTGGAGTTAGGTTCATGCTCTAAAGCCTAACCACTACGCTTTGATAGTCCCCAAACCCCGGAGCCCTCCTTGATTGCTGTTTCTGACCTAGAGATCAGAATTGGCGCTCGCACACTGATGTCGGGGGTCAACTTCAGAATTCAACAGGGCGACAAGGTTGGGCTGGTGGGTCGAAACGGAGCCGGCAAGACCACCCTCACGAAGATCCTCGCGGGCGAGGGTCAGCCAACCGCCGGTCAGCTTCAAGTTTCAGGCGCCATCGGGTATCTACCCCAGGATCCCAAAACCGGCAATCTTGAGGAGCTTGCCAAGACGAGAATTCTCAATGCCAGAGGCCTGGGCGACATCCTGCAGCGGATGCAAAAGGCAACTGAGGATATGGGCTCCTCCGATACCAAAACCTACGATGCCGCAATGAAGAAGTACGCCCGCGCAGAGCTGGAGTTCACCACAGCCGGTGGCTATGCCGCCGAGGCAGAGGCTGCATCGATTGCTTCAAACCTAGGCATCAGCGAGCAAACCCTTGCCCAACCGCTTGGCACACTTTCAGGTGGTCAGCGCCGAAGGGTGGAGCTCGCCAGGATTTTGTTCTCGGATGCGCAGACCATGTTGCTCGATGAGCCCACCAACCACCTTGATGCCGATCGCGTGGTGTGGCTGAGGCAATTCCTGAAGAACTACCAGGGCGGACTGATTGTCATCTCGCACGATGTTGAATTGGTCGAGGAGACGGTGAATCGAGTCTTCTACCTAGATGCCAATCGCCAGGTGATCGATGTCTACAACATGGGTTGGAAGCAATACCTAAAGCAGCGCGAAGCAGATGAGGAGCGCCGCAAGAAAGAGCGCACCAACGCCGAGCGCAAGGCCACCGCGCTGCAGTTACAAGCCGCCAAGTTCGGTGCCAAAGCAACCAAGGCGGCAGCTGCTCAGCAGATGGTGCGCCGCGCTGAAAAACTTCTCGGTTCACTCGAAGAGGTTCGAGCTCAGGACCGCGTTGCGAAGATTAAATTCCCAGACCCAGCCCCCTGCGGTAAGACTCCACTCATGGCCTCAAACCTCAGTAAGAGCTACGGCTCGCTGGAGGTTTTCACCGCGGTAGATCTAGCGATTGACCGCGGCAGCAAAGTCGTGGTGATCGGTCTAAACGGTGCGGGCAAAACCACACTTCTCAAGATGCTTGCCGGAGTGGATAAGCCTGACACCGGACAGTTGGAACCGGGGCACGGTCTAAAGATCGGTTACTTTGCCCAGGAGCACGAAACCTTGGATCATCAAAAATCGGTGCTGCAAAACATGATGTATGCGGCCCCGAATCTGAATGAGACCGATGCCCGAAAGGTGCTCGGATCATTCCTATTCACAGGTGACGATGTTGATAAGCCAGCAGGCGTGCTCTCGGGTGGAGAAAAGACCAGGCTTGCGCTGGCTGCCCTGGTGGTATCGAGCGCAAACGTGTTGCTGCTTGATGAGCCAACCAACAACCTTGACCCCGCATCTCGCGAAGAGATTCTGAAGGCTTTGGCATCCTTCACCGGCGCTGTGGTTTTAGTAAGCCACGACGTCGGTGCGGTTGAAGCGCTGAATCCAGAACGAGTCTTGATTCTCCCCGATGGGGTCGAGGATCTGTGGAACCAGTCTTACGCAGACCTGATCGCGCTTAGCTAGCCTTTCGCTCGAGCGAGCTGCCCTCAACATCAACATCCGGTAGCAAGCGGTCAAGCCACTTCGGAATCCACCAAGCGCTCTTGCCAAGTAGCGACATGATCGCCGGAACCAGGATCAGGCGAACTAGGAACGCATCAATCAAGACACCTATCGCTAGACCAAAACCGATTGGTCGAACCAGTGTCAGGTGGTTGAATGCAAAGCCGCCAAATACTGTCACCATGATCAGCGCCGCCGCGATAACGACTGCGCGCGATAGGTGAATTCCGTAGTTGATCGCATCCTTGGGGCTCTTGCCGTGGACGTAAGCTTCTCGGATTCCGGAGGCTAGGAACAACTGGTAGTCCATGGCAAGACCAAACAGGATTCCAATCAGAATCGTTGGCAGGAAGTTCAGGATTGGACCTGGGTCATGAACTTCGAATAGGAATCCGAGCCAGCCCCACTGGTAAACCGCAACGACTGCACCAAAGGTTGCAAACACTGTTAGCAGGAAGCCGGCTGTGGCAAGTAGTGGAACCAGAATCGAACGGAATACCAGGATTAGAAGTAGCAGCGATAGCGCCAGAACGGTTCCCAGGTAAAGCGGCAGGGCACCAGCCAATTTCTCCGAGATGTCAATGTTGGTGGCGGTCATGCCGGTAACACCAAGAACACCATCAAACTCAGTTGCGATCTCATCTTCTAATCCACGAACATCGTGAACCAAGGTCTCGGTAGCTTCAGTTGCTGGACCCTGCTTAGGAATCAGCTGGAACAGCAGGGTCTTTTGATCATCCGAGATCGCCGCGGGAAGGACAGCTGAGACATTGTCTAGAGCGAAGAACTTTTCGGCGATATCTGCCTGAAGCTCACGCTGGTCTGCCTCATCGCTGACTGCATTAGGCAAGGTCACAACGGTTGTGATTGAGCCGTTTGCTCCTGGTCCAAAGCTCTGACTCACCAACTGGAAGGACTTATAGGTGGTTGAGTCAAGCGGCTCCGATGATCCATCCGGAAGGCCCAAGCGCATTTCGGATGCAGGTAGTGCCATAACGGTAAGCAGGGCACCGACCGCAATAGTTGCAAGCCATGGGTGCTTGGTTGCCAAAACCGGAACGAGCGCGTTCTTTGGCTCCTCGGCATCGTGACGAGAATCCGCAGACTGAAGAGCCAAGCGCTCCTTTTTGTTTAGCACCCTCATGCCGATAAGCGAGATCAACGCAGGTGTAAAGGTGATTGCGATTGAGACTGCGAGGGCAATGGCAACGGCACCCATGGTTCCCATCAGACCCAAGAAACCAATTCCGGTCAGGTTCAATGCGGCAAGAGCAATTATTACGGTCAGGCCTGCAAACAGCACCGCGTTTCCAGACGTACCAGTCGCAAGAGCGATCGACTCCTTCACCTCCATACCCGTCTTGAGCTGTTTGCGATGACGGTTTAGAAGGAAGAGGCTGTAATCGATACCCACCGCCAAGCCCAACATCACACCGAGGATTGGGGTGGTGGAGGTCATCTCGATGGCACCCGATAGCGCCATGGTGATGCTTGCCGAGATACCGACTCCGAGGATTGCAGATAGCACCGGTAGCCCCGCTGCAATCATCGACCCAAGCATTACAAACAGCACAATGGCCGCAGCGATAAGACCGACAATCTCACCTGGGCCCAAAAGCTCACCAAAATCAGTGGTCAAAGCCTGTGAAAACTCAACCTGCAAAGTGCCATCGCGAAGCTTCTTCATCGCCTCAACGACCGCATCGGTGGTTGCAGATTCAAGCTGGTTTACGGGCAAATCAAACTGAATGGTGGCAATGGCGGTGAGCCCGTTTTCTGAAATGGTTCCGAAGTTCTCGGTAACAGCCAGCAATCTCTTAGCAACAGCAAGCTCTGCCTCACCCTGCTCAACCTCTTTGTAGCCATCGGCAATCTTCTGCTCCGCATCCGCTAGCTCCTGCTGGCCAGATTCAAAATCGCGCTGGCCCTGGACAAACTCTTGCCTTCCAACATTTAGCTCCCGCTGGGCAGCATCAAGCTGCTTCTCGCCCGCCGCGATTTGAGCTAAGCCACCAAGTAGCGCCTGCTGGTTTGCGATAAGCGGTGCCAGCTGCTCCTGTGGAGCACCCGCCTGGGTCAGCTGGGCGATTCCAGCTTCAACCTGAGCCAACTTCTGCTCGAGATCCTTCTTTTGAAGATTCAGATCGCTTCGGTTCTTGTCAATTTCGGCCTGCCCAGATTCGAGCTTGGACTCGGCCGCTGCCAACTCATCCTTACCGCCTAGCAGCTGCGATTTACCGTTGGCCAATTCCTTTTCGGCATCGGCTAGTTCTGTTCGGGCATCCGCCAGTTTCTTGTCACCATCGGCAACCTCCTGGCGTTGATCGGCCAACTCCTGGGCAGTGGTGAAGGGGTCAATAACCGCTGCAACCCCAGCGATGGATTCAAGCTTCGCAAGCTCAGCTGAGATCTCAGCCTTCTCAGCATCGGTAAAGCCACCGTCTGGTTTGTGGAAAACAACCTGACCCTGACCCCTGGATGCCTCTGGGAAACTCTCCTGCAGACGGTCGATAACAAGTTGAGATTCAATTCCCTCGATTGACATCGAGGATGAGAGCTTGCCTGAGAAGTTGACCATCAACCCAACTGCGGTGCCAAGCAGCAATAACCAAGCGATTATGACTAGCCAAGCCTTGCGCGCGGAGAACAGGCCGAGTTTGTAGAGCAGTCTTGCCAAGAGTTAGTCCAACAACTTTCTAAAGAGTGTGGGAAGTGTCCCTAATTACTCAACATTCTCTGACTGCAAATTGAGTCCCAGCTGGGAGAAAAAAGTCGGAGCAGAGTAGTAGTTTCTAGTTGCTTGGATTAGCTGTGGAGGAAACCATTGGAATTAGATTCATTCGAGAGGCAAGCGATCCACGATTTAGCGCGAAAACTAGCGATTTCGGACGAAGTTGAGTTTGCGCAGTTGTTTCAACGGCATCTGGGAAGAGAGCTGCTACTCGGCAGAATACAGCGGCTTAGATCAGAGGCCGTAGCACTAGAAGGCAGGCACCTATCTGAACAAGATGTACTGGCGATGGTTGATGCAGCCAAGAACTCAAACGGAAGCCTTTGATTGAAGCCATTCAAATAACTCGCGCTCAACCAAGGCCTTGTCGAGGTCATTCAGAAGCTCGTGGTAACCACCCTCATAGATCCGCAACTTTTTGTCCTGAGCTGGAATTTGTTCAAACAAACGAATTGAGTTGAGGTGGTTCGTGGACAGATCTTTATCGCCATGAATGACCAGGGTTGGCACGCTCCACTGATCGACTCTCGACCAGACCATGTCCGAGATTTCAAGTACCGTCTTCGCTACTAGATTGCGCGCCTTACCGTGATACATCTTGTCATCGGCGGCGATCAGCTTTAGTAGCTCTAAGTCTCGAGTCAGGCACTCTTCACCAGGTCTGGGCAGCGGCATATCCCCCTCGGGGTTTATTGCCGTTACCAGCTTCGACAGCATGCGCTCCCAGCGCTTTGAGGGAGTCTGCATCGCACTCGAAGAGAGGATCGCGGCGGCAATACCAGTTGGGTTGGAAACCACCGAAGCCGCAGTGACCAGACCACCGAGGGAGTGACCGAAAAGTACGAGCGGCAGCTCAGATTGGATTGCATCACGAGCCGATAAGTGGAGCATCAGGGCTTCGTTCACGTCGACCAATCCCCTGACGCCAGCAGTCTCGCCGTGACCGGGTAGATCGATGGCATAGACATTGAAGCCGCGAGCAACAAGTTTTGGAATTAGTTGGTTGTATTGCCAGACAAAGCGCTCGGCATACTCACCGAGCCCGTGCTGGAGCAGAAGATTCGCTTTCGGGTTTGGACTGTCCCATAGATACCCGGTCGCGATTGTTCCGGTGTCCCAAGACTTTGCTTTTGCCAGTGCCATGCAGCAAGCCTAAGACTGCAGTGTCAGTGCTGCAGTTTGAATCGCAATTTCAAGCTCTTCATTTGTTGGGATCACCAAGATCTTCACCCGAGAGGTTGAGGTTGAAATCTCTCGCTCGAGCTTTGAACGCTCCGAATTCTTTTGGTAGTCAAGCTCGATCCCCAGGTGCTCCAACCCGGCAGTGATCTGCTCGCGCATCTCAGAGGAGTTCTCGCCAACACCCGCGGTGAAAACCAGAGCATCAATTTCACCGAGCTGAGCGATGTAGGCACCGATGTAGTGCTTGGCGCGCAGCGCATAAACGGCTAGGGCCTGCTGCGCGATGGGATCTTTCTCTTGTGCCCTGCGCTCAACATCCCGTAGGTCAGAGTCCCCGGTCATTCCCTTCAGGCCAGCATTTTTGTTCAAGCTCTGGTCGATCTCTTCAAGACTCAAACCCTGATTTGCCAGATACATCACTATCGCCGGATCAATATCGCCTGATCGGGTGCCCATAACCAAACCCTGCAGTGGAGTCAGTCCCATCGAGGTGTTTACTGACTTACCATCCCGCACCGCGCAGGCCGAGCCGCCATTACCCAGGTGCAGAACGACTCCGGTAAAGGTGGACTTGCCTAAGAACTTTGCCGCCTGACGTGAGACGAAGGCGTGCGAGCTGCCGTGAAAGCCATAGCGTCGAATGCCATATGTTTCCTCCAGCTCATGGTCAATCGCATAGCGATATGAGGCCGCTGGCATGGTTTGGTGGAAGGCGGTATCAAACACCGCCACTTGACTCAATCCCGGAAAAGCTTTGATAGCGCCGTGAATGCCGGCCAGGTTTCCGGGGTTATGAAGTGGTGCAAGTGGCACCAGAGCTTCGATCTCATTGATAACTCGGTCATCGATAACTACGGGCTGCGAGAACTTGGAGCCGCCGTGAACCACGCGGTGGCCAACAGCAACCGGGGTGATTCCAGAGGATTTGAGCTGTTCAACCATTTCCTCGAAGGCTGCCGAGTGATCTGTCACCCGCTCGATCAGGCCACTAACAAGCGAATCTTTGGAGTCAATGTCTATGACCTGGAATTTGAGTGAGCTGGACCCAGAGTTCACAACCAGAATTGGCCTCACTGGTTTGCTCCCGCCTGAATTGCGGTGATGGCGATGGTGTTGACGATGTCCTTCACCAAGGCTCCCCTGGAGAGATCGTTCACTGGCTTCTTCAGACCTTGCAGAATTGGGCCAATAGCCAAAGCGCCAGCGGTTCGCTGCACAGCCTTATAGGTGTTGTTACCGGTATTGAGGTCTGGGAACACAAACACAGTCGCACGCCCAGCAACCGTTGAACCAGGGAGCTTAGTCTTCGCAACCGAAGCATCAACGGCAGCATCGAACTGAATCGGACCCTCGACCGAAAGTTCGGGTGATCTCTCGCGAACCAAATTGGTCGCATTGCGAACTCGATCAACCTCAGCACCCGATCCGCTCTCACCGGTTGAGTAAGAGAGCATCGCGACGTGTGGCTCAATGTCGAACGCCCTGGCGGTCTGGGCCGAGGAGATTGCTATGTCCGCAAGCTGCTCTTCAGTTGGTTCAGGGATAACCGCGCAGTCTCCATAAACCACAACCCGATCGCGAAGTGCCATCAAGAAAACGCTCGATACCACCGAAACTCCAGGCTTGGTCTTGATGATCTGGAAAGACGGTGTGATGGTGTGAGCGGTGGTGTGGCATGCTCCGGAGACCATTCCGTCTGCAATACCAAGCTGAACCAGCATGGTTCCGAAAAAGCTCTCATCCAGCATGACCTCTTTAGCTTTTTCATAGGTCATACCCTTGTGAGACCGAAGCGTCACGTACTCATTCACGCAACGCTCAAAATGCTCGGAGTTTGCAATCTCGATCAGCTGGGCTGCAGAAATGTCGATCTTCAAAGCTTGGGCTCTCGCCTGAATATCTTGTGGTTTACCCAGGATGATCAGCTTGGCAATTCCCTTGGCTAGAACCTCGGCTGCCGCTGTCAAAACTCGATCATCATTGCCCTCCGGCAAGACAATTACCTTGGGATTAGACCTGGCTCGCTCCGCTAGGGAGTGCTCAAACATCAGTGGGGTAATAACCTCTGGGTTCACCTCTGCGATGAGCTGGGTTAGCGTGCCAAGTGGCACCGAGTTTTCAAAAAGTTTCTTCGCTCTCGCGATCTTTCCGGGATCCGACAGCGAGAGCGATCCGCGAGTGCGGATCACCTTCATGGTGGTGTCAAAACTGCCACCCGGAGATGCAATTACCGGAACGCTCGGCTTAACACCCTTGATCAATCTTGCGATCGTCTCCGGGAGTTCAAATCCACCATTTAGGACAATGCCGGTGAGCTTTGGAAAAGTGTCTGAACTGTCCGCCATCACAAGCGGCAGCAACACATCGGTTCGATCACTCGGCGCAACCACAACTGCGTTTTCCTTGAGTCGAGCCAAGACATTGACCTCGCTCATTGCCGCAACCACAACATCCATGGCCTCATCTTGCAATCTGGCCGGGTCGCCAAAGATCTGTTCTCCAGAGACCGCCTCCATGACCTGGTTCATCCTTGGAGCAACCAGATACGGATCCTCCGGAACGATCCAAACCGGGGTTCCAGCAGGAAGCTTTTGAGAGACTTTGGTTGAGATTGCAGCTGTGTCACCTCCGGCACGGTTTACCACCGCGGCTAACAAGGTGGTGTTGGCTTCGCTCAACTCCTGCATGGCGAGTTCGGCAACCTGCCCAATCTCGCTGGCATCGCGCTCGGGTGCCTGACCAAGATTCTCTTCGCCAGAAACCGATTTTCTACCCGATAGCACCAAAAGCATTGGTGACGCAAGGTTGGTTGCAACCCTGGCATTGAAGGACAGCTCGGCCGGGGAAACAACGTCCGTGTAGTCGGATCCGAGGATTACAACCGCTTCCACCTCGCGTTCAATTTTCTTGTAACGCTCGATGATCTGAGCTAGTGCCTTTTCTGGTGAGGCGTGGACATCGCGGTAGTTCGCACCAACGCAATCCTCGAGACCAAGTGGACTGCCGGAGAGTTCGTGCAGCATCTCCAGAACTGCATCTTTGGTCTCAATCTGAGGAGAGACCGCTCGAAAAATTCCAACCGATTTGTAGGCCTTTTTCATGGTGTCCAAAACACCTAGGGCAATCGCGGATTTGATGGTGTGGCCCTCTACCGATGCCACATAAACACTTCGAGCCATAACTAAAGGGTAACGCACCTCGAAAACTACGGTGATTTCGAAAAGTAGTACTGTCCGAGAGTTAGTCTTGAGCTAGTTGCTCCGTAGGAGCTGAGGTGCGCACAAGGAGGTTCGCATGTCGGTTACAAGCGCGTCGGTGTCCGCTTTCGAAATTACCCAAACTGACCACTGGGAAGTAATCAAGTCATCGGCTCTGACTCTTCGAGGTCACCAAATTCATGATGGCAGCATCCCAGAAAAATCTGTCCACAAGATCTGCTCTATTGCGGTGGCTGGAATCTCAGGCGCTCTGCGCGAGCTTTCCACGGTGCTCAGCCACGATGCTGAATATCTCCTGGCTTGTGCCGATGACTTTGACTCTTGGTCCCTCTCGGGCTTTAAAGTTCCAGACTTCTACAACTCACTAGATAAGTTCCAACCCCAGCTGAGTAGGCAAGACAAAACCGCACACCTTGTCGTGTTTCCGATGTATACCCAAAACGGGTCGACCGATCGCTTGGTCGAGGCAGTGGTGTTAGAGGTCATCTGGCCTGAGTTTGTATCAGAACTGGAGAAGAGCTACACAAACCCAGCATTCCTACCCGTTCGATTCTTGGACTTCACCCCGGGGTACCTAACCAACTCCGCGGTGATCTTCCCGGAGTCCGTATCGGTAACTCCAAGGGTTCCGGCTAACTCCCCGGAGGGAACTGTCGCTGCCTTACCGGATTTCAACTGGGGCGGTATCTTCGCAGATCGCGAGGCCGCGAGATTTAGAAAAGTTGTTGCTGCAGCAAGCGAGATAACTAGGCTCGATCTTCCCACGGGGGCTCTGCGTCTACTTGATGACCAGCGACTTTGCGAGCAGACCTTTGTGATGTGGGATTTGATTCATGACCGCACCCACATGCGTGGTGATCTCCCATTTGACCCATTCATGATCAAGCAGCGCATGCCGTTTTTCCTCTACGGACTGGAAGAGCTCCGCTGTGATCTGACGGCCTTTAGAGAGTCGGTCAAACTTGCACGTGACCCAAAAGTTGACGCCGAGACTAGGGACTTCGCTCAGCTGGTTCAGTATGCGATTTTGTTTGATCGCATCTTCCGTTTCCCACTGACTGGAACCAGAAAGCGCAATTACGACTCGGTTGCAGGACAGTTGCTATTTGCCTATCTACACAAGCGCAAGGTGCTGCACTGGACTGACACGCAACTGGCAATCGACTGGGCGGAACTGCCCGACATGGTGGTCGAGCTATCAGATGAGATAAACCAGCTCTACTTCGATTCCATCGATCGACCCAAGGTCGTCCACTGGCTCAAGGCCTACGAACTGGTATCAACTTGGCTTGCTCCACACCCTGCTTCGAGCTGGCAAAAGGGTGATCTTCCTCTCAGCGGAACACCGTCGGAACTAACCGATAAGGTCTTGGAGGATGAGTTCCCGCTCTCGATGTTCTACGAGGCACTGGTAAAGAAAATGACTCCGGTGATTCAATCTACGATTGGGATTACCGGGAAAGGCCAATGACCTGGCAAGGGAAGGCACAAGTTGAAGCTTCACGATGAGAACTGGCGCGGGTTTGCCAGTGACAACTACTCCGGTGTTCACAAAGAGGTTTTGCAAGCACTAGCTGAGGCAAACAATGGACATCAAACCGCATACGGCGATGATGTCTATACAGAGCGACTCAAAGCAGTTATCAAAGAGCAATTCTCCGAAGAAGCCGAGGTCTTCCCGGTTTTCAATGGCACGGGAGCAAATGTCGTGGGTCTAACCTCCATGATGCCTCGCTGGGGTGCAGTGATCTGCTCGAACCTCGCTCACATCCACACCGATGAGGGTGGTGCGCCAGAGCGCGTGAGTGGTCTCAAGCTCTTCACCGTTGAGCACCAAAATGGCAAGCTCACCCCGGAGTCCATCGCCACTCAGGTTTACGGAATCGGTGATGAACACCGCGCTCAGCCAATGGTGGTTTCAATAACTCAAACCACCGAGGTGGGCACTGTTTATAGTCCAGCAGAAATCAAAGCAATCGCGGACTATGTTCACTCTGAGGGGATGCTGCTTCACTTGGATGGAGCAAGACTATGGAACGCTGCTGCCGCTCTCGGCGTCCCTTTCAAAACCTTCACCAAAGACGCAGGCGTTGATGTTTTGAGCCTTGGAGGCACCAAGAATGGTCTGCTCGGTGCCGAGGCCATCGTGGTACTCAACCCAAGCGCCAGCGAGGGTTTGCTCTACCTTCGCAAACTATCGATGCAGCTGGCATCGAAGATGCGCTTCATCTCGGCTCAGCTACTGACACTGTTTGAAAATGACCTAGGCATAAAGTCCGCAGGTCATGCCAACGCCATGGCAAAACGACTTCGTGATGGACTGCAAGCCAAGCTCGATTCCGGAGAGATCTCGGGCCTTAGATTCACTAACCCAACCATGGCAAATGCCGTTTTCGCAAGCATCGACAATCAGGTTGCCGATCGCATCAGATCACAGGTGAAGTTCTATGACTGGGAGCGCTCCATCGGTGAGGTGAGGTGGATGTGCGCTTTCGACACCACCGAGCAAGATGTTGATCGATTCATCGACATTATTGCCACCGAGTTGAACCGCTAGTTATTGCTGAGCGCGGCTCCGCAACTATAGAAGCCGTATACCAGCCGATCCATAGCCGCTCGGTTTTCGTAGGACACCGAGTCCCAGAGGTTATAAACGGTAAAGATCAGATCAGTACCGTCCTGGGCCTTGATCTTTCCAGCCAGCGAATAGCCGGTTCTGATCCAACCGGTCTTTGCCTCGATATTGAAAAGCGCTGGTCGCTGCTCACCGGAGTTGAAACGGTATCTGAGTGATCCCGGCTTGCCCGATACCGGCATGCCCGCAATCACAGCGGAGTGCGAAGTCTGGTTGCCATAGACCTGAGCCAAGACATCGTTCACCAACTTTGCCGGCACCTTGTTCAATCTTGATAACCCCGAGCCATCAACAATCAGCATGCCCTTGGTATCAATACCACGAGCCTGCAGGGCTTTGGAATATGCCTTGGTTAGTGAGGTGGCGGAGCCATCAAACCCAAGCGCGATTGAGGAGAGCCTCCCAAGTGCCTCGGCTAGTGCGTTGTCAGAAACGTTCAGAGTGTTTTGAATCCACTTCGAAATTGGTTGCGACTTTACCGAGGCAATCGCTGCAGATGACGTTGATAGTTTTCCAACGGTTGCGGATGCGCTTTGCGCTAGACCGAATTTGCGCAGGGACTGCAGAAACAACACCCCGGCCTGGTTGATTGGTTTAGCGGTTCGCTGACCAATGAAGACATTTTGGTTTCTGGAACTGGTGAGTCTTCCGGCGTCTATTTGAAGCGCGGAAACTGGAGCCATGTAGCCCTGCGATAAGCCGCGCTTATCCCAGGTTGGATGCCAGTCTTCGTTAGCACCGTAGAGCGAGCTATCGAGCACCACCTGGGAGATGGTGACCTTGTTGCGTTTTGCCCAAGATGCGATCTGCTTAGAGAGCGAATCTAGCTTTGGACCGCCCGAATAGTAGGAGACGATGTTTCCCGGCATCCGAGACAGCGTGACATCGCCGGCACCAACCAGGAAGATTCGACCCGATGAGGTGTCGGCATAGACCTTGGTTTCCACCTGATAGTCAGGCCCCAGCGCATCGAGGGCAACAACCGAAGTGATCACCTTCATTACCGAAGCGGTTCTAGCTGGGGTCTGTGCCTTGCGGGAGAACAGCACCTGAGAGGTATCAGCTCTTCTTACCTCTGCGTGGAGCGATTTGATGCCCTTGGCCTTAGTGAGGGAATCTACCGAGCAGGGTGCTAACTCATTCGGAGTTGCCGATGCTGGTGGTGTAAAAAGGGCACCCAACACCAACGCCAGAGCAGAACCAATAGCCAGGGATTTCTTGTTCAAACCAAACCTCCGAGCCGCAAGGCTAACAATCGGTTTGTTGGATACCGCTTTGCCACTTCCTTTTTCACCGAATTCAAAGGTTATGCGGTAGCCTTAGGACAAATTCCGCCCGATGCAGCGCGAGCCAATCCCATTTATTTTTCAAGGATCTTCTTATGAGTGAAAAAGCAAACATCGGAGTTGTTGGGCTCGCAGTAATGGGTTCAAACCTGGCCCGCAACCTAGCCTCCCGTGAGGGCAACCGCGTTGCCGTCTACAACCGCTCGGTAGAGCGCACCGAGCTCTTGGTTTCTGAGCACCCAGAGGCAAACTTCATTGCCTCCAGCACCATTGATGAGTTTGTTGCCTCGCTAGCCAAGCCAAGAACCGCAATCATCATGGTTCAGGCTGGAGCCGGAACCGATGCTGTAATCAACCAGCTCGCCGAGCGCTTTGAACCAGGCGACATCATCGTTGACGGTGGCAATGCACTTTTCACCGACACAATTCGTCGTGAAAAGGAAGTGTCCGCCAAGGGAATCAACTTTGTCGGCGCTGGTATCTCCGGTGGTGAAGAGGGCGCTCTAAAGGGACCATCGATCATGCCCGGCGGTAGTGCAGAGGCCTACAAGACCCTGGGACCGATCCTGGCTTCGATCGCAGCGGTTGCCGAGGGTGAGCCATGTGTCACTCACGTTGGCACCGATGGTGCAGGTCACTTTGTAAAGATGATTCACAACGGCATCGAGTATGCCGACATGCAGCTAATTGCCGAGGCCTACGACATTCTTCGTCAGGCCGGTGGCTACTCACCAAGTGACGTTGCAGAGGTTTTTGGTGAGTGGAACAAGGGCGACCTCGAGTCGTTCTTGATCGAGATCACCGCCGAGGTTCTGAAGCAGGTAGATGCCAAGACCGGCAAGCCTTTTGTTGATGTGGTGCTAGACCAGGCAGGTTCCAAGGGAACCGGTGTCTGGACCGTGCAGACCGCTTTGAACCTTGGCACCCCAGTCTCCGGAATTGCCGAGGCGGTGTTTGCAAGAAGCATCTCCTCGCAGGCTTCGCAGCGCGCTGCAGCAGGAAACCTGCCAGCTCACGCCACCAAGTGGGAAGTTACGGACAAGCAGGCTTTCGTTGAGGCAGTGCGAAAAGCGCTTTATGCGTCCAAGCTGGTCGCGTACGCCCAGGGCTTTGACGCGATCCGCGCCGGAGCAAAGGAATACAACTGGAACATCGACCTCGGTGCCGTTTCAAAGATCTGGCGCGGTGGCTGCATCATCCGTGCGCAGTTTCTAAACCGCATCGCTGATGCTTACGCCAACAACCCAAAGCTTGAGTCGCTAATCCTCGACCCATACTTCGCAAACGCGGTCTCCGAGGCTGTCAGCGCGTGGCGTGAAGTGGTTGCTAAGGCCAGCCTTGCCGGCATCCCGGTTCCTGCCTTCGCTTCTTCACTGAGCTACTACGACGCTCTTCGTGCTCCTCGCCTACCAGCAGCTTTGGTTCAGGGTCAGCGCGACTTCTTCGGAGCTCACACCTACAAGCGAGTAGATATGCCGGGTGTATTCCACACCCTGTGGTCTGGAGACAGAAGCGAGATCGAAACCACTCCTTCCTCACACTAGGGAGTAACCTTTCTCAGTGCGCTCGCATTGGATCTGGTTGTTTATACCGATGGCCCTGATTTGGGGTTCGAGCTTTCTATTTACCGAGCTTTCGCTTGAACTAACCACCTATTTCGGTGTTGCTTTTTGGCGAACCTTCTTAGGCGCGGCCTCGATGGCACTGCTTGGTTTGGTGATGAAACTCACTTTCCCCAAGGGCAAGCAATGGTTTCACCTCTGGGTTGCCGGTTTGTTTATGAGCGCGATTCCATTCGCACTGTTCTCCTATGCCCAGCAGTCAACCACCAGCATTCTTGCCGCCATCATCGGTGCATCGATGCCGATGTTTACCCTGCTGGCAATCATGACCATCTATCGAACCGAGAAAGTAACGGTTCTCGCAACCACTGGTCTACTAATTGGTCTTGTTGGTGTGGCAATCACCTTGGGTGTTTGGGAGGGGTTCGGTGAGAACGATCCGCTAGCGATCATTGCACTGGTCTTGGCTGCCGTCTCCTACGGAATTGGTACCCCATACATCAAAAAGCACATCACCCCGATGGGTCTTCACGGTGTCACCTCGGCGGCAGGCCAGGTTGGCATGGCCGCAATCACCCTGCTGCCTTTCTATCTATCGACTGGGCCACTGTTTATTGCAGAGCCAAGGATTGAAACAGTTGGAGCGCTCTTAGCACTTGGAGTTCTGGGCTCAGGGTTTGCCTACCGGCTCTATCACGGTGTAATCGCGAGCGCCGGTAGCACAACCGCATCACTGGTCACCTTCTCAAACCCGGTGGTGGCAACCATCTGGGGAGTTTTGCTGCTCGGCGAGACCCTGCACTGGTATGAGCCGGTGGGAGCGGTCGTGGTTATAGCCGGGGCTTACCTAGCGCAACGCAGGTAACTGCACCGCACGCCAAATCAGCATCGGCGTAAACCCAAGCCCGAAGTAAAGATCCAAAGCACCCGAGTCATTCCCGGTATCAGCACCTAGGGCAACCGAGTCAAAACCCCTTGATCGGTAGTAGCTAGCAGCCTGATGAAGAAGCGCTTTGCCGATGCCGATGCCTCGGTACTCAGCTAGAACTCCAAGCTTGTCCACCCAACCACCATGCTGATCGGCACGGGAATCATCGGCGATCAAGAATCCTGCCGGCTTGGAGTCGTAGTAGGCGATTAGAAAACCGTTTGGGTCTTTGGACTCAATCGAATTGCGCTGGGTTAGCCAGGATGGGAAATCAATCGCCACATAACCAAAGTGCTCGGCGAAGGACTCAACCTCAAGACGGTGGATAAGCTCCGCATGCTCATCAAAGTCAACCGCTCTGATCTCGAGCTGAGGGTTTGTGATTCTGAACTCGCCTGGCAGATTCCTCCAAACCAACTTCCAATAATCGCGATAGTGCTCAAAGCCAAACTCAGCGAAGAGCTCATGCAGCTCGGTGTCGTTTTTGTTTCCCGCGGAACGAATCTTGAATCCGGCTCTGTGCTCTTTGGTCCAATCCAAACCAAATTGCATAAGCTCCTTGGCCACTTGGTTAGAGCAATCGGTGAAAAGATCTAGGTCAACCGTGTTCTTGGCAGAGTCCGTGTGGATAAAGAGCACAGCATCCAATTCGGGATCGAGGTGACCAAAGACGAATGCCGGCTCGCCATAACCCTGAAACCACTGCGGCATTTCACTCAGCGGATAAACCTCAAACTCTGGATCGATCCTCAGCTCGTGATTATTGGCAACCCTCAGGGTTGCCTCGGCATCATCGAGAGTTAGTTGCCTAATCAATGGGCCTCCTCGGCCTCCAGCGGTTTTCTCAAATCTGGCAGCGTCCATGGCCTAACGATGAAGATCAAGCTCAACACCGATAGGGCGAAGAAGCTAAAAATCAATAGACCGACATCAAAGGTCGAGGTGATACTCAGCGATGCGTAAACGATGCTCATGATGCTGGTCATCGTGAAGTTCGTAACACCCATCAGGGATGCTGCGGTTCCGGCCTCGGAGCCATGGTTGAGCAGAGCAAGGGTTGGAATACCTGTTGCTGGAGCTCCAAAGAAGAACACCAGGATAAAGAACCCAATCTCCGCAATCAGGATGCTGCTGCCCGCAGTGAACATGAGGTAAAGCCCGGCAAGGGATCCAGCTGCCGAGTAGACAACCAGCATCCACTGAGCCTTGAAGTACTTGGCCATTAAGCCACCGAATTGAACACCCATCCAAAGAGCCGCCGAGTTCACGGCGAACCAGATTCCGAACTCCGCAGGAGAGAGCTTGAAAGTGTCCTGGTATAGATACGAGACAGTGTTGAGGTAACCAAACAGTGCGCTCAGCTGCAGTGCGCTAACGATCAGTAGCCCAACGTAGGCACGGTCTTTCAGAACCGAGACATATCCCCTGGCAAGACCAAGCGGCGTGCTCGAACGGCGTTGAGCCTTCGGGAGGGTCTCAACCAGGAAGAAGGTGGAGGCGATCGCCAGGGCGAGTCCGAAGAAACCAAAGGTTAGAAAGATTGACTGCCAAGGGAAAATTGTCACCAGCTGAGAGCCAACGATCGGTCCGATGATTGGCGAGAGTCCCTGAATGAGAAACACCCTGGAGAGCATTTTCAACATCGGCTGACCTCGGAAGAGGTCTCTCACAACCGCCCTAGAGACCACATCGGCGCTCGCTGCGAAAAAGCCCATCGTGAAGCGAAGAATCAGGAAGTACTCAATCTCGGTCACAAAAAACAACGAGATGGCGCTGGCGGCAAAACCAAACATCGCCATTAGCAAAAGCGGCCTGCGACCAAAAGCATCCGACATTGGCCCCGAAACCAACTGACCGAATGCCAAGCCGATTGTCACACCGGCAAGCGATGCCTGAACCGTGCCGTTAGGAACCCCGAAGAACTCACCGATCTGCGGAAAGGCGGGAAGGTAGGGGTCGATTGTGTAGGGGATGAGGCTGATGGAGAAAGCGACAATAAAGATGTAGATGACAAGCATCTTGCGGTTTAGTTGGTCGCCGGAGTCGATTACCCGACTTCCAGGGGTAAGTCGGAAAGAAAGAGCCACGGCTAGAAGAATAGTCGCTGGGCGATAATCTCACCCGGCGCAACTCCCCCGGCAATTGCGAACTCCGCGGACCCAATCGGCACAGTCCACTTATTTAGTAGATCTAGCTCATCAAGCCTTCGCTGGATTGGCACAAACTGGTTCTCCGTATTCGCCTGGTATGCCGTCCACAAAAGACCAACATCCAGCGACCCCTCGGAGCTAAAACCTGATTCATAGGAGAAGGGCCGCCTGAAAATCCGCTCGCCCTCCTTGGCGGGTGCTGCTCGTCTGATGTGAGCAAAGTCTGGGATTACCTTCAAACCGTTTGGGTGCCTCGCGGCATAGTCCGGTAGGTCTGACTCTTTATCGCCGGTGAGCGGGGCTCCCGATGCCAGCTTGCGGCCGATTACCTCTTCTTTGGCGGGAGTCCCTAGCTGGTCCCAGGTGTCGAGTTGCATCGCAATTCTTCTAAACACGAGCTGGGTGCCGCCAATAGCCCACTCCGGGCCATCCTGGATCCAGACCACCTGGTCAAAATCATCGGTGCCAAACTTGGGGTTAGCCGTACCATCAATCTGACCCATCAGGTTTCTGTGGGTTACCCCAGATGGCACCATGCCTGGGGTGTGGGCAAATCCCGATTGAGTCCAGCGCACGGTGGCAAATGGCATGCTGTCGCGAACCAGACCCCTGGTTCCGTGACTCAGCACCACCGGGTCATCCGCTGCGACATGGATCAGCACGTCACCACGAGAGAACTCATCCTTGAGCTGATCCACCTTGAATCCAGGTAGCTCACCAAAGCCCTGGGGCATCTCGCTCTCTAGGCCAAGCTTCCTGAAAAAGCTCGGGCCGAAGCCGACATAAGCAGAGAATCTTGCAGCCCCAAGGGCCAGTTCAGGTGATGGATCGGCCAAAACCGGAACCCCGCGACTTAGGCGGTCGATGTCATCGGTGATCAACCCCATCCAGCGAAGCATGCTGGCCTTGGTTGCGCCTGGCTTTAGGTCAAAGGCTATGAAACTTGTAACGGCCTGCAAGTCGGCCTCAATGCCCATTTGGTGTGGGCCATAAAACTCAAGTGACCGCTTTGCGGTCTGGGTCTCCGCATTAGCACTGAGCCCAAGTGCGGTTGCGCCAGAGGCTAGCCCGGCAGCCGCAGCCGAAGCTGCGGTGCCGGCTAGAAAACCTCTGCGTGAAACCATTTATTAGTGATTCATGTCCTCGTTGTGGTACTCCTCGTCGCCACCCTCGGAAGGCTTAGCTACTACGCCCTCAAGGGTGATGTCCTCGGCACCTTCTAGATCTAGGGTAACGCTGATTTCGCTACCGGCTTCGATCGCACTGGTTAGGTCCATGAGCATGATGTGATTTCCGCCTGGCTCCAAGACAACACTTTGACCCGCTGGGATAACGAGACCGCCCTCAATCATCTGCATCTTCATCTCGCCGTCGATCATGGCCATCTCGTGAATTTCAACCAGGTTTGCGGCTGCGGATGATCCACCCACCAAGGTGATGTCTTTGTCGGTGTTATTGGTGAGCTTGCCGAAGACGGCAGTCATTCCGCCCTCGACACTCATCTCCGAGCTTTTCACCCAGTAGTTCTCGATAGTCAGGTCAGCGGTCTGAGTGCAGCCGGTCAAAACCAGGGCTGCTGCAATTAGGAGCGAGAGCTTTTTCATAACAATTTCTTTCTTTGTCAGAGGGTTGATTGAGAATTTTTAGGCTCTCTAAGGGTTGATTCTACAACGAGTAGAAATAACTTTTTGGACATTTTGGGTGAATCTCTGCGACACGCCTAAAGATCAGACGCCTTAAAGTTCAAGTTGTGGGTTAATGTTCGAGCAACAACTAAATAAGTGAATTTTTTCGACACGAGACACTAGATGTAGTGGTTAAGTGCTAGGGTAGTAAATCCGCTCAAAGCGATAAATTTCACAAAAATTCATCAAAAACCGGGGGTTTTGCCCCCACTGAAACAGGAGGAGACACCAATGGCGGTGACCGTTTACACGCTACCGGCTTGTGTGCAGTGCGACAGCACTAAGCGCATGCTGCAGCGCAACCAGATCGAGTTCGACGTGGTTGACATGAGCCAGGATCCTGTGGCGCTTGAAATGGTCAAGACCATGGGTTACACCGCCGCTCCTGTAGTCGTTGCCGGTGATGAGCACTGGAGCGGCTTCCGAATGGACAAGATCCAAGCCCTAAGCGCCTAAGTGATGTGCCCGAGATGTTCGATTTGGTCTACTTCTCGAGCGTCTCTGAAAACACCAAGCGCTTCGTGGACAAACTTGGCGGCCATGCAGTTCGGATCCCACTCAAGACTGAAGAGGCAGCCCAGTTCGTTCACCCCAAGGACAGTGTCCTTATAGTCCCCACCTACGGTGGAGGGAACGAAGGCTCAACTGTTCCAAAGCAGGTAATCAAATACCTGAACAATCCGGATAACCGGAAACACATCAAAGCGGTAATCGCGGGGGGAAACACCAACTTCGGTGCTCACTTCTGTAGAGCGGGAGACATAGTCGCCCAAAAGCTCGGGGTTCCGGTTCTCTATCGCTTTGAAATAACTGGAACACCAGAAGATGTAGTCGAAGTAAAGGAAAGGCTGGCCAGACTGTGGCAAACCAACTCGTAGAAATTGCAGACGACCAGGGAAACCTGATTGGTAAGTCCGGTATTGAGTCAGCGCTGAGCTACCAAGACCTGAACGCGATGATCAACCTCTGGGGTGATGATCAGAAGCTGCAGCTCGAGAAGGACAAGCTTGCGGTTCGCAAGTACTTCCTTGACCACGTCAACCAGAACACTGTTTTCTTCCACAGCCTCAGGGAGCGCCTGGACTACCTAGTCGAGAACGAGTACTACGAGAAGGAGATCCTGGACCAGTACTCCTTCGAGTTCATCCAAAAGCTAGAGGATCTCGCCTACTCCAAGAAGTTCCGCTTCGAGGCATTTATGGGCGCCTACAAGTTCTACACCGGCTACGCACTAAAGACCTTTGATGGCACCCGCTACCTAGAGCGCTTCGAAGACCGCGTTGTAATGGTTGCGCTTACCCTCGCAGCAGGCGACGAGAACATGGCAATCCACCTCGTGGAGGAGATCATCTCCGGCCGCTTCCAGCCAGCAACCCCAACCTTCCTAAACTGCGGCAAGAAGCAGCGTGGTGAGTTTGTCTCCTGCTTCCTGCTTCGCATCGAAGACAACATGGAGTCCATTGCTCGCGGCATCAACTCCGCACTACAGCTTTCAAAGCGCGGTGGTGGAGTTGCACTGAGCCTTTCTAACGTGCGTGAGTACGGTGCACCAATCAAGAAGATTGAGGGCCAGTCCTCCGGCATCATCCCAGTGATGAAGCTTTTGGAAGACAGCTTCTCCTACGCAAACCAGCTGGGTGCCCGTCAGGGTGCCGGTGCCGTTTACCTAAACGCTCACCACCCAGACATCATGCGATTCCTGGACACCAAGCGTGAGAACGCCGATGAGAAGATTCGTATCAAGACCCTCTCCATCGGTGTTGTGGTTCCAGACATCACCCTTGAGCTTGCCAAAAACGGTGAGGACATGTACCTGTTCTCCCCATACGACGTAGAGAAGGTCTACGGCATCCCATTCGGCGACATCTCGGTTACCGAGAAGTACCACGAGATGGTTGATGACCCTCGCATTCGCAAGTCCAAGATCAAGGCTCGTGAGCTGTTCGAGAGAATCGCTGAGCTGCAGTTTGAGTCCGGCTACCCATACGTGATGTATGAGGACACCGTAAACAAGGCAAACCCAATTCAGGGTCGCATCAACATGTCAAACCTCTGCTCCGAGATCCTGCAGGTTAACACCCCAACCACCTACAACGCAGACCTCTCCTACGACCAGATCGGTAAGGACATCTCCTGCAACCTAGGTTCGATGAACATCGCGATGGCGATGGACGGCCCAGACTTCGGCCTAACCGTTGAGACTGCAATCCGCGCCCTAACCGCAGTGTCTGACATGTCCAACATTGAGAGCGTTCGTTCAATCTCTGACGGAAACCACAAGAGCCACGCAATTG
>JACCDS010137184.1_pt1 | contig 22442 bp, 20 predicted proteins | sample 7446441 | NCBI WGS metagenome assembly JACCDS01 (sample SAMN15323445, study PRJNA562643) | freshwater metagenome | isolation source: river surface water | place: USA:Blue River Watershed | collected 2017-08-17 | reverse complement strand
TAACGAGGAGGCTCATAAAAATATTTTAAAAAATTTCTGCAAAGGTATTGAATCGAAACCGGTTTCATACTATTTTTGCATTCCGGTTGAGACAAGGCCGCGCTTGAAAAAGACGACTTGTTCCAATGTAGACTCCTTGATAGCTCAGCCGGTTAGAGCGAGCGGCTGTTAACCGCTAGGTCGTTGGTTCGAGTCCAACTCAGGGAGCCAGAGTGGGAAGGAGGTCAATTTTGACCTCCTTTTCTTTTTTACCCCTTTGAAGAACCTTGCTGGCGTTGAGTAAAACTTCGATTGGTTTTTGAAATGAAATAGCTGCAACTTTATTTTCATCGAAATGGATTTTTTCTGAAAAGATGCAGCTAAGTATTCGCTTTTTAGTCTTTCCGTCACTCTTCTGATAAAATTCTAATAAGTTCTCCAACATTGGTACCTGATGACTTATGTAATCTTTATAGGGTGTTGTTTCTTCATTAAGTATTGATAACTCTCTTTCCAATCTAAACAAGTCTGAGTCGATTGGATTTTTCAACTCACGGTATTCTTCGACGGGTAATTTCCCATCTCTTAGGAGTTCTTGAACATTGTTTCTTTGTTGCATTTTCTTTTCTATCTCTGCCTTGGTTCTAACAATGTTTTTTTTCCTTTCCACATCTTCATTTTCAAATAGTCGCTCCAAGATTGTACGATACGCTTTAAAAATGTTTGCTGAAAACTGGATTTGTTGTAATTCGTCTTCGACAACTTGATGAACCCAGTCAATTGGGTAACGTTTACATCTGTCGTTCTTTACACTGCAATTGTAGTAGTGGTATATACCATAGCGACCTTTACATTTTCCTGCAGTAAGTGATAGATTATGTTTTGCACATTTAAGATGCCCCTTCAAAGGGTATAAATCCGACTTGTCGTCATGAAACTTCATGTTGCGTTTACGTCCATCCAATACTCGATTCGCTTCTGCAAAAAGTTCATCCGAAATTAATGGTGGATGCAAGCCTCGAACAATTTGACTTGGTTCTTTTTTAAATTCCTTGACAAGGATTTTACCGGTATATACAACGTTACGAATGATGTTCGGAAACATATTCTTTGACAACTTGAGACCTTGGCCATTCAACCATCTTCTTACTTCATCAGCAGAGTATAGTCCTGACGCCATTTTCTCGAAACCTTGCACTATCAGTGGTGCGTATTCACTTGGCTCAAGAGTTGAATTCTTGTCTACGCGAGTGTTTCGAAAACCCTTTGGGGCTTGTCCCGTCCAACATCCCATTAACCTGGCCTTGTGACTTCCTTCCTTACTCCTTCGACTAATCTTTTCATTCTCCATCTGTGGAAGTGCATATCCTATAGCATTTAGTAGAACGGCTTCTGGATTGTCGTTGTCTACTTGTCCTTCTAAAAATTCAACTTCACATCCCCAACGGGCAAGCTTTGCGGTCTCTGAAAATGATAAAACAAGATTCCTTGAATACCGGTCTGGCCTTAATATCACTATGGACTCAATTGCTAAATCAGTATTTCTAGCCGATTTAACAAGGTTCAAAATCTTCTTCCATTCAGGTCTTCCAAAGTTCTTTGCTGAATAATCTTCCTGAAACGTTTGTAAAACGTTATACTTTTTATGAAAACAATATTTGAGTATTGCTTCTTCTTGGTAATCCAACGAATACCCTTGCTGGGCTTGCTCGTCTGTACTTACACGTGCATATGTTATTACATTCTTCATGATTCTTTTATTTTACCGGATAATATTTTTCCGTGAATATTGGGTCATTTTCATCTAGGGTTTCTTCAACACTTATGATACGAACACCGTAGTGACCTAATGTCTTTAATAGTTTGGCCGTTTCAGTAAATTTTCTGTGTATGTGGTCGTATCGAGGGACTATTATTGCATCAACCTTAATGTCCTGAAAGTGTAGGTCATTCAAGGTGTTGATGATAATTTCATCAGCAGGACTTTTGGGTGCGATTAGGTGTAAGCGTTTGTGCCAAACTACTTCAAAACCGTTCAGCTCAGCATACTTCTTCAGTCTTTTCTCCAGTTGGTCGGCTTCTTTTTTTCTACCGAATTTGATAAATGTTATTGCGTTTCTCATGCTGCCAATTTTGTAAAATTATTTGGGCTAATATCCTGCCGATTATCAGATGTTGCAGCATTTATTTTATCCCGATTTTGACAATAAACCTCGTATTCTATCGAGGCCATGGATGTCATTAACTCTCTGATTTGACTCAGTTCGTTATCGGTGCAGTTTTTAACCTCTGCACCGAGTAAATTCCTTAATTGTAAATTTGTAATCATTTTATTCTTTATTTCATGAATGGTAGGGTCTCCCGAAATCCTCAATTAACCCTGTTTTTAGGTCGTTGTATGGGTTTTAATACCACCGGAGAGGAATTCCTACATCCGGTGGATTAAAACCTCTGAAATAATCCTTACGACAAATAGTGCATCTTTAATTAGGCAGCAATAGATAGACTTTCAACTTCCTCACCAAGAATTTCATCAAATCTCTTGCGACAGAAATCAATATTTACTGGGTCTATATCGTAGCCGATAACATTCCTTCCCAACTTCAGTGCGACACCTACAGAACCTCCACCAACGAAATTATCTAGACAGGTATCACCCGGTAATGAGTAAGCTTTCACGAACATTTCATATATCTGTTCAGGTGCTGGCGCATCATGGGAAAACTCCCCATCAATAACATAATGTTCTTTTTTGTTAAAGACACTCGTTTGAATAACATTTGTGATATCTGCATCAGGTGATGCCATTGAATAATTGCAGTCCCCATTTACTAAAGACGAACTTCTAATTACTTTATACTCACCAATTGCAGATGGTTTTTTCAAAACATTAAATACCGGTTCTTCTTTAGATGGACATGCTACTATTATTCGTTCATACCCATTCATGAATCTTAATAAGTGCGGTGCGAACTTTGGATTCGCCTTAATCCAAACATTTACATCAATGATTTTCCATCCATCTTTCTCAAGCGCTGTTTCAACTTTAGTGCAAACACCTTGGTATCCACCTCGGTATGTTTCTCCAATAATCGTTACAAGAACACCATTTTTAAGAAGTTTCTTCTTCACTTCACGACAATGGGCTACGAAATTTTTCACATACGCTTTTACTGTTTTTTCTTGGCCATGAGGTGACTCTCCCTGATTACGGTAATCTCTAAGTTGAAAGTACGGATGTGAATTAACGGCCAATCTTATAGAATGGTCAGGTATTTGATTCATACATAAAGAACTTTGGCAATACAATTCATATTTTCCTAATTCACCATTTCCAAAGTGATTGTAACGTAATTGCTCCTTTTCCTTTTCCTTTTTCTTCTTTGAAATTAGGACTTTGTAACCTTTGTCAATGGTCAACCTACCCTCTTCTATTAAGTCGAGGATTTTCTCTTTTTCTTTTCCCTCATAATAATAGATGGCCATTAGTTTTCTAAGAGTTGAGGATGAGATGTCCGCACCAATTAAATGTGAAGCAAAATGAAAGCGGTCTACCTTGATTTTATCAGAGTATGTACTGCGAATGTCGACTCCATTGATACCCAATAAATCCCTTCTTACACCGGGTTGTTTTCCAAGAAAATCAAGGATTCCCTCGGTTAACTTGCATTTCTCACGAATCGATTGTTTGCGGGTGGAGTTTAGTAGGATTCGTTTATCTATTATTTCTGAATCTTCAATTTCGACTATCCTGCAATCCAGCGTTGGAAAAAGTGATGGTAGTTGTTTGGCCACTTCGAAACGTTCCACACCATCAATAATGAGGGCTTTCCCATCTCTCATTACGATTGTTAAATGTTCAATTTGTCCGAAATTCTCCATAGTAAAACGGTGAGTCATTGTTTTTTTTGTTTGGCATTTTACTGCCGCTGCGAGAGGGTGCACATCCAGTGAACCAGTCTCTATTTGGATTATATATTCCATTTTTTTTACTAATTTTTTTCCCCTTTTAATCAGGATTCTTAGGGGCATAGGAATCCCGTGACCTGTCCAAAGTCAATTTTGGAGGACTGTATTTTCTGCATGTTGCAGATGGATTGATGGCTGCACCAACCCAATAAGAAATAGTATTAATTGAGTACTGGAGCGCGGATGTTGATGGGACTTTTAGTTTTCATATTTATGTTTCTTATATGGTTTCGATTAATTTGACTGTACCTTGGTTGTAAATTTTTTTAGGCCTCCTTATTTCTTAATACAGCAATTGGTTTCATATTATTTGACAGTACCTTGATTGAAAAAAAAATTAATCCTTGTAATTACCCGTTGGAAATATAAAACCTCTTTTCTCTTTTATCTTCAATGCTACTTTCTGCTGTATCAATGCCAAGGTCTTGGGGTCATTAATGTCCGGATAATTTGAGGTAGCCCCAATGTAAATCCGGTACTCTGTATACTGGCCATCAAATTCAGGAAACATAACCCTAGCGTTGTAGTATTCATTGTCATCCATATTATTTCTTTTCTTGACCTTCATCAAACTTACTTGAGGAAAATCTACCGTCATTTCCCGTGCATAGGAGACCATGGCTGCCTCTATTTCTCGAAGAGCATCTTCATGCTTTCTCAATATGCTCAATACCGCCTCTCGTTTATTTTCAGCAGAGTTATCCTCTTCGAATAAAACGTGCAACGAGTTAGAGCCTTTTAAAACAACCCTTTCAGGCTTTGCAGAGTAATCATCTACAAGCACCTTAAAAGAAAGTATTTTGGGCAATTTGAATTTCATGGGGCAAATATAAACATAAAAAATGAAGTATTGTCATTTTTTTTGAAACCAACAGGATTTTTTTTTAAAATTGATGCCAAAAACGTTCACAAACTCCAGCCAAACCAATTTAAACTGATTGCTCTGGGCCCGCGCAATCTAGATTGCTTGCAGCTTCCATTTTGGGTTGGGTTGTAAATCAAAGCGCCTTTAACTTAAAAGAAACTGGTTTCAATATACCCTTCGGGAAGTTGAGGAGACTTACTTTATCCATTTCTTTGCTTCAATAAATCTAAGGAGCTGCGGTTTAACCTGATTGAAACTTTCTGTGCCAATCAAATTTATTAGCACCGGGAACTTTACTGGACTGTCAAATTCAAATATTTGACCACCAATTTCTGTAGCGCCAACCAAATAGGCTGCTGAATCTTCCTTCTGTCTTTTGAAAAATTGATATGCGCTTATAACTTCGGTTTCTTGCTTTGCTGGATTTTTCGTTGTTTGAAATTTCAACTCAACAAGTTTCTCTCCAGTATCTGTACTAGTATATGTATTAGTTAAACCTGAATTAGTAAATGTATTAGTTGTGTTCTCAACGGAAATACCCTCTGGTTCGTTTGGAACTACCTCCTGATTCCGATTGTCTATACCATTGGTTTCAATTGGAACAATACCCAATAGGGTATTCATCATGCTATTCCTGTAGATATTCCTTCCAACACATCGTTTACCTTCATAAACATTCTTTGTCGTGATGAAACCTTTTTTACTCAGGTGAGTGATTCGTTTTGAAGCTGCACCGGTTGTTTTGTACCCAAGTAGTTTAGTGAAATGATTGTTACTTGCATAACAACCGTTTTCTCTTTCACAGAGTGAATAAATCTCAGCCAAGAGAATTTTGTCATTACCATTTAGTTCTAATTCCAGTATGGATTGAGGAATCCATATTCCTTTTCTTTCTTTTTTTGCCATAAGTCGTTTTTAGTAAATGGTAAATAAAAAAAAACGTATTACGAAATTGGCATCCAAATTTTTCAGTTTTTTTTACACGCTGTAATACTTTTCTCAAAGTATCCCATATTTATTAGGTATATGAAGTTTGGGACACACATTAGAATACGAATCACAAAAGACCTCAACGATAGGTTGGAAAACCTAACATCGAAAACCAGTAACAAATCGGACTTTATCCGTAGCGCCATAAAAGAGAAAATCCAAAAAGAAGAATCCAATGCAAAGAATCGGAATAACTAATCATCCTGATTTTCCATTGGATGATTGGACAAAACAAACAATTACAATGAGTGAATTATTTGAAACACCACACAACCTGACTCCTAAAGAAATTGACTTCGCCCATAGAATAATGGAATCATTTCAACTCGAGACCGATGATGACGAGGGACTTATTGAACTCATTACTAAACCATCGGACTTCATGTCATTCCTCGTACATATTAAGAGAATTCTTGACCAGTACAATAAACAATCTTCAGTGCAGTGAACTCCAATGAGAGTTTTTTTGAATCCGGTGGAAGTTTTTCCATCGGATTTTTTATTTTTTCAATTCATCAGTAATGAATCATCAAATTCACCAATAGTATTTGAGGTAATTACTCAGTCTTACAAAACAATACGTATCGAACCCAATAAAGAGTCCACTCTAAGTTTCATGAAGGATTAACGCAACTTTGTAATCAATTTTTCAAGCTTTTCATTTAGGCTTTTTAGAGCTTCAATTTCACTCACTTTTGATTTTATTACTTCATCCTTAGATTTAAGAAGCTCATTATATAACTCCTCTATTTTCTCTGTTGCATTGTTTTTGTAAATCACATTGTCACCTCCTGAGCGCGAAGAGAAATCATTGAGAATTGGTTGCTGAGAGTTGTTAAAGAATGTCTCAATTGGAACTTCCATAATTTCGGACACCCTTTGTAAAACGTCAACATTAAGTTTTGTTTCGTTGTTTTCGATTTTAGAGTAAGCCTTCTGAGTGATACCAAGTTTTTTCGCAAGAAAATCTTGGGAAACATTCTTTTCTAATCTTATTTTTTTCAGTCTGTCTGAGACGGTTTCGAATTGTTGAAAGGTCATGGTACTAAGGTAGTATTAATCGGGTACTAAATTAGTACTTTAAAATCATTTAAGCAAATTAGTTTTGTTAAATGAAAGATATAAAACAATTTACAATCATTTTTACAATGATTTTGGTACTTGTTTCTTGTAAGAAAAGTACAACTCCGACCCCTTCAACCCCTAAAGAATTCCTTGAAGTTACTATTGATGGTCAAAAAATTAGACAGGAAAAAGACTTTGGAATAAATGTTGGAACAGGTCTTGGGGGATTAAATTTATGTGACGGGAAAACAGGTTTTCTTGCATATCACACTACTGCAACTAATAGTCGTTTTGACTTAAATGCAAATCTAATTCATTATAGAAATCAATCTGATTTTGTTAATTCTAAGGCAGGGAGTTTTCAAATTACGGATGATTATTATATAAGTGTTTTTAATGGAGTAAAAATCTGTAACCTTGGATTAGAAGTGAAACTTGAGGACAATTCTGGTATTTCTAAAGTAATATCAAATCAAAAACACACAGTAACTTCAATCACAAAACATTCTGAGAACAACACTTATGTTCAATACATTGTTGAAGGTACTTTCTCAGGTAATTACAGAAACACGTCCAATGCGACTTATCCTGTAAGTGGAAGTTACCGTGTGTTAATAGAAGTTGTTAAGTAAAAAATCATATGACAAGATTTTACTTAACTATAGTTTTTCTGTTAATGTTTGGAACATCTAAATCTCAGACTGTTCCTTACTACGTTCCGTCAAATGGATTGGTCGGTTGGTGGTCATTAGATGGAAACGGAAAAGATGGTAGTGGGAATGACAATCATGGAGATACCACAGGAGTTAAACTATCATTAGATAGATTTGGGAACTACAAATGTTTAAGTTTCAATGGAACAAGTGGAAAAGTTCAAATACCACATAGTAAGTCCATGAACTTTACTAAAGTGACTATATCCCTATGGGTCAACGCAGAAAGTGGGTATTCATTAGTTAACTACTCAAATTGGACTAATGCGTCTTCAGAAAGATTTAATTTTGGACTTGGAGATTCAATTCTAAATTCCTCAATCAAAATAAACTCAAATTGTAACGCAGGTGTTGGTTGGAAGAGTCAAACAACTAAAACAGGTAGTCTTTACAACAATTGGAGACACTTGGTAATGACTTTTGACAATTCCACAATAAAACAATATGTTGATGGCGTATTGGTGGGAACTAAAAATGAATCAGGAATATTAGATACTTGTAAAGGTGGTCAACTAAAATTCGGTGCGTGGTGGGTTAATCAACCAAGTTACCTGAAAGGTAGTCTCGATGACATTGGTGTATGGAACCGAGAATTAACGGATGATGAAATCAAATCACTCTACAACGCAAACATTTGTTATCAAAAAATTACCGTCACTGATACTTTGATAATAAATGTTGGAATGACCGGGTTCAATCCTATTCTTTACAAAAACACTATCAAGGTATACCCAAATCCCGCTAAAACAAATATCACAATTGACAATGGTGATTATAACAACATCAATGGTTACACTGTGAAAATAATCAACTCATTAGGTCAACAGTTATTTTCAAATCAGATTAATCAACCTCAGTTTGTTATTGATGTTACGAATTGGGGTGGAAATGGTTTGTATTTTTTACATATCATAGACTCCAAAGGAAACATCGTAGATATAAGAAAAATAGTAATTCAATAACTTATGTACTTCATGTTATATTACATCCAATCTAACATTAATTTCATCCATTCCGAGACATCAATTTGTTAACATGAGTCTCTTATAAAAATTCAATTAAATGAATAATAAATTAAAATCAATTTTAATCATTATTGTCACTATGATGACAATTTACTCTTGTAAAAAAGAGACCACAGACATTGCACCACTACCTGACCCAATACCCAGTCTAACAGAGTTTAATAAAGGTTTCATTTTTGAAATTAATACAAGAAACCAAGGTAGTGTTAACACTAAGTTTGTCTTACCTTTAGATGAAATTTCATCTTATGATTTTTACGTTAATTGGGGAGATGGGAAAGTTGAGAAAATCTCAGGTACTTCAATAAAGAATGTAACTCATGACTATGACTCTGACTCTACATATACAATTAAAGTCATTGGAACATTCCCATACATCAAATTCATGGATGTAAGTTCTCCTAATTTATCCTCAATTGATAGATTGAAAATAACAGATATTAAACAATGGGGGAACATTAAGTGGTCAGATATGACAGGGTCATTCCTTGGATGTTCTAATCTTGATGTTACAGCAAACGACACCCCAAACCTTAGTGGTATAGTTAGTACACAAAGTATGTTTAAAGGATGTTCTTCATTAGTTGGTACACCAATATTTAACAATTGGAATCTGAGTAACATCCGACTTATATCAAGTATGTTCAATGGATGTACATCATTCAATCAAGACATTGGTAATTGGGATGTAAGTAACGTTACTGAAATGTCCAATTTGTTTACGGATGCAAAATCATTTAATCAAGACATTGGAAATTGGAATACAAGTAAAGTAACGGGTATGTTCGCAACATTTAGAGGAGCATCGTCATTTAATAAGAATATAGGTAATTGGAAGACAAATAATGTAACCAGTATGGTTGAGATGTTTAGAAATGCGACATCATTCAATCAAAACATAAGTTCTTGGAATACTGGTAAAGTAACTCAAATGTCTTCAATGTTCAACAATGCGTCATCTTTCAACCAAGACATAGGGTCTTGGACTTTAGTATCTTTAAATCCATCAACTCCTAATACCAACTTAGTGAGTATGTTTGACAATTCAGGAATGACAACTGAAAATTACTCAAAAACATTAATTGGGTGGGCAAACTCAATTAGTTCAAGTGGGGGTTTACCATCAGGTCAGACTCTCGGGGCATATAATATGAGTTACAATGATGTTAATTATACTACTGGCACTTATACTAACGCAACTGATGCAAGGAATTACTTAACGACATCATTAGGATGGACAATGGTTGGTGATAAGAAAAAGTAAAAAATCAATCGATATCAATTACTCCCAACTTATAAAAGACCCCCATAACAATGGGGGTTTTCATTTTTCTGGTTTTTTGGGAAAATATTTTTTTTTTGATTTTAGGACATAACGCAGTGCACCAGATTTTAGTCAAAAACGTATTACATCAATGTTCATAAAATTATAGGGAACTAGATTTATAGCATTGACCCCCCTTCTAAAAAGAATAAACACCTTATTATAAGGTGGGGAACGAGTCCGGCCGGAGGGACAGGGCGGAGTAGTGGAAAATTGAATGGCTGCAAATTATAAGTTCCTTTTTTTAGGGTGTACTTCCGAATGTGAACATCTCAAACACGAAAAATACCAGATTTCATGCGGCAAAGGCCGAAAAATGCGCATATTTTAGCATCCCCGATGGGGGATTTTAAAATTGTGAGAAATGAAAGTACTTTATGTTAGAATAAGCAGCATTGACCAACGAACAGATAGACAAAGGGTCAATGAGAATGATTTTGATTTGGTAATTGAGGATATAGTCTCAGGCTCTGTTCCATTTCAGGAGCGAGAAGGCGGTCGTAGGGTCTTGGAATTATTGAATAAAAATCATCTATCAGAATTATCAGTTTGGCAAATCGACAGAATAGGCCGAGATATTAGGGACATTATCAATACCCTTCACATTTTTAGTACTAGCAAGGTTTGCGTCCATTTCATTAATCAAGGTTTGAGGACACTGGATGTTGAAGGGAACGAGAACCCAGTCAGTAAGATGGTCATAAACTTACTTGGCATCGTTGCAGATATGGAACGGACTCAAATATTAGAGCGACAACGACAAGGGATAGCAGTAGCCAAAGCTCGTAATGTATATAAAGGCCGTAAAACCGGTACGCAGGAAGATGTACTCACTTTTTTAAGTAAGCCACGCAATAAAAGAGCTATTCAACTTCTTAAAAATGGGTATAAGGCAGTGGAAGTCTCAAAAATTACAGAATTGCATCCCAATACAATTACCAAAATCAAAAAGTGTATGACCCTTTCAGGGGTTAATTAACCTACTTAATGGAAATCATCTACTACATAGATTATTTGAACAAGGACAAAGTGTTCACGGTCGATAGAGTATACTTTACCGAACAGGAAGCATATGAAGATTGTGTCAATTGGGGTCGTGAAAATTTGGAAAACTTCAACCTTGACATGGTTAAAATTGAGTTCGGCAAGAAAGTGTTGTAATTTTAACTCTTATCTATATTCATACTTGCTAGTTCTGCTTCCAGTTTTTTTAACTTTAGGTTCAATTCAACTTTGCTATTGAATTGTTTAGTTCCTGATATGGCAGTTTTGAGTTTAGCAATTTCCCTTTCAAGGGAATCAATATTTTTTTTGAAATGAATTAACTCCTGTATTGGTCGGGAGACCATATTGTTCATACCCGAAAGCTTAACGCAGAAATCGTGATAAATAGAATCAATACTCTTCTGCAATTTTAATGAATAGGGATTTTCGCGGGATTTAAACCACTCTGATTTGAAAGTCCAATCTATTACAGAATTATCTTCTTTAATAGGGTGCGTGTGTTTAGAGGATGTAGATAGATAAACACTATCATCATACTCAACAATAAAAATGATGTTGTAAGGAATAGACTTATCTATGATATTCAACACCTCTTGAATATCTTGCTTGACTTTAAGTTCAATTCTGAAAATCTGGATTTCCCTAATCTCTTTAAATTCTAGGTTAATTGTCTCAGGTGAGATTTTATAGAGCCATGATATACGAGTAATTTGTTCAGTGAATAGTTTTTTTTGCTTTGCCGAAGTATAACTATCAAAAGCGTTCTTTGGAATAACCCTGTTTACTCTTGTGGAAATTGGCAGGCTAAAAATTTCCATTTATCTAACTATTAAAAATGAAATGAGTTTAAAATCTTCAACACCTTTAAATTTATCCTTCAACGCTGTGGTACCACCTGATTTGAAGAGACTCAGAATTTCTTTTTCTTCTTCAGTTTGTAAAATAGTACTTATACTTTGCTTAAGTAGTAAAGAGTAAGCATCCATTTCGTGATATTCATCGGTTTCAATACTTAATTCCTTGCAGAGGTTTGTAATTGGTTCATTTTTCCCTTTACATAACATTCTCATGGCGTCCAAAATTTTCTTCGACTCAACATGGTTTAATAATAGTTCGCCAGACTTCTTTATATATACCAAATAATATGGATGAAGGCGATTGAGCTTATTGATATTTACACTTGAGTTAACATTCTTCAATACGAATATCACACCCTGCTGTAGCAACTCAGATGACTTAACAACTGCATGCAGCCCCTCGGGTATTTGTGAAAGTTCACCATAAGTTTTAATATAATTGCTGAGGTCTACTCTAAAATCATTCAACCCAAGGTCAGTAATACTAACACCTTCTCTGAGGTCTTCAAGGTCAATTACTTCATCCTGTAATTTTTGGAGCTGAATTTTCCTATATTCCAAGTCTTTGTCATCCGTATTCAATATGTTATCGTCACCTGTGCTCGCCATGTTACTGATTAACATCCGACTTTCTACACGTTGTTTTAAATTGATGTAGGCATCAAGTGTAACATCAGGCCAAAAATTAACTAATGTAATGCTTGTGTTTTTTGAACCTATTCGGTCTATTCTACCAAATCGTTGAATGATTCTTACTGGGTTCCAATGGATGTCATAATTTATTAGGTAATCGCAGTCTTGTAAGTTCTGTCCTTCAGAAATACAATCTGTAGCAATAAGTAAATCAATTGAATCAGTTAATTTTGGATATAACTGTGCCTTGTCTTTAGATAAAGGTGAAAAGCAAGTGAGTAATGGGTTTAGGTCTGATGGAATTGACTTTGAATTACTGATTTTTCGCGAACCTGTTATCAAGGAGGTATGGATTCCATACTTTTCTTTCAAATATCCTTGGATGTTATCGTATAGGTAATTTGCAGTGTCGGCAAATGCTGTGAATACAATAACTTTTCTGTTTGATGGGTTAAACGGATGGTTAATCTTCTTATCTAGCAGCTGAATTAGTTGTTGGAGTTTATAGTCCTTTTCTCCACGAATATCCACTATATTGCTCCACAGTTGGTTTAATACTGTAAGGTCTTCATTTAAATCCTCTATCCATTTGCGAGTATCCATATCATTGATATGAACCTTGATTTTCTTACCAATTACATTTTCTTCATCACCCCAATCCGCTTCCCAATCAAATTCCTCATCATTTATGCGCGCCTGTATTCCTTCGTATTCGCCCTTTGAGCCTTGGTCTATAGTTTTAATAGCTAGTTCAACCTGGGTGATAATTCCCTCCAATGTAATTCTAAAAGAATCAACCGAACTCTCTAGCCGTTTCAAAAGGTTGATTCGCATCAAAATCTGTAAACTTCTTTCCCTATCAATTTGGGTGAACTTACCTGATTTTACAGTTTTGTCATATAAGTCTGCATACAAATCAATTTTACTTGTCAGGATATAATTCAAAGGAGAGTACACAGATAGGTTCAATAATGTCAATTGCTCAGCTATGTGAACATAGGTTATATCTCCCTTTTCGGTTAAAGGACTCTGGATTGAGACGGGTTTATTCCGTTTGGGAAACTCGCCAATTTCAGATGTATCGTAATAAGTAGTAATATGTTTTCTTGAACGAGCAATTGTGAGAGAATCAAGGATTTCAAAGAAATCAAAATCCAGCATATCCAATAATCTTTCAGTAGTTCTTTGAGAGGTTTCATACTTACTCCAAACATTAAAGGCTTGTTGAGCTTTCCTAAAAATATGCTCTATTCCACTTTTGGTGTCTAATTTATTATCTATCTGCTCGGGGTCTCCTTCATAGGCTAATGCTAGCTGATTTTTCAAATCATTAAACCTATTATTTACAGGTGTAGCGGACAACATTAGCACTTTGGTCTCAATGCCTTCTTTAACCACCTTTCTCAACAGTTTGTGGTACCTATTCTCCTTTTCTGAGTATGTAAGGCCACTGTTTCTGAAGTTGTGGGATTCATCTATCACAACAAGTCCATAGTTACCCCAATTTACATTCTCCAAACTTCTGCCATTACTTATTCCTCTATCACGGCTTAGGTCGGTATGAAACAAAACGTCATATCGAAAACGGTCGGCAGCAAGTATGTTGTTTTTGTCATTATGGCGATAAGTATTCCAGTTAGCTTCCAATTTCTTTGGACAAAGCACTAAGACATCCTTATTACGCATTTCATAGTACTTTATAATACCCAAGGCAGAAAAGGTTTTGCCCAAACCAACGCTATCGGCCAAGATACAACCCTTATATTTTTCTAATTTATTGATTGCACCTATCACAGCATCTCTTTGGAAGTTATATAGTTTTCCCCATACTACAGAGTCTTTAAACCCAATCTGGTCATTAGGTAAATTATCCATTGAAATGTCTTCCAAAAAATCATTGAAAATGTTATATAGGGTAATAAAGTATATAAATTCAGGACTATTCTCTTTGTAAGCATTTTCAAAATAGTCTTGCACTTTTTGGGTTACATCTTTTAGGTCTTCATCATTTTCCCAAATTTGATTAAACCATTCTAAAAAGGCCTTACTATCAGGGAATTCGGACTTTTGAATTAGTGTGGGAAATCCCTTCTTGTGGGTAATACCTAAATCTGAGGTAGTAAAACTACTCACATTGGAATATGCTAGTTCATCCTGATTTGGATTTTTCACATGAATAACCCCATTTAAAGGAAGATGATGATGTTTGTTTGATTTAAATACAACCTTATCCCTTACCCATTTTGAACACTCCCTCGCTATTGCCCGCTGATTCAATTGATTTTTAAGACGTAATTCAAATTCTCCACCACAAAGGTCTGCTTCCTTAAAAAGATGGGGTATAAAGAACTTTGGTACTTCCTTTTTCAGGTTTTCCTCTATAAATGTTGGTGTGCTAAAAACAAACCGTAATTCTTCAATTTTTTCAAGTTCTTTTTTTAAAGCTTCAAATGCGTAAATAGAAAAAGAAGAGGCAGCAATACTTAGTTTGCTTCCTTTTTTAATACTGGTTTTAAGGTCATCTCCTAAACGATTATTTACGTTATCTATGAGTTTCATTTCAAGTTCAACTTTTTTATGTATTGTTGGGTAGCTTCAATAAGTTTAGTCATTTGTGTAGCCATATTGTTTGCTATATTATCCCAATCTGAATTATCATTAGTGTACCCTCCTTCGTTTAATTCCAGTCGAATACTGCACACCCTGTATCCCTCTAATTCTTCCCAATTTAGCGAGCCACCAAATTGACTTTCAATCTCCCCTTGAAATTTCTTGAGTTCGTTTAAAATCTGAAGGTTTTCTTCTTCAGACCCCTTACCTCTATCAATCCTCAATTCTAATCGACAGTTTTTTTGGTTTAACCAAAATACATAGGTAAGACCTCGAATACCTGACGTAGCTCCAATCCATGCGTCTGAAGTTGGAGAAATACCACTAAAAGTCTTAGCCCCTTTTTGTTTAAGTTTATCTAACAACAAAGCCCAAAACTCCTTACGCAAATTATGACGCTGCGAATCTTCCTTTTTAATTTTACCTATACTTTTAGCTTCTTCACTAGGGCGAACAATAGTAGTGAGCAATGGTGCAGGATTACTCTCACCTATTTTAATCGCCTCGATACTCAGGAGGTAAAAATCGCAGCCATTATCCGTTTCATTCAACCAATTTAAAGCATTGATGTGTTCCTGTTTAGGTTTTTCAACTATCCAGATAGCTATTTTTGCTTCAAATGAGGTTAAGTATGTAATTAATTTCCCTAAATGGTCATGGTCACTTTGACCAAATTGATTTTCAATTACAACGATTTCACCTGTCGCACTTTCCGCCTTGATGTCCACATTGAAATTCCCTGTAGATTGTTCTCTCTCAGGGTTCAGTATTTCTATACCTATAGCATCTCCTAAAACATCAATATTTTCGCAGAGCCAAGGCGTTAAATCTCTTGCCTCATATCTAAAGGCCTCTTTGATTGAAAGCCGGGTAATTTTATCTACATGATTCATAAACTTACTTAAGTTGAACTATTTCTAGTAATTTTTCATAGCTACTTACCTTATCAAATTTCACTTCACTACCAGTAATTTCCTTGAAGTGTTCGGAAGCACAATGGATTTTTAATTTTTCAATTTCACGCAAATCCATATCCGAATCCGAGCCTTTGGTTTCACAAACAAAATAGATGTGTCGAACCTTATCCTTATCAAATACAATTGCCCAATCGGGACTGTAGTTAGCCACGGGTGTGGAGATATAAAAACTCTTCGGGAGTTTGGCATAGACCACTACTTCGGTACTGTTTTCAAGAGCTTTTGCGAAATCTGATTCAATTTTAGAATCAGTAGATAGATAATCGTATATGTGCTTCTTTAAAATGTCCGAATTACGCAAGGCGAACTTATCGTTAGTGAATACAGTCTTGGCATCATGACGCTCCTCAATCTTGTGATAAACGATATTGTTGATAATCAGACTAGCTTTAACTTCATTGATAAGCTTACCACACTTAGCTATAAATTCCTCAGGGTTCTTTCGTATTAGTAAAAATTTCTCCTGTTTAATGGATTTGAGAATAGCCACAATTGTGGCACGGGTCAAATTGGTTAATACTTCAATCTCTCCAACTATATCATAAACGGCATGGCTATATAAGTCGTTTTTGAGTTTGAGGTATTCTCTTGATGATTCTTTTACTAAAGAACCTTCTTGCATTTGCTCCTTCGTACCATCTTGTAACTCACCTGTTTTTACCTCATAAACCCTGTCACCAATATTAAGTTGTGCATTAATACGATTTCTACTATCACTAATCAATTTATCAGTATCGAATTGTACTTCATAGATAGTCTTGAGGTTTATTTTTTCCCAAAGTGCCTGAAACTCTTTTTTCTTAAAGTTGGAGTTTGTATTAAGAATAATGGTTTGCCTCTCATCTTCAGGTTTGAATGCCTCACCGGTATAGATAGACTTGAGTAACTTTCCTACAGATTCCCTAAATTGTTCAAGGTTTTCAGGTAATGGTATTTTGTTTTGTTCTATAAGTTCACGCCCTTGGGGTGTGATTTTATAACTATCATCAATAATCTCTGCTTTTATTAATTGGAACTGGATTTTCTTAGCATCGCTTTCGGTAATTCGATATTCTTCATCCATTTCATTCTTTAACATCTTTCCAACGAAGTATTCAACTTCAGCTTTTTGAGGTCTATCTTTGAGTGTTGCCGCAATTTCATTTTGTAATCCCTTGGCAAAAGCTTCATAGCTTTCAGAAGCAATAACAGTGAGTTTGTTAATTTCGTGCACTTGGTCTCCTACCATTTCAAAATCGAGACGGTTACCGTTTTTATTCACACATAATCGCATACCTCTACCCACTTCCTGTCTCCTTCGGGTTTGACTTCCACTATCTGAATTCTTGAGTGCACATATCTGAAATACGTTGGGATTGTCCCAACCCTCTTTTAACGCAGAGTGAGAAAAGATAAAGCGTGTTGGTTCTTCGAAACTTAACAATCGTTCTTTGTCTTTCATAATAAGGTCGTAGGCAGAGATATCATCCGACTCATCACTTCCTCGTTTTACTGTTGGGTCTACAGATTTTCCTTTTTTATCAATTGAAAAGTAACCTTCATGCACTCGATTGGCATCATCTCTTTTCAGGTACTCTCCAAAATTGGTTGGCATGTATCCTTTATGAACCTTACTTGGTTCTGTATCTCTGAGATAGTCATTATACTCTTGCTGGAATAGGTCTAAGAAATCATTTCGAACGTTATTATATTCTTCTTCAAATATCCTTGCATATTCACCTAAAGCCTGTTCTCCAGTCTCATCATATATACGGTATTTTTCTACTGAATCAATGAAGAATAAGGAAAGCACCTTTATCCCCTTGTCAAAGAGTTGTTTTTCTTTTTGAAGATGAGACATAATAGTTTCACGAATCTGAACCCTTCTGAAAGCATTTTCATCCTTATCGTTTAAAATATCACCTGGGTAAATGTCAAGACCATTAACAATTATCTTGTTCAGATAACCATTTATCTCTGTTATTGATTGGTTCTTGTATGCGGGGATATTTCCTGACAATTCGTACAGGTTAGCACCCTGTTCCAATTTCTGTCTGACTTTTTTCACCCCTTCCCCCGCGCGTTTTTCGAATTCAACTACAGCAAATGGAGGTTTGGTGGTACTTAAACTAATTTTCTCTAAGTATAAATAGCCGGTAGTACCAGTAGAACCTTTCAGGTTGATTCCTTTTACTTGTATTTTCTTTACAAGTCGTTTGTTGTATGCATCCAGTGCATCTAATCTGAAAACCTTATTATATTCAACCTTGTGTGTCGCAGAATAACGTAAAGTAAATAGAGGATTGAAATCCTGCATACTTTTAAGAGTCTTTTCACCATCCACCGATTGTGGTTCGTCAATGATGAGAATTGGGTTAGTCTGCGCAATGATATCAATAGGTTTGCGTGTGCCAAATTGGTCAAGTTCCTGATAGATTCTTCTTGCGTCAGCACCACTAGCATTGAATGCCTGTGTATTTATAATCATTACACTGATTCGGTTATCCGAAGCAAAATTTTCAATATCCTGTGGCCTGCCGGAATTGTATATGAAAGGACTTATTTTATGACCGTATAATTCCTGAAAATGGTCTTGTGTTACCTGAAATGATTTATAAACTCCTTCACGGATAGCAATACTTGGGACAATAACAATAAACTTACTCCAACCGTAGTGTTTATTTAATTCATACATGGTACGTATATAAGTGTAGGTTTTACCCGTACCAGTCTCCATCTCGATTGTTAGATTGTAACCTAACTTGATACCTTTAGGGCGCTCAATTTGTAGGCTCTCATTTAGGTCATTGTGTTTTTGTACCTCATGGATATTCTTTAATATTTGAGATTCGGGTATTTGAATAGGACTGTTTCTATAGCCAATTTCTTCCATCACATCCGTATCAAATTGAATCACACCTCCTTGAGAAGCCAATTTGGCTTTAAGTATAAGTTCCTTACTGCGTTCTAATGTGAAGCGATTCGTTTTAAGGGTTTGTCCATTAAAACAACTTACTACTGCCTTGACAGCTTGAATCTGAAAATCTTGTTCTTTAAATTGTAATTTCATATCTGCCAAAATGTTTCTTCATTCCATTTGGCCGGAAAACCCATTTCCTTTTCCTGAGCTAATGGACAATTACTCATAAGATTAACTAGTTTTTTTGTGAACGAATGTCCCGGACTTATTATGTCCAGTACATATTTCATACAACACAATGCTGGATAAACCTTGTATGGATACACATTCTTATTCTGAATAAATGGGTTTGCTGTATGGGTAGGCAACTTAATGTGTGCGGTTAATCTCCTGTTCCACAAGCGGCCGTGATGCGCGCACACATTTCGAATATTACTAAATGAGTGCATCCAACTTTCCATGACACCCACATCATTCAGGCCGTAATATTTAGTTACGGCTTTTTTTTCCGCTCCTAATTTCAGATTTCTGAAAAGTAAAGACAATAACCCAAAACTACTTACTTCTAAACTCATCCAACAGGGTGGTTCAGAAGGATTGGTGTATTTTGTTTTATAGTGGTCAATGAAAGTTTCTACACTTCGGTCTACTTCTTGATGCAGACGAGTGTAGTCTTTAGCAAATTGAACCGAATTTCTAAATAAGTTCCCATCCAAGTGCCAATGACTTCCATGATTCATTGCCCATTGATAAATAACTTGAGTGCGCATTGATATTTCTATCTTTTCAATGGCATCAAGAACCAAGAGTCTGAATTGCCTGTCAAAAACGTAAAGATTTAATATTTCTTCTAAACTAATTTTTGAAGAAAATGTATGGTTAGGGTCGTTATTATCCTGAAATGGAAAAGTATAAGCCCTTAGTCTGTAATAGCTTATATTTGACAAGTAAGAGGCTGCCTTTACATCGTCATTTATTTCTAGACCACGTGCCTTTAGTTTGAGAATTTGGTCAGGAATTGAAACTGGTTTCTTATTGTAATTCATAGGGTTATCGGTGTAAGCGAAACAAAATGATAACCCCGTAAAAAAGCGAAAACCTGCCCAGGTGCGCTGTTCGAGTGGGAAGCGTGGCAGGTATTATTGAGTGCAAATGTACAATTGTTTATCATATTAGCAAATCTAATTTTCTGTTTTTTCGTTAAATCACTTTCATATCTGTCTCAGGACTCAGTTGCTTGAGTAACTGTTTTACATTTGTTTTGGCGGTATCGTTTTTAAACCCGTTGTCCCGGAATACAATACGAAGTGGTTGGTCTTTGGCTATTTCCTTGGCAAAGTCTTCATCAATACCTTTATCGAAACAGGCGAATAGAGAATCACCGGCTACTTTGAATACCTGTTTGCCCGCTACTTTCAATTGTTCGATTGTAAGGCTTAGTGGCAAACCCCAATCTAGCATTACCTGAGCTAATAAGTCATCCGGCGTTCGGTTGGGTTTTACATTATCTGCAAACAAGTCTAAAGTATCCTGTTTATAATCCTGAGGACGGTAGTATACATCCTGCATATTGCTTTCATCCAAACGATATACCCTAAATCCATAATCAATATCTGCATCGGTTTCTTGCTTAATTTTCTTTGCAGCCCTCCGGATTCGTTCCTTTGCAAGCTCAGTAATAAAGAGTGGTTTATTTAATCCCTTTAGAAAATTTATTCCATTCTCGATTAACTTTTTACTATTTGAATCAGCCGACTTAAGATTTTCTTCAAGATTTTCTGGTAACTGTACCATTATAAATTTTAATGATTTTCCAAGTTCTGCAGACCAAGTCATTACACTTTCGGCCGTAGTACTGGAACCAGAGAAAAAATCTAAAACAATATCATCTTCTTGTGCAATAAAGTTTATAAGATATTTTATCAAAGAGACTGGTTTCGGATAACTGAACAAATCAGTTCCCATTAATGCACTTAACTCACTTGAAGCGTTTTCATTTGTACCTACGCCATTCTCTGATTTATTAATTAAGGGCGTTGTATACTTTTCCTTAATAAAATTAGTCGGACGTTTAAAGCCTTCTTCATCTCGAATAAATCTTATTGAAATCTTATCAGACTTAATTATAAACTTAGTCCCCTTTTTTATTTCCTCATTTAAAAAATCTTGAGTCCACTTAAACTCCCCTTTAAGATGAAAATCAGAAGTTGAAAATCCATTTTGAATTAAAATCTCATCAACCAATTCTACCTTGTCAGGTTTTGAGGGCAAAAGTTTTCCATTGGGAAATTTGTTCTTATTAAAATAAACCGAGTCTTTAGGAAAAAGTAAAACCCTTTCTGAGTTGCCACTATTAAGTAAAGGTTGGTCACCACCATCCAAAACTTCTCCATTGTATTTAAAAGGGTTCCAACTTTTTTCATAACATAATATGTATTCATTGGTTTTTCTTGATTTAGTTGATAGTGCAGGTGGGGTTGAAGTCTTAACCCATGAGAAAATCTCAATAAAATTATCTTCACCAAATATCTCGTCCATTACTTTTTTTAAATTGGCAACTTCTTCAACTCCAATTGAAACAAAGATTACTCCATCATTTGTAAGCAGATTTCGCGCAAGCTTAAGCCTTGGATATATCATTGAAAGCCAATCTGAATGATATCGGCCTGATGCCTCGGAGTTTTGAAATAATCTTTGATTATATGAATCCCGTTGACCCGAATCTATTAAGTATTCACCTTCTTCTTGCTTAAAGTTATCTTTATAAACAAAGTCACTTCCAGTATTATAAGGTGGGTCGATTGCTATTATTTTGATTTTACCTAAGTAACTTTCTTGTAGTAGTTTTAAAACCTCTAAGTTGTCGCCCTCAATGTACAGATTTTGGGTTTTGTCGAAATCTACACTATCTTCTCGTACGGGTCGAAGAGTCTTTGTTGTGGGTATATTGGATGTTACAATTGCTTCTTTTTTACCCGGCCATTCCAAACGATAACGTTCTTTATTTCCTTCAACTACATCATTGCTGAGTTCCTGTTTTAACAGGTCAAAGTCAATAACCTTCCCTTCGCTAGTTTCCGTAACACAGTTTGGAAAAATTGCTGCCAACTTTTCCAAATTTTCATTCACCAAGTCAAGTGATTTGAGGTCTAATTTTTCTATGCTCATAGTCATTTGGTCTATTTAGTTGATACAAGTAAGTCTTTGACATCAACACCAAGTAAATTAGCTATTTGGAATAGAACTTCCAACCTTGGTTGGTTTCGGTTCTGTACATAACCATTGACCTGAGTGTAACTCTTACCAAGTTTTTCACAAAGCCAAGTTTGCTTGATGCCCTTTTCCTCTAAAACTTCTTTTATCCGGTTCATACCTGAAACTTATTGGTCAAAAATAGCAATTGTGATTGAAAGAGTTACGAAAAATATACGGAAAAACTGAAGATGTCTCAATGCAAGCAATTTCAACCATTTGAGGGATAGTGAAGTAATTGAATTGGCGTTTCTCATTCCGGATTTTAAAAAATATGGC
>JACCDS010916887.1_pt1 | contig 22451 bp, 17 predicted proteins | sample 7446441 | NCBI WGS metagenome assembly JACCDS01 (sample SAMN15323445, study PRJNA562643) | freshwater metagenome | isolation source: river surface water | place: USA:Blue River Watershed | collected 2017-08-17 | reverse complement strand
CAGTTGCATGAAGGCCGTGGTGTCGGCATTGATGTAATGCGCACCCGTGTGGTGGAAGTTGGGGTTGCAGCAGGACGACACGTGGATCATCGCCGGCATGCGCAACTGCACCAGCTTCTCGTACAGCGGGTACCAGTGCCGGTCAGTGAGAGGCGGACCGCTCCACCAGCCGCCAGAAGGATCAGGGTTGAGGTTCACACCAACGAAACCCAGATCGGCCAGGCGCTGCAATTCACCGATGCATTCCGCCGGCGGAACGCCGGGGAACTGCGGCAGCTGGCCCACACCCACGAAGTTGTCCGGCAATAGCTGCGTGATGCGGTGAATCAGGTCGTTGCTGATCGTCGTCCACTGGCGGCTGACTTCGGCATTGCCCACATGGTGCGCCATGCCGGCCGCGCGCGGGCTGAAGATGGTGAGGTCGCTGCCGCGATCCTTCTGCAGCTTGAGCTGCGGCTGCAGGCTCTGGACGATGGTGTCGTCGCTGATGGCCAAGTCGGCCAGCGTCTTCGCTGCCGGCTTGCGCGCCGCATCGGCCAACCCAGCGAGTTGCTTGTCGCGAAAGGTGTGCAGCGCCGCCGGCTCGGTGGTGTAGTGGCAGTGGATGTCGATGATCATGATGCGGAGGAGAGAAAAGCCAACAGGCGGGCCGGTACATTGTCCGCAGTCTGGTCCGCGGGCGCGATGTCCCAGTACTCCGAGCGCGGCAGGCACTCCTGGAAATAACGCGCCGAGGAGGTTGCATGCGAGGCGTCCTGCCCCGGCACCACCAGCGTCGGGATGTCCAGGCGCAGCATCTCTTCGGGCTCGGCGCCCGGCGCCGTGTCGCGGTCAAACAGTGCGCGCATGGTGCCCAGCACCGCGAGCTTGTAGCGCTCCACATCCTGCTGCTCGTAGGCAGCGGCGAATGCCGGGTCAGAGCGCAGCACGCTGACCCAGGGACCGCCGCGCGGATCCTCGCCGAAGCTCTTGCTGCCCGACTTCGCCAGCGCCACAACAGCCGCCAGACCTTCGTGCTGCACGAAAGCCAGGTGCTGGGTAAAACGCTGATGGCCATTGATGCGGTACTTGGCACCGCCCACAGGCCAGTAAAGAACCATGCTGCGCACCATTTCGGGATGTGCCGCAGCAAAGGCCACCACGGGCGAGCAGCCCATGCAGCCGCCCATCAGGTGTGTACGGGCATGTCCCAGGTGCTGCAGCAAGCCGCAGCCCTGCGCCACGTAATGCTGCCAGGTGATGCGTTCCACCCTGCCGCCACTGGCGCCAGTTTCGCGCCGGTCAAACAGGATGCACTGGAACCGCTGAGCGAGCGGCTCCAGCATCTTGGTCTTCCCATAGACCCCCAACGACGACCATTTTTCCAGCGTGGCATCGAAGCCGCCGGGAGAAAACATCAGCAGCGGTTCACCGCTGCCGCGTACTTCGTATCGGGTTTCGATCCCGTCGATCACAACTGTGGCCATGCTCAACCTGCCTTTACCGGAATGCCACCCTTGATCTGACGCGCTGCCCGCACATCTTCGGTATATGACGTCAACGCTTCCAGCGCCGTCTTGGCGACGTAAGCGTAGGTTTCGGGCGGGTTGTCAATGGTGGAGGCGGCGTAGGCAATGGCCGCGTTGGCCATCCGCATACGGCCGTCCAGCCATGGGCCGCCGCCCAGGCCGCCGATCACGGGAACACGGACAGCCTTCGCCACCGCAGCTCCGGCGATCGGACCCGAGTGCTGGAAGTCGATTAGCGAGGCACCTGCTGCCTCCAGGGTCCTAGCCTGCTCGACCAGCTTGTCCGTGGCGTCCTGCGGAATCTGGGCGCCGGGTTTGAGCATGCTCTTGTAGTCAATGCCCATCTGCAGCGCCGTCTGGGGCGTGATACCGAAATGCGCGAACACCGGGATGCCAGCACGCGCGATCGCGGTCACAGCCTCGGGGAAATCGGCCGCACCATCCAGCTTGACCATGTCAACGCCTGCTTCCTTGACAAAACGAATCGCGGCTTCGAGCGCTGCCTGAGGGCCCTGCTGCAGCGGGCCGAAGGGAAAGTCGACACTGACCAGCGAGCGCTTAGTGCCGCGGCGCACCGCCTTGGTCACGACCAGCATCTCTTCCATGGTGACTTCGAGCGGGTTGGCATGCCCCCACAGGTTCACGCCGACGGTGTCACCGACGGAGATGATGTCGACCCCGGCGCGATCGGCGATCTGGGCCATCTGGTAGTCCCAGGCCACAATGCCGACGATCTTGCGACCTTCCTTCTTCATGCGCTGCAGCGCGGGCAGGGTCACCGCGCCGTTGTCATCCTTGTTGCTCAATTTTGTTTCCTCAGGCCTGCAGCTTGTGCGTCGCGGGCGCGAACATGTCTTCGATGCGCATGGGCGCGCGGATGATCTTCTGGGCGATCGCGTGCCCCATCAGCTCTTCGAGCATTGCATGGTTCGGGTCGATGCCATAGGGCAGGGGATCACGACCGGTGATCTCCATGACCCGTTTGTGCATGCGGTCCATCGCCGTGGGTTTCTCAATCGCGCCGGCACGAAGCTTCTCAACATAAAGTCGTTTCGACTCGGCGAAAGCCTCGAAGACCTCCACGGCCAGATTCGGTTCGGCCTCCAGCAGCTCGTCACGCACCACAATAAGATGGTTGGCAGGGTAGTGGCCACGTTCGCGCAGAGCTCGATAACCCGCTTCTGCAGCATTGGGAATGAGCGGCATCACGTCCGCGTGATCGATCTGCAAGTTGATTACACCATCAAGCTCGCCTTCGATTACCACCCTCTCCATATCGATACTTGGATTCAACGGCGCAACGTTTGCAGGCGGCTGGTATTCCTGAACATGCTCGTCCCCTGACAACACCCAAGTGACCTTATTCAGATCTACACCGTACTCGGTCTGTAACACGCCACGCGCCCATACGCCAGTGGTCACGGTGTAGCCTCGATTCACTCCCAGGTAACGGCCCTCCAAATCTTTCGGTTCCTTGATGCCTGCTCGACGATTCACCAAAATTGCACCGTGGTGAAAACCACGAACCAGAAAGATCGGTAGCGCTGTAAAGCGCTTGCCGTGCGACTTCGCACAGAGATAGGTTGTAAGTGCCATTTCGCATACATCGAACTCCAGGCCACGCACCATACGGCGGAAGCCGTCGACGAGCACCGGAACTTCCTCGAAGTCGAAATGGAAGGTAACGGGGCACACCGTCCCGTCTTTCAGCGCCTGGTTGTTACCCTGGGTACGGGTGACGGTTCTCAGTTTGCGATTTGTCATGGACTTTTCCTTCGGTTCAGGGGAATCAACGAATTCAGCAGCAGTCACAGGTAAAGCCCTCTTGAACAGCCAGTGCGCGCTTCATCCAGGCGTAAGGCAAGTCTTCGAGCTGGACCTGATCGACAGGCTTGAAGACCTTGAATTGATGCCTCTGTCCGTCGCGCGTCCAGAACGCGACGACTGTTTCCAGGGGTGGACAACCGGGTACGGCGCATGCCAGCTCGGTCACCAGAATGGTCTCGTCCGCTTGCAACTGGAAACGCCCGCGCGTCCAGCCCCGCACGCGCTCCAAGCCTGGGGCCGGGGCGGTACGCTTGCTGAAAGAGCCCAACATGGTACTCAGGCCAATGCGCCGTGCTTGTCATACCGAGGCGTGCTTCTTGCCGGGTTCGGCGCGCAACGCGTCCTTTGCAGCCTCGGTGAACGGCTCGCCCCGCGGCAGTACGATGGCCACCGAGCGCACGCGCTGCGCCTCGGGCATGCGCCCTGGCGGCAGTTCGCCCTTTTCCATCAAGGCCTTTGCGGCCTTCATCAGGCGCTGTCGCGCCATGATGATGCCGTTGTCTGTGCCCACCAGGTTCTCGCGGGTACGGTCCTGGATCGGGCCCATGCTTTCCTGAAGCGACGCGTCCTGCATGGCAATGCCCTCAATGCCGCTGTAGGAAATGCGTGCCTTCTGCGCATCGCGGTCCATCAGGTAATCGTTGTCCTTGTTCTGCAGCGGCCGGAACGTACCCGGCACGTACTTCACGTGGATGCCCTGGCCGTCTTCCATCGCTTGGCGCTCCTCGCGAGAGAGGTCACGTGTCGGGTGGTAATCGAAGCTCCAGGCCCAGTTGTTATGATCGTCGATGGGGACCCAGAAGTGGCCGTGGATCGGGTGATCACCGCGCGGCGGCACCATGGTGAAGCAGGGCATGATCCAGGGCGTTATGCGCCAGTAGTACCGCCCCTCCTCGGCATTGCGGCGAGCGCCGACGTACAGACCGCCTTCCGTGGACTGCACGTCAAACACCGGCTTGAGGTCGTTGAGGTTGTATTGGTTGCCCTTGGCGCCCTTGAACAGCGGATCACGATCGAGCGCGCCGCTGTGCAGGAAGGACACGTGACTGGAGTCGATACCACCCTCCATGGCCTGCAGCCAGTTGCATTCCTGCAGGCGCTTGGACATGAAGCTCTGGCTGGTCGGCACCGTCGCGAATTCCCACTCCGGCAGCGGCGGCTGCTGGTCCTTCGGGCCCATGTAGACCCAGATGACGCCACCGCGCTCCACCAGCGGGTAGGACTTGAGCTTGATGCGATCGCAATAGCCGCTTTCGACCGGCTCCGAAGGAACCTCGGTACACTGGCCACTTACATCATATTTCCATCCGTGGTAGGGGCAGCGGATGCCGTTTTCCTCGTTCCGGCCGAACCACAACGACACGCCGCGGTGCGCGCAAAACTCGTCTATCGCGCCCAAGCAACCGGACGAGTCCCGGAAAGCGATCATTTTTTCGGACAACAAATGCAGCCGCACTGGCGGACAATCAGGCTCTGGCAGCTCGCTCGCCAGCAAGGCGGGCAACCAATAGCGACGAAACAACTCCCCCATCGGCGTGCCGGGACCGGTCTGGGTTAGAAGCTCGTTTTGTTCCTTCTTCAACATGGTGACTGAACTCCGGATAACTTGAATTTGATTACTTGTTCCGTATAAAAGAACGCTGTTCTCTTATGCAAAACAACGATATCATTAATCATTCGCAACGTCAATGGAGCTTTTTGATCATGTCGCAAACAACCTGCCGCCAGTTGGCTCTATGCAACCGCACCGAGGTCGAACCTGGCAGGGCGATCCGCATTGAGAAAGACGGGCTGGTACTGGCCGTCTTCAACCTCGACGGTGAATTTCACGTCACAGATGACACATGCACCCATGGTCCCGGCTCACTTTCAGAGGGCTGCATTACCGGAGATATCGTTGAGTGCGATTTCCACAACGGCGCCTTCAACATCCGCACGGGCGAGGTCGTCACCCCGCCCTGCCTGATCCCCATCAAGACCTACCGGACCGTGGTGGACGCCGACGGTCTCGTCTCCATCGAGTTCTGAGCGCGGCGTGGCCGCGTTGGAGCCCTCTCTTGTGTCTGCTCAGCGCCCGGCAAGTACCGCGCGCGCCGGCGCGCCCCAGCGCTCCAGCTCGCTGACGATGTAGCGCCGGAACTCCTCCGGCGTGTAATCAGCAGTGACCATGCTCTCAGAGGCGAGCTGCGCCTTCAGCGCCGAGGTCTGCAATCCGCGTCGCACCTCGACATTAATTTTCTCGACGATGGCCGCGGGCATGCCGGGCGGGCCAGACAGCGCGAACCAGGTAGTCCCGGTCATGAGGGGATAACCCAGCTCCTCGAAAGTCGGTACGTCCGGATACTCCGGCAGACGCCTGGGCGCCGTGACCGCCAGCAGCCGCAGCCTTCCGCTCGGAACATGCGCATTGGCCGAACTAAGCGTCATGAAACCTGTCGAGACCTGATTGGCCAGCAAGTCGGTCACGGCGGGGCCGGCACCCTTGTAGCTGATGTGCGTGAGGTTCAGCTTGAGCGCGGCGCGAAACAGCTCCGCAGTGAGGTGTCCGTGCGTACCCTGCCCCGGCGTGGCGTAGTTGATGCCAGCATCTGTCTTGGCGGCAGCGACGAAATCCACCACATTGCGCCAGGGTTGCGCGCTATTCACTGCGAGCGCGATCGGGGGTCCGCCCAATATGGCGATGTGAGTGAAGTCCTTGAGGGGATCGAACGCGTTGCTGACCGCGGGCGCGATCACATGCGAGCCGATGCCGGAGACAACCAGGGTGTAACCATCGGGCGGCGCCTTGGCAACCAGTTGTGAGCCTATCAGGCCGCCGGCCCCAGCCTTGTTCTCCACCACCACCGGCTGGCGCCAGACCTCGGTCAGGTATTTGGAGATAGCGCGCCCCAATGTGTCAGAGCTGCCGCCTGGCGCATAGGGAACGACGATGCGGACCGGCTTGTTCGGCCAATCGGCCGCCGGGGAAGACTGCGCTAGCGCGAACTGGGAAATGCAGAGGAAACCGGCGACCGCAAGAACGATGGCTTGCAGTGGGCGGCTACGGAGACGGGCGTAATAAGACATCTTGTTCTTTCCGACAGAATCACCCATGCGAAACGACGGGTGGCCTGACCGACTATGGACCCGCCGGGTCTAGCTGTATATCGTGGAAAACCATGGTTCCTTCATGAGGAACGATTGAGCACTGAGGCGCCCCACCCTTGCTCACGAATCAGGGATATCACCTAGCCGACGAAATCCATGGGGATTTGCTACGACGGCTCCTAGACGATACACTTCAGGTTCACGCAAAAGGAACGATGTTCCTTAATATGGAACAATTACCCACCACGCCAAAGGAACCATCGGGCATGACTAGCGACAAGGGCATCCAAACTCCAGCCCAACCCACCCCTCCTCCGGATGGGCGGGTCCTGCTGGATCCGTACCGCGACTGGTCCGAAGGTGAAGGCATCCCGATCCACCTGGATTTCGGTCATAACCTGCTGAAGCTCGAAACCAGCCCCTGGGACCGCTACGAGGCGCGCGGCTGTTTCGCTCACACGCACGGCGCCGGCGACTTCATGGCCAATTACGTGCTGGAGGTAGAACCCGGGAAAAAGACCCGGCCGGTCAAGCACCTGTACGAGGTGTTCTGCTACGTGCTGGCCGGTCACGGATCGACCAAGGTCTGGCTGCCCAGTGGCGAGACCCGAACCTTCGAATGGGGTCCCAAGGCCCTGTTCGCGATCCCGCTCAACTGTCAGTACCAGGTGTTCAACGCCAGCGGCCAGCACCGGGTGCGGATCTCCTGCACGAACGACGCGCCGATCGCGATCAATCTGTTCCACAACCTCGACTTCATCTTCGACAATCCAAGCACCTTCCCCGACCGCACCGGCGGCAAGCGGCACTTCGAAGGCGAGGGCGAACACAGCACATGGGTCGCAAAGAACGACATCAAGCGCAACCTTTGGGACACCAACTTCGTGCCCGACCTCTCCAGCTTCAAGCTATACGACTTCGAAGAGCGCGGCAAGGGTTCGAAGAACATCAGCTTCATCCTGGCCGACGGCACGATGCACGCGCACGTATCGCAGATTCCCAAGGGCCGGTACAAGAAGGCCCACCGGCATGCCGCCGGCACGCACGTGCACGCGGTGGATGGCACCGGATACTCTCTGCTCTGGTACGACGGTGATTCGGAGTTCAAGGAGTTCCCGTGGGAGCATGGTTTCATGTACACCCCGCCCTTCTGGATGTTCCACCAGCACTTCAACACGGGGCCGCAGCCCGCGCGTTATCTCGCCTGTAGCCTGGGCAGCCGGCGTTACCCCTTCATCTCGCTGCGACGCAAGAGCTCGGAAGGCGCCGGGTCCATCTCCATCGCGCAGGGCGGCCGCCAGATCGAGTACGAGGATCAGGATCCGCGCGTCCATCGCAAGTGGCTCGACGCGTTGCGCGCGACGGGCGTGCCGTCGGAAATGGGCGAGATCTTCGACGAGCCGGCTCTGCTCGCGCTGGATCCGGCCACGCTGACCGGCGTCATCCGCAACCCGCGTTCCATCGGTCCAGCGGTGTAAAGGACCGGGAGGACAGGGGATGGCGCACGATCTGGACATCGACCACGAGCACGAGGAGCACGACGAGGACGCCGCGGCCATCGCTCAGCTCATCTGGGAGCAGGAAACTCTGCAGCTGTGCACCGTGGGGATCGACATCGGCAGCTCCACCTCGCATCTGCTGTTCGCGCGCGTGACCTTGAGCCGGCAGGAAGGCGGTTTCTCGAGCCGTTTCACGGTGGTGGCGCGCGAGGTGCTGTGGCGCTCGCCCATCCGCCTGACGCCTTTTCTGCCTGACGGCACGATCGACGCGCACGAGCTGGACCATTTCATCCGGCATTGCTATCTGGACGCGAATCTGCGCCCGGCGGACATCGACAGCGGCGCGGTCATCCTCACGGGCGAGGCGATCAAACGCCGCAACGCCCGGGCAATTGACGAAATCTTCGCCTCGCAGTCGGGCAAGTTCGTCTGCGCCACCGCCGGCCACCAGATGGAGTGCATCCTGGCCGCGCATGGCTCCGGAGCAACCGCGCTGGCGTGGCGCAGGCGGCAATGCGGCCTGCACGTGGACATCGGCGGCGGCACCACCAAGCTGGCCCTGATCGACGACGGTCGCATCGTCAGCGTCGCCGCTTTTGCGGTCGGTGGTCGTGTCCTGGCCCAGGGCCCGGATGGCGCGTGGACCCGCATCGACGAATCCACGCAACTCGCCGCGCGCGACCTCGGCATCGAGGCGTCGCCGCAGGTCTTTGCGGACGAAGACGCACGCGCGGTGCTGGTCGAACGCTTGGCGCGGATCGTGGTGGACCAGATCTGCGGCACGCCCCTGGACGCGCTGGGCCAGGCGCTGGAGTTGACCCCGCCCCTGGAACGCACGACCGCCCCTGGTTTTGTCACTTTTTCCGGCGGTGTCGCCGAATACATCTTCGCGCATGACGACGGGGACTACGGGGACATCGCGAGGCCGCTGGCGCAGGCCATCATCCGACAGATGAAGGGCCGCCTGCGCGTGCCGGTGGTGGAACCCAATGAGCGCATCCGGGCCACGGTGATCGGCGCCTCTCAGTTCACGGTGCAGGTCAGCGGCAAGACCATCTACCTGCCCGAAGCCCATGTGCTTCCGGTGCGCAACGTGCCCGTGGTTCACCTCGCGATGGACCTGCCGGATCAGCTCGACCCGGTCGCGCTGGCCGAGGGCTTCCGCAAACAAGCCGCGCTCCTGAGCCTGCAGGCCGATGAGACGCTGGCGCTTTCCTTCGCTTGGCGAGGCGAACCCGAGCACACCAGGCTGCTCGCCATGGCGCGGGGCATCCAGCAATTCGCCGCGCCGGGCAAGCACCGGCACAGGCCGCTGATCCTGATGATCGACGGCGACGTGGGCGCATCGCTGGGGCGCATTCTGCGACAGGAGCTGCATGTCGAGGGACCGCTGGCCGCCATCGATGGCATGCAGCTACGCGAACTCGATTTCGTGGACATCGGCCAGCCGGTCGAACCGACCGGCGTAGTACCGGTGGTGATCAAGTCCTTGTTGTTCACCGCTCAGCACATGGTCTCTTGAGGCCATGACCCTCCTCAACGCCATCTGGCTTGGCCCGGTCAAGCCGGCTACCCCTGTCTCGCCGAAGAAAGCGCTGTCCATGCCTCGCGCGCGCTCCTCGCTCCACTGGCCTTCCCTGGCCGTGGCCATTGCCGCCTGCTGTCTGGATGCACATGCCCAGCAGGACACCACCACGACCATGCAGGAAGTATTGGTTCCTAGCACGCGGGAGGACATGCAAGGCATTGCCGACAGTGCAAGTGAAGGTGTCGTGACCTCCAAGCAGCTGCGCACTCGGCCGCTGCAGCGCGCGGGCGACCTGATGGAAGCCGTTCCCGGCCTGATTGCGACTCAGCACGCAGGGGAAGGCAAGGCCAACCAATATTTCCTACGCGGCTTCAACCTCGATCATGGAACGGATTTCGCGACTTATGTGGACGGCGTGCCGATCAACATGCCCACCCATGGACATGGCCAGGGCTACACCGACCTGTACTTCCTGATCCCCGAGTTGGTGGACACCATCCGGTATCGCAAAGGCCCTTATCACGCGGAAGACGGTGACTTCGCGGCCGTTGGCAGCGCGCGCATACGCACGGTGCGTCGACTGGCTCGCCCTTTTGGCCTGCTGGAGACGGGTCAAAACGGCTACCGAAGGATGCTGGTCGCCGGTTCGATCACAGCTGGAGGGGGCGACTTGCTGCTGGCAGCGGAACGAGCTGGTGACGATGGCCCGTGGTCCACCCCCCAAGATCTGCAGAAGACCAGTCTAACCGCCAAGTACTCCTTCGGGACCATAGATAACGGTGTAAGCCTAGGCTTCACGCATTACGACGCAAGCTGGATATCCACCGACCAGGTGCCGCAACGCGCTATTGATGAAGGCCTGATCAACCGTTTCGATACGCTGGATCCCACCGCCGGTGGCCGCGCCCAGCGAACCGGCCTGAATGCAAACTGGAGCCATCTGGATCGGGAAGTTCGAACGCAGCTCAATGCATATGCGCTGTACTACCAGTTCAACCTTTACTCAAATTTCACCTACTACACCCGTGGTTGCGATGCGGCGCCCCTGCCAGCGAGGTGCGACAACGGCCCAGCGTTGGACCAGTTCGAGCAGGTGGATCATCGCCGCGTGTACGGTCTGAGCAGCACGCAGCAGCGCGCCCTGCCAGTGCCGAACTTGCATGGAATCCTCTCCTACGGTGTCGACTTCCGTCGGGACGATATCGGGGAAGTCGATCTCTACGACACCTTTCAACGACAACGCCAGTCCACGGTGCGAAGCGACCGTGTACGCTTGGACTCACTGGGCCTGTGGAGTCAGGCGGATATTCAGTGGCACCCGCAGTGGCGCACCGTGGCGGGTCTGCGCTGGGATCATCGCGACATCCACGTCGACAGCTCCATCCCGGCGAACAGCGGCAATACTGGGGCATCTCTCGTCAGCCCAAAGCTGTCAGCCATCTACCATCCGACTGAACGCACGGATCTGTACGCCAACTGGGGAATGGGTTTTCACAGCAACGATGCCAGGGGGACAGTCGTTCGCGTCGACCCGCGCGACGGCATGACCCCTGTGGAACGTGCCACCCCGTTGGTCCGCGCCACAGGCTACGAGCTGGGCACTCGGCAGAAGTGGGACAGCACCTTGGCCTCAGCCGTGGCTCTGTGGGAGCTGCAGCTCGATTCAGAGCTACTTTTCGTCGGTGATGCAGGTACCACAGAACCCTCACGTCCCTCACTGCGCAAAGGCATCGAGTTGACCGCCAACTGGCGCCCGCTGTCAGCTTGGGAAGTGGACGCCGATCTATCGATGACTCGATCACGTTTCCAAGACAACAACCAGAACGACCGCATCCCCGGCGCAATGGAGCGCGTTGCCAGCCTCGGCCTCACGTATCTCAACGGGCCCTGGACAGTCGGCTTGCGAGTGCGCCACTTTAGTGATTACGCACTGACTGAAGACAACTCAATCCGTGGCGAAGCAAGCACCATTGCCAACATCCGATTAGCCTACCGTATGGGAAATAAAACAGAGGTCACGATGAATGTCTTCAACGTGTTTGACAGCAAGGTTAGCGATGTCCAGTACGCCTATGCCTCGCGCCTTAGGAGCGAATCAGCCTTCTCGGACAGCACGACACCTGCAACTAGACATGTACACCCATCAATTCCCAGAACGATGCGGTTGGGCTTGAGGGTCTTTTTCTAAGACGGCAATTTGCAAACCTCTGAGCAGTCTATCATTTGACCCTCCACTAGTGGACTGTAACGTTTAATTCGATAGTATTATCGTACCCACTGGAGGTGCGAGATGAAGCTTACCGAATCCGAGACCATAGAGTTGCAGCGGCGGGTCAATGCGAGGACCGAGCGAGCGGAATCGGCACGGCATGCGAGGCTGATCTTGCTACTGGCCGATGGTCTGACCTGGGCCGAGATTCGTGCAAAGCTCGATTGCAGCGACAGCTTCATCGACCGCTGGAGCAAGCGTTTCGCTGCGGATCGGCTGGCAGGCTTGTTCACTCGCCACACGGGGCGCGAACGCTACAAAGTGACGGATCGCCTTGAAGCCAGGGTGCTTGCGCGCACGACCAAGCACAAGCCCGCTGACGGCTCCACGCATTGGTCCACGCGCAAGCTGGCGGCCGAGTTGGGCGGTGGCATCTCGCACATGACGGTGGCGCGCATCTGGGCCAAGCACGGCATCAAGCCGCATCGGCTCGAGGGCTATCTGGCTTCCAGCGATCCGGACTTCGAGGCCAAGGCTGCCGACGTGATCGGCCTGTACCTGAACCCGCCTCAGCACGCAGCCGTGTTCAGTGTCGATGAGAAGACGGCGATTCAGGCGCTGGATCGCAAGGACCCCGTGCTGCCGCTGTCGCCGGGTCGAGCCGAGCGCCATGGCTTCGAATACTTCAGGCACGGGACGCTGTCGCTGTACGCGGCCTTCAACACCAAGACCGGGGAGGTGTTGGGCAAGACGGCCGTACGTCATACCTCTGCGGAGTTCGTGGCCTTCCTCAAGGACATCGTGGCCAACCAGCCGCGCGGCAAGGAGATTCACGTCATTGCCGACAACCTCTCGGCGCACAAGACCAAGCAGGTCGCCGCGTTCCTGGCCGAACACCCGACGGTGCACATGCACTTCACGCCGACCTACTCTTCCTGGCTCAATCAGGTCGAACTGTGGTTCGCCAAGATCGAGCGCGACGTGATCGCGCGCGGCGTCTTCACCTCTTTGACCGACCTCAAGCGCAAACTCATGCGCTACATCCGCAAGTACAACGAGCAGCCCAAGCCGGTGAAGTGGAAATACTTCGATCCGACTCGACGCATTACTCCCGATTCAATCGTTACAGGTCACTAGGCGTAGAGAGAAGACGACGATTAGGCTACAGCCTGAGACGTCTATCAGCCGCCTCACTTTGCTGCTGTTGGATCTTGGGTGTCCCGGGTTTACGAGATTCGCTAGGCTCCAAGCCGTCTCACCATATCGTCAATGATCACATGACGGATTGTGCGCAGCAGCCGCAGCTCACCCCCCAAGTGCACTCTGGCCGCTGGCGCTATGGCGGCGTTTTCAGCCTCAATCTCGTGAATGATCTCGTCCATTCGGATTCCGATCTCGGCTTTCATAGCATCCAGCTCGCGACTAGCAACTACGGGTGCTATCCCTAAAGCACCCGCAGCTTGCAGCACCCGATCCCGGCTCAAGTCAGCAAAACGCGGAGCCTCTGGTGCCGGGATGATCAGGTCTACCTGGGACCAGACGGGCCTCAGATCGTAGCCCGTCGTGTGATAAACGGCCGTACTTAGTAGGTCATAGGCCGGCGCTATGCTCGTCCCCTGCTCACCGATAAAGAACGATACGTTCTTCAGATGGTTGTCGTTGTTCCCGATCAGCAGGTTGAAGAGGAACCAACGCCACAACTGGCCACGGGTGTTTGCACTGTTTCTGGTGGCGTCGATCGCGGCCGCCAGAGTCTTCAAGGACGCGTTGTCGTATTTGAGGGCTCTGGATATATTGAGTAGCTGGCAGGTATCTGTAACGTGCAGACGCTCGTGGTTTTTTCCGTCGAAGCGACGGTCGAAGCGCTCGACGATGTAAACCGGCTGCGGGCAGTACAGTCGCCAAACTTGGGGGACTTCCATGCCGAGTTTTCCCGCCAATCGCATCATGGCGTACTCGTTGATCACCGAGTGCGGGTAGTCTTTGCTCGTAACTTCTGGTTTGAGAATGTGAGTCGAGAGAGCGCCACCTACTGGTTCAGTGAGGATTTGTCCGTCCCAGCGCACAAGCAACTTTTGCTGCGCGCCAGCGATGGCCATGCGTTTGGGGCCTGTCGCTGCGATTGGCACAACAGGCATGTTCCGTATGCGCTGGCTCAATTCCGCCAGGCTCAACGACACGTACTGATCATCAGGTTCCTGGGCCTCGCCCTCCGGCAGCAGAACAAGCGAGCCAGCCGACTCGCGCCCCAAGTACTCCAATAGAGAGAAGGCATCGCCTTCGTCGATCCCGGCCGAGTCAGCCACGGCAGCTCGCATGGCTTCCTCGGGCAGCAGGTTGTCGAAGAACCACTGCACAGGTCGATCGGTTGCACCGTCCGTGACCGTACCCGCAGTTCTGGGCAGGCCCGGGCCTAGATCCCAGCTGTGCGGGCTCTTGATCCAGCTGGGGGCGTACTGCAACTGCCATATGCCAGCGCGCGCAGTGAGCCGCCCGGTCAGCTCATTGTTGCTGTAGATGGACAAGGCACGGGACATCGATGACTCAACAGCCTGGTAGCTGTAGCGCTTGATGGATCAATCTGTCTTAGGCCGCTTGTTTGTTGTACGAGCTCGTTGACGGGGTGTTTTCGATTTCAACATCTGCATCGGACTGATGGTTACCTGCGGCTGCAGTGTTTGTAGCCATTCTGTCATTTCCATTGCCTTGAGAACCCTCACCAGGGTCTGGACCGTGGAGCCCTTACCTCCTTCAAGACCTCGAATCGCTGTTCGAGATACCCCAGCTCGCTCAGCCAGCACTTCCTGGGAGAAGTTTTTGCGTAGCCGGGCCGCGCGGATCTGCTCACCCAATTGGGCTTCAAGTTCCGCAGCGGTCGAGAAATCAAACATCGCGTGCTGATTTTGTACTGATTTATTGTTTTGGTTTATTGATCTACGTTTGTACCAATAAGTACTGTATTTCAATTTATTGGTTCAAACTAAAGCCAATAAAATAGAATCTCATATAGGAATCTCGCAGCCATGCGAGTACCGCTACTTAAATCTGACGGGCACATGAAACCTGCTATCCGGAAACCACTTATTCAGAACAGCTGACGTACTCAGGCTGATGGGCTTCAGCGCTCTTGTGACCTGACCAGCGCGTAGACTGTCTTGGATTGCAGATACCCTTTTAGTCTAGTGCTTCAGGTGGTCATTGGGCTTTGAGCAAGTCAGCTCAATGCTGACCAACCAACCTAAGCCAACGGCGGAACTGAACAGCCATGTGGCGGGGTAGCTTCGCTAACTGCTGATCGCATTCTTCCTCCCACGTATTGGTCGCGTCGCTAAACATGTCGCGAACGACCTGTTCGACCTCGCTCAACGCAGGTGGGTCGATTGCCAAGCGCCCCATCTCCCTCAACCAGACCCCCTTCAGCAGCGCCAGGGTGGACTGCATACGCAAGGAACCGAATAGATCCACATCCTCCTTCCCGCGCATGAGATGGATGTAGGACTCACACATTGAATTCAGAAAATCGATTCGATCTTGAGCAAGGTAGGCCATCCGAGCCTCGATCAGACCCGCGGCTATGCCGTCCAGCATCGACATAGACCTGATCTTGCTGGAATGGACAGGCTCGAGCTTGCGGCGTCGCCAGAAATGGAACGCATCACTCCTTAAGACTGGCTGGTCGCCAGGACGCAGATCCACCATGCCTTCCCAGACCTCCTTACCCATCTGGAGATAAAGCTCCCGGAGCCGGTCGGGCCCGAGCAATTTCTTGAACTCCAGTAACTCCCACACCGGGTGGTAGAAGGTCGCCGCGGTGCCTGGCAGTACCCGATCGATCCGCAAAACGAGCGACTGCCCCTCCTTGGCAGAGCTTCCTTGCGGTAGCACATCACCCCGCAAATAACGTCCCCACAGTCCACTGGAGAGACGCAGACGGCCAGGCATCCCTGACAAGACCAATTCGAATTCCTGCGCCGTCGCCGCACCCGACGCGGCCATCGTGAAATGACTCCAGATCACGACTCTCATTCTGTGCAGCAATGGCGTGGAGGGTCGACCGCGGCCTTGAGACGACGACACATTCACTCTTATATGCAATTAAATATGAATATGTTTCCTATTATGTCTTAAGCATCTTGACGGTGAAAAGATCGGTCGTAGCGTGGTGTTATGCCCGGCGTGGTGCTGGGCTACGCGCAGAAAAGCGCGGGTAAACCATTGCCTTAGATAGGAGCACAAGCACACACAGAACGAACGGCAATAAAAAAGCCCGGGTCTTGCAGGACCCAGGCTTTTTCCCTCAGCAAACGATGCTTCGGTTGCATTAACAAACCAAGTATACGGACAGCCGTCCTTGCGTCAAGCGCATGGGTTGGGGATTCTTTTGCCCATCGAATCTATGTGAGCGACCGCTTCAATCAGGCTTTTCAGGAGCTTGGAAATGCTGACCGATACAGAACTGACCGACGTATGCCACCGGCGTGGACTAAGTGCTGAGGCAATTGCCACGATACGCCACATACGTGACAGCCCCCCGTCGCGGATTGTTCGCAGTGGGGCGCGCAATGTGGTCACAAATTACGCAAGCCGCAAGATGGGATGCGTGATCAAGGCCGAGGCAGGACGCACGGAACTGGCCGCCATCTACGATTGGGACCACGACCGGAGCACCTACGAGTTCTATGACCAGCCACCGCCAATCAAGAAGATCCATATCCGGGCGGATGGCCGCACCAGCGGGTCCATGTACACCCCCGATTTCTTCCGCATTGCCGAGGATTTCATCGGCTGGGTGGAATGCAAGCCCGAAGGTTGGTTGCAGGACCAGACAAGCGAGCCTAACCCTCAATTCATCAGGGATGACGTCGGCGTCTGGCGCTGTCCGGCGGCAGAGCGCTACGCCTCCAGCCTCGGCCTGGACTTCACAGTTCGCTCCTCGTCCGAATCCGACCCGATCGTCACCCAGAACATCGCCGACCTGAGCGACTATTTCCGGGAAGACTGCCCAGCGCCGAGCCGAGAGAATCTCGGCCTGGCCCAGGAATACATGGGTCAGGTCGGCTGGTGCTGGCTGAGCGATCTGCTGGCCAACGACGCGGGGCTGAGCGCCGATGTCATCTACAAGCTGATCGCCGACGAGCACATGTATGTGGACCTGCGCGTCGTCTGCATGATAAAGGAGCCGCACCGGACCCGCATCTTCCGCACCAAAGCGCTACTGGATTCCTGCGATCTTTGGCTGCCCTCGATGTTGGCGACGCCGGCGTTGGCTATTCACAGTCTCAAGCCGACGACAGGATCGGTCGTACTCTGGGATGGGAAGGCCGGCAAGATCCTCAACCTGGGCGAAACCAGCATCTTCCTACGCATGGGCGAGGACGGCGCCATCCTCGAGTTGCCTATCGCCGAGTTCGAGCGACTGGTCGGTCTCGGAACCATCGTGGGCACCACTGTGCCGGTTGATCCGCGCACAAAGATGGCTGGAGAGATATTGCGCCGGGCCAGTGCCGAAGACATGCGCTCAGCCCTGCACCGTTACAAGAGTATTCATCCCGAAAATTATCCTGACGACGACGAACCCCAAGCAAAACCACGCTCTATCCGAAAGTGGAAACAGCTGGCCAGGCAAGGTCTGATCACGTATGGCAACGAGTTCATCGGTCTGATTCCGACTCTCCATCTGCGGGGTAACCGTAAGCGTAGGCCCTCCGCCAAGGCGTTGGAGATCATGCATACGGTCATAGAAAGTGAAGTCAAATCGAAGTCAGCGCCAGGCATCGAAACCTGCTGGGCCATGGTCACGTCCATGTGTGCTTCCGAGGGAGTGACAGCCCCCTCCCTCAAAACCTTCCGTGCAGAAATCAAACGCATAACCAGTCCGGAGGAGCTCAAGAAGGCGCGCGAAGGGGAAAAGGCGGGCTACAACCTGGAAGTTCCCTATCTCAGTATCGAGCGCGAGACCCCCAGACACGGCACTCGCCCATTCGCACTGGCCCACATCGACCATACCCAGCTCGATCTGCAATGCGTCCATGAAGGGACGGACATGGAGATGGGCAAACCCTGGCTGACGGTCCTGATCGACGCCTTCACGCGAATGATCCTGGCCTGGGTGATCACGTTCGACGAGCCAAGCTACCGCTCTTGCATGCTGGTCATACGCGACTGCGTACGTCGCCATAGGCGCATCCCTCAGACGATCGCGGGCGATCAAGGGCCGGAATTCAAGAGCACCTACTACGACCAGTTGCTAGCTTTCCTGGGCGTCCACAAGCGGCTGCGACCGGCTGGTAAGCCACGCGCAGGCACTCTGATCGAGCGCTTTTTCGGGGTGAATAATGTGGAATTCACCCACATTCTGCGCGGTAACAACAAAGCGTTGCAGTCACCACGGAGCATGTCACCCAGCCACGACCCGCGCAAGCTAGCGGTGTGGAACCTGCGCGCCTTGCAAGAAGGGTTTGAGGGCTATCTCACCAACGTGTATCACGCCGCGGAACATTCGGCTCTGGGCATCAGCCCATTCAAAGGTATGGAAATCGGCATGCTGCAGTCAGGCGCTCGCAGCCACACCCTGCTCACCTACGACCGCGATTTCCTGATCGCCACCATGCCATCGACGAAAACCGGAACCGCCAAGATCCAGCGCAACTGCGCCTTCAAAGCCAACTCCATCGAGTATTTCTCGTCGTCTTTAGTCGACTGCGTCGGTGAGAAGCGGGAAATTCGCTACGACCCGTTCGATGTTTCGCGCGCCTATGTGATGGGCAAATCCGGCTGGATCGAGGCCCACAGCACTTACCACGGCGAACTGGTCGGCCGCAGCGAAAAGGAAATCGAGATCATCTCCCAGGAGATCGCGGCAATCAAGCAACGTACCGGCACTCGGGATAGGGACTGGGCACGGCTGCAGGGCGACTACATGCGTTCTCTGCGCGAGCAGGAAGCCCAGCTGGCGATCGAACGGCAGCAGGCTAGAGACCGGGAACTGCGCTCCTCAGACCGGAATACCGGCCTGCTGACTGCTCCAGCGGACGGCGATGGTAAGCACCTCCTGCCGGCACCGCCCGCCGCAAAGCCCGTCAAGACTCCCGCCAAATCTACGTTCGAGCTCGCCTTCGAGGCTCTTCCCCACTAATTGATTGACGACTTCCCATCATGCATATCCAACCCAAATTCGACCCGACACTGCTCCAAGCCAACCACCAGCAGCAGCTGGAATACTTCGAGTCGCAAGTGATCGACCACCCACATATGGTCCAGTCCTACAACCTGGCACTGGACTGCATCGAGTTCAGCGGCCCCGGAGAAATCGTGCCGATTGTCGGCCCGACGGGTGTTGGCACTACCGAACTTGCTCGCAGGCTGTGGCGCAATTACCGAGAGGCACCGACCACAGTCGACGAGGACGGAAGAATAGTTCCATTCACTTCGGTGATCGGCCTGGAGGCTCCCAGCCAGGCCGGAAGGATTGATGCGGACTACTGGAAACGTCTGCTGGCAGATATCCTGCGCCGCGGCGGCGATGTCCTGATTGACCGAAAAATCTATGTACCGCCCAGCCAGTTCATCCTCACGCATCCGATCCCCTACGCGGATCCGCTCAAGCGGGGTATTGATACGCTGGTTGGCGCTACCGCCAGCATGCTGAATCGTCGACAGACGCGGGTGGTTCTGATCAACCAGGCCGACCGGCTGTTTCCCGAACTCGATCCTGCTGGCTGCATCCGAAGCCAACAGATCCTGATGGACCTGGCGGCACAAACCACAGCCCGCTTCGTGCTGATCGGGGACTACCGACTTACGCGTGCCTTTGGCAACCGCAACAACTGGTTGCGCCGCCAAAATGTGGTGCATTTTCGACGCTATGACCAGAACAGCCTGGAGGAGTCTGCGGAGTTCTCCAATGCACTTGTAGATCTGCTGGCTCACATTCCGCTGGCACAGCGGCCGCAATCGTTAAGTGCCTCAGCTGCCAAACGGATCTACCTGAGCACGGTGGGCTGCTTCGGTTCGGTCAAGCGTTTCCTGCTGCAATCGCTCCAACATGCACAGCGCACGGGCGAAGAAATGACGGAGGATTTTCTCCTCGAGTTCGCACCGCCCAACGTGGTAGCGCTTGAGATCGCCAAAGAGGCCTTGATTGGAGAACAGCAGCTTCTGGACGTGGATGCATCGGAGATCGAGCGCCTGCTGACCATTGGCAAGGCGCAAGAATCGGCGGACACCAGCAGATATCACAATTCGGGCCAGAACGGCGCCGCTAAGGAGCCGGCAGTAAAGCGCGGCAATTTTGGACGGGCTCGCCGCGTCGGGGAACGCAAGCCCACCCGTGATCCTGTGGGGAAACGTCATGACAAAAAGCACTGACCCCTTCGCCGCAGACTTTGCCGAGCACACCCTGCCAACCCTCCATCCGTTACATATCGAGGGCAGCTCAGAGGCGCCCGAGGGTTTGCTTTCCTGGGTGGTGGGTTTAGCTCAGGCCCATTGTGTGGGTCCGCGCACGCTGGTGAAGCATCTAGTCTGCGAGTCCAATGTTCATGCGGATTTGTGGAGCGATGCAGCGTTCTTCGAGCGATATTGCGGTACGGTCAACGGACTGGGGCGGTACGCAAGGATGATGCTGGAGCTAACGAGCAAGGCATTCTCCTCTGCAGTTCAAGGCATGACCCTGCTAAGGCTGGCTCATCTGTTGCCGGCCAATGGGGAAGGACTGTTAGCCAGGAGTCCCCGGTGGTGCCATGCCTGCCTGTGCGACCAGGTACGGCGAGAGCAGCGACCGCACCACCCCCTGGTGTGGTCATTCGAGCACTACCGGGTCTGTCACGTGCACCAGGTCAGCATGAGTGAGCACTGTCCGGCCTGCAGCGCCACTCAGGCTTTCCTCCCTGTCTATCCAAGTCTTCTGCATTGCGGTACCTGTGGGGAGTCGTTGCTCGCTCAGCCTCCAGGCGACTATTCTCCGGAGGAACCACAGATCGGGGACTTTGAGCTTTGGTGTGCCCATGCGTTGGCGGATCTGGTCGCTCAAATTCCGGACTTGCAGCGAGATGGGAGCCTGCTGCAGATGCGGACGAACCTTCAGAGCATCGCTAACCGATTGACCGGAGGTAATCGGAAGGAGCTGTGTGAGGCGATCGGACTGCAATCGCGGGCGATCAATGGGTGGGTGGGTAAGGAAGAACGGCCGTCGCTCGGACTGCTGCTGCGACTCTGCTACGGAATACAGTTAAAACCATCTCGCGCGTTCCTGCCGGATGGGCTTGACGGACTGACCTGCGCCACGCCGCTTAAGGCGCCACAGGGAGATCGACTTGAGCGGCCTATGCTAGGGCATCGGCAGCGGGAACGGATCGAAAGGCACCTGGAGATGATCCTGAGCCAGACCGATCGGCTCCCATCTCTTCGGGAAGTGGCCCAGGAAGTTGGGCTGTCACGGCATGCGCTGAAGTACTGGTTCAGGAGCCAGTCATCGGAAATTGTGCGGAATAACCGGTGGAGCAATGACCGCGATTTGGCTATCAGGTATGAGGAGGATCACCGATTCTTGAACACCGTCGTTCACGAGCTGCAATCCGACAATGTCTATCCGAGTCGGCGTAGGGTCAACCGGGAGCTTTCTAGGCGGCATCTATCGTTGATGAGGCCGGACCTCATGCATTTGTACAGCTACATGCGTCATCGCTGAAGACCGCTAAGGCGTAGACCACTCCAGCGCGATAGCCGATGGCAAGTAGTATGGACGATACGCTACATTGAGCCGTCTGCAGTGAACATTGAGCTGTCTGGGCTGCTGCCGGTTCCGTGGACACCCACCTAAGCTTCTGAAGCTTTCTCAAAGTCTATCGGACTGACGTAGCCCAGCGTCGAATGACGACGTGTCGGGTTGTAGAACCGCTCGATGTAATCGAACACGTCAGCCCGGGCCTGCTCCCTTGAGCGGTACACCTTCTTGGCCGTGCGTTCGGTCTTCAGGGAGCTGAAGAAGCTTTCCATGGCCGAGTTGTCCCAGACCTCCCCGGCGCGGCTCATGCTGCACGTGATGCCCTGCTCCTTGAGCAACTCCTGGAAGTGCTCGCTGGTGTACTGGCTGCCCTGGTCGGAGTGATGCAGCAGGGCCACGGGCCTGCCCCGGCGCCACACCGCCATCATCAGGGCGTCCGCCACCAGTTGTGAGGTCATGCTCTCCTGCATCGACCAGCCCACAATGCGACGCGAGTACAGGTCCAGCACCGCAGCCGCGTACAGCCAGCCTTCAGCCGTCCAGATGTAGGTGAAGTCCGCTACCCACTTCTGGTTGGGGCCATCGGCCTGGAACTGGCGGTCCAGCACGTTGCTGGCAATGGCGCTGCGCTCGCCCGCGTCCTTGGGCAGGCTCCGGCGTCTGGGGCGTGCCCGCAGGGCTTGCAGGCGCATCAGGCGCTCAACCCGGTGCAGCCCGCAGGGCTGGCCCAGGGCCAGCACGTCGTGCCAGACGCGACGCGCACCGTAGGTCCGGTCGCTGCCAATGAAGCTGTGCCGCACCAGGGTGCCCAGCATCTCATCCGTCTGGCTGCGCAGGCTTCTGGGCCGGCTCAGCCAGGCATAGAAGCCGCTGCGCGAGACACCGAGCGCCTCGCATATCAATCCCACCGGCCAGACCACTCGGTGCTTCGCCACGAAGTCAAATCTCACATCGACTCCTTGGCGAAGTAGGCCGCGGCTTTTTTCAATATGTCGCGCTCCATCTTCAGCCGGGCCACTTCCTTGCGCAAACGCTCCAGCTCGGCCTGCTCGGGCTTCATCACACCCTG